>Ga0070731_10000113_pt1 | contig 150602 bp, 147 predicted proteins | sample Coa_R1_2_FD_66448 | JGI IMG/M metagenome (GOLD analysis project Ga0070731, IMG submission 66448) | Surface soil microbial communities from Centralia Pennsylvania, which are recovering from an underground coalmine fire - Coalmine... | ecosystem: Environmental > Terrestrial > Soil >... | reverse complement strand
CACGATGACCACGATGCACGATGCGCCGGACGGCGCAGCGGCTCCCGGCCCCGCCGCCGGCGGCGCAAGCATCCGGCCGACCGGTACCCCGTCAATCGTGAGACGCTGGGGCTCACCGGGGGAGAAGTTCGACAGCAGCAGCACCCCGACGACGTGTCCCGAGGGGGTAAGTCGCGATGCGCTTCCAATCCCCCCCTTGAACCCGAGACAGCTCATCCCCGTTCCGGCTCCCACCGCGCCCTCCTCGGGCGCCGGTCCCCCGGCCGCCGCGCGCGCGGCCTCGAGCGCGGTCCGCACGTCGTCGTGGCTCACCTGCATCCGGCGCGCGTCGTTGAGGAAGCTGTCGTCGCACTCGGCGACGATCGGGATGATCACGTCCTCGACGCCGATCGCCGGCTCCTCGGCCATCAGCAGCTCGCAGGCGGCGTCGTAGACGCGGCCGACCTGCATCGTCGAGGTCAGGAAGACCGGCGTCTCGGCCAGGCCCCACTCGGCGGCGGCGAGAAACCCCGTGCACTCTCCGGCGCCGTTGAGGACGGCTCCGCCGGCGGGAACCGGGCTGCGGAACAGGTTCCCACCGGGGTCGATAACCGTGACCCCGGTGCGGGCGATGCCGCGACCCTCCGGGGGGGGCGGCTCGTCCCGCCATACCGTGGCATGCCCGACGCCCACCCCGGGGACGTCGCTGATCGACGCCGTCGGGCCGCTCGGAAGCAGGCCGATCTCGATCCCCAACTCAGCGACGCGCGCCATCCGCTGATCATTACGCACCGATGAACCTCCCGGTCGTCTGGCACCGCGACGCGCTCCTGCACGAGCCGAGGGGCGAGGTCTGGCTCGGCGTCTGGGAACCGGGCACCGAGGTCCCCGCGCGCGTGACCGCGCTCCTCGAGGCGCTGCGCGGCGCCGGAGCCGAGCTGGTGGATGCCCGGTCCCACGAAGACGGCGCGATCCTGGCCGTCCACGACAGCTCGCTGGTCGAGCATCTGGCCACGGTGTGGGAGGAGTGGGAGGCGAGCGTCTATCCCACCGAGCACGGGCGTGACCGCGTGGTCCCCTACGTCTTCCCCACCGATGGTCTGATGACCGGGCTGCCGTTGCGCCCCCCGAGGGCCCTGCACGGGCGCCTGGGGATGTTCTGCTACGACACGATGACGCTGATCGGCCCGGGCACCTGGGCGGCCGCGCGAGCCAGCGTCGATGCAGCGCTGACCGCGGCTGATCTCCTCGCCGCGGGCGCACCCGCCGCCTATGCGCTCTGCCGCCCGCCCGGCCACCACGCTGGGCCACGCGCCTACGGCGGCTCCTGCTACCTCAATAACGCGGCCGTCGCCGCGCAGGCGCTCCGGGCCTCAGGCGCGGAGCGCGTCGCCGTTTGTGACCTCGATGCCCACCACGGGAACGGCACCCAGGCGATCTTCTACGACCGCGCCGATGTCTATTTCGGCAGCGTCCACGTCGACCCCGGTGCCGGCTGGTTCCCCCACTATGTCGGCCATGCCGATGAGCGCGGGGCCGGGCCGGGCCTGGGATCGAACCGGAACCTGCCCCTGAAGCCGGGAACGGGCGACGCGGGCTGGCTCGGGGCGGTCGACGTGCTGTGCCAGGACGTCCGCGCTCACGGGGCGGAGGCGTTGGTCATCTCGCTCGGCCTGGATGCCGCGGCGAGCGATCCCGAAAGCCCGCTCGAGGTGACCGCCCAGGGCTACCGCGAAGCCCTGCGGCGGGTCGGCGAATTCGGGCCGGCGGTGGTCGTTCAGGAGGGCGGCTACGACCTGGCCACGCTCGGGGAGCTCGCGGTCGCCGCGCTGTCGGGGCTCGGCGAGTGAGCCTCGCGAGCCGGACCGGCCGGCCTAGGCTTCGCGGCTTGACTGGCGTGGACGGCGCTCACTAGGCTCCGGGCGGACATGGCCACCCCCGCCGAAGCGCCTGCGCGCGCCCGCCGCCCCAAGGCCTGGAACAGCAACCCCGTCGTCCTCACGTGCGCCATCACCGGCGCCGATGTGTTCCGCGAGCAGAATCCGAACATCCCGTACACGACGGCTGAGATCGCCGATTCGGCGATCGAGGCGGCGCAGGCCGGAGCCACGGTCGTCCATCTGCACGTGCGGGAGGACGACGGGACCCCGAGCGGGCGCCCGGAGCTGTTCAAGGAGGTCATCTCCCGGATCCGCGCCGCCAGCAACGTGCTCACGATGGTCTCGACCGGCGGCGCCAACGACATGACCATCGAGGAGCGCACGACCGGCCTCGAGGCCGAGCCTGACCTCTCGGGAGTCGAGTCGGGCTCGATGAATTTCGGTGACGAAACGTTCATCACCCCGCCGCCGGCCGGGCGGGGAATCATCGAGCGCGCCCTGGGGGCGGGGATCGGCCTGGAGGTCGAGGCGTTTGATGTGGGCCATGTGGTGAGCGCCGTGCGCTGGCTGGAGGAGGGGCTGCTGCCGGAGCCGATGCGGATCAACCTCGTCTTCGGGGTGCCGGGCGGGATCGATGCCTCGCCTGAGGCGCTCACCGCGATGATCCGCCCGCTCCCGCCGGAGACGTTCTGGACCGTGACCTGCGTCGGGCGCCACAACCCCAGGATGATCGGGCTCGCCCTCCTCTATGGCGCACCCGGGATCAGGACCGGGCTCGAGGATGTCGTCTACATCAGCCGCGGCGTCCTGGCGCCGTCGAATGCGGCGCTCGTCCGCGCCGCCATGGAACTGGCCCACGCGGTGGGCCGTGAGGTCGCCACCCAGGAGCAGACGCGCTCGCTCCTCGGGCTCGCCAGCTCCGAATGAGCTCGCTCATCGAGGCGCTCGGCACCGACCGGGTGCTCGAGCCTTCCGGTGCCCTGCCTCAGGGTGCCCTCCGACTCGATGCCACGGCGCCCATGGCTCCGTACGAGATGGAGCTCGCCGTGGACACGCTTGCCGTCGACTCGACCAGCTTCCGACAGCTGGTCGAGGCGAACGGCTATGACGCCGTGAACGTGGCCGAGGCGATCATGGCCATCGTTTCCGAGCGGGGGAAGATGCACAACCCGGTGACCGGGTCGGGCGGCGTGCTCACCGGGACCGTCCGGGCAGTCGGCGAGGCCTTCCAGAACCCGCCGCCGGTCGGCAGCCGGATCGTCTCGCTCGCCTCGATGACGCTGGTCCCGCTCCGGCTCGAGGCGGTCGGGGAGCTCGACGTGACGAGCCCCCACGTGCCGGTCACCGGCACCGCCTTCCTGTCGTGGCTCGCGCCCTGGACCACCTACCCGGAGCGAATTCCCCTGAGCGCAGCGCTGGCCGCGCTGGACGTGTCAAATGCCGCCTTTCAGACCCGGGAGCTGATCGACAGCGCCACGCGCACGGTGCTCGTGCTCGGTGGCGGCCACGCGGGACTGCTGGCGCTGGCCGCCGCTCGCGACCAGCTGCCTGAGGAAGCGCGGGCGGTTCTGATCGACTCCGACGAGCGCATCTGCCAACGCGCTCGCGAGCTTCGGCTCTGCGACGTCGCCCTGAGCGTCGACCTCCGCGACGCCGTCAACGCGCTGCGCCGACTCGAGGCTGCGGGCATCCCGCGGGCCGATCTGACGATCGTCGTCGTCAACGCACGCGACTGCGAGGCCGGATCCATCCTGCTCACGGCCGACCACGGAACCGTGCTCTTCTTCTCGATGGCCACCTCGTTCACCAAGGCGGCGCTGGGATCCGAGGGCATGGCGTCCACGGCGCGGATGCTGATCGGCTCGGGGTATATGCCCGACCGGGGCGCTTACGCGCTCGAGCTGCTGTCGGGCGACGAGCGCCTTCAGCGCGCGCTGGCGGCGGGCTGAAACAGCGGCTCGAACAGCGCGTCGTTCCAGGTCGCGAGAGCCCGGGCTCGCTGCGTGTGCCGGTGCAGCGAGTACTCGAGGGTGAATCCGATCGCCCCCGTCACCTGGTGGCAGAGCGCGCACGCCTCGGCCACGGCGTGGCCGCTGTACACCAGAGCGTCCACGTCCGGCGGCTCTGCGGCCAGCAACCGCACCCCCTGAACCAGCGTGGCCGCCTCGGCGAGGTGCTGCTGCACCGGCGCGAGCGCGCCCAGGGTGCTGCGAAACGCCCTGCGCCCGCGCACGTAGGCGGTGGTGAGATCGAGCGCCGCCTCGCCCAACCCGGCCAGGTAGCCGATTGAGGCGGCGAGCCATGCCCGGAGCGCCACCTCGCCCGCCGGCTCCTCGACCGCCATGACCTCGGCGAGCTCCAGCACCCGGCGCACCTCGAGGCCGTCCGCCGAGGCTGCGGGCTCCGAACGCGCCACCGCCCGGCAGAGGACTCCGGCGCTCGTGGGCACGGCGGCCGTCCCATCCGCGCCCAGCGAGCGCACGAGCTCGCCGGCCAGTGGCCCGCCGCCGAGCAGACGATCGAACTCGCGGACCGGCGCGAGCCGGCGGCCCAATTCGATCGCTCCGAGCCCGGCGGCCAGGCGAAGCTCCGCGTCCTCGGCCAGCGTCGCCCAGCCGATCGCGGTCAACTGACCGCTCAGGTCGGGGTCCTCGGGAGTGATCGCGCCCGGCGACCAGGGCGCCGCGCTCGCCGGATAGCGGCTCATGACCCCGGCCACGCTGTCGGCGAAGGCTCTTGCCTCAGCGAGGTCGAGGGTCATCTTCTCGCTCCAGACATTGCGCCAGGACCTCCTCGGTGTGCTCGCCCAGCGCGGGGATCGCCCGGCGGGGAGGGGCGGCTGAGCCGTCGACCTTGAACAGCGACCCCAGCAGCTTCACCTCGCCCACGCCCGCATGATCGATGGCTTGCACGAGACCGTTCGCCGTGACCTGATCGTGCTCGAACTGCTGGTCAAGCCGCCTCACCTCGGCCGCCGGAACGCCGGCGCTCCGAAACCGCGTGACCCACTCGACGGCTCGCCCGCCGCCGATCCTGCGCTCGAACTCGCGCACCAGCTCACGCCGTCGCTCACGCTCGCTGCCATTCCGCGGGGGTGCCTGCGGGTTGGCGGCCCACGGATCCTCGAGACCCAGAACGCCCGCCGCAGCCTCCCGCTGCTCCCGGTTCAAGCACGCCAGGACGAGAAACCCATCCCCGGCCGCGTAGGCCCGGTAGTAGGGCTCGAGCTCGTCGTGCGCACGCCTGGATCGCGCCCCGGACGCGAGGTCCTCGTCGGTGGCCAGCTCCGGTCCCTCCCTGCGCACCTCCCGCGCTGGGCGGTCGAGCGTCTCGACCGACACGAAGCGTTGGGTCTGCACCGCGAGGGCCGCCCCGAGCAGCGAGACCTCGAGCCCGAGGGCCTCACCGTCACCCCGGGCCACGAGCCCGGCGAGGACGGCGATGGCGGCCAGCAGTCCCGCCGTGAAATCGGCCATGGCGATCCCACCGGCTCGCTCGGGCACCGAATCAGAGACGTGGGCGTTGGCCAGGAGCAGCCCGGACAGCGCCTGCGCGATGAGGTCGAAGGCGGTGAGCTCGGACTCCGGACCCTCGCTGCCGAGGGCCGAGACGCAGCACCAGACCGCCGAGGGGTTGACGTTCCGCACGCTTTCGCGATCCAGCCCGTAGCGGCGGGCGCGGTCGGCGGGAAAGTTGTGCAGCACGGCGTCAGCGCCCCGGATCAACGCCCGGCTGGCGCTCTGGCCGGCTTCCGTCTTCAGGTCGACGACGACCGAGCGCTTGTTTCGGTTGAGCGAATAGAAGTAGCGGCTTTCCCCCTCGGCGAACGGCTCGTAGCGTCGCCAGGCGTCCCCGGTCGGCGGCTCGACCTTGATCACGTCAGCGCCGAGGTCGGCCAGCAGCAGTCCCGCGAACGGCCCCGCGACGTACTGCGCGTACTCCAGCACCCGAATCCCATCCAGGGGAAGCCGGCCGCTCATCGCGCCGCCAGCCCGAGCCCGCGGCGGGCAATCACGCTGCGTTGGATCTCCGCCGCGCCCCCGGAGATCGTGGTGGCCACCGAGGCCCGCTGGAAGGCAGCCACGCGTCCGCGCAGAGTGCCCGTGCCCTCCTCCACCAGCGCCTCCGGGCCGAGCAGCTCGACCGCGAGCGCGGCCACGCGCTGCATCAGCAGCGCGACCGACAGCTTGGCCATCGAGCTTTGAGCGCTGGCCGGCCTCCCCGCCTCGAGCCGCCGCGCCGCCTCGCGGCCATGCAGTCGCGCCGCGCTCGCCGCGCCGCGGAGGCGACTCAGCGCCCATTTGGCTCCTCGCTCGGCCGCGTACGGCTCGAGCGCATCCAGCAGCCAGAACACCGTCCCCACCTTCTCGCTCGTCACCCGCTCGTAATCCAGCGTCCCCATCAACACCTGCCATCCCCCGTGGAGCTCGCCCACCAGCTGATCGGCCGGGACTTCGACCTCGTCCAGCTCGAGCTCCCCGAGCGTGCCGCCGCCAAGCGTGGCGTGCGTACGGACCCTGACTCCCGGCGTGCTCATCTCGAGAACGAGCACCGAGATCCCGCGATGGCGCTCTCGATCCGGGTCGGTGCGGACGGCGAGATACAGCCAATCGGCGTACTCGGCGCTCGAGGTCCAGATCTTGCGCCCGGTGACGATGAAGCGGTCGCCATCCCGGCGCGCCTGCGTGCGCAGCGCGGCAAGATCCGACCCCGCGTCGGGCTCCGAGAACCCCTGACAGAAGAGGACGCGGCCGGCGGCGATCTCCGGGAGCAGGCGCTCCGCGAGCTCACCCGAGGCAAAGCGCAGCAGTGCGTTACCGATCGTCTTGACCGAGAGCAGGTAACCGGAGAGCGGCAGCCAGCGATACCCAAAGCGCTCCTCGCAGGCCAGCGTGTGCAGCGACCCGAGCCCGCGTCCCCCGAGCTCCTGGGGCCAGTTCACGCCGATCCAACCGCCTTCGCCAAGCGCCCGGTAGACGGGCCGGGAATCCCCGTCCGAGGGCATGCCCTGATAGCGCAGCCGGGGCTCCTCCCCGATCAGCTGGCTCAGCGACCGCGCGAACGCGTCGGCCTCGTCTGAGATGTCCTCGACGCTCAAAGGATGACCGACGCTCACCGCCCCACCCCGGGCTCGTTCATCTCCCGGTCGATCGCGTGCCCGGCCTCGAGCAGGCCGCGGATCAGCCGTCGGCGGCTCTCGGGGGTCGAACGCGTCGCCGGCAACGAGACGTTGATGGCTGCCGTCCCCGGCCCGTCGAGCCAATCCACCGCGACGGCGATCGAAACCAGCCCGACCTCATATTCCTCGTCGGAGAGGGCAAAGCCCGTCTCCCGTATGTCCGCGAGGTTGGCGGCCAACCTCCTCCACGTGATCAGCGTGTGCTTGGTCCGCCGCGCGTACGGCTCGGGCCCGGCGGCCGCGCGAGCCACCTCCTCGGGGAGCTGCGCCAGCAGGCATTTGCCGAGCGCCGTGCAGTGGGCCGGGAGCCGCATGCCCACGGTCACGTGGGAGGTGAGCACCCGGTCCGCGGACTCGCTGAGCAGGTAGACGACCTCGCCTCCCTCGAGCACCGCCAGGTTGGCGGTTTCGTGGACCTCCGAGGCGAGGCGCAGCAGGTGGGGGCGCGCCAGCTCCGGCAGCCGCATCCCTCCGAGCAGCGCCGGAACCAGGCGTGTCATCTGCAGTCCGAGTCGGACGCGGCGTGACGCGGGATCGCGATCCAGCCATCCGCGCTCGGTCAGTAACGCCACCAGGCGGTGCACGGTCGGCATGGGTAGCCGCAGCGCCTGCGAGATCTCCTTCTGAGACAGCTCCGGCGCCGCCGAGGCAAACAGCTCGAGGACGTCGAGACCGCGGGCCAGGGTGCCCACCGAACTTTCATTTATCGAAACTTGCTTTCGCATATCGGCAGCGATAGGGTACGCCCCGCGATGTCCCCCCGTCAATCCCACTCCCCGCACGCCGGCCCGGAGCCCGGGGCTGTCCGGGTGATCGACAACGCCTGGGTCGAGCTTTCAGACGGGATTCGCCTTGCCATCCGCCTCTGGCTGCCCGTGGACGCAAACGAGCGCCCGGTGTCCGCCGTCCTCGACGCGGTGCCGTATCGCAAGAGCGACGGCACGGCGATCCACGACGCCGCGTGGGGCACCTACTTCGCCGCGCACGGGTTCGCCTTCGCGCGCGTGGACCTCCGCGGCAGTGGCGACTCGTCTGGCCTGCTCGAAGACGAATACACCGAGCAGGAGCAGCGTGACAACGAGAGCGTGATCTCCTGGCTCGCCGAGCAGGCGTGGTGCACCGGGTCGGTGGGGATGATCGGCGTCTCCTGGGGCGCCTTCGCCGCGCTCCAGATGGCCGCCCGCGCCCCCGAGCAACTGCGCGGAATCGTGCCGATCCACGGCAGCGACGACCGCTACGCCGACGACGTGCACTACTACGGCGGGTGCGTCTCCGGGATGGACATGAGCCAGTGGGCGACCTCGATGCTGGCCTACCTCAACCAGCCCCCGGATCCCCGCGTCGTCGGCGAGCGCTGGCGTGAGCTGTGGCTCGAACGCCTGCAGCACGCGACCGCCTGGATCGAGCCCTGGCTCGGCCACCAGCGCCGCGATGACTACTGGCGCCAGGGCTCGGCCTGCGAGCACTACGAGCGGATCCGCTGCGCCGTATTCGCGGTCGGGGGCTGGGGCGATGGCTACCGCGACATGGTGTTTCGCGTGCTCGAGAACGTCAAGGGACGGGTCCGCGGGCTGATCGGCCCCTGGGGGCACCTATCTCCGGAGAGCGGCCGGCCGGGGCCCGCCATCGGCTTTCTCCAGGAATGCGTGCGCTTCTTCGCGGCCAGCCTCGACGGCGCCGAGAATGGATTCTTCGATGAGCCACGCCTGATCGCCTATCTCCAGGATCCGGTCTCGCCCGCAGGGTCCTATCCCGAGCGCGCAGGCCGGTGGGTGGCCGATCCGGCCTGGCCCTCGCCGAGCGTCGAGCCGTGGGAGCTGTGGCTGGGCTCGACCGGCCTTAATCATGAGACGTCCGCGGCCGCGAGTGGCATCCGGCGCCTGCGGGGACTTCAGAGCACCGGACTTGACAGCGGCGTCTGGGACGGCGACGGCAGCCCCGCCGACTTCCCGCTCGACCAGCGCCGGGACGACGGCGCCTCTCTGTGCTGGGACAGCGAGCCGCTGACCGAGCGGGTCGAGCTGCTAGGCAGGGGTGAGGCGAGGCTCGAGCTGAGTGTGGACCGTCCGTGGGCCCTCGTCTGTGTACGGGTATGCGACGTGGCGGCCGACGGGACCTCGACGCTCGTGGCCCGCGGGTTGCTCAACCTCAGTCGACGCGAGGGCCACGACAGGTCCGTTCCCATGCCCCTTGGGGAGACCGTCGTCGTGCGGGTCCCGCTGATGTCGACCAGTTACGCGATCCCGGCCGGCCACCGGATCCGCCTGGCCGTCTCGCCGACGTACTGGCCGATGGCCTGGCCGTCGCCAGAGCCGGTGACGCTGAACGTCCACGCGGGGCCGCGCAGCGTCCTCACCCTCCCCCGCCGCCGTCCCAGCGAGCTCGACGAGCAGCTCCGGCCCTTCGGTGCGCCGGAGACGGGCACCGAGTTGGCTCACGAGACCACGATGGCCCGGGGGGCCGGGTGGGGCGGCGGCCGCCGGGTGACCCGCAATCTGGCCAACGGCGAGACCGAGATCGAGTTCGACTGGCGCCCCACAGGCAGCCGGATACTCGACACCGACACCGAGATGCGGGAGAACAACATCACCCGCTACCGGATCGCCGAGGGCGACCCACTCTCGGCGAGCGTGATCTGCGCCGTCGAGGTGGGACTTCTCAGACCCGGGTGGAACACTCGGGTCGAGGCCCGGAGCCGGATGACCTCGGACGCCACCCACTTCACGGTCACAAGCGCGCTCGACGCCTACGAGGATGATGTGCGGGTGTGCGCGCGAACCTTCACCCATCGCTTCCCCCGTGACGGAGGCTGATGACGGTCACCCGGAGCTCCACGTCGACTGAGACATCGGGCCGTCCCACGATCCCATGGGCGTGGTACTCGGATCCGTCGATCCTCTCGGCCGAGCTCGAGCGGATATTTCGCTGCTCATGGCAGTACGCGGGGCATCTGGGCGATCTTCAGGGTCCCGGCAGCTACTTCCCGTCGGCCACCGGACCGGTGCCGATCGTGATCACAATGGACGCCGAGGGCGCGTTGCACGGCTTCGTCAACGTCTGCCGCCACCGCGGCGCGATCGTGGCCACCGAACCGGCCCGGCGCGGGACGCTCCAGTGCCCCTATCACGCCTGGACCTACAACCTCGACGGTCGCCTTCGCGGCGCGCCCCGGTCGGCTGAAGATCCTGCCTTCGCGGCCGGCTGCCTCGGTCTGCGCCCCGTGTCTGTGGATACCTGGGGTCCATTTGTCTTCGCCAACCCCGATCCTGGAGCCGGAGCGCTGGCCAGCGCCCTCGGTGACCTCCCCGAGGTTGTCGCCGCGCACGGTCTCGACGTCGAGACGCTCCGCTTCAACGGTCGCTTCACCTACGAGATCAACGCGAACTGGAAGATCGCGATCGAGAACTACCTCGAGTGCTACCACTGCCCAGTCAACCATCCGGGGCTCGTCGAGGTGATCGACGAGCGGCGCCTCGAGGTCGAGGCCATCGGCCTGCGCACCAGCCAGTTCTATCCCGCCCATCCTCGCTCACTCGAGGGCCGCGGCCCCTTCGACGTCCAGGGCGAGCTCACGTCAGGCCAGAACCACCTGTGGTTTCCCAACCTCAAGTTCAACGTCCTGCCCGGCCACCCGAACCTCTCCATCGGTCCGCTCTGGCCTACCTCAGAGGCGACCTGCGCCGGCTATCTCGACTACTGGTTTGCCGAGGATGTCGAGCAGAGCTGGATCGACGACCTGTACGAGCTCGACGCCAGGGTGGGCGACGAGGACACCGCGCTCGTCGAGGCGGCCCACCGCGGAACCTCCTCGGGGATGGTCGAGGCCGGATGGGTGCTCGGAGGCACCGAGAGTCTCATCGGCTACTTCCAGGACTACCTCCGCGCCCGCTTGGGCGCCGCCTGACTCCAGCGAATGGTTGACCTGAAGCGGACATTTACCAGCAGTGTCGACAACCCTGAAGTCGAGTCGTTCGCCTTTCCTGAGGAGGACGTGCTTGAGGGCCAGCCCAATGCCCGTGTCCACTGGCTTCGCCCCGAGGGCCACGGATCCCAGGCCGCCGGGGTCTACCGGTGCGACCCGGCGGTGTTCCGTTACGCCTGGGAGGCCGACGAGACCATTCATGTCCTCGAGGGCCGCGTCCGGATCGAGGTCGAGGGCGCCGACAGCCTCGAACTCGGGGTTGGCGACATCGCCTCCTTCACTGCCGGAGACCGTGGCGTCTGGCACGTCCTCGAGCCGTTCTGCGAGCTGTTCGTGCTGAGCACCTGAGCCGACGCGCTGGCGCTGACATACTCGAGCCGTGCCGTCGGTCTCGACCCTGCTCCTGTTTGTCGCGGCGAGCCTTGCCCTGCTGGCGATTCCGGGACCCGCGGTCATATACGTGGTGACCCGAAGCATCGAGCAGGGCCGCCGCGCCGGCCTCATCTCGATGCTGGGGGTTGAGCTGGGGACGCTCACCTATGCCCTTGCCGCGACGGCCGGACTCTCCGGCTTGCTCGCCGCCTCGACGGTTGCCTTCACGGTCGTCAAGTACGCGGGGGCTGCCTACCTCGTCGTGCTCGGCTTGCGGAAGTTGCTCGAGCGTGAGCTGGTTCCCGCGGCCTCGTCCCCGCGACGCCCACGACTGTTCATCAACGGACTCACGGTCCAGCTTCTGAACCCCAAGATCGCCATCTTCTTCGTCGCCTTCCTGCCGCAGTTCGTGACCCACACGCGCGGCGCCGCGACGCTTCAGTTGCTCGTGCTGGGCGTGCTGTTCACCGCGCTGGCGGTCCTCAGCGACGGCTCCTACGCGCTCGTGGCCGGAGCGGTTGGGCGATGGCTCCGACGTCGCGCCCGAGCCAACCAGGCTCTGATGAAGCTGAGCGGCTGCATCTACATCGGGCTGGGCGTCGCCGCCGCCCTCAGTGGCCCCAGCGGTCACGCCTCGCAGCGCTGATTCGCACGCCCCTCCTTGTGCCGCACCGCCAGAAGCGCATCAGGACACTCGCCCAACACGATGAGCTGATCGCCGAGATCGATCCTCGGCGCCCGTCGGGGCGCCTCCTGCGACAGGGCGGGATGGACGCCTCATACGTCGATCTCGCCGACGTGACCCATCTGGAGTTCGACTACCTGCGCTGGCTGCGGATCATCCTGCGGGCCGCCGACGCGCGGCGCGTGCTTCACATCGGCGGCGGTGCCTGCGCGCTGGCGCGAGCTCTCGCCGCCGAGCAGCCCGGGGGGCGCCAGGAGGTGTGTGAGCTCGACGGCGATGTCCTGGCTCTGGCCCGCCAGCATTTCGGACTGCGACGGACGCCCGGCCTGCGCGTCCGGCATGCCGACGGAGCAACGTACATCGCCGGGCAGGCGGACGAGAGCTGGGACGCAATCGTCGTCGACGCCTTCGAGGGCGCTCGCGTGCCCGCACGGCTGGTCAGCGACGAGGCGCTGCGCGACGCCGCGCGAGTGGCTCCCCTCACCCTGGTCAACGTCGTCGACGACCGGCTGGGGCGGGACGTCCAGGCGGTGTCCGCCGCGATGGCATCCGCATACCCCAGCGTGTGGACGCTTGGCCAGCGCGTCGGCAACACGATCGTCGCCGGCTGCACGGCCAGGGCCGAGCCGGACCTGTCCCGGATCGCCGCCCGCGCCGCGGCCGATCCGTCCCCTGCCCGCCTCGCCATCCCCGGGCGCCGCCGATAGCCCCCCGCCATAGGCTTTCCCGGATGGCGCACGGCACCCACGACTACGAGGATGACCCGCGCAACCAGCGGATCCTCATCTGGATCAACGGGCAGCTCGTGCCGCGTGAGCAGGCCGTCGTCTCGGTCTTCGACGCCGGGTTCGTGCTCGGGGACGGCGTCTGGGAGGGCCTGCGGGTCAGAGCCGGCCATCCCGCGTTCCTGGAGCGCCATCTCGACCGGCTATTCGCGGGCGCGCGGGCGATCATGCTCGACATCGGCCTCAGCCGGCGCGAGCTGATCCAGGCGATCTACGACACGCTTCACGCCAATCAGATGCGCGACGGCGTGCACGTGAGGTTGATGGTGACCCGTGGCGTCAAGCGGACGCCCTACCAGGACCCGCGCGTGACCGTGGGTCCGGCCACCGTGGTCGTCATCGCCGAGCACAAGCAGCCGCTGCCCAGCACCGCGACCAACGGGATCACGCTGTTCACCTCCTACGTACGGCGGGCCAGCCCCGACACGCTTGACCCCAAGCTCAACGCTCACTCCAAGCTGACTGACATCATCGCCTGCATCCACGCCTACACCGCCGGCGCGGATGAGGCTCTCATGCTCGATCCCGATGGCTTCGTGGCCACCTGCAACTCGACCCACTTCTTCGTCGTCGTGGGCAGCGATGATCAGCCGGAGGTGATGACCTCGGATGGGCGCTACTGCCTGGCCGGGATCACGCGCGCCAACGTGCTCGAGATCTGCCGGAGCGAGGGGATCCCGGCCCGTGAGACGGCGTTCAGCCTGACCGACGTCTACGGTGCCCGGGAGGCATTCGTCACCGGGACGTTCGCGGGCATCGTGCCCGTCCGCTCGGTCGACGGACGCGCGATCGGCGACGGTCGCCGCGGCCCCGCGGTGCGGCGACTGCAGTCGCTCTATGACCAGCTCGTCGAGGCTGACGTCAGCGCCCGCGCCGCTCCATGACCGACCCCGTGCGCGTGGCCATGTGGTCCGGGCCGCGAAACATCTCCACCGCGCTGATGCGGTCGTTCGAGAACCGCCCGGACTGCGTCGTCGTCGATGAACCGCTGTATGCGGCCTACCTGAGCCGTACCGGAATCGACCATCCGGCCCGGGAAGCGGTGATTGCCTCGCAGCCCGCCGACCTCGAGACGGCAATCGCCGCGCTCTGCGCGCCGCTGCCGGCGGGTCGACATGTCCACTACGCCAAGCACATGGCCCACCATGTCTCCCGCGACATGGACCTCGGCTGGACGCTCCGTTTTCGCAACGTGCTGCTGATCCGTGACCCGGCCGAGGTCGTGGCCTCATACGTGCGCGCGCGTATGAGCTGTGAGCCGGAGGACATCGGCCTGCCCCAGCAGGGCTGGCTGCTCGGGCTGTGGGATGAGCAGGGCATGGAGGTGCCGATCCTCGACGCCGGCGATTTTGTCCGCGCCCCCGAGGCCCACCTGCGATGGCTGTGCGGCTGGCTCGGCATTGCCTTCACCCCTCGGATGCTCTCGTGGCCGGCGGGACCCCGGCCATCCGACGGCGTCTGGGCGCCGCACTGGTATGGCGCCGTGTGGGCCTCGACCGGCTTCGAGCCGTGGCGCCCACGTGAGGCGCACCTGTCAGACCACGATGCCGCGGTCGCCGATGCGTGCCGGCCGATCTACGACAGGCTCCATCGCCGCCGCCTTCAGGTCTGAGCCGTCGCTGGGCCGCCCGGGGCGAAGCTAGCTCGGAGAAGCTCCGTTCACGGCATCCACGACCAGGCGAGCGGCGTCCTCCGGCGTCAGCCTCTCCGTGCTGATCACGAGGTCGTAGTGCGTGGGCTCCTCGGCGACCCCATAGAAGCGCTTGATGTAGTCGGCCCGCCCGGCATCGGAGCGCTTGAGCACTCGAGCCGCCTCGCGCTCGTCAACATCGAGCGACTCGGCCAGCCGCCGCTGGCGTGCCTCGGTCGGCGCCGTGATCAGCACCCGCAGGACGTCCTCACGCGAAGCCAGCGCGAGCGAAGCGGCATGCGCGACGATCACCACCTTGCCATCCCGGGCGGTTTCCTCGATCGCGCTCCGGATCAGCCCCCTCAGCTCATGGCTGGCAAAGCGCGCATAATCGGCCTGGTCGGGCAGCATGATCATCGCGCCCCCGGCCATGCTCGCCGGCCCGAGTCCCTCGAGCACGCGGGTCAGGAGCGACTTTCGCCGCTCGACGTCGGCGACGACCTCCCTGTCGACGTCCGCCTCGACCGCCGCCCGGGCGACGATGTCCTCGTCGATCAGGCGAAAGCCGAGTCGCTCGGCGACGAGCCGCGCGGCTTCGGCCGCTCCGGCCCCGTCGTGGCTGGAAATGCAGACTGCCCCAAATCCCACGACGGGCAAGCCTACGAAGCCGGACGCTCGGCGTCAATCTCAGCCGCCGTGACAGTCGCATAAGCTCTGCGCGTGGGCCTGGGTTCGCTGCACGACGTCTCCCGAGACGCTTTCAACTACGTGTGGGACCGCTCGATCGAGCCGGCGATCGAGCTCGAGGACGGAGACAGCGTCCTCCTGCACGCGCGTGACGCCTCCGATGAGCAGATCCGGCGTGACTCCACCGCCGCGGATGTCGCCAACATCGACTTCTCGCACGTCAACCCGGTGAGTGGTCCCGTGTTCGTGAAGGGCGCCCGCCCCGGTGATGTGCTCGCGGTCGAAGTGCTCGAGCTTCGTCCCAGCAACTGGGGCTGGACCGCGATCATTCCCGGGTTCGGTCTGCTGGCGGAGGAGTTCCCGACACCCTGGCTCCGCATCTCGGACGTCGACCCCGAGCGCGGGGTCGTCCAATTTTCCGAGCGCATCTCACTCCCGCTGCGGCCGTTCCCGGGCACGATCGGGGTGGCACCAGCCGAGCCTGGCGAGCACCCGATCCTCCCCCCGACACGCTGGGGCGGGAACCTCGACACCAAGCACCTGACGGCCGGAACGACCCTGTACCTGCCCGTGGGGACCGAGGGCGCGCTCCTCTCCGTCGGCGACACCCACGCGGCCCAGGGCGACGGCGAGGTGTGCGGAACCGCGGTCGAGAACGCGATGGAGATCACGCTCCGAGTCTCGGTTCGGCGTGACTTCACGCTTCACGCCCCGCAGGTCGAGATTCCCCGCGCTGCGGCGGCTCGGGTCCCTGACTACCACGTGTGCACCGGCGTCGGGCCGGACCTCATGGAGGCCGCGCGTGACGCGGTCCGCGCGATGATCACGCACCTCGGCGAGCGCCACGGCCTCGACCGTGAGGAGGCCTATGCGCTGACCAGCGTAGGCTGCGACATGCGCCTGCTCGAAGTCGTCGACGCCCCGAATTGGGTGGTCGGGGCCTTTTTGCCCAAGGACATCGTCGCCTAGCGCGGGGTGGCGCCGCCCACGGCGGCGAGACCAACCTGTCCGGTGGTCGAGATCGCTCCGTGGTTTCTCAAGCCTCTCCCACGCAGGTCCGATATGTGACCAGGACATGAGAGGAGCAGTTTCGTGATGGACCACGATCAGAGGGTTTCTCCCGCGGAGGATGTTCGGTTGGAGCAGGCGCTCGTGCGCTTGGAGCAGGCCATGGCCGCGGCATCGCGGATGAGCAGCGACCCCGACCCGGACTCCGCGCCTATCGCCGCCCTCCAAGTCGACGCGACCCCAGCCCCGGCCGAGCTCCGACCGGCGCCGCGCGACGTCGCTCGCCTCGAGGATGTGTTGACCATCGCCACGCCTCGACCGCGCGACCCGGTCGACGAGCCTCCAGCTGTCGCTATCCCCGAGGTCGCGTCGGCACCTGCGCCGGTTCCAGAGACGCCGATCGCGCCGGTCGAGAACCGCGCGGTCCCCGCCCCGCTCGAGGCCGAGCCGAGCTATGTCGAGGCCCAGGCGCTGCGTGAAGCTTTCTGGTTCGAACAGGCATCAGCCCGCCTGGCGGGTGCTGCCGAGCCCAAGCCGCAAGAGGAGGCCGGTCCAGCCGAGCCTCGCGCCAGCGTCGCCCCGCCGGAGCCCCGCATCAGCGTCGCCCCGCCGGAGCCCGTGTCGAGCCAGCCCGATCGCCGTGCACAGCCCGATGTCGCTCCGTCGGTCGTCCGGGTCTGGGCGGAGCCGACATCTCAAAGCAACCGCGCGACCGCGCTGTTCCTGCTCGCGCTACTTGCTCTCGTCCTGCTGCTGACCGGCAGGGCTCCCCGCCGCTGACCGCGAAGGGCTACCGCCGCGCCGGCGGAGGGTAGGCCGTCTCAGATCCAGTCGTCCGGTCCCCGCCGGACGTCTCTCCACCACCGACGCCGCCGCCAGGCGAACATCTTCCAGACCAGGAACCCGAACGGTATCCATAGCCAGGACGCGTGATGCCCGCTCGCGGCTGCGACCACGACCAAGGCGAGGAGCAACGGTACGAGCGGGGGCAGGACCCAGGTCGAGGGGCGAAGCCACCGGGAGCGCGACTGGCGCGCTATCTCCGGTCGCGGCAGGTCCCTGACCAGCTCGCGGAGCTGCCCAAGCGTCTTGGCCTCGTAGCAACTCTCGAGTCGGTCTTGGAATTCGGTCATGTCAAGTCGGCCCTCGGCGTGGCCCTTGCGAAGTCGCTCGGCCACCCGCTCGCGGTCGGCATCCGAAGCCCGGATGTTGGGGTCGTTGCCCGAGATCCGCGCCAGGAAGTACTGATTGGTCATCTTCGGCCTCGTTTCAACGTGTGATTGGTCAGCCGCCGGGATCACATCTCCCGCGGCGCGTCCTCCGCCTCGTCGGCATCCTCGGCATCGTCGGCGAGGATGCGATACAGCGCTCGCCGCGTCTCGGCCAGCAGCCTCCGTGCCTGCTCACGCTGAGCGCGATCACCGACCGAGGCGACCTGGAACGTCGCCTTGCCGATCTGGATCACCAGCGGCCCGAGTTCGGCCAGCGGGTTCTCCCCCGCGTCCGCCGCGGGCGCCCAGGGGTCGGGCTCGTCCGCGCGGCTCGTGAGATGCTCGCGCCCGGCATCGGTGAGCTCGAGGACGCGCGCGCCCTCGACCTCGGCCGAACGAATCAGTCCCTCGTCCTCGAGTTGGGCCAGGGTCGGGTAGACCGACCCGGGGCTCGGCCGCCACAGGCCCTCGCTGCGCTCCTCGATGGCCTGGATCAGCTGATATCCGTTTCGCGGTTGCTCCCCCAGCAGACGCAGGAGGGCGAGGCGCACGTCACCCCGCCGGGCGCGGCGCGGTCCGCGCCGGTGCGGGCCGAATCCCGGCCCGCCGAACGGCGCCCCCTTCCACATCCGGCCGAGGGCGATCAGGTCCTCGAGGTCGGCAAACGGCGGCCGACCGCGCTCACCCTGGGCAAACGCCCAGTGGCGCGGGGCACAGCGCCCCGACCGCGTGCCGCGGCTGCCCGGCCAATCCTGAGCAAACGCATAACCAGTCATCTCGTATCTCCCTCGTGGGTTCCAGATTTCGCGGGCCCAGCTGTTGAGGCTGCCCGATAGGTCAACGATATATCGTGACCGCTCGGATGTCAAGCAGGCCCAACCGGCCTGACGCTGCTCGACTTCGGGTTGACGCGTCAGCGCCCATACGATGCGCCCGATGCTCTTCCTCTCGGGCCCGCAGGTGCAGGAACTGCTCGATCTCGATGCGCTGATCGATGCGCTGGCCGGAGCGATGGCCGATCTCAGCGCGGGGCGCGCCTCGGCGCCTGATCGAATCGCCGCGCTGGTGCCCGAGCAGGATGGTTTGTTGGCGGCGATGCCGGGCTACGTGCCCTCGAGCAGGGCCCTTGTGACCAAGCTCGTGAGCCTGTTTCCCCGTAACGCGGACAGCGTTACCCCCACTCATCAGGCGCTGATCGCCGTGTTCGACCCCGAAACGGGCTCCCCGGTCGCCGTCCTCGACGGCGGCGAGATCACCGCCGCCCGCACCGGCGCGTGCTCGGCGCTTTCGGTCAGGCTGCTCGCGCGCGAGGACGCCTCGGTCCTCGCCGTGCTCGGCACCGGAGTCCAGGCCTACGCCCACGCCCGCGCGGTGGTGCGCGTCCGCCCGATCACCCGGGTTCTGATCGCGGGGCGTGATCTGCGCAAGGCGCAGGCCCTCGCCACGAAGCTGGGTTCCGACGTCGAGGTTCCCGTGCTGGGCGTCGCCTCCTACCAGGACGCAGTGGAGCCGGCCGACATCGTCTGCGCGACCACTCACGCGGTCGAGCCCGTGGTGCGCCGAAGCTGGATCGCGCCGGGAACGCACGTCACCTCGGTCGGCTACAACCCGGCAGGACGCGAGCTCGACGGCCAGACGATCGTCGATGCCCTGGTGTGCGTCGAGTCACGCCGGGCCGCCCTGGCGCCGGTTCCCGCTGGGAGCAACGACCTCACGCAGCCGATCCGCGATGGCCTGATCTCGGCCGAGCACATCCACGCCGAGCTTGGCGAACTCGTCGCAGGCACCAGACCCGGACGCACATCGCCGGAGCAGATCACCGTGTACAAGTCGGTGGGCGTCGCAGTTCAGGACGCTGCCGCGGCCGCGCTTGTCCTGGCCAGGGCGCGCGCGGCCGGCGTGGGGCTGGAGCTGACTCTCTGAACCGGCGAGCGCCGCGGCGGGCCGTGAGCTCTCAGTGGCGTGGCTGACAGGCGGTCTGCAGAGGCCGGCAGGTGACAAGGACGCCGATGATCGAAGCGGCGGGAATGGGACCCCAGAAGCGACTGTCATCCGAAGCGGCGCGGTTGTCCCCGAGCACGTAGTAGTCACCCCTCGGCACACGGATCGGTGTTGGGAAATTGCAGTCCGTGCCGTCGCAGCCGGCAGCGAACGGCTCCGGTTGGGTGACCCCGTTGACGACCGCCTGGCCGGCTCGGATGAGCACTGATGCCCCAGGGCCGGCGACGATCCGCTTGATGAACACGACGCGGGACGAGGCTGGTGTGGCGAGCCCGCAGGGCTGCGTGAACCCCGCACCTTCCTCGGAAGCGCCGCACACGGGAGTGTTCGGCACCGCCCCCGCCGGGGCGTGAAAGGCGATCATCTCCCCCACTCGCGGCGCCAGCCCGGGTTCGACGGCCACGCGGCTGCCGATCGGCAGTGTCGGCCGCATCGAGCCTGAGTCGACCCGGTAGTACACGACCGGATCGTGCAGGATCAGCAACGCCACCACGAGAGCGAGGCCGGCGAGGAGGCTGAGCGGCAGCGCAAGCCGGCGCCGGACCGGACGTCCATACGCAAGCCCGTAAGCCATAGGCGCCAGTCGCTCGGAGCCCGGTGGGCTGGCTGAGGCTGACATCACATCAGACATCGGCAGGCCGTCCGTCGCGCTGGAGCCCCCGGAGCACTAGGCGTGCTATCAGCACTGGTAGCGAACTATCGACAGGAGAATCCACATGGCCACCAACCGAATCACCGATGTCCCGGTCCGCCGATTGGCGGACGGGAACGAGATCCCGCTGCTGGGACTCGGGGTGTGGCAGGTGCCGAACGGCCCCGAATGCGTCAATGCCGTCCGCTGGGCAATCGACCTCGGGTATCGGCATATCGACACCGCCCAGGCCTACGGCAACGAGGAGAGCGTCGGGCAGGCCCTGCGGGAGAGCGGGATCCCGCGGGAGGATGTGTTCATCACGACCAAGTTCTATCCGGCCAACCGCGACCCCGCCGCGGCGGCCGAGGAGAGCCTCCGCCGGCTCGGTGTCGATCAGGTCGACCTCTACATCATCCACTGGCCGGAGGGCGGGCCGACCTGGGCGTGGCCCGGAATGGAGAGGGCCAGGGAGCTCGGCTACGCCCGATCGATCGGCGTGTCCAACTTCGACGTCGATGAGCTCGATCAGGTGAGGAGCGTGAGCGAGGTCGCGCCCGTCATCGATCAGGTGCAGTTCAGCCCCTTCGAGTATCGTCGCCGGCTGCTCGAGGCTTGCGAGCAGAGCGCGGTCGCGCTCGAGGCCTACAGCACGCTCGGGACCGGGCGCCATCTCTCGCACCCGACGGTCCAGCGAATCGCCGACTCCGTCGGCCGGACAACCGCGCAGGTCCTGCTCCGTTGGTGCATCGAGCGGGAGATTCCGGTGATCCCCAAGTCGACCCATCGCGAGCGGATCGAGGAGAACGGGCGGATCTTCGACTTCACGCTGTCTGAGGACGACATGGCCGCGCTTGACGGGCTGGATCAAACTAATTCGACGGCGACCGCGCGAGAGCGCAAGTGGTGGTGAAAGGCCTGGCCGTGGCCGGCGCCGTGCTGACGGGCGTGGCGCTGACCTCGAGCTCGATCGCGGCGGCGCTGTCGCCGAGCATCACGGTCACCTCGCCGACCCGGAATGCCTCCTACGAGCGAGGGTCAAGGATCCTGGCCCGGTTTCACTGCGCCGAGCCGGGGGTCGTGTTGACCTGCCGGGGCAGCACTGAGCTCGGGCACCCGATCGCCACCGGGCGACCCGGGGTCCACCGGTTCGTGGTCACCGCCATCGATCCGGCGGGCAACCGCACGACCGAGACCGTCCGCTACGTCGTCTGGCAGTACGTGAATCCACTGAAGGAGGTGCGGGGGCTCACCCCTCGGCGGATCGACCTCGGCGTCGACTACGCCGGCTCGGGGCCGCTGCTGGCGCTCGGACGCGGTCGGGTGACGATGGCCAGCGACAGCGATTCAGGGCCCGCGAGTTGCTGGGCGATCAGCTGCTGGCCCGGGGGCGGGATCGTCGTCTACCGGCTCCTGGACGGCCCCTTTGCCGGCAGGTATGTCTATGTGACCGAGCACATCACGGTCAGCGTCAGGACGGGCCAGATCGTGCGTGCCGGCCAGCGGATCGCGACGCTCCACGCGGGCTACCCGTGGTCCGAGTGGGGGTGGGCCGCCGGGCGCGGCCCCGAGGCGCTCGCCATGGCCGACGGGCACCGCTGCCCACGCAGCGATCCGGGAGGATGGTCGACCATCGACGGTCGCAACATGAACCACCTCCTGGTCGGGCTCGGCGCCCCCAGCGGCTACCTACAGGCAGGAACCCCGCACCAGCACATGCCCGCCGGCTGGCCCAGCTGGCCGGGGTAGTCAGTCCTCGTCGCCGGCCAGCGCCTGCTTGAGCGCGGCGTCGATTGGCTCATCGCCGCCGTTGACGTACAGCACCTGGCCGATCGCCCGAGGCTCGTGGAGCAGGCGCGCCAGAACCGTGGCGACGTCCTCACGGGCGACCTCACCCCGAAATGGCTCGCGCTCGACCCGCGCCCTGCCCGTACCGGGATCGTCGGTGAGGCGGCCCGGCCTCACGATCGTCCAGGCCCGGTCACTGGACTGCACGGCCTGATCGGCCTCGGCCTTCGCCCGCAGATAGACGCTGAACACGTCCTCGCCGCTTGGAGGCCGTTCGGCGCCGACGGAGCTGATGATGAGGTAGCGGTCCGCTCCGGCGCCAGCCGCCGCCTCCAACAGCTTGACCGCGCCGTCCCGGTCCATGGTCAGCTTCCGCTCGGCCCCGCTGCCAGGCCCAGCCCCAGCGGCGAAGACGACCGCATCCGCTCCGGCGATCGCCGCCGTGATGTCGTGGACGCTCGCGCGCTCGAGGTCGCAGACCACGGGTGAGGCGCCACGGCTGCCGACCTCGCCCGCGTGGTCCGGGTTACGGATGAGCCCGATCACCGAGTCCCCACCGCTGACCAGGAGGTCGGTCAGTCGCAACGCGATCTTCCCGTGGGCCCCGGCGATGGCGACAATCATCGTGGCGATCCTAAACGCAACCGCGCGCGGCCGCGGTGTCAGCCGCGAGGCACTGCCGCCGGCTGCGGGCGCGGCAGACCGGCTGGGGGTCGGCGGCTCCTCTTCTCGCCGGCAGGAAGCCCCGCGCGGAACCTTGCGCAGGCAGCCGGCACCGTGGTTATGAGCAGCAGGGTGAGCGCCAGCGGCAGCGTCGCCGGCAGGGTCTCGCCCGGGACGAGCAGCGTGTCGAGCCCCAGCGTCAGCACGAACACCAGCCCGGCGGCCCAGGATTGGCGGCCGTCGCCCGCCAAAGCGGCTCCCAGCAGCGCCGCCAGGAACAGGTCGGGATAGCCGACGTAGACGCTTCCGAGCTGCACCCCGGTGGGGGAGAAGCCGGGGACTCCCCGGGTCGCCGCGGCCAGCGCCAGGGCCTGGTGCCCGCCGATTCCGCAGGCCAGGAGCGCGATGTCCAGGGCGGACATGACGATCACGGCCGGGAGCAGCCGAGCACGCGGGATCAACCTCTCGAGGGCCACCCCGACGCAGATGCACGCCAGGGCGCTCATCACGCTGAGGGCAAGCTGGGACACAGTTACGAGGTGCGCTACGGCTGCCGGCACGCCAAGGCACCCGATCACGAGCCCCAGCAACCACCGGCGGACGGCCGACATCGCGGCGGCGAGCGCCACCAACGGGCTCGCCAGGGCAGCGCAGAGCGCGACGGCGCGGGCGACCGGAGGAAGCGTCATCGGCCCGAAGGTCCCGGCGAGAATCATCCCCGGGAGCACGGCCGCCCAGCCGGGGGCACGTCTATGTGCCAGCTTCTCGAAGGCGAGCGCTCGCGGCAGCAGCACGACCGCGGCCTCGAGGCCCGCGATGGGAATGGCTGGAACTGCGTGGCTGAGAGCTGCGGACAAGCTCTTCGACCCACCTGGACGAGGGGCGGACGGACACGTCCTGCCCGCTCGCCGGCGGGGAAAATCACGTCTGCGCTCCGAGGTTCGATTCCAACCGCCGCAGCCACGAGGGCGCACCGTCTGACGGCGAGCGACCTGCTCGCGGCCCCCGCCAGGGCGAAGGCTCGCGATCAGTCGATCACACGAGGCCCTGCTCCGCCAGCAACGCCTCGAGCGCGTCCAACCAGGCCGCGTAGTAGGCGGTGGCGGCAGATTCGCCCTCGGCGACGCCGCGGGTGGCGATCGCCGAGGCCAGGTGGCGCCGGAAGTCAGACCACGAGGCGCCCGAGCGGGCAATCGCCACCACGCCCATCCCGAGTGCGCGCCCCTGCCACGGTTCCTCGAACACCAGCTCGCCGTTGTCGCGCGGCAGCTGAGCCTGTTCGCCCAGGGCGCGATCCACCGTCGCCAGGTCGCTTGTCTCAGCGCCCATGACCCGCGGGCTCCAGGGCGCGCGGTAGGCCGGTGCCGATCATGCAGTCACGCGTGACGATCCCCGCCAGCCTCTCCTCGCTCCAGCCCTCGGTATCCGGCGGGCGCATCGGCAGCACGAGATACCGGACCTCGGCGCTTGAATCCCAGATCCGGATCTCAACCTCGTCATCGAGCTCGACGCCGAATTCGCGGAGCACGGCCCGGGGCTCAGATACGGCCCGCGCGCGATAGGGCGGGCTCTTGTACCAGGTTGGCGGAAGACCGAGCACAGGCCACGGATAGCAGGAGCAGAGCGTGCACACCACCATGTTGTGCACGGCCGGGGTGTTGGCTACGACGACCATGTTGTCGCCCTCAGCGCCGACGAACCCGAGCTCGGCGATGGCCGCATTGGCATCCTCGAGCAGGCGCGTGCGGTACGCCTCATCGACCCACGCCCGGGCCACGACCCGGGCCCCGTTCTGCGGACCCACGTCGTTCTCGTAGAGCTCGACGACAGCGTCGATCGCGTCGGTGGAGACCAGGCCGCGCTCGGCCAGCAGCGCCTCGAGCGCCTGGGCGCGGAGCTCGACCGCCGACGGCGGCCGCGCGTGGTGATGGCCGTGCCCGTCGCTCACGCCGGCTCGAGGTAGGACTCCCACAGGTCCAGCAGAACGCGCCACGGCGGCTCCTCGCTCGGCCCCCACAGCTCCTCGGAGGCGAAGGCCACGGAGTACACCGGCTCCGGCGCCAGCTTCTCCCCGTACACAGCTCGGTCGGGCAGCCGGTCGGCACCGCGCACCGCCTCCACGCGCCCGACGGCGCCGCGGGCATAGCGCGGGCAGCGCGTGTGCCCGGGCGGATGCATGCGTCGCACCCGCACCGATTCCCCGGGGCTGAATCGGGTGTCGCCGGAAACCGGATCCATGGGCTGCACGGAGCGAAGATGGCCCAGCATCCGATCCGCCATCGCACGGTCGCGATGCTCGGGGATCGCTTCGCCCGCCTCCAGGCGCGCCATCATCGCCTCGACCTCTCCCGGACGGATCGTGCCCTTGCGCAGCAGGCGCTGCTCGGCGCTGTAGAGCCAGCGCTCGTAGTAGCTCGCAGCCAGATAATCCGCGGGCGGCATCTCCTCCCGCACCGGGCGGCCGCCGGGACCGGCGCCCAGCCGCTCGGCCCCGACCAGCATCTGGATCGCGAACACTCGGGGCTCCCAGTGCTCGTGATAGGCGCATTCGCCGCCGGGCTCGACGACCGCGCCAAAGCCGTGCATGCCGCCCATGTCGTGGACCCCATCCACCGCGGCTAGCCTACTACCCACCTCACGGGCGGGGCATAGGATGTGCGCGTGCCGGATCGGCTCCTCAACAGGGTCGCCCTGATCACGGGCGGCGGTTCCGGCCTCGGCCGCGAGACGGCGCTGCGCTTCGCGGCCGAGGGCGCCACCGTCGTCATCAACGACATCGATCCCGAGGCCGGCGAGCGGACCGCCAAGGAGATCGGCGACGCAGCGATGTTCATCGCGGGCGACGTGTCCGACGATGCGTCCACGAAGCACGTGTTCGAGGCGGTTCGCGACGCGCACGGCCGGCTTGACATCAGCGTCCACAACGCCGGGATCATGGATCCGCGTGACGAGAGCGTGACCGAGACGCCGCTGGAGGTCTGGGACCGGGTGATCGCCGTGAACTTGACCGGGGTGTTCCTCTGCTGCCGCCACGCGGTTCCGCTGATGCTCGATACCGACGGCGCCAGCTCACTGATCAACATCTCGTCCTTTGTGGCCTTGATGGGCGCCGCGGCGCCGCAGATCGCCTACACCGCGAGCAAGGGCGGGGTCCTGGCGATGACGCGGGAGATCGCGGTGCAGTACGCACGCCGAGGCATCCGGGCCAACGCCATCTGCCCCGGGCCGGTGTACACGCCGCTGCTCGAGTACCTGATCGCGGACGAGCAGAAGCGTGCCAACCGGCTCAACCACATCCCCGCTGGGCGCTTCGGCGATCCGCAGGACATCGCCAACGCCGCCCTGTATCTGGCCAGCGACGAATCAGGCTGGGTGACCGGCACCGAGTTCGTCGTCGACGGTGGGATCACCGCCGCGTACCTGACCGAGCCGTAGCCCGCGCGGCGGCGAGGCTCAGTGCAGCTCCAGGTACTCCTGGAGCTCCCAGTCCGAGACATGGTCGGCGAAGCGCTGGAGCTCATGCCGTCGCATCACCGTGTACGCGGTGACGAACTCCGCTCCCAGGAGCTCGACCATCCGCTCGTCACTCTCGAGCGCCGACAGGGACTCCTCGACCGTGGTCGGGAGCTTCGGCTTGGACTCGTCCTCCTCGGCGGGCCGCGAAGCCGGCGGTTCCAGCTCGAGCTCGTCGACGATGCCCAGAAGCCCGGCGCCGAGCAGGGCCGCCGAGGCCAGGTAAGGGTTCGAGAGCCCGGTCGGTGCCCGGTTCTCGACGTGGGTGCTCTTGGGGCTTCCCCCCTTGATGCGTATGAACGCGCTGCGATCCTCGGGTCCCCACGACACGTTGGTCGGAGAGAAGGTGTGGGTGCGCCGGCGCTTGAGGCAGTTCACCGTCGGGGCCAGCACCGAGTAGATCGCGCGCGCGTGGCGCAGCTGGCCGGCGACGAAGCTCCGGCCAACCTTGGACAGACCCCACTCGTGATCGGGGTCGGCCATCGCGTTCTCGCTGGCGTCGCGGGTCAGCAGACCGATGTGGTTGTGAGCGCCTGAGCCTGCCGAGTCGGCGAACGGCTTGGACATGAACGTGGCGATCAGCCCGTCCTGGTGGGCCAGTTCCTTGACCGCGTTCTTGAAGCTGAAGGCGGTGTCCGGACCGCCCATTCCGGTGCGGGGAGCGAACACGATCTCCCACTGCGATCCCGCGTACTCGCTGTTGGCGGTGATCACGTCGATGCCGAAGCGCCGGGTCTCCTCGACGATCCGCTCGATCGCCGGAACCCAGGTGTTTCGGACCGTGTTGAAGATGTGATAGCCCTCGAACAGCGGCTGACGCGTCTGCGCGTCAACGAGATAGAACTCGGGCTCGAAGCCGATCAGCGGCTCGTAGCCGAGCTCGCGGCAGCGCTCGAGCACGCCGCGGAAGACCTGGCGGGGCGCCGCCCCAAGCGGTCGCCCATCGTCCCAGTAGGTGTCGCAGATCATCCTGGCGGTCTGCTTGGCCCAGGGCACGATGGCCGCGGTGGCCGGGTCGGGCCGCAGGCGCTGATCGGCGTAGCCGATCTCCTCGTTGTAGAGGGTTCCGGGCACGACGTCGGAGCGGGTGTCGAGCACGACGGCGCCGCCGTACATGTTCAGACCTTCCTCGGCGTACCGCCCCGCGTGCTCGATCGGCACGAGCTTGGAGCGGCTGTTCCCGTGCATGTCCGGGAGCTCGAAGCGCACATAGCGGATGCCCTGCTCGAGCCACCCCGCCAGCACATCCTCGACGCTTGCCGTCTGCTCCTCCGCTGTCGCCATCTGGGCCTTCCTCCCGGTGCTAGTTAGTCCAGATCATCCCTGAGCGACCACCCTCATGACCTGTCGGCCACCGCGGCCTCGAGCGCCGCATCGCGCAGCGCCGCGAACAGCCGGCTCCGCTCGTCGGTCTCGGGGTGCCACTGGACGCCAAGCAACCAATCGCCGTTGGCCGCCTCGATGGCCTCGATCACGCCGTCGTCGGCCTGCCCGGTGACGAGAAGCCCGTCGCCCAGGCGCTCGATCGCCTGGTGGTGGTGGCAGCGGGCCAGCGTCGACTCCTCGCGGGTGGCGGTGGCGGCCAAGGTTCCCGGCTCGAGCGCGACGAAATGGTCAGTGCCCTCGAAGCTGCCGACCACGCGGCGGTGCGGGTGCGAGCCGTCGGGCGCCACAAGGTCCTGCTCCAGGGTTCCGCCAAAGGCCACGTTGATGAGCTGCATCCCGCGACAGATGCCGAGCACCGGCCGCCCACGCTCAAGCGCCCCGTGGAGCAGCGCGACCTCGAACTCGTCCCGCTCCCGGTAGGTGGCTTCGGTGGCCGGGTCAGGCTCGGCGCCGTAGGTGGCAGGATCGAGATCTGCCCCGCCGATCAGGAGCAACGCGTCGACCCGGTCGAGCACCTCCACCGGCCGCCGCACGTCGACGGGCAACAGAACCGCGATCGCCCCCGTCCGCTGCACGGCGGCGACGTAGGTGTCCGCGACCAGGTGCGCGGGCTGATCCCAGAAGCTCCAGCGCGCCCGCTCGCGAACCGCGCAGATCCCTATGACGGGCTCAGACGGCACGTTCGTAGCGTTCGTGCTCCCAGTCGCTGACGCCCTGCCGCCAGGCGTCGAGCTCCCAGGCCCGCGAGGTCCGGAAGTAGTCACAGAAGCCCTGCCCGATCAGCCGGCGGAACTCCGCGTCGGCGTCGAAGGCCGCCAGGGCGCTTTCCAGCGAGCCGGGTAGCGCTGGCAGATCGTCGCGCTCGGACGCATCTCCAACCACCGGATCGGGCGGTACGGCGCCCCGGAGCATCCCGTCGGCGGCCGCGGCGACGAGAGCGGCCAGGGCGAGGTAAGGGTTGGCGTCGGCTCCGGGGCGGCGGCATTCGATCCGCCAGCGCTGGGCCTGTGCGCCGGTGATCGCCCGCACGGCACACGAGCGGTTCTCGAGCCCCCAGCTGACGTTGACCGGGGCAAACCATCCCGGGACCAGGCGCTTGTAGGAGTTGACAGTCGGGTTCAGCATCAGCGACGCCGCGGGCAGGTGGTCGAGCACGCCGCCGATCGCCGAGGCGAACACATCGGGCAGGTCGCGAGCCGAGTCCGGACTGCCCTCAGGCGCGAATGCGTTCTCGCTCCCGGACCAGCAGGAGAGATGCACATGGCCGCTCGAGCCTTCCTCGCCGGGCTTCACCTTGGCCATGAAGCTCGCAGTCAGGCCCTTCGAGGCCGCCACTTCCTTGACCGCCAGCTTGACGAACACCGCATCATCAGCCGCCCGCAGCCCATCCCGCGCCGCGATGTTGAGCTCGAGCAGGCCCGGGCCGGCCTCGGTGTGCACAGCGGACAGCTCGACGCCCAGCGCCTCGAGCGCCGGCAGCAGGTCAGCCAGAAAGGTCTCGAAGCGTGAGATCTCGGCGAGGCTGTAGCTGAGGCCACTGGACAGCGGGGTTGCGCCCGCGTCGCGCAGGCGAACCTCGTACTCGAACGCCGCCCGCGTCTCGTAGCCCTGCTGCGACATGCGCTCGAGCACGGATCGCAGCGCCTCTCGCGATGAGAGCTCGCACGGACTTCCGTCCGGCCATCGCGGCGTGCACAGGCAGATGCGCCAGCCGGGTAGCCAGGTGAGCTCCCGCAGGGTCTCGGGTTCCGGACGAACGATGAGATCGCCCGCCCCCGAGCGAATCCCAAACCGCTCGTAGGCCGTGATTGGCGTATCCGTCGGGTCGAGCGCGAGCAGCAGGTCGGTCATGACCGCCCCGGCAGCCACGGCGGCGTCGAAGGCCGCAGGTCGCAGAGCCTTTCCGCGCACCGAGCCATGCACGTCCGGCATCCCCAGGAGGATGAACTCGCCTGGCGCCTGCCCCGCGGCGCGCGCGGCCGTCCGCGGCTCCGAGAGCGAAAGCTCGGTCACCTAGCGGGCTCCGCTCAGCGCGCTCTTGACCGCTCGCTCCACCTCCGCGACCGCCGCCGCGAAGCGATCCACCATCTCGCCCAGTTCTGCGTTGCTGGCGATGAAGGCGGGCGCCAGCAGCGTCTGATCACCGGCGTATCCGTCGGCCGTGGAGTGGGTCGAGGTGACGAGCAGGCCGTGCTCGAAGGCCGTCTGATCGACGAGCGCCGCGGCGTCGAGCTCGTCCGGAAGCAGCGATTCGCCGTCACGGGGATCCACGAACTCGGCGCCGAGCAGGAATCCGCGTCCCCGAACCTCACGGACGATTTCGGAGTCCCCAAGGGCCTGCTCGAGCTCCTCACGCAGCGCCGGACCCCGATCCCTGACCCGCTCGATCAAGCCGCGCTCGGTCAGGGCGTCGAGCACCGCCAACCCCACGGCACACGGCAGCGGCGCGCCGTCCCAGGTGTGGCCGTGCTCAAAGTTGCGCGACCCGTCGGCCAGCGCCCGGAAGACATGCTCGCGGCACAGGGTGGCTGCGAGCGGAGCGTAGCCCGCGCCGAGGCCCTTGCCGCCAGTTATCACGTCTGGCTCGAGCGGGGTCTGGTGAGCGGCGAACCAGGTGCCGGTGCGGCCCATCCCGGTGACCACCTCGTCGAAGCAGATCAGGAACCCATGACGCTGGCGGCGTTCTTCGAGGCCGCGCCAGAACTGCTCGGGAGGACTGTATCCGGGGAGGGCGGCGGCGCTGACGGGCTCGCACACGAATGCCGCGATCGTCTCCGGGCCGGCTGACTCGAGCAGCCGGTCGAGCTCCTCGAGCGCCGCCTCACCCGAGGGGTCAAACCGCCACGTCGCTGGCGGGATGTGAAGGTGCCCCGCGAGATAGTCGTCGTAGGGCTGTTGCAGGCTGCTGCGCCCGGTGAGCGCGAGGGCGCCGAACAGGGCACCGTGATAGGACTGGGCCGGGGAGATGATCCGCCATCGCTCCGGCTCGCCGCGGTCGACGTGGTACTGGCGGATCAGCCGGACCGCGGTCTCGTTGGCCTCCGAACCGCCAGACACGAAACGCACCCGGGACATCTCCGGGGCCGCCACGTCGAGCAGCCGCTCGGCCAGCCGCTCCTGCGGCTCGTTGGTGAAGTGGTGGTTATAGACGTAGGAGATCCGCTCCGCCTGAGCCCGGGCGGCCTCGACGATCTCCGTGTCTCCGTGCCCCAGGCACGCCACCATGGCTCCGCCTGAGCACGCATCCAGGATCTCGAAGCCCTCGGTCGTGTACAGCCGCACGCCCCGACCGCGCTCGACGTTGGGGTAGGCCAGATCCAGCAGTCGCGGGAAAACGTGAGTGTCGGCTGCTGTGATCATGGGAGCTCAGCGTCCACGCACGGCCTCCGCGCCCAGCCGCGCGCGGGAGAGGAATCCGTCGAACAACCGCCACGCGGCGGCGCGCGTCTCATCCGCGCGGGCGTAGGTCTCCCTGAGCAGCTGATCCGGGTCGACACCCTCCTCGTCGAGCTCGTGTCGGTAGGCCTCGACCCAAAGATCCATGATCTCGGGCGTCACCTCAGGATGGAACTGGAGTCCAAGGCTCCGGCCGATTCGGAACGCCTGCGGGCCGGCGCCGCTGTCGGCCAGCAGCTGAGAGCCCGGCGGAGGCGTGAAGCTGTCGAAATGCCACTGAAACCAAGGTCCGTTGCTGACCGCGGCCTCGTCCGAGCTCCTCACCGGAAGCCATCCGATCTCGGCGATTTCGCCTCGGAACGATTCACCCCCCAGGGTGCGAGCCAGAAGCTGACCGCCGAAGCAGATCCCGAGCACGGGGACATCGGCCCGCGCCGCCTCTCGGAGCAGCTTCATCTCCTTGCCCAGCCAGGGGACCGAATCGTCAAAGGCGGGAAATTCGGACCCCAGCGAGACGATCATCGCGTAGTCGCGCGGGTCGACGGTGCGGCCCTCGAGGTCGATTCGATACACGTCCTGATCAGCGCTGCGCTCTTCGAGCCACTCGGCGACGTACCCCCCGGGGGTGGGCTCCTCGTGCTGGATGATCAGGGCGCGGAAGCCGTCGCCGCGGCCTGTGGCCCCGTTTGCCTTCTCGCCCGTCATTGCGCGTCGGTCGCGGGTACGGGTTGGGGCACCGGCCTTTCCGTCGCAAGCTCGCGTTCCGCGGCCTCGGCCACGTCGGTCACGACCTCGGCAAACCGGGACACCATCTCGCCCAGCTCCTCGTCACTGGCCGTGAAGGCGGGCGCAAACAGACTCTGGTCGCCGGCGTAGCCGTCCCCGGTGGGCTGCGTCGAGAGCGTGATCAGCCCACGCTCCAGCGCCAGGTCGTCGATGCGCCCCGCCACGCCGAGCTCCGCGGGAAGGAAAGACGTCCCGTCGCGAGGATCGACGTACTCGACGCCGAGCAGAAAGCCGTGACCCCGAACCTCCTTGACCATCGGGATCCCGGCCAGAGCGGACTCGAGCTCATCCCGCAGCCGCGGGCCGCGCTCGGCCACCCGCTCCACCCATCGCTCCCGGCGCAGCGCGTCGAGCACCGCCAGGCCGACAGCACAGGGCAGCGGAGCTCCGTCCCAGGTATGGCCGAGCGTGAACGCGCGTGAGCCTGACGCGACCGCGTCGTACACACGCTCGTGGCAGATGGCGGCGCCGATCGCCGCGTAGCCGGCCCCCAGTCCCTTCGCCGTGGCGATCACGTCCGGGGTGAAGGGCAGGCGGTCGGCGGCGAACCAGCTGCCGGTGCGGCCCACTCCGGTGACCACCTCATCCAGGCAGATGAGGAACCCGTGGCGTTCCCGGCGCTCGGCCAGGCCTTCCCAGAAGCGCTGCGGCGGTGTGTAGGCGGGGAGCGCGGCGGCGCTGATCGCCTCCCCGAAGAAGGCCGAGACACTCTCGGCTCCCACCTCGTCGAGGGCGCGGTCAAGCGCCTCGAGCGCCCGCTCGCCGGTGGGGTCGAAGCGCCACGTGCTGGGCGGGATATGTGGCTGCTCACGCAGATATGGAGTCAGCGGGCCCTGCAGCCCGGCGCGTCCGGTCAGCGCGAGCGTGGCCATGGTCGGGCCGTGGTAGGCCTGGGCGGGCGAGATCACGCGCCAGCGGTTCGGCTCGCCGCGCTCCACGTGGTAGCTGCGGGCGAGGCGCAGAGCGAGCTCGTTCGCCTCGGCGCCGCCGGTCACGAAATGCACGCGCTCCATCCCCGCCGGGGCCACCGACGCGAGTTCACGCGCCAGCGCCTCCTGAGCCGGGTTGGTCAGCCGCTCGTTGTGGACGAAGGCCAGCTTCTCGGCCTGGGCCCGCGCCGCCTCGACGAGGTCCCGACGGCCGTGCCCGAGCGTGAGCGCCATCGACCCGCCGCTCATCGCGTCGAGGTAACGACGCCCGGCGGCGTCCTTCACCCAGACACCGTCGCCCTCGACGATCATCGGATAGCGGCGGTCGAATTCGGGCGGAAGCACGTGCGTGGTCGATGAGTCGATCAGTGCCCTCGTCGTCGCCATGTCGCTCTCCGCGCCTCCAGGTCAAAAGGTCCTGTTTAAGGTCCTTATAGCAGTAGAGTGTTGACGAGTCGAGGGCCAGTCACCGGAGGGGAGCTTCGTCATGGCAACCAGTAGCGAGACGATGTTGAGGGTCGTTGAGCCCGCCACCGAGCAGACGCTCGCCGAGCTCCCCCACGCCGGCGTCGAGGAGACCGACGCCGCCGTCGACCGGGCCCGGGCGGCCTTCCCGGCCTGGCGGGCGGTCTCAGCCGCCGATCGCGCGCGGCAGCTGCGAGCCCTGGGCGAGGCCATCGCTGCGCGCAGCGAGGATCTCGCGCGGCTCGAGGCGCGGAATGTCGGCAAGCCGCTCGCCGACGCACGTGGCGAGATCGGGATGGTTGCGGACACGTTCAACTACTACGCGGGCGCGCCGGAACGCCTGATCGGCGACACCATTCCCGTAGCCGGCGGAATCGACATGACGTTCCGCGAGCCGCTCGGCGTGGTCGGCCTGATCGTGCCCTGGAATTTCCCGCTCCCGATCGCCTCGTGGAAGATCGCGCCGGCCCTCGCCGCCGGCAACACGATCGTCCTCAAACCGGCCGAGCTGACGCCGCTGACGGCGATCGAGCTCGAGAAGATCGCGCTGGAGGCCGGACTCCCCGAGGGCGTCCTCAACGTGGTCGTGGGGCCGGGGCGCGTGGTCGGCGAGCGCCTGGTCGAGCATCCGGATGTGGCGAAGATCGCCTTCACCGGGTCGACCGCCGTCGGCCGCCGGATCGCGCAGCTCGCGTCGCAGTCGATCAAGCGGGTCACGCTGGAGCTCGGCGGCAAGTCGGCCAATCTGATCTTTGCCGACGCCGACCTTGAGCGGGCGGCGCAGGCCGCGCCGCTGGCCGTGTTCGGCAACGCGGGCCAGGACTGCTGCGCCCGCTCCCGGATCCTCGTCGAGCGCCCGGCGCTCGATCGCTTCATGTCACTGCTCGAGCAGTCGGTCAAGGCGCTGCGCGTGGGCGACCCGCTGGATGAGGAGACCCAGATGGGCCCGCTGATCTCCGCCGATCAGCGGGAGAAGGTCGGTTCCTATGTGAACGGTGAGGCGCCGGTCGCCATTCGCGGCAGCGCTCCGGAAGGGCCGGGCTTCTGGTTCGCGCCGACCGTGCTCTGCCCGGTGGCCAACGACGACCGCCCGGCGCGGGAGGAGATCTTCGGCCCCGTGGCGGCGGTGATCCCGTTCGACGGTGAGGAGGAGGCGATCCAGCTCGCCAACGACACCATCTACGGGCTTTCGGGCTCGGTCTGGACGCGGGACGGCGCCCGCGCCCTCCGCGTCGCGCGGGCGCTCGACAGCGGCACGCTGTCCGTGAACTCCAATACCTCGGTCCGTGTCACCACTCCGTTCGGCGGCTTCAAGCAGTCGGGCGTGGGGCGTGAGCTCGGACCTCACGCCCTCGACTACTACACCGAGCTCAAGAACGTGTTCATCGCGATCTAGCGGCGAACCTGAGAACCCCGCTCCGCAACCTCCTGGGGTCGGCCACCCCCTCGCGCCGATAGTGCTCGCCCGATGATGGCCGCCGCGGTTCTCGACGGTAAGCGTGTGATCGTGACCGGGGCGGCGCGAGGCGTCGGCGCCGCCACCGCGCGGCGCTTCTGCGAGCAGGGCGCCAGTGTGGTGTTGGCCGACCGTGACGCGAAGGGCGCCGCGGCCGCGGCCGCCGAGCTGGAGGCGGCCGGCCACCCCGCATACGCCCGCGGCGTCGACGTGACCGACGAGGCCGCGCTCAGGAGCGCCGTCGAGGATGCCGTTGAGCTCCTCGGGGGCCTCGACGTCGCGGTGGCCAACGCCGGCGTCCTCAGCCTCAGCCCCGTCGCCTCCCTCACCCTGGAGGAATTCGAGCGCACCCTGCGCGTCAACGTGCTCGGGACGTTTCTCACCTTCAAGCACGCGGTGCCGCATCTGAGAGCGGCCGGCGGAGGGGCCCTGTTGTGCACGGCCTCCCAGGCCGGCGTACGCGGTTACCGCGACATGAGCGCGTACTGTGCCTCGAAGTTCGCGGTCGTCGGCTTGGTCCAGTCCCTCGCCCAGGAGCTCGCCGGGGAGCGGATCCGGGTGTGCGCGGTCGCCCCCGGGCTCACCGCGACCGAGATGTATCGAGAGCTCGTCGAAGAGCGCGCTCATCTCTGGGACCTCGAGCCCAGCGTCGCCGAGCAGCGTCTTCGGGGCACCGTTCCGATGGGGCGTCCGGCCAGTCCTGAGGAGGTGGCGGACGCGTTCGTGTATCTCGCCTCGGATGCCGCCGCCTACGTCTCCGGGATCTCGCTCGTGATCGACGGCGGGGAACTCTCCGGATGACTCTCGGGCTGGAGGGCAAGGTCGCCCTTGTCACCGGCGGCGCCTCCGGCATCGGCCGCGCCACCGCACTGATGTTCGGGCGCGAGGGTGCGCGGGTCATCGTCGCGGACATCGACGACGCCGGGAGCGCCGAGACCGCGGCGCTCATCTCGGAGGCCGGCGGTGACGCGCTACACGTCCCCTGTGACACGAGCGATCCGAGCCAGGTCGACGCCCTCGTCGGGGCAGCCGTAAAGCGCTTCGGGCGCCTGGACTGCGCCTTCAACAACGCCGGCATCGGTGGGGCGAGCGCGCCCCTTGCCGACTACCAGCTCGAGGCGTGGAACCGGGTGCTGGCGGTCAACCTGACCGGGGTTTTCCTATGCATGCAGAGCGAGCTTCGCCAGATGGTCGCCCAGGGCACAGGAGCGATCGTCAACGCCGCGTCGGTGGTTGGCGTGATCGGATATCCCCACCTCGCCGCCTACACCGCGGCCAAGCATGGGGTGATCGGCTTGACCCGAACGGCGGCCCTCGAGTACGCCCGTCACGGCATCAGGGTCAACGCCGTCTGCCCGGGCTGGACCGAGACCCCGATGGTCATGGACGAGGGTGCGGCGCCGGCCTCGGACCCCGAGGTCTACGCGGCGATTGCCGCCATGGCCCCGATGCGGCGGCTCGGGCAGCCCGACGAGATCGCTGGCGCGGTGGTCTGGCTCTGCTCCGACGCCGCGAGCTTTGTCACCGGGCACCCCCTGATCGTCGACGGCGGCGTCGCCGCCGGGCGGGAGCGCGGCGAAGCTGGGGACTGAGGGTCATTCAGTACAGGTAGGGCCAGCCGTTGGCATCGAAGCCGACCGAATTGAGCCCCAGGACCCGTCCCAACTGGCCGTCGTACCCCTGCGTGCGGGTATCCCAGTAGTGGTAGGCCATCATCAGCTGCCCGGTCGGGGAGGTGAAGATGTTGGATCCGCCCGGACCGTTCACGTAGTCATGTGAGGCAAGGATCGTGGTGCCGCCGCCGTTCATCAGGCTCGTGCCGCTCTCGTCGACGTAGGGGCCGGTTGGAGATGTGGAACGGCCAACTCGCACGTGATAGTTGCTGGTGCCGTAGCAGCACCAGTACCCGTCCGAGAAGAACAGGTAGTAGTACCCGTTGGCATAGATGAGGTCGCTGCCTTCGCCGGTCGAGGCGATGTTGACCGGCGTGCCGATTGGGAGACCCGTCGAGCTGTCGACCTGGACGATGTAGATCCCGTTCTCGAAGGAGCCGGAGGTGAGCCACGTGGTCCCGTCGGGAGCCACGAAACTGTGCGGGTCAATGGCGTCATATCCCGCGCTCGATGTCAGGACCGGCGCGCCGTAATCGATCCATGTCCCCGGCTCGCCGGTTGAGCTCATGGCGAGGCCGATGGCCGAGCCCGCGGCCGCGCTGTTCACCGAGTAGTACATCCAGTACTCGTGGTTCGCCGGGTGATAGCTGACGTCCGGAGCCCAGATGTTGCGATAGTTCGCCCACCAGGCTGGAGGCGTTCCCGCGATGCCCGCGTCCGTCCAGTTGACACCGCCAGGCGAGGTGAAGGCCCGGTTGTCGGTGGTGCCGTAGAGCAGCCATTGATTTGCGCTCTGCCCATCTACCTTCCGAGGGATCACGATGATCGTGGGATCGGAGACCGGGACGTCGCCGCCGCCGTCCAGCGTCGTCGCGATGGGGTCGGGGTACGCGTACGCGGGCGCGCTGGCGGCTAAGCCAAACCCGAGACATATCGCAGCCGCCAGGGCTACCAGAGTCGTCCGCACGCGAGTGGACCCGATCGCGAAATTGGCCATCATCCGGCCTCCCGGAAGGCGTCGAACCAAATGAGAACAGCGAACGGTTGGTATTTACCCCTAGTACGTTTGGACGATGCCTCGCTAACGAAGTCCTAACGCGGTCCGCTGTGTCGCAGGACACCTGTTGACACAGATCCGGCGGTAATGGCGCTGCCCGCTGCGAGGCCGATACCCAATTCGCGGACCTCTGCCCGATCCCAACTCGCCAACCTCTTCAATCTGACCGGGCGATCGGCGGGTAAGGCTCGATTTCCGATCCCAACTCGCCGACCTCTCCAAGCTGAGCGGGCGATCGGCGAGTTAGTGTCGGTTTCCGTCACAGAGTCGACACACGCGCGCGCGAGGAAGCGCGCCGCAACAGCCGCCGCCATCAGCCACGCCAAGCCAGCCAAGCCCCTCAAGCATAATCAGGCGGACGCCGCTCCGCCCACGGCAAGGCCTCCTCGAGCTGGGAGGCCACGCGGATCAGGACAGCCTCGTCAAGCGCCATCAGCTGCACTCCGACCGGAAGCTCGTCCACCTGCCCCAGAGGCAGCGTGATCGCGGGCCAGCCGGTCACGTTGGCCACGGCGGTGGCTCCGGTGGCGGCGAACTCGACGTCGAAGAAGGCATCGACGGTGCCCCGTGAGCTCGACAGCTCGCCCGGCGCCGGCGGCAGGATGTTCAGCGTCGGGCAGAGCAGGACGTCGGCGCGGGCGAAGGCACGCGCGGCGAGGCGTGACTGGGCGTGCATCTGATCGACGGCGGCGAGATGGTCCAGGGCGCTCAGCTCGAGGCCCTCGTTCAGCATGTCCCAGGTCACCGGGTCGAGCTCGTCCGGCTCCGGGCGGCGGCCGAGCTCCGCCTCGAGCCAGCGGAAGGTGGCCGCATTGTCAACCGCGTGGATGACGGAGATCGCGCGGCGCATCGCCTCCGCATCGAAGGCCATAACGCCTGACTCCACCGCATGCCCGAGCCCCTCGAGCGTCCGCGCCGCCAGGTCGGCCACCTCCTGGATCCGGGGCTCCGGCGTGCCGGGAAACGGCGGACGCTCGAGGCGGAGAATCCGCAGGCGACCGGGATCGGCTCCGACCTCCTCCACGAACGGCCGTTGCGGCGACGGCGCCGAATAGGGGTCGCCGGGTGCCGTACCCGTGATCACGTCCAGCAGAAGCGCGGTGTCGCGGACGGTCCTCGTCAGCGCGTGCTTGACGGCCAGGCCGTCGAGCGCCTGACCCGCCGACGGGGCAAATGAGCTCCGCCCCCGCCGCGGCTTCAAACCCACCAGCCCGCAGCACGACGAGGGCATCCGGATCGACCCGGTGCCGTCGCTTCCCGATGCCGCGCCGATCAGCCCCGCGGCGACGGCGGCGGCCGACCCGCCGCTGGAGCCGCCGGGGGAGAGCTCAGCCCGCCACGGGTTGAGAGCCCGGCCGAACAGGGAGGGCTCGGTGGCGCAGTGGTTGCCGAATTCGGCCGTGCTGGTGCGCCCACAGATGATGATGCCAGCGGTGAGATAGCGCTCGACCGTCCATGCGGTCTCCGAGGCCACGTGGTCCCGCAACGCCCGGGACCCGAGATATTCCGGGATCCCGGCCTGCGGCTCGCCAAGATCCTTGAGCAGAAACGGGACTCCGGCGAGGACGCCATCCCCAGGCGGCGCCGCCGCGGCGGCACGGGCGGCCTCGAATTGATCGTTCACGAGCACATTCAGCTCCGAGGCACCCTCCAGCCGCGCGATCGCGGCGTCCACGAGCTCGCGCGCCGAGACCTCGCCGCTGCGCACGAGCGCCGCCTGCTCGGTCACGTCCTTCCACATGAGCTCAGCCGACATCGCCCTCCCGTTTAAGCTCGGCCAACATTGCCGTCGGCGCGTGAGCCGCCAGCAGCGCGGCCGCCGACCCCCAATCGATATCTGAGACCGCGAGGTCAAGGCCGCTCAGGCACCCGGCGGCCTTCTCGGCCAGGACACCCGGCGACGGCGGTCGGCCGGGCGCGCCCTCGGGAACGTCGATCGCGGCTTGAAGGACATCTCCGCCCGCAAGCTCGAGGGCGATCTCGCACTCGCCGTCCAGTAGGCCCCGGCCCGGCTCCCCGGACAGGAAGCGAACCCGGGGAAGCAGCTCCTGCGCGGCCGGACGTCTCACCGCGACGTCGCTGAACGACCACTGATCCGGAAACCCGTCGAGCAGCGCGGCGGCCACGCCGTACTCGAGGCTGAACTTCCCCTGGGCGCCGTCCGTCGGGCGGTGATGGATCAGCGGCTTGACCGTGCTGACCGGTGCCCGCACCTCAGCCCCGAGGACGGCTTCCGGGGCGATTCGGCGGCCCCGGCAGATCTCCCGGACGGCAAAGATGGGGCGCTGAAGGGCGTAGCAGCAGGGGAAGATCTTGACCGCCAGCCCTCCCGGGATTGCCTCGGTGCCGTCCATGGCGTCGCCTCCACTCGGGCTGACCAGGTCAAGCCAGGCATCGAACGCGGTGAGGTCAGGGCGGGCACCTCTCGCCGCGAGCTCGGCGGCCGCAATTCCCGACCGCACCGCCATCCCGACCTGGAGCGGCTTGGCATCGCTTCCGAACGCGCGCTGAACCCCGCTGGCCGCCGACACCGACAGCGCGATCGCAGCGGCAGTTCGCTCTGCGCTCAGCCCTAGGGACACCGCCGCCGCGGCCGCCGCTCCGAACACGCCCGCGGTCGCCGTGGTGTGCCAGCCGGCGTCGTAATGCCGCCACCCGAGCAGCGTCCCGATGCGCGCCATGACCCCCGCGCCGGCCAGGTAGGCCGCGCTTCCACCTGCGCGCGCCAGCGCCGCGGGCACGCAGATCGCGCTGATGTGCGAGATCGAGGGCAGGTGCAGGTCGTCGTAGTCGAGCGCGTGCGCCATCGCCGCCCACTGCCCCGGGCTGCCCAGGACGCCGGCGATCTCCGCGATCGGATGCTCGCGGGCGGCGAGCGCGACGCACACGGTGTCGAGCAGCGCCGCGTCCGCGAGCTCGCGGTCGCCGCCGGACGAGGCCCGCGTGGCCGCCCAGTGGCCGAGCTCCAGAGCCAGCGGCCGCTCCATCTACGGCGTCAGCACGATTCGGCCCCGGGCCTGGCCTGACCGGATCAGATCGTGCGCCTCCTGAGCCCGCTCGAGCGCCATCGTGTCGATCGTGTACTGAAGCCGCTCGCGCTGGGCCAGCGCAATGAGCTCGCCCAGCTCATCGCGAGAGCCCCAGATGCTGGAGAGGAAATGCGCCTCGTGGGGAACCGCGCCCAGGCCAAAGGGAACCCGGCCGCCGAACAGGCCGATGACGATCGCCACGCCCTGGCGATCGACGAGCCGCGCCGCGTCGGCGAGCGAGTCATCGGAGCCGACGAAGTCGAGCACCGCGGCGTACGGACCCTCGAGCTCCTCCGGGGCGGCGGCCTCGGCGGCCCCGAGCGCCAGCGCCCGCTCGCGCTTCTGGGGCGAGGGATCGCCCACGTGGACGACGGCGTCGCTCATCAGCCGCAGGAACTGAATCCCGAACTGTCCGAGCCCTCCCGCCCCGAGCACGAGCGCCCGCGACTCTGGCCCCAGCCACGGCTGAGCGTGCTTTACCGCCCGATACGGAGTCAGGCCCCCGCACCCGAGGGGCGCCGCCTCGACCGGGTCAAGCTCGCCGATCGGGTAGAGATACCGGCGCGCAGGCACGCGGATGTACTCGGCGTAGCCACCGTCCTGGAACAGCCCGGCCTCACGCGCGTCAGGGCAGATCATCTCTTCACTGGCGCGGCAGAAACGGCACTTGCCACACCCCCACGGCGTGTAAACCAGCACATTGCCCAGCTCGTCATCCTCGGCGACGATCTCGTGTCCCAGAACCAGCGGCAGCTCGGAGCCGAAGAAGTTCTCAGCCACGTGGAGGTCTGAGTGGCAGACCCCGCAGGCGAGAACCCGCAACACCGATTCCTCGCTGCTCCGGGGAGCCGGAACATCCCGCTCCTCGAGCTCCAGTGGCTCATTGAAAGCGCGTAGAACGACTGCGCGCACCGCTTTCCCTCCTCAAGGCATCGACGTCCTCGGCGCCCCTCAGCCGGTTACGATACCCGTCCGCTTTCGCCAAGCGCTATCCACAGCCCGATGCACGTGACCGAAGCACCCGTCGATCCTGAGTCAGTCCGGGATTTCCTGGACCGGGAAGGCGTGCACACGGTCGAGTGCCTGTTCGCCGACACCTGGGGCATTCCCCGGGGCAAGCGCCTCTCGACCCGCCACTTCCTCTCCTCGGCCCGGGGCAAGGGCTTTGCCATGGCGAACGTCGCCTTTACCTGGGACATGCACTCGACGATCTTCCCGACCGAGTTCGTCAACGACGAGACGGGTTACCCGGACATGCATGTGGTTCCCGACCTTTCGACACTCCGCTTGGCCGGCTGGCGTGAGGGCACCGCCTTCTGCTTCTGCAACACGATCGATCCGCCGACCCACGACCCGATTCCCTTCGATGGGCGCGCGATCCTCGGCCGCGCGGTCGAGCGGGTGCGCGAGGCCGGGTATGAGCCGGTCGCGGCCACCGAGCTGGAGTTCCATCTCCTGAACGCGGATTGGACGCCGCTGTACACGGGTGTGCACTGCTACTCGATGCAGAAGGGGGCCGAGGTCGAACCCGTGGTCAGCGAGATCAAACGAGCGCTCGAGGCCTCCGGAATCCTCGTCGAGTCCTGGAACGTCGAGTACGGGCCGGCCCAGGTCGAGGTCAACATCGACCACGGCCCCCCGATCGACGTGGCCGACGCGACGGTCATCCTCAAGTACGTGGTCAAGCAGGTCGCCGCGGGCCGCGGCCTTCGGGCGACGTTCATGCCCAAGCCATATATCTCCGAGGCCGGCAACGGCCTGCACATCCACCAGAGCCTGCTCGATTCCGAGGGCCGCAATGCGATGGCCGAGATCGACGACGAGCCGCCGTTGCGCTCGAAGCTGATGCGGCGCTATCTGGCCGGCCTGCTCACGCACCAGATCGACCTGCAACCCGTCAACTGTCCGACGATCAACGCCTACAAGCGGGTCGAGGACTACTCCTTCGCCCCCACGCAGGTGAGCTGGGGGCTGGACCACCGCCTCGTCGGCGTGCGCACCGTCGTCGACCAGGGATCGGCCACGCGGGTGGAATGCCGTTGGGGCTCGGCCGACGCCAACCCGTATTACGTGCTGGCCGGATGCCTGGCCGCCGGCGCCGACGGTCTCCAGCACGCCTACGAGCTGCCGCCGATGGTGAGCGGCGACCCCCACGTCGATGCCTCCCTGACCCGGCTGCCGACGAGCCTTCAGGAGGCCCTGCCGGGCTTTGAGCGCAGCGCGTTCGCGCGCGATCTCTACGGCGACGTGTTCGTCGATGCCTACCTGGTCATGCTGCGCCACGAGCTCGCGCAGTTCGCACGCCACGTGACCGACTGGGAGTTCGAGCGCTACCGCGAGGTCATGTAGAAAGCGCGGCGGCCACGATCTGCTCGATCTGCGCCGTTTCGGCGGCCGTCATGCCCCAGGCGTAGTGCCCCCATACGCTGTCCACCACCTGGAACGAGCTACCGGGGATGAGTTCCTGCTCGGCCCGGCAATCGTCGGTTGGGAACCAGCTGTCGTGCGAGAAGGCGGCCACGCTCACCCGAGCGGTGATGCGGCCCAGCGCGGCGCCGAGGTCCCACGCCGTGTGGCGCGCGACGTCAGCGCGTCGCCACTTCGCCAGCTGCACGAGCAGGTCAGCAGGGGCCAGGCGCGCGAAGTCCTCGACGAACAGCCGGCTGACCAGATCCCGCACCGAGGTGAATCCGGCCTCGCGCCACGCTTCCCGGCGGAAGAGCTCGGCCGACAGTCCCGTGGCGGCCCAGAGGCGGGCGTGCGGCGCCGTGTCGCCGGAGGCGAGGGCGTCGGCCGCCGCCGCCACCAGCAGCTCGTTGCCCGGGGTGACCCGGGCCAGGGCGGCGAAGACGACGAGGCGCTCGACCATGTCGGGGAAGCGGACCGCCCACTCGTAGGCCTGCTGTCCGCCCATCGAGAAGCCGAGCACAAGCGCCAGCCGCCGGATGCCGAGATGCTCCACGACGAGCCGGTGCTGCGCGGTCACATCGTCGCCGATCGTCAGCTCGGGGAATGCCTCTCCGGACCGGTCGGCGCTGGGGGAGGAGGAGGAGCCGGCGCCGAACTGCGCGGGGCAGATGACGAACCAGCGCTCAGGATCGAGCGCGCGACCCGGCCCGATCCAGGCATCGAGGGACGACGGGGTCCCCGAGTACATGTGCGGAAACAGGACCGCGTTATCGCCGTCGGCCGAGAGCGTCCCGTGCGTGCGATAGCCCAGCCGAGCTGCCGGCAGCGTACCGCCGAGCTCGAGCCCGAGATCGCCGAGCTCGAGAGTTTCGTCGCTGGCCACGCTCCTCAGAGGCCGTGCCAGTCCCGCATGTGCGACCGCACGTGGTCGGGCAGCGCCTCCGGTGGGTAGTAGCGGTCGTAGAACTCGACGTCGAGATGCGCGGCCTGATACCAGACCGTCATCACGAACGGGTCGATCGTGGCCGGGAACCTCCCGTAGGTGTCCCAGATGTAGCCGCACAGCGTCTTGGTGGCCGCGATCGCCTCGTCCGAGGGCCGGGGTACAGCTCGCGCGACCTCCGGCGAGCGCCACGGGATCGCGTGCTTGTCTGGCGCGCTGAAGATCCCCTCGTCGCCCCACCGCTGGGCGAGGACGAAGTCGACGGCGGCGTCCATGTCCCGGTGGAAGGGCGGGCAGGCGCCCTCGAAGATCCCCTCGAGACCCACGGGAATCTCCTCGCCCGCCCCCACCGGTGCCCCGTCGGGCACGCGGTGAAACGAGAACCCGAGTGATCCGCACGGTCCCTCGCCGCCGATCTCGTGCCAATGCTTCTCGCCCCCCAGCGTGACGCGGCCCTTCCCGCCGGAGAAGGGGTGCCCACCGATCCCCAGCGCCTGGGTGGCGATCATGAGGTTCTGGACCATCAGCCCCTCCTCCACGCCGTTCATGTCGACCATCTGCCAGCGCTCGAAATCCCAGAGGTCAACCGGATGGGTCGGGTCCAGCAGCCCGGAGTCGACATGGGGCCGCAGCGGATCGTTGCCGAGCTGCTTGTCGACGACGTAGTAGCCGTGCGGGCGGTCGAAGTACAGGAGCATGGCCGAGATGCACTGGCGGGTGACGTCGGACACCGGGATGAACAACGTCGCCCCCTCGGTGTTGACCACCCACTCGTTGAACTTGAACAGGTTGGGGCGACGCCGCGGGACCTCGAGGCGGCCGTCCTGGAGCTTGAGCGCGCGCCGGTAGAGCTCGCTTCGCTCCTCCTGAGTCTGGAGCTCGAGGTAGCGCTCCGGGGTGTGATCTCGTTGGGGAAGGACGAAGACGCCATCGTCGTTGGTCCAGAACAGCTCAGTGCCGTGGATGGCCAGGGGACTCGGGTAGCTGCGCCCCGTGAACGAGGCGAGCTTGTCGGCACTGGTCGTCGCCCCGTCGCTGGTCGTGAAGGGCCATTCCTCCCGCACGACGCCGGTGATCCCGGTCGCCGCCGCGACGAGCACTGCCTCCTCCTCGACGGCCAGCGGAACCGGGTCCTTCTCGGAGCGGAAGGCGAGCGGACCCGTCATCGTCGCCCCGAGCGCGAAGCGCCGCGCGCGCCGGGTGAAGATGGCATCGAGCGCCGGGAATTCGCACGCCGAGGCCATTGCTTCAGGCCGGACCCGCGGGCGCTCGACCTTGGTTGTCAGAGCCATCAGACCCACCTCCGTTGCCCTCTGGGGTCGTGAGCCAGCCTCACCACCCGCGGCTGTATCGACGCGGCCTCATCGAGTAGCGTCCGCACGATGAAGCCCATCCTCGTGATCGAGCAAGAGTACTCGCTCCGAGGTCTCGGGCTATTGGGGGAACGGCTCGAGGCGTCGGGGCTCCCGTACCGCAGCCTGCCCGCCTGGGAGGAGCCGATGGATGCCCTCGATCCGCGTGGCTTCGCGGCCGTCATCCCGATGGGCGGCACCGCACACGCCTGGGAGGCCGATGACGTTCCCGTACTTGCCACCGAACGCCGCTTCCTCGCTCAGGCGGTCGAGGCCGGGGTGCCGGTGCTGGGCATCTGCCTGGGCGGGCAGCTGCTGGCCAGCGCCGTCGGCGGCGAGGTGCAGGCGGGCCCCGAGCCTGAGATCGGGTGGCTCGAGATCACCCCCACCGAGGCCGCTCGTGATGATCCGCTGTTCCGGGTCCTCGAAGGCTCGGCCGGGGTCTACCAGTGGCACAGCGACGTGTTCGAGCCCCCGCCCTCGGCGCGGCTGCTCGCGCGCAGCGCGGCGTCCCCAAATCAGGCGTTTCGTGTCGATGGGACCCGGGCCTGGGGGATCCAGTTCCATCCCGAGACGACACCTGAGCTTTGGGAGCAATGGATCGCGCGTCACCCGGTTGAGGTCGAGGAGTCGGGAGTCGACGTCGAGGCGCTCCGCAGCGCGGTCTACGCCGGCGCGCGGCGATCGCTGGCCTTCTGCACGGCGCTGTTTGACACCTTCATCAATCTGGTGGCCGAGCGATGAGCGAGTGGGTCACAGTCGGCGCCGTCGAGGGACGCCAGGAGCTCGACGCGGTGATGATCCAGGGGCGGGAGATCGCCCTGGCCCATCTCGACGACGGATCCTGGGCCGCCTTCGACAACTCCTGCACCCACGAGGACTGTCCGCTCGCCGAGGGAGACCTCGAGGGCGCCCAGATCATCTGCCACTGCCACAGCTCGGCTTTCGATGTCCGGACCGGCGAGGTGCTGGAGGGTCCGGCCGACGAACCGATCGAGGTTTACGCCGTCCGCATCGAAAACGGCGAGCTGCAGGTGGAGATCCCATGACCGCGCTCGGCGAAGCCTCGCTCAAAGACATCGACCTGACCGACCTCGACCGCTGGGCGGCCGGCGTGCCGCACGACTGGTTCGCCCTGCTCCGCCGGGAGTCGCCGGTCTTCTGGCAGGGCGAACACCATGGCCGCGGGTTCTGGTCGCTCACGCGCTACGACGACATCCTCGCCGCCTCCAAGGACTGGGAGACCTTTTCCTCCGAGCGTGGCGGGACGTCGCTGATGGACCTGACACCGGAGCAGGTGCAGTCGCGGATGTCGATGCTGGACTCCGATCCGCCCCGGCACAAGCGTCTGCGCAGCATCGTCAACAAGGCCTTCGCCCTCAGAGTCGTCAACGCGTACGGCGCCCGGATCCGGGCCATGTTCCGTGAGGTGCTCCAGACGGCGTTTGCCGAGCGCGAGCTCGACTTCGTCGACGCGGTCGCGGTCGAGCTGCCGATGCGGATCCTCTGCGAGCTGATGGGGGTCCCGCTCGAGGATCGCCGCTACCTGGTCGACCTCGGGAACCGCATGCTCGGGAACACCGACCCCGATCACGCCGGCGACTACGTGGCCGGAGAGGCCGACCTGTCGGCCTACGCCCACCTGCCGTTCTCAAGCCCCGCCGCGCCGGAGATGTTCGCCTACGCCAATGCGCTGGCCGCAGAGCGCCGGCGGGCGCCGCGGGATGACCTGACGACTCGGCTACTGGAGGCCGAGATCGACGGTGACCGGCTCTCCGAGCACGAATTCGACCTCTTCTTCCTGCTCCTGGTAACGGCGGGCAACGAGACGACCCGCCACGCGATGTCGAACGGACTCCTGTCGCTGCTCGAGCATCCCGAGGAGCGAGATCGCGTCCTCGCCGATCCCACGCTCATACCGAGCGCGGTCGAGGAGATCCTGCGCTGGCGGCCGTCGCTGCTTCATTTCCGTCGCACCGCGACTCGCGACGTCGAGCTTCGATCTCAGACGATCCGCGAGGGCGACAAGGTGGCGCTGTGGTACGTCTCGGGTAACCGCGACGAGGAGCAGTTTCCCGACGCCGGCCGCTTTGATGTGACGCGCCGCCCTAACCGCCACCTCGCTTTCGGCCTGGGCGGCCCCCACTTCTGCCTCGGCGCCCACCTTGCGCGCCTCGAGCTTTGCGTTTGGCTCGAGGAGATGCTGCCGGTGCTGGGGCGCCTCGAGCTGGCGGGCGAGCCGCAGCGTCTTCGCTCCAACTTCTTCCACGGCGTGAAGAGCCTGCCGGTCCGGGTCCCATGAGCATCTGGCCCAGGCTCGTGACGACGCTCCGGCCGCCGCGCGGGTGGCGCCGGCGGTAGGTCCTGATGGCGAAGAACGAAGCCAGCAGAAACGCGACCAAGAGCGCGTAGGAGATGATCCGAATCCCCACCGAGGTGCTCGGCTTGCCGGGGACGAGGATCGATCCGGCCGGATATAGCTGACCGCCTCCGTTGAGCGGCGATGAACACGCCGGGCACGAGACAACCGCTTCGTAGAGTCCGGGATGAACGCTCGGCACGCGGAAGCTCAGCTGCTCGGAGGCCCGGCCCACCGCGGCGAGCCTGCCGTGGTGTGCCGGCACGTAGTCGGCCGCCACGGGGAGCCGAACGAGGCTGACCTGCGCTTCGGCGGCAGTCGGGGGGAGCTGCCGGTCAGCGCGCGCCACCACCGTCCCGCCGACCTGGCTGCCGGGCGGGTCGAACGTGAACCACACGGGACTCCGAAGGCAGCGGAGCAGATCGTCGTATTGGGAAAGATTCGAGAATCCCGAGTACGGACACGTGTGAGGGCTGAGAAAGGCGTCGCTGGACCGCCCGGAGATCCCAACCGCAACCGTCGGATCGACGCCCTGGATCCGGCGGACGGTTACCTGGCGTCCGTGATACTCAGCCCTCCCGATCGCCGCGCCCAGCGGCACCGTCCTCCTGGGGGCCGGCGTGGTCGGATAGCTGGTCGCGGTGTACTGCCGCCCGTCGAAGGCCAGAGGCGCCAGCAGGCATTCCCAATACGCCTTCCCCGACATCCCCCCGCAGCGATGTCCGATCACGAAGATAGTGCGCGGGCGCCCGGCCACGAGCACCCCAACCGGAGGCGCTAGCGCGGCGGCGGCGAGGACGCGCGCGGGCTTATCCGCCCGATGACAACCGCTGGCGTTGGTTGGCTCGTCGACCGTGCCCGCGCCGAGATCAGCGCCGGCTGCCACTCGCACCGAGGCCGGGATGCTCACCGCGGCATAGGCGAGGTGATTGAAACGCAGGTAGGTCTGGGTGGGGCAATTCGACGCAGCCGAGGCCGGCGCGGCGCTGAATATGGCCACGAGGGCAAGGAGCCCGAACAGAGCGAGGACGGAGCGCACGGCTTCGAATGATGCCTCAGAGGGTGCTTCAGGCAGCGTTGAGGCGCACCAGCTCAGCCTCACGCGTTTCGCCCGGCAGGGGCAGATCACCCGGGCGCCGGGGCGCGAAGGCCACCGAGCAGCCGCCGCCTTCGCCGCCCATGTCCGCCTCCGACCGCCACTCGAGCAGGCGCCAGGTGCCGATCGGGCTCGTCTCCACGCGCACCACGGGCAGGGTCTGGGGCTCGACCAGCAGCAGGGGGACCGACGCCCGCTCGCTGCCCACGCGGCGGGCGCGACGAGCCACGACACGCCAGCGGAAGGCCACGAAGGTCCCCTCCAGGGCGCGCGGAAGCCCGTCCGGGAGGTCGAACTCGAAATGTCTCCAGTTGGCGTCCTCCAGAGGCCCCACGTCGATCCGAGCGCTGAAGACCTTCTCGTCGAGCCAGATCGGCACGAACTTGTTGCGGATCTCGCCGTACGCCGACCAGTTGAAGAGTCCCTTGCGTCCCACGAGCTCGGGGGCGACGTCCATCCACGCGGCATCGCAGCGGACCTCGACGGACACCGACCGGCCATCGCGGCGCAGGTTGTGACGCTCGACTCGCCCGGCGATCCGGCCGCCACCCTCCGGCGCTGCCTCATCCAGCGAGAGCCCGAAGCCCCGCGCCTCGAGCGGCGGCTCGATCCCACGGAACCTCAGCTGGTCAGGAATGTCGGTGAGAAGCGACACGCCACAACGCAGCGACGCGCCGGGCTGAGGGAAAGTCCCTCAGCCCGGCCAGCCGCTCATCTTCGCGCTCAAGCCTCTTCGTGCAGGAACTTGCCCACGGCGTCGTAGCGTTGCCTCGACCACTGGTGGTAGGCCAAGGCCAGCAGACAGCCTCCGGCAAAGACGCCGACAGAGATCCACGGAGAGGGTCCATACCAGCCCGTCGTGGTCCCAAACAGCGCGGCGCGGTTCTTGATCATCAGGTAGACCGCGAAGATGATCGTTGCCGCCGCCAGGATCGGGGCGACCAAGGTCTTGAACCAGTGGAAGCCGTCCTTGGTTCTCCAGAAGTAGACCACGATCGCGACGCTGCACAGCGCCATGATCGGGAACAGGAGGGTGTTGCCCTGGTAGGGCAGCCAGGTCCCGATCTGTAGCAGCGCTACGAGCGGATCCGACACTCCGATTCCGAGCGCCTTGCGCTCACCGCCTCCGACCAGACCCGTCGCGAACAGCAGCGTGAAGATCACGCAGAAGGTGGCCACGAACAGCGTGGCCACGAACGGGCTCTTGTGCTTCGAATGCGTCCGGCCGAGCACCCGGGGCAGGATGTTCTCCCGTCCCATCGAGAACAGATAGCGATTCGAGGTGTTCCAGAACGCCAGCGAGCAGGCGAACGAACCCGTGATGATGAAGATCTCGAACAGGTCCTTGAGCCACTTGCCGACGAAGTGCTGGGCCGCGGGATAGAACACGTTCGCGTAGTTGCCCGCAGGCAACCCGACGGCGGCGGGGGCGTGCGGCTTGATCCCATACGCCACCGCGACGGCCCACGGCCACTGGTTCTTCGAGCCACCGTAAGCGCTGACGAGCATCCAGGCCCAGAACGTGTAGACGACGGCCAGCCCTATGCACGAGATGTACGTGGCGTACGCCATCATCTTCTTCGGGTTGCGGGCCTCCTCGGCGTAGTTCGGCGCCATCTCGAATCCCACCCAGGACCAGTATGCGCCGAAGAAGCCGACCCCGGCGGCGGAGGCGCCGAACACGGCCGCAGCGCCCTTGACGCCGACGCCGCCTCCGAATATGCCCGCGGGGTTCAGCGCCGAGAACATAATCCCGTCAGGGCCGCCGCCCTTGACCAGAACCGCGAGCGAGAAGGTGAAGAGGATCACGAGCTCGGCCAGGAGGCAGATGCCGAGGATTCGGGCGACCGTCTCGACGTGGAAGTACGTGATCGCGAACAGGAGGAGCAGGAACAGGAAGCAGTAGATGCGCCAGTCCATACTGATCGAGAACAGGTCCTTGAGGCTCGTGTTCGCGAAGTACGTCGTCACGCCGTTGACTCCAACCGCGAACAGGAGATAGGCGAACGCGATGCCGATCGCCGTGCCCAGACCGAGGACGCGCCCGAAGCCGTACGTCGTGTACGAGTAAAAGCCTCCGGCGGTCGTCTTTCTCCGTGCCATCTCGATGTATCCGACCGAGAACAGGGTGAACGAGACCCCGGCCAGCCAGAACGCCGCGGGGACCGAGATGCCGATGCCCAAGCCCGACAGCGGGTCGTTGAACATCATCGCCGCGAGTGGCGCCGACCCGGTCACGATGCAGAACAGGAGCTGCGGCAAACCGAGCGCATTCCTCGCGAGCTCGGTGGAACCGGTCAGTCGGCTGCGGCCCGTCTCCGGGGCGGTCTCCGGGACGCTGATGACATCCGCCATGCGCTCTCCTCCTTGGTTTTTTCGCTCCCTCGCGCCGGTGCCCTCCGCGCTCCTCGGCTGCGGGCCGGCTGGAACGCGCACAGATTAGGTGTTGCGCCAGCTGTGTGCAACTTTGTTCAAAGAACCAACATGTGTGGGAGGATCCGCGGCGATGGGGCGACTCGAGGGCGTGAGAGCACTGGTCACGGGCGGCTCGTCCGGGATCGGGGCGTCCATCGTGGAGCGATTTCGCTCCGAGGGCGCCGCCGTCGTCTTCACCGGCCGCGACCAAACGCGCGGACGTGAGGTGGCGGGTCGGCTCGGCGCTGAGTTCGTCCAGGCCGACACTCGCGACCGCGCCGAGGTCGAACGCTCGGTGAGCACTGCGGTCGACATCCTCGGCGGCCTCGACGCGCTCGTCGCCAACGCCGGAGTTCTCCATGAGGTCCCTCTGTCGGAGACCACCGACGAGGCTTGGGACAGCGTGGTCGAGACCAACGTCGTCGGGTACTACCGCTATGCGGTTGCCTGTCTGGCCCACCTTCGGGTGGCCGGCGGCGGCTCGATCACGATGATTTCCTCCGACGCCGGCGTGTGGGGCGAAACCGCAATCGGGGCCTACTCCGTCTCCAAGCGCGCGGTCAACATGCTCGTGCAGACACTTGCCGTGGAGGCGGGCCCGTCGGGAATCCGCGTCAACGCGGTGTGCCCAGGCGATACGGCGCCTGGAATGGCGACGCACGTCGCCGGCCGCGACGAGAGCTCAGATCCGTCGAGCTGGATCCTCCCGCCCCTGGCCCGCGTGGGGACCGGAGCCGATGTCGCCGCAGCCGTCACGTTCTACGCCTCACCGGACGGCGCGTTCTGCAACGGCTCGGTGCTGCTCGTGGATGGCGGCATGCGCGCGTCCCTGCGCGCGAGCGCAGCGGCACGGGACGCGCGCCGGTGAGCGCGAACCTCGGCCTCGCCGGCCGGTTTGCGCTTCTGGCCGGCGCGAACGACACCGGCGTGAGGCAGCGTCTACGCGATGACGGGATGGAGGTAGTCGAGCTCGAGACCGACGACCGCGCCAGTTGGGATCAGGCCGTCGCCGAGGCGATGCGGAGCACACCGGGCAAGCTGGATCTCCTCGTCATCTCCCAGGACACTTCCCTCGAGGGATCGCTCGGGGAGACCCCCGAACCGGCGTTCCTGGAGCTCCTGGAGAAAAACCTCACGGCGGCCTTCCGGATCGGACGCGCCTGCTTCGCCGCCATGCGTGAGCGCGGCGGCGGCTCGATTGTGTTCGTCGCCTCCGAAGGCGCAGTTCGGGCGGTCCACGAATCGGCGGCAGTTTCCGTTGCCGCCGCCGGCCTGATCGCCGTGGCCGAGCTGTTCGCGGCCGAGGGCGCCTCCCACGGCATTCGAGCCAACGCGGTCTGCCCGAGGCGCGGCACCGATGTCAGCGCGGTGGTGGCCTGGTTGGCTTCAGATGAATCGGCGCACCTGAGCGGCGCAACGCTCCGGGTGGACGACGCGGAGGGCGCCGCGATGGTCGTCGACACCCGCATTTGAGGTAGTTCCGGGCCCGGCGCTTGACAGCGGCCTCCCGCACGCATCAGGATTGAAGCTATGGAACGCATCGTGGTGGGCTTTGATGGATCCGAGCACGCGCAGAAGGCGCTCAGTCGCGCCGCGGATATTGCCAACGGAGCGACGCTCGCCGTCGTGGCCGCGGCTGGTCCCTCGAGCCTGCGGGTGCGAGATATGGGCCTGAACCCGGAGGATCCGGTGGACGCCGAGGCGCGCAAGCAGGCGCTGGCCCAGGCGCGGGAATACCTCGAGGGCCGCGGCGTCAATGCCGTCTACATCGAGGGGCACGGAAACCCGGCCGACGTGATCGTTCAGGAGGCGCAGGAATCCGGCGCCGACCTGATCGTCGTCGGTACGCGCGGGCTGAACGCGGCCCAGCGAGTCGTGCTCGGGTCGGTCAGCACGAACGTCGTGCACCACGCGTCCTGCGACGTGCTCGTCGTTCGCTAGGCGGACCGGGGCAACGGCGCCGACTCAGGTGCTCTGAGCCAGGAACTCGACGATCAGCTCGTTGACCTCGGCCGCCCGCTCGAGCTGCAGGAAATGGCCGGCATCCTCGAGCACGGCCAGGCGGACGGTGGGCCGGAGCCTGTGTTGAATGCGCGCGAGCGCCTCGACGCCGATGCACCCATCGCGCCGGCCGTGGAGATAGAGCAAGGGGATGTCCCACCCGATGAGCGGACCGGCCTCGCCCGCGGTTCTGGCCAGAGGCGGCCGGGTCGGCGCCTCACGGTAGTAGCTCAACGCCGCCCGCAGGTGGCCTTCAGGTCGCAGCGCAGCCTTGGCGTGGGCGATCTCCTCCGCCGCCTCGAGATCCGGCGACCAGTCGCTCCACAGCATGTCGACGAGCGCCATGTCATCGCTGGCAGCGATCCGCTCCGGCACCTCGATGTCGGGCAGCTGGAACAGAAACGAGTACCAGCTGCGCCGCAGCTGCGCGAGTGATCCGGCGTCGATCGAGTCGTCGGTCGGAGGGACCGAGGCGGCCACCGCGCAGGCCCAACGCCGCGCATCGCGCTGGAGCGCGACGTACACGGCGGCCGCTCCCCAGTCGTGGCCGATCGCGACGCTCCTGCTCCTCCCGCGGAGGCTTTCCTCCAGCGCCAGGACATCCTCGCCCAGGTCGCTGAGTCGAAATCCGCTCGCCGGAAGCTCGGTCGGGAAATACCCGCGCATGAACGGGGCGACCGCGTGATACCCGTCCTCGGCGAGGCTCAGGAGCGTCTGCCGCCAGCTCCAGGGACTGTCCGGGAAGCCATGCAGGCAGAGCGCGAGTGGAGCCTCACGAGCCCCAGCCTCCAGCGCCGCGAAGCGCAGCCGCGGAGTTTCGACGAACGTCTCCGCGACACGGGCCTCGGTCACGGAGCGTCAGGCCTGCGCCGCGTTGGTCAACGTCAACCGAAGGACTGCCAGAACTCGTCCACGAGCCGGTTGTAGTCCTCGGGAGCCTCCTGGAACGGCTGGTGTCCGGCGGCCGGGATGACCACGAGCCGCGCTCCGGGGATCCGGTCCACGATGGCCTGCGAGAAGCGTTCGGGCAGGACCAGATCGAGCTCCCCCACGGTGACCAGCGTGGGCACGGAGATCGCGTCGATCCGATCGGCCGAGTCGTGCTCGATCAGCGCCTGCGAGGAGCGGACGAAGGCATCGACCGACTGGGCGTAGGGGCTCGCCTCCGCGGCGGCAATCCACTCGTCCATGATCCCCTCGTTCCAGATCCGCGGCGAGAAGCACCACAGATTGACCGTGACGAGGAAGTCGCGGATCGAGTCGGCCTGCTCGGCCGACCACATCCAGTTCCGGAAGATCTCATGCAGAAACCGGTCGCCGCGACACCACGTCCCGTTGAGGACGAGGCTGCGCACCCGCTCGGGGTACGCGAGCGCCAGCTCCTGCGCGATCGCGCCGCCCATCGAGGAACCCACGACGTGGGCTCGCTCGAGCTCCAGGGCGTCCATCAGCGCCGCCGTGTCAGCGGCGAAGTCGCTGATCTGAAACGGGCCGTCCGGGGTGGATGACCGTCCCACGCCACGGTTGTCGAACGTCGTGAGCCGGTAGCGGTCCTTCAGCCCGGCAACCTGGTCGACCCAGCACGCGCCCTCGTCAGCCAGACCTGAGATGAAGAGAACATCGTCTCCTCTGCCCTCCTGCTCGAAGAAGAGCTCGACGCCGTTGGCGGCCGTTGTCGCCATCGCGGCTCAGGCGGACGCCGGAAGACGCTCGGGTTCGGGCGTCTTCGCGCGCTGGGAGAGAGCGTCGATCAGGAGCCGCTCGACGGTGGCGCGCCAGGCAAGTTCGTCGAGCTCACGGCGCAGACCCCGCCGGCGCAGGAACCGCCGCTTGCCCAGGCTGTCCAGCGCTCGGATCGCCTCCATCACCAGATGGAACTCGTGATCGTCGACGTGAGCCCTGACCTCACGGTCGGCGCGCTCGGCGGTCTCGAACACGCCCTCACTGACCCCCTGCCAGTAAGCGTGCTGGAAGACGCAGCCTGCCACTCCGCCGCCGGGCTTGACCCAGCAGCCGATGGTCACGCCGTGACCCGAGGTCTGGATTCCGCGCAACGCGAGCTGCAGCAGCTGCCGGCCCTGTTCATCTGCCGCCAGAGCCTCGAGCCGGCGGCGGGCGATCCTCTCCTCGCGTGTCATCTGAAATCTCCTCTCGTTACCGAGAGCAATCCTAAGTGATCAGACCACGCCGGACGTAGACCGAGCGGGCCTCACGGACCAGGGCTGCGCACCGCTCCGCGCCGCGGTCAGCAAGCGTCGCGGCCAGGGCGTCGAGCTCCTCCGCCGTGGAGCGTCCTGGCCGGAGCATCTCGTAGAAGCGGAGCAGCTCATCATCGCCGAAGGCGACGAGCTCGGCCGCCCGCCGCAGGTTCTCGCCAAGCTGACGGTTGCCTCCCCGCTCGGCGAAATCCGCCTGCAGGCGAAGCGTGTCGGGAGAGATCGTGACGTCGCCGGGTGCGAGCTGGCCCGCCACCGCGGCCTCGAGCGTGATCTCGGAGACGACGCGCCCCGAGGCCGCCCGCACCTGCTCGCGGCCGTCCCGAGCCAGCGGATAACTCAGCTCGGCCATTCCGCGACCAGTTCGACGGGATCGGCGTCCTCGGCCAATCGCCGCTCGGCTGCCACGAGCTGCACGACCTGCGCGTGGTAGCGCGAACCAAGCGGCTCGCTGGATTCGGGCAGCAGCAGCGGCTCGGGGGCCAGTCCCTGCGCGTAGCGCGCGGCGTTGCGGCCGAGGTCGCGATACAGCTCAGGCGTGATGTGGGGCGCGATCGAGAACAGTTCCAGATTGGCCAGGGGCGGAAGGTCGGCCCGATGGATCAGCGCCGTCCCCTTGGCCTGCAGCGCGACCGAGACTCCTGAGCCGGAGAGACGCGCCGCGGCCCATCCGATCGACCCGAGATCGATCGAGCGGTGTACGCGGACGATCCGCCATCTGAGTCCCTCGTCCTCGATGCCCGCCACCACCTCGCGCAGAACCTCCGCCACCGTCATCCCGTTCAGCGCCACCCACAGCTCGCGGCCAAACGCCGGCGAGACTGCGACCACGACCTCGTCGGGACGGGTACCGGCGACGGCCGGTCCCTTGTCGTGCAGCTGGATGGAGCCGGCCCCCTGCTCCTGCTCAGCCATCAGATCGACGCGCGAGCGGACCTGGCGGACCTGAGCGATCTCGCTGCGGCGCTTGGGCGAGATCCGGTATCCGGTACCCGGGCCTGAGTAGTCGTTGGGGTCGCTCAGCGCCGAGAGCACGTGGAGCTCCTCGTCGAGGATCGCCGAGGTCTGCAGCAGGTCACCCAGGAGGCGTTGCCGGATCATCTCGAGCACCCGCTCGGCCTCGACCTCGAACCCGCGGGCCGACAGCGCCCCGACCACGTCGAGCGCGGTGGTCCCGCCGTCCATGATCCGCTCCGAGGCCAGTTCAGGCAGCGCCGGGGCGAGCGGCGGCACATCGAGGCTGCCGTGGGCGCGCACACAGCCATCGACGTCCCCGTCGGCGAACCGCGCGAGCCCCAGCTCCTCGAACACCGCGCGGCACGCCTCGGCGGCTCGGCGCCGGACCTCCAGCAGCTCGGCGTCGTCGCGCCAGCGCAGGCCGCCCTCGAAGCCCCAGTCGCGCTGGACCACGAGATAGTCGTCGAGGTCCTCGGCGTTCATGTTCGAGGGCCCGAACGCGTTGTCGTAGGCCGGGATCGAGCCGAAGCCGGAGAACAGGAAATCCGTGCCGGCGAGAAGCAGCGGCAGCGTGTGCGCGGTGCGCCGGATGTCCGAGGCCGACATCAGCGTGTCGTTCCCGGTGCACGACTCCAGATCGTGAAGCATCACGCACAGGTTCTCCGCGATCACCTCCCGCATGCCGTCCGGGACCGAGGCGGTGACGTTGACGCCGTCGATGCCGCCGTTCTGCACGCCCTGGGCGCCCGCCGCCCGGGCCAGAGCCACACACCGTGCCTCCAGGTAGAGCATCGACTTGCCCTCGCTCTCCCCCATCAGCACCTCGGCCCCAGAGCCGGAGGTGAACCGCATCTTCAGGCCGCGTGAGGCGTAGCAGGAGGCCAGGAAGGCCTTCGACCACGGGGTGTCGTCGCCGTCGATGAACACCTGCTCGGTGCCGTAGACGGACACCGTCTCGGCGTACGTCGTCAACCCGCGCATCCCCAGCTCGAGCTCGGTGCGCTCCTCCACCGAGCACTGCGTCAAGGCACCCGCGTGGCCAACCTGGCTACCAATCAGGAGCGCCAGGGCATTCGACGGCGCGTGGCGCAGGACCGGAACCGTGGTTTCGAGCTCCCGGAAGCCGAGGGCCACGGCCGACGCCGCATCGGCCGCCATGAGCAACGGGTGGTCGATGCGATTGGTCACGTGAGCCTGGATCGACGGAGTCCTGCGCACGCGCATCTTCTGGATCGCCTGGAGGATCTCGACCGAAGTCAAGAGGGTCAGCGCGGCCGCGATCTTGGCCGGCGTCATCCCCGCGGCGAGCCGGGCGACCTCGCCTCGCGGAACACCAGGGTCCACGATCATCCGCGCGAACTGCGGCGTCGGCGTGGCCATCGCCTCCTCGGCCACCCGAGCGTCGATGCCGTGGCGCGCGATGAACTCGTCGACCATGTCGAAGTCCGCCTCCGCCTTGCCGTCCAGTTCGACGACGCGACCTTCAGCGATCCGCAGCGACGGCTCCGGATCGAACGGGCTCGAGAACGCGACCAGCCCCAGCGCGGGATCTTCCGCAACCAGGTTGTCCTGGCTGATCGGGCGCTTGGCCAGGAACTCGGAGCGCGCCGATGCCCTGTCCTCGACGTACATGACGCGACGGGAGCTAGCAGTCGTCCCGGGTCTGCCTGCGCGCCAGGCTGCGGTCGAGTCCCTCCCACGAGCGGCCAGCGCAACACTGCCGCCCGGCGAGGCGCACGTACCGATCCAGCCATTGGAAGATTGCGCGCAGGCGCCGCATCGCCCTACGGAGCCTACCACTGCCGTATGCTCCGCCACCCGAGAGGGCGGTGGGTCGATGTGACCCACTATGAGCCGAGAGGGCGAGGGCAATGGACGGCGCGTTCTAGGACACATGCGGATCGGACTCGTCGTCAATCCGATCGCGGGAATGGGGGGGCGCCTGGCTTTCAAGGGGAGCGACGACGCCGCGCTCGTTGCCGCCGCGCGAAGCCGCGGCGAGACTCCGGTCGCCCCGGGACGCGCGATCGAAGCGCTCCGTCCACTGGCCGCACTCGACGGTGGAATCGAGGTGCTGGCCTACGCGGGCGAGATGGGCGAGGAGGAGGCGTGCGGCGCCCATCTGGCCACGACCGTCGTGGGATCGATCAGTGGCGCCACCTCGGCCGAGGACACCCGAGCGGCGGCAGCCGAGATGGCGGAACGGAACGTCGACCTGCTGCTCTTCGCGGGCGGCGATGGCACCGCGGTCGACGTGCTCCAGGCGATCGGCGATCGAGTTCCCGTCCTCGGAATTCCCGCCGGTGTGAAGATGCACTCCGCCGTGTTCGCCGTCAATCCCCGCAGCGCAGGTGAGCTCGCCGCTCGGCTGTCTCAGGAGGGAATGCGCCGCGTCCGCCAGGCAGAGGTGATGGACGTCGACGAGACGCTCCTGCGCGCCGGGTCGGTGTCGGCGCGGCTGCACGGCTTTCTCACCGTTCCCGATGCCCGCGGCCTTCTCCAGGGCGCCAAGGCCCGGTCGCTGGGCAGCGAGACGCTGGCCCAGGAGGAGATCGCCCATCATCTGATCGACAACGTCCTCGGCGACGGCACGTGGCTGGTCGGGCCGGGATCCACCACAGGCGTCCTGCTCGGGCTCCTCGGCCTCGAGAAGACGCTGCTCGGCGTGGACGTCATCCGGGATGGAGCCTGTCTTCTGGCCGATGGCGACGAGAGGGCGCTGATCGAGCTGGTGGAGGCCGAGGATCCCGGGATCGTCGTCACACCGGTCGGCGGCCAGGGCTTTCTCTTCGGCCGCGGCAACCAGCAGCTCTCGCCCCGCGTCCTCGGACGGATCGACCGGGAGCGGATCGTCATCGTCGCCACCGAGGCCAAGATCGGCCGGCTCGGGGGCGCACCCCTGCGCGTCGACACGGGTGACCCCGGGCTCGATGCAAGCCTTGCCGGCTACGCCCGTATCGTCGTCGGCTACAACCGACTCATCGTCTATCCGGTCGCCGGATGATCGACCACCAGGAGGCCACCACGTGAGCGACACGCTGTCTGCCCACCCCTACATCCCGAATTCGGCGCCGGAGATCAAGCGGGCGATGCTCGACGCCGTCGGCGCGAGCACGGTCGATGAGCTCTACGGGTCGATTCCGGAACGCCTGCGCTACCCGGGCCTGCTCGATCTCCCGGAGCCGCTGGCCTCCGAATACGAGCTGCGCCGGCACGTCGGCGGAGTGCTCGAGCGCAACCAGAGCTGCGCCGAGCGGCTGAGCTTCCTCGGCGGGGGGTGTTGGCCGCACTACGTGCCCGCCGTGTGCGACGAGGTCGTCAACCGCGGCGAGTTCCTGACCGCCTACTACGGCGACACCTACGGTGACCACGGGAAGATGCAGGCCCTGTTCGAGTACGCGAGCCTGCTCGGCGAGCTGGTCGACTGCGACGCCGTCAGCCAGCCGACCTACGACTGGGGCGCCGCCGCGGCCACGTCGATCTGCATGGCGGCTCGGATCACCGGACGGCGGCAGGCCATCATCCCGGCGTCGGTCGGGTCGGAGCGGCGTTCGCTGATCGAGGGCTATTGCGCGCCGTGGGTCGACACGGTGACAATCCCGTTCGACCCGGGCACCGGGTTGCTCGAGCTCGACCGCATTCGGGATGCGCTCTCCGAGGAGACCGCCTGCATGTACCTTGAGGTGCCTGGGTTCCTCGGAGTGATCGAGACCCAGGCCGAGGAGCTCGCGTCCCTGGCCAGGGAGGCGGGATCCCTTACCGTCGTGGGCGTCGACCCGATCTCGCTCGGCGTCCTCGAGGCCCCGCCACGCTACGGCGCTGACATCGTGTGCGGCGAGCTTCAGCCGCTGGGCATTCACATGCACTACGGAGGCGGGCTCGCCGGCTTCGTCGCCTCCCGGGACACCGAGCAGTTCGTCTCCGAATACCCGATGTTCCTGATCGGGATCGGCCCCACCTCGGTCGAGGGCGAGTACGCCTTCGGCGAGGTGGTGTGGGAGCGCACGTCCTACGTCCAGCGCGGTGACTCGAAGGAGTACACGGGTACGACCCAGAACCTCTGGGCGATCGCCGCCGGTGCCTATCTCGCGATGCTCGGTCCCGCTGGCCTGGCCGAACTCGGGCAGACGATCATGGGCCGCTCGCGCTACGCCGCGGCACGCTTGGACGAGCTTCCGGGCGTGCGCGCACCTGCCTTCTCGGCGCCCTTCTTCAAGGAGTTCGTCGTCGACTTCAGCGACACGGGCCGCACCGTGGCCCAGATCAACCGCGCGCTGCGCGAGCGAGGAATCTTCGCCGGGCTCGACCTGTCCGAGCAGTACCCCGAGCTCGGGCAGAGCGCGCTGGTCTGCGTCACCGAGGTACATACGAAAGCCGACATAGATCGGTTCGCCGACGAGCTCGCGGAGGTGATCTAGATGACGTTGCGCCCCTTCCATCAGGCGAGCTGGAACGAGCCGATCCTGCTCGAGATGTCAAGCCCCGGTGAGCGGGGGATCATCCCCCCGCAGCTCGAGCCCGAGCTGCGGCCGGGCGATCCGCTCCACGGCATTCCGGCCGCGCTCCGACGCTCGAGTCCCGCGGGCCTTCCCGAGCTGAGCCAGCCCCGGATCCTTCGCCACTACCTGCGCCTCTCGCAGGAGACGCTCGGAAACGACGTCAACATCCATCTCGGGCTCGGTACCTGCACGATGAAGTACAGCCCCAAGGTCAACGAGGAGTTCGTCCGCTCCCCGAAGGTCGCCGATCTCCACCCGCTCCAGGACGAGGACACCGTGCAGGGGATGCTCGAGGTCTTCTACCGCTTCGAGCAGATGCTGCGCGAAGTCTCGGGCATGGACCGCTTCACCTTCCAGCCCGCAGGCGGGTCGCAGGGCGTGTACGCGAACGCCCGGATGATGCGCGCCTACCACGCCGCCCGGGGCGAGGCCGAGCGCGATGAGATCGTGACCACGATCTTCTCCCATCCCTGCGACGGGGCCGGCCCGGCCACGGTCGGCTACAAGGTCATCACCGTCTACGCGGGCGATAAGGGCTACCCGGAGCCCGAGGCGATCCGCCGGGCGGTCTCCGAGCGCACCGCCGGCTTGATGATCACCAACCCCGAGGACACCGGCCTGTTCAACCCACACATCGACGAGATCGTTCAGATCGTCCACGACGCCGGTGGCCTGTGCCACTACGACCAGGCCAACGCCAACGGCATCCTCGGCATCACCCGCGCCCGTGACGCGGGCTTCGACCTCTGTCAGTTCAACCTCCACAAGACGTTCTCCTCACCCCACTGCTCGATGGGGATGCCGGTGGGGGCCTGCGGCGTGACCTCGGAGCTGGCGCCCTTCCTGCCCACGCCGACGGTCGAATTCGACGCAGGTCGCTACCGCCTCGACTATGACCGGCCGCAATCGGTGGGGAAGATCCGTGCCTTCCACGGGGTCCCGGCCACCGTGGTCCGATCCTTCGCCTGGGTCCTGAGCCTCGGCGCCGAGGGCTTGCGTGAGGTCGCCGAGGCCGCCGTCCTCAACAACAACTACCTCGCCTCCCGAGTCGCCGATGTGCGTGGAATCGGCGTCTCGTTCGCGGACACGAACGATGCGCGGCGGCTCGAGCAGATCCGCTACACCCTGGCCGAGCTGCAGGAGGAGACCGGAATCGGGACGCTCGACGTGGCCCGGCGGACGGCGGACTTCGGGGTGGCCAGCTACTTCCCGAGCCACGAGCCGTGGATCGTCCCTGAGCCCATGACCCTCGAGCCCTCGGACTCCTACTCCCGCGCCGACCTCGACGAGTACGCGGAGATCCTGGCCGAGATCTCACACGAGGCGTACACGAATCCGGAGACGGTGCTCGACGCCCCACAACGCAGCACGATCCACAAGATGGATCCGGCGCCGCACGACGATCCCGAGCGCTGGGCGCTCACCTGGCGGGCCTACCTGCGCAAGCGCGGCGGTCACCCGGCTCCCGACGCTTCGGCGCTCGAGCCCCAGCCCTCGCCCTAGTGGCCCCGCGCCACGTCTGGATCTCGCCTCGGCCGGAGCTTGACTTCGAGGCTCGGATTGCCGCCGTCGAGGCCGCCTTCTCGGGCCGCCTCGGCGTCCACGCCGTGCGCCTCGACGACGGCGAGTCGTTCGAGCTGCGCGCGGACGAGCCGTTTCCCACCGCCTCGGTGATCAAGGTCGCCGTGTGCTGCGCCGTGCTCGACCTCGTGGCCCGCGGGCAGGCCGACCTCCGCCAGACGGTGCGCCTGCCGGCTCGGGGCCAGCGTGTCGCCGGGGGTGGGATCCTCAAGCAGCTCGAGCTCGACACGCTCTCGCTGGCCGATGCGATCGAGCTCACCGTGACCTTGTCGGAAAACGTGGCCACGAACGCGCTGCTCGACGTCTGCGGGACCGATCGCGTCAACGAGTACGCCCGTGAGCTCGGGCTGGCACAGACGCGGATCCTCGGTCCGGTCGACTTCACGCGGATCGGGCCGGGCCTCGAGGGCGGAATCGGGATCTCGACCCCGCGTGAGCAGACACGGCTCCTGACCGCGCTCGCCCAGGAGCAGATCCTGACCGCCGAGCTGTGCCGCTATCTCACGGGCGTGCTCGCCCGCCAGCACTATCAGGACCAGATCCCTCGCTGGATCCCCTGGAATCCCTACGCCCAGTACCACGCGCGCCATCAGCCCCTCACCGTGGCCAACAAGACCGGCGAGCTCGACGGCATTCGCGCCGACGCCGCGCTGCTCATGCACGAGACGCGAGGCACGGTCGCGCTCGCCGTGTTCACCGACGGCGGCCACGACCTCCGTGAGAGCGTCGACGTCGAGGGCGCTCTGGCGGTCGCCGAATGCGGCGCCGCCGTCGCGGCACGTCTGCTCGGCCTGGCGACCTGAATAGACTTCGCCCCGTGGCCGACGCGCTCGTCGTGATCGACATCCAGAACGAGTATTTCCCGGGCGGGGCGTTGACTCTGCCCCACGCCGAGGCGGCGGCCAGGCAGGCCGCTGAGGCGATCGAGGCCGCGCGGAGCGCCGGCATCGACGTCGTGCACATCCGCCACGAGGAGCCCGACAGCGACGAGTGGTTCGTCCCGGGCAGCCGCGGCGCGGAGACCCATCCCGCCGTCGCCCCCGCGGACGGCGAGCTGGTCGTGGTCAAACACCATCCGAACTCGTTTCTCGATACCGAGCTGGGGGAGCGCCTGTCGGCTTCCGGTGCCAACCGCGTCGCCTTCTGCGGCATGATGACCTCGATGTGCGTCGATGCGACCGTCCGCGCGGCGGCCGATCTCGGGCTCGAGGCGCTGCTCCTGGACGACGCCTGCGCCGCGCCTGACCTGGAGCACCGCGGACAGCGGGTTCCTGCCCACGAGGTGCACGCGGCGTTCTGCGCCGCGCTCTCGGATGAGATCGCCACCGTGGTCGGCACGAGCGAGTTCGCGTCCGAGCCGGCCGACGCCTGACCGCGGCCACCTTCATCCATTATCGTTGGCTCGGCATCGTGGTCCGGGCGCGCGAGAGGAGGGTGATGGTGTGACAACGTTTGCCGAGCTCCGGCCGGTGGAGTCGCGGTTCCGGCTCGACCGGGAGATCATGGCCGGGCCGATCTATCGCAAGTACGAGAAGGCGGCTCGGACCGTCTGGGATCCCAAGGAGTTCGACTACGCGGTGGATGCCGCGGACTGGGAACGGATGACGGCGGACCAGCGGGCAGGCATCACCACCATCACCGTGCGCTTCGAGGCCGGCGAGCAGGAGGTGACGGATGAGCTCCTGCCGATGCTGGCGGCGGCCCACGCCCTCGGGCGCTTTGACTGGGTGATGTACATCTCGACCTTCATCCACGAGGAGGCGCGTCACTCCGAGTTCTTCACCCTCTGGCACGCGCGTGTGGCTGGGCTCTACACACCGGCCGAGAAGGCGGCGTTCTGGCCGGCGCGCGAGCACACGGTGGACCCGCACGGCCGCTTCACCGTGGGCGAACCGGTGTACGAGGGCCTGCCCAAGTACGGAGGCCGGCTCAAGTCGGCGGTCGATTCAGGCGACCAGGCCGCCATCGAGCGCGCCTTCGTTCAGTTCGCGACCCTCTACTGCGCCTGGATCGAGGGCGTGCTCACGATGCCGTCCTACGAGATCGTGATCGACACCACCGAGCTCTGGGACGCGCTCCCCACCCTGCGCCGCGGCTTTCGCAGGATCCTCGGCGACGAGGGCCGTCACATCACGTTCGGGACCCAGGCCAACCGGATCCTGATCGAGCAGAACCCGGCCTACGAGGCCCTGGTGCACGAGGTGATCGACGAGTACCGCGCCAACGCGGTTGGGATGCTCGAGTACCAGCGCAACGTCCCGGGTCTGGATCTCGACAAGTACCAGCGCCAGAAGACACGTCACTACCTCAACCGCTGCCGTGAGATGGGGATCACGCCTGACCAGTCGCTGGTTGACCAGATCCTCGATCCGCAGATCGACTTCGTCGTGGGCGTGGAGGCGGGCTGATGGCACTGCTTGCCGAAGACCTGGCCAGCATCGACGTCGCCAGCCCGGCTGTCTATGCCCAGGGGGTACCGCACGAGGCGCTCGCCGCGCTGCGGCGCCACGATCCCGTGCACTGGCACCCCTGGCCGGGAACCCGCGGCGGGTTCTGGCTCCTCTCCAAGCACGCAGACGTGATCGCGGTCGGCAAGGATCCCCGGCGGTTCTCCTCACAGGTCGGCCATATCGCGCTCGAGGATCGTGAGCCGGACGCGCTGGCGGCACGCCAATCGCTGATCGAAACCGACCCGCCCGAGCACACCCGGCTGCGCAAGCTGGTCAGTGACGCCTTCACCCGCAGCAAGGTCAAGGAGTACGAGGCCTACACGCGCAATGTCGTCCGCGACTTGCTCGATCGCGCCATTGCCCAGGGGGAGTTCGATTGGGTCAAGGAGATCTCCGAGCCGGTGCCGGTCAACGTCCTGATCTCGATCCTCGGTCTCCCTGAGGAGGACATCCCGACGCTGATCGAGTGGACGAGCGAGTTGGCCGCGGCCACGGACTCCGAACACACGCCGGATCCGGTCAGGTACCCGAGTGACGTCGACACGCGCCTGTTGCCCTTCGGCTCTCCGGCCGCGCTCCAGATCTTCGAGTACGGACATCGCATCGGCGAGGAGCGGCGCAAGCACGCCACCGATGACCTCGTCTCGCGTCTCGTGCACGCCGAGGTGGACGGCGAGCGCCTCAACGACACCGAGTACTCGAACTTCTTCGAGCTCTTCATCTTCGCCGGCAACGAGACCACCCGCACCGGCATCTCCCAGGGGATGCTGGCGCTGATGGAGAACCCCGATCAGTTCGACCGCCTTCTCGACGATCCGTCGCTGGTTCCGAGCGCGGTTGACGAGGTCCTCCGCTACGGCACGCCGGTGATCTACTTCCGCCGTACCGCGACCCAGGACACCGAGATCCGCGGGGTTCCGATCCAGGCCGGCGACCGCGTTGCCATGTGGTTCCTGTCCGCGAACTTCGACGAAGAGGTGTTCGAGGACCCGCAGCGCTTCGACGTCGGACGGCGGCCGAATCCGCACACGGCGTTCGGGCGGGGCGGGCCGCACTTCTGCCTCGGCTCCTTCCTGGCCCGACTCGAGATCGGGATCGTGCTCGAGGAGATCCTGGCCCGGAAAGTCCGCTTCGAACTCACCGGACCACCGGTTCGGCTGAGCTCGAACTTCGTCAATGGCCTGAAGTCGCTGCCCGTGCGGGTCGTCCCGCTGCGGCACTAGACCCTAGAAAGCGAGGCGTGATGGCGACCATCGCAGCTCCTGCCCAGCCGCTCTATCTCGCCGGGGAGTGGATCGAAACCGGAGACTTCTTGGAGGTGCATTCGCCCTACTCCGGCGAGCTCGTGGGCCGCGTGGCTCGCGCCGGCGCGGACGAGGCCCGCCGCGCCATCGACGCCGCCGAGCGGGCGATGCGTGAGCCCCTGCCGCCATGGCGGCGGGCGGACATCCTGGAGCGGATCTCCCAGCTTCTGCGCGAATACGCTGAGGATCTGGCGCAGACCATCTGCGCCGAGGCCGGAAAGCCGCTCAAGGCAGCCCGTGTCGAGGCGGCCCGCGCCGTCAACACCTACGCGCTGTCCGCCGGCGAGGCCAGGCGACTCACCGGCGAGTCGGTTCCCATCGCCGGAACCCAGTCCGGCGATGGCCACGCCGCCTGGACCGTGCGGGTGCCGATCGGCATCGTCGGGGCGATCTCGCCCTTCAACTTTCCGCTCAACCTCGTCGCGCACAAGCTCGCGCCCGCGCTGGCGGCCGGATGCGCCGTGGTCCACAAACCGGCGAGTCAAACTCCGCTCTCGGCGCTCCGCCTCGCCGCCCTCTCCGAGCAGGCAGGACTTCCCCCGGGATGGCTGAGCGTCCTCCCCGGCCGGGCCAGCGACATCGGCGATGTCCTGGTTGAGGACCCTCGGGTTCCCATGCTCACCTTCACGGGGTCCGCCGAGGTCGGCTGGGGCATTCGCGCGCGAGCCGCCCGCAAGAAGGTCGCTCTCGAGCTCGGGAATGCCTCGCCGGTCATCGTCGAGCCCGACGCCGACCTCGACCTTGCCAGCTCGAAGGTGGCCACGCACGCGTATTCGTACGCTGGCCAAACCTGCGTCTCGGTCCAGCGCGTCTACGTGCAGCGTGACATCGAGGAGAGCTTCGTGGCCCGACTTGTCCCCAAGGTCGAGGCCCTGCGGGTCGGCGATCCGGCCGACGAAGCCACCGACGTGGGGCCCGTGATCGACACCGAGAACCGCGACCGGATTCGCGCCTGGATCGAGGAGGCGGTGGCCTCGGGGGCGGAGGTTCTCACCGGAGGTGTCGACGACGGCGGCCTCCTGCGCCCGACGGTCCTGCGCGGCGTCACACCGGAGATGAAGGTCTGCTCCCGGGAGATCTTCGGACCCGTGTGCTCGGTGATCCCGTACGACTCGCTGGGCGACGCCTTCCACGAGGCCAACAGCACCGAGTATGGCCTCCAGGCCGCGATCTTCACGCGCTCGCTCGATCCGGCCGTGCGGGCGGCGAGCGGCCTCGACTTCGGCTCGGTGATGATCAACGAGGCGCCCGAGTGGCGGGTCGACCAGATGCCCTACGGCGGCACCAAGGCCTCGGGGAACACCAAGGAGGGCCCGGCCTACACGATCCGCGAGATGACCGAGGAGCGCCTGATCGTCCTCGGCGGCGTCTAGCCGGCTGCGCGGCGGACCCAGCCCGATGTCCACCAAGATCCAGGCGGCAGTTCTCCACGAGTTCGGTCAGCCTCTGGTCGTGCAGGAGCTCGAGCTCGACCCGCCCCGGGCGGGCGAGGTGCTCGTGCGGATGGCCGCGAGCGGCGTCTGCCACTCGGACCTTCACGTCGTCCACGGGGTTCATCCAACCGAGCTTCCGGTTGTCCTCGGTCATGAGGGAGCGGGCGTGGTCGAGCAGGTGGGACCCGGGGTGGCAGGCCTCCAGGCCGGCGACCACGTCCTTCTGACCTGGCTGCCCTACTGCGGCCACTGCCGCCAATGCGTCCGCGGCTGGCCGAACCGGTGCGAGAACACCGCCTGGTACGACTCCGGGCTCGAGGACGGTACCTGCCGCTTTCACGTGAACGGACAGCCGATCCATCACTACAACACCTCGTCGTTCGCCGAGCGGTCGGTGGTCCCGGCGCGAACGGCGGTCAAGGTCGACCCGAGCCTTCCGCTGAGCGAGCTCGCGCTGATGGGCTGTGCGGTCATGACCGGCGTCGGCGCTGCGCTCAACACCGCCCGTGTGCGGCCCGGCGACACGGTGGCGGTCGTCGGCTGCGGCGGCGTCGGGCTGAACGTGGTTCAGGGAGCCCGGATCGCCGGCGCCAGCACGATCGTGGCCGTCGACATCGCCCCGGCCAAGCTCGAGCTGGCGCGTGAGCTCGGCGCGACCGCGGCCGTGCAGGCCGACGCGGGCGATGCCGTGGCCGCGGTTCGCGAACACGTCCCGGACGGAGTCGAGCACGCCTTCGAGGCGCTCGGCCGGCCGGACACGATCGAGCTGGCGATGGCCCTCACCGGACGCGGCGGCCAGGCCATCCTGATCGGGATGGCACCGCCGGACGCGCGGGTCGGTCTCGACGCCCTGACCATGACCCTCGAGGAGCGCTGCGTGCGTGGCTCCTGGTACGGATCCTGCGTTCCCCTGCGCGACATTCCCATCCTGATCGATCTCTACCGTGCCGGCCAGCTGCGGCTCGAGCCGCTGATCAGCCAGTGCAGCCTGGCGGACGTCAATGACGCCTTCCGGCGCATGGAGGCCGGTGAGACCGCGCGCAGCGTGATCGTGTACTGACGCGCTACTCGTACCACGCCCCGGGCGCCATCCGGACGCTCGTCTCGTAGTCGAGCTCGTGGGTCGTAACCAGCCGCGCGCCCTCGCGTTTCTCGATCTCCTCGATCCGCTCCCAGCTTGCGATCATCGCGTCCGGGCTCCAGAGGATCCCCGGAAGGCTCCGCGAGCGCATCTTCTCGAGCAGATACGCCGCATCGGCGAGCAGGAACACCGTCTCCTGTTGCAGACGCACGAGCAGCGACTGATGACCCCTGGTGTGGCCGGGGGTGGGGATCACGGTGACGCGACCGTCGCCGAAGACGTCGTGCTCGCCGTCGAGCTCGTGCCAGCGCAGGTCCATGTCGAAGTCGGCCTGGACGTAGATCAGCTCCTGGTAGACCGGCGGGTGGCGCGCGAACTCGAGCTCGCTGCGCTGAACCAGGACGGGGGCATGCGCCAGCCAGCCGAGGCCTCCAGCGTGGTCGAAGTGCAGGTGCGATTGGACGACCACATCGATGTCGCCCGGCGTCATGTCGATCGTGGCCAGACGGCGCTCGAGCTGGTCATCCGCGGACAGCCGCATGTCGAAGTCGGCCGCCGCCGGGCCGAGCCGGGACTCCGGATCGCGTGCCAGCTCCGGATGGGCACCGCTGTCGAACAGCAACGTCCCGTCCGGGTGCGTAACCACGTACATGAAGTACGGGTTGTAGACCTTCGTGCCCACGTCCGGATCGAAGGGATCGAAGGCGGCCATATCCATCAGGTCGCCCCCGCAGTGGAGGGCATACAGCTTCAGCGCGCTCATCGTTGTCTCCTGGACCTGCGAGGATCGATCCGTGAACGATACGAGCGGTCCGGCGTCCGCGGAAATGGCGCGGGCGGCGCTCGCGCTCTATCCCCTCTCCCCCTCCTCGCGGGTCGAGCTCGTGCGCTACGGCGAGAACACGACGTACCGCGCCACCGACGCCGGGCGTTCCGTCGCCCTCCGGCTCGCTCGTCCCGGATACCAGACGCGCGCCAGCATCGAGTCGGAGATCACGTGGATGGCCGCGCTTCGCACGACCGGCATCGATACGCCCGCCGCGGTCCCGGGCCGCGATGGCCGGATCGTCCAGGTGCTCGGCGCCGGCGACGGTGGCCCCCGGCTGGTGGTGGCGTTTGAGTGGGTCGACGGGGTTCCGCTCCCCGAGGTCGAGGATCCCCAGCCCTGGCGGCGGCTGGGAGGGGTGATGGCCGCGCTTCACCGCCACAGTCGTGAGTGGTCGCCACCCCCCGGGTTCATCCGCCCGGCCTGGGATCTCGACGCCCTCGTGGGTGACGCCCCCCGCTGGGGCACCCCGGTTCCCGGCGGCGTGTGGCAGGCCGATCAGCGGCGGCTCATACTCGCGGCGCGGGACGCCGTCCGGACGCGGCTTCAGGCCTTCGGGAGCGGCCCCGCCCGCTTCGGGATGATCCACTCCGACCTCGGGTTCGAGAACGTGCTCGTCGGCCCCGGGGGACGGACGGTGCTGATCGACTTCGATGACTCGGGGAACGGCTGGTACATGTACGACCTGGCCAGCGTGCTCTATCCGCTCGAGGGGACGGGCACCCTCGAGGCGCGGCGGGACATGCTCGTCGCCGGCTACCGCGAGGTGTGGCCGCTGGATGATGCTGACGTCGCCGAGCTCCCGACCTTTCTCATGGCGCGGCGGCTCACCACGCTCGGCTGGACGTTCAGCCGCCCCGATACGGCGCATGCGCAGAGACAGCGGGCGCGGCGGCTGGCCAGCACGCCGGCGGCCGCGCGCGAGTTCCTGGCCTGGCACGCCCGGCGTGATCAGCTCACGTGAGCTCCGGCAAGGCGTGAGGAAAGCGCCGCCCCGGCACGGGTGATCCCCCGCGTCGCCTCCTGAAGCGTCGTCGGGAACTGGAGGAAGCCATGCATCATGCCCGGATGGTGATCGTGCTTCACCTCGACCTCGGCGCGGCGCAGGGCGTCCGCGAAGAGCTCACCCTGGGCGTGGATGGGATCGCACCCCGCCGTGAGGATGAGCGTCGGCGGGAAGCCGCGCAGGTCGGCTCGGTCAAGCGGTGAGGCCAGCGGCGAGCGGCGATCCTCAGCGGCGGAGAAATAGTTCTCCTGATGCCAGAGGAGCTCGTCGCGCTCCAGCACGATCCCCGCGTACGCCGGATCGAATCCCGCGTCCAGGTCGGTCGTCGTGACCGGATAGGCGAGGAGCGCAAAGGCAAGCCTCGGCTCGCCTCGCTCACGGGCCAGCAGCGCGGCCGCAATGGCCAGGTTTCCCCCGGCGCTGTCGCCGGCCACCCCGATCCGTTCGGGATCGATCCTCAGCTCCGCCGCGTTGGCCACGACATGCCGGCACGCCGCGTAGGCATCCTCGGCGGCGGTCGGGAAGCGATGCTCGGGCGCCCGCCGGTACCCCACGCTCACGATTGCCGCCGAGCTCGCGTTGACCAGGGCGCGGCACGTCGCATCGTGTGACTCGATGCTGCCCAGGATCCACCCGCCGCCGTGCAGGTAGACCGCGGCGCCCAGCTGCTCGCCGCATGGGCGGTACAGACGAGCCGGAATCTCGCCTCCGGCCACCGGAATCGTGAAGTCACTCACCGCCCCGACCGGCTGGCCGGTCTCGGCGGCAGCGCACTCCTCGTCGTAGTGGCGGCGTGCGTCCTCGACAGGGAGCAGGTGGGCGTTGGGGCGTGAGCTCCGCGCGGCGCGCTCGAGCAGCGCCGCGGCCTCAGGATCGAGCTGGGTCGCGCTCACGCCAGAGCGCGCCGCGCCACGCCGGCGTCCGGCGTCTCGGCCCCGTCCGCGGAGGCGGTGAGGGTGAACCCGGCGTAGCCCCGCCTGACCACGTCCTCACACTCGCGTCGGTAGGGACCACACCCCGCCACGTAGGGCATGAACACGCGCGGCTTGCCGGGGATGTTCGCGCCCACGTACCACGAGGCCGCCTGCGGATAGAGGGTCGCGTTGGCCAGCTGGTTCACATGCGCGACCCACGCCGCCTCCGCTTCATCGCTCGCCTCGATGCGGTCCAGGCCGCGCTCGCGCAGATGCGCGATGGCGTCAGCCACCCAGTCGACGTGCTGCTCGATCGAGAGGACCATATTGCTGAGCACGGACGGGCTACCCGGTCCGGTGATGATGAACATGTTGGGCATGCCGGCCACAGCGAGCCCGAGATAGGTCACGGGCCCGTCGGCCCACTTCCGCCGCAGCTCCGTGCCGGCGCGGCCGCGGACGTCGATCTCGAGAAGCGCCCCCGTCATCGCGTCGAAGCCGGTGGCGAAGACCAGCGAGTCGAGGCGGTACTCACGCTCGGTCGTCCGGATGCCCTGCGGCGTGATCTCAACGAGCGGGGCGCGCCGGAGGTCGACGAGCTCGACGTTGTCTCGGTTGTAGGTCTCGTAGTAGCCGATGTCCACGCACGTGCGCTTGGTGCCGATGTGGTGTCGGGGGCACAGGAGATCCGCCACCTCGGGATCGCGAACGATCTCCCGGATCTTCTCCCGCGCGAACTCCTGGGCGACCGCGTTCGCTTCCTCGCTGGTGAAGTAGTCGGTGAACGCGTAGGAGAGCGCGTTGATGCCCCCGCGCTGCCACCCGGCTTCGTACATCTGGCGCCGCTCGTCCGGGCTCACCTCGAAGGTCGCCTTCTCCGGCGGCGCTACCGGCACTCCGGCGTCGGAGCGCTCGGCCTCCCGGCGTCGCGCCGTGAAGTCCCGCAGCAGCTCCCGGAAGGCGTCCGGATCCATGGGACGGTTCTGCGCCGGCATGCTGTAGTTGGGCGTGCGCTGGAAGACGTACAGCTGCTCGGCCTGCTTGGCGATCTGCGGGATGGCCTGGATGGCGGTGGATCCGGTGCCGATCACCCCCACCCGCCGGCCGCTGAAGTCCACCCCCTCCTCGGGCCAGCGCGCGGTGTGAAACCACTCTCCGGCAAACTCGTCGAGGCCTGGGAAGTCAGGGCGATTGACCGAGGACAGGCACCCGGTGGCCATGATGCAGAACTGCGCCCGGAAGCGCTCGCCTTCCGCCGTGTCCAGAAGCCAGCGATTGGCTACCTCGTCGTAGTGCGCGCTGACGACGCGGGTGTTCAGCTGGACGTCTGAGCGAAGGTCGAATCGGTCCGCGACGTAGTTGAGGTAGCGGAGGATCTCGGGCTGAGTGGCGTAGCGCTCACTCCAGGTCCACTCCTCGAGCAGCTCCTCCGAGAACGAATAGGCGTAGTCGATGCTCTCGATGTCGCAGCGGGCCCCCGGATAGCGATTCCAGAACCACGTGCCGCCCACGCCGCTCCCTCGCTCGAGAACGCGCGCCCGCAGCCCCAGACCGCGGAGCCGATGCAGCATGTAGAGGCCGGAGAACCCGGCGCCGATGATTACGGCATCCAGCTCACGCGCGGCAGCCTTGGGTGGCGAACATAATGTATTCATGCGCCTTGTGGACGAGGGTGGGGTGAGGAGGTTTCCGGACCTGCCTGCGCCGTGCACGTTAGCTGGCGATGAGGCGCCGCAAGAACGGTGACGCTGCACGGATACACCGCACCATTGTCGCCGGATGGACGGGCCGGCATCGTCCCCCCACCGCCCTGGCATTACTCCGGGGACTTCCTGATTGCGGAATACCGCACCGACCCCGACGCCGTCGTCGCCCTCCTCCCCGCCGAGCTGGAGCCGGCCGAGGACCCGGGCGCCGTCGCGGCCATCTTCGCCGACTGGCAGTCCTGCTCGACCGATCTGCGCGAGCTCGTCGATCCCATCCAATCTCAGTACCGGGAGTTCTTCCTCGTCGTGGGCGCGCGCTTCCGGGGCCAGCCAGTCAGCCGCTGCGTGTACATCTGGGTCGACAAGGACTTCGCGATGTACCGAGGCTGGATTCAGGGCTTTCCCAAGAAGCTCGGCTCGGTTCACATGACCCGGGTCTTCCCGGTGGGTCAGGCGAGCCCCCGGCTCGCCCCGGGCGCTCGCTTTGGCGCCACCTGCACCGCCAATGATCGTCAGATCGCGCGGCTCGTCGTGACGCTCGAGCAGGTGAGCGAGACCGGGCCCACCGTGAACGATCCCCCGATGCACAACACACGTCACTTTCCGGCTGCCACGGGGCTCAGTCCGGCCGTGTACGAGCTGGTGCGGGCGGGGGGCTATGACCGTGAGGCGAGCGAGGTCTGGGAGGGCAGCGCCGAGCTCGACCTCTACCCCGACACGCTCGAGGACCTCCAGTCGATCGCCCCCCGGGAGATGCTGCGCGGCTACCGGTTCTCGTTCGGCTACACCGTCGACGGGGTGGAGGTCGTGGCGCAGCACCACTCGGAGGACCCGCGATGAGAGCGGTGGGGCGGGGCGAGCCTGGGTGAGGCACGTGCGGATCGAGCACGACGGCCGCGCACTCGAAGGCGTGCAGGTCGGCGACACCGTGCGAATGGAGGGCGGCGTCGAGCTGGCGGCCGGCGAGGTCCAACGCTGGCTCTCGCCGGTCAGCCCGAGCAAGATCATCGCCACCCACCTGACCTACCGCTCGCGGGTCGAGGAGTACCGGATGGCCCGGGCCCCCGCCGAGCCCTCGTACTTCATGAAGCCGCCGTCTTCGGTCTCGGCCCATCTTCAGCCGGTCGTCCGCCCGCGCGGCTGTCGCTTTCTCAACTACGAGGGCGAGGTCGCGGTCGTGATCGGGACTCGCTGTCGCGGCGTGAGCATCGACCGGGCGCTGGATCACGTCCGCGGATACACGATCGCCAACGACTGGGGGGTGCACGATTTTCGGCATGCCGATCGGGGCTCGATGTTCCGGGTCAAGGGCCAGGACGGCTTCTGCCCGCTCGGTCCAGTCCTCGTCGACGCCGCCGACGTCGACCCGGATGACCTGACTCTCCGTACCTTCGTCAACGGCGAGGAGGTGCAGCGGGGACATACCGGCACCGACCTTCTCTTCTCGTTCGCCTACCAGATCGCCGACGTCGCCCGTCTCATCACGCTCGAACCCGGTGACGTGCTCCTGACCGGGACCCCCGCGCATTCCCGCCCCGTCGAGCCCGGTGACGTGGTCGCGGTCGAGGTCGACGGCATCGGCCGGCTTGAGAACCATGTGGTCGAGTCGACCGAGGCGCTCCAGCCGGTCGGCGAGCCGCCCGCGGTCACCGCGCAAACGCTCCACGTCGCGCTGGCCATTCCCGAGGAGGAGGCGGAGCGTGAGCTGGCGCGGCTCGAGGAGCCGCTCGAGGCCCAGCCGTGAGCATCCGGACTGACCCCGTGCCGGAGCCGCTGAGCATCACCAGCGTGGTCGATCAGGTGTACGACGCGATTCGCGAGCGGATCGCCAGCGGCGCGCTGCCCCGCGGCGCGCGGATCCACCAGGAGGACCTTGCCGACGAGCTGGGGGTCTCCCGGACGCCGGTCCGGGAAGCGCTACGCCGGCTGGCCGCCGAGGGGCTGGTCGAGATGCGGACCAACCGTGGCGCCCGCGTTGCCGATGTCGCTGGCACCGATATCCGTGCGGCCTATGAGGCGAGGCTCGTGGTCGAGCCCGGGGCGGCGCGGCTGGCCGCGCAGCGTCAGCTCGCCGCGCCGCTCGCGCGCATGGAGGCGGCGTTGGCGGCCCAGCGGCGGTCCGCACGCAGTGTCGAGCGGAGCTTTGAGGCCAACCGCGAGTTCCACCTCGCGCTCGTCGCCGCTTCCGGCAACGAGTTCCTGACCCAGTTGGCGCAGCGCCTATGGGTGGCCCGAATCGGCGCCGCGATCTACGAGCGCCAGATCGAGGCGCAGGAGCGGATCCTGCTTGATGTCGCCGAGCACGAGCGGATCCTGGCCGCGATCCAGGCCGGGGACGCCCGCACCGCGGAGTCGCTCACGCGCCGCCACCTGGCCGACGCGATGAAGCGCTCGGCGGTGCTGCTTAGGAGCTAACGCTCCATCCGGACCGGGTTGGTGAGCGTCCCGACGCCGCTGACGTAGATCTCCACCACGTCACCCTCGCGCAGATAGCGCGGCGGTGTTCGTGAGTCCCCAACCCCGCCCGGGGTGCCCGTCGCGATCACGTCCCCGGGCTCGAGCGTCAGCCCCGCCGAGAGATACATGATGAGCTCCTCGACCCCGAAGATCAGATCCCGAGTGTTGGCGTCCTGCATCACCTCGCCTGACACCGTCGTCCGCACGTCGATGTCGTCCAGGCTGAGCCCGTCGACCGACGCGATGCACGGCCCCATCGGGGCAAAGGTGTCAAAGCTCTTGCCGAGGGTGAACTGGCGCAGCGGCGTCTCCAGCTGGGCCCGGCGCCCTGACACATCGTGCATCGCGGAGATGCCGCCCACCGCTGCCCGCGCTCCCTCACGATCGGCGCGGTACGTTCGCCGGCCGATCACGACGGCCAGCTCGCCCTCATAGTCAGGGCGCGTTTCCTCCCGCGGGATCACGATCTCCTCGCCATCGCCGATCAGAGCCGAGGGGTACTTCGCGAACACGACCGGGACGGACGGAACCTCCAGCTGGGACTCGTCGGCATGGGAGCGATAGTTGAGGCCGATGGCCAGGATCTTCTCCGGCACCACGGGGTGCAGCAGGCGAACCTCGCCCACGGAGTACGTCGGCCCGTCGGCGCGCTTAAGCTCGGCCCATGCCGCATCGCTGGCGAGAAAGCCGCGCGGCCCCGACGGCCCCGCGTCCTGAATCGAGTCGCCGTCCAAGCGCCCGACGCGAACCTCGCCGCGCGGGTCCTCGAATCGGACCGCCTTCACCGGGCCACCTGACCCTCTCGCCTCGGCGGTTCCTGACCCTCTCGCCTCGGCGGTTCTTGACCCTCTCTCACGGCACGGATACGTTATCCAAAGCACCCTGGCGGGTGAGGGGCAACCTGCCGACCCGTCCAGGACGCCGTAGATGATCTCGCTTCGTCGAATCCACCACGTCTGCCTGCGGGTCGCGGATCTCCCCTCGGCGGCGCAGCGGTGGTCGATCCAGTTTGGCCTGACCATCCGTGAGCAGACGCCGGGGCGCGCGTTGCTGGCCTGCGGGTATGAGCCCTACTCGCTCGAGCTCGTCGAGGCGCCCGTGCCGGGAGCTGAGCACACGGCCTATGAACTGAGCTCGGGCATCAGTCTTGATAACGCGAGCGCCGAGCTCGCTCGCTTCCACGTCGAGCACCGGCTCGAGGACGGCGCGCTTCACGTTCGGGACCCTGATGGGTACGGCGTCGAGCTGGTCGAGTTCCAGCGTCCTGACGACCCCCGTCCGCCGATTGCGCGCTCGACGACGACCCTTCCCGGCTTCCATCCGCGCAAGCTCGGTCACGTGAACTCGTTGACCGCGGACCTGGCGGCGATCAGGGAGTTCTACTGCGGGGTTCTCGGGATGCGGCTCACCGACCGGCTGGGCGAGGAGGGGATCTGGCTGCACATCAATGCCGACCACCACACCACAGCCTTCATCGAGAAGGGCTACTCGCATTTTCACCATCTCGCCTTCGAGCTGACGGACTGGGGTGAGCTTCGCGTCGCGCTCGATCATCTCGCCCAGCATGGTCGCTGGCTCGCCTGGGGACCGCTCCGTCACGGGGTGGGTCAAAACCTCTCGGCCTACGTCCGCATCCCTGAGGAGGAGTGCTTCGTCGAGCTGTACAGCGATATGGAGCAACTCGGCCCCGACCACGAGCCGCGGGATTGGCCGGACAACGCCCACTCCTCAAACACCTGGGGAATCCTGCCCCCGCGTTCGTACTTCCGTTTCGACCCCGAGGCGGTCGAGGCCGAGCGCCACGGGCTCGAGGCGCTGGGCCATCCGCTCGGCGCCGGGGGAGGCGGATGACCGAGACGGACGTGCGGCTCGGGACGGGCGCGAGGACGGGGCAGCAGTTCCTCCAGGGTCTCGGGCAGGGGGAGCGCGAAATTTGGCTGGACGGGGAATGCATCCGCCATCCGCTCGAGCACCCAGAGCTCCGCGGGGCGGCGCTCTCGCTGGCCCGGGTATTCGACCTCCAGCACGAGCACCGCGACGAGATGCTCGCCCCCGCTCCTGACGGCGGCGAGCACCTGGTATCCGTCACGCACCTGATCCCACGGACCCGTGAAGATCTGGAGCGCCGACGCGGAGCCTTCGAGCTCGTGGCGGCGTTGTCGGGCGGGATGATGGGGAGAACTCCCGATTACCTGAACGTCACCTTCGCCTGCTTTGCCGGACGCTCGGACGTCTGGGCCCGACGGGGCAATGAGGGGGGCGCGGAGAACCTGGTCGCCTACCAGCGGTACATGCGTGATCACGACCTCTCGACCACGCACGCGCTGATGAACCCGCAGGTCGACCGCACCAAACCCGAGGCCGAACAGGCCTTGGGTCAGGTCGCGCTTCACAAGGTGGGCGACTGCGCCGACGCGATCGTCGTCCGGGGCGCCCGCATGCTGGCCACCCTGGCGCCGTTCGCCGACGAGCTGCTCGTCTACCCGGGCTCGGACATCCGCCCGCAGGACGGCCGTTATGCGCTCTCGTTCGCGGTGCCGATCGCCACGCCGGGCCTGCGCCTGATCTGCCGCGACAGCTATTCCAAGCCGCGTGACCCCTACGACTACCCGCTCTCCTCCCGCTTTGACGAGATGGACGCGGTCGTCATCTTCGACGATGTCGAGATTCCCAAGGAGCGAGTGTTCCTGGACGGCGACACCGTCGGCTACAGCGAGGTCATCACCGATACCGGCTGGCGCAGCCACATCACCCACCAGGCCTTCACACGCGCCCACGTGAAGCTTTGCTTCGCCCTCGGCCTCGGGCATCTCATCGCCAACACCACCGGGGTCGTCCGCTTCGACCACATCCAGGAAAAGCTCGGCCAGATCTGGGCCATGAGTGAGCTGGCCCGGTCCGCGCTCGTCGCCGCCGAGGCGGGGTGCGAGCTCGACCAGGGCGGGGTGATGTGCCCTGACGAGCGCCCGCTGGTCGCGCTCCGAGGCGAGATGCCCAAATGGCTGCCGCGGGTCAACGAGCTCCTCCAGCTGATCGGCGGCGGGGGTTTCATGGCCACGCCCTCGAAGGCCGACATCGACGGCCCGCTGCACGATCAGATCGAGCTCTACTTCCAGGCCGCGGGTGCACCCGCTGAGCGCCGCATTCGCCTCTTCCGGCTGGCCTGGGATTTCCTCGGCTCCGATCTGGGTGGCCGCGGAGAGCTTTACGAGCGCTTCTACCTCTCAGACTCGTGGCGCATGACCGCGCTCGCATACCAGATTGCCGATAAGAGCTTCCCGGAGTCGCTGGTCGAGCAGTTCCTCAGCGATTGATGGCGTCGCTCGACCAATCGACGGGTGAGGAGCGGCCCAGCGTCCTGATCACGGGCGGGGGCAGCGGGATCGGAGCCGCGGTTGCCGCGCGCATGGCCGACGCCGGCTACTCGGTCTGCGTGACCGGTCGGCGCCGCGAACCCCTGGACGAGGTCGCGGCGGCGACCGGAGCCCTCCCGATTACCGCCGATACGACCGACGGCGAGGCGATGCGTGCGGCGGTCGACCAGTGCCTCGAGCACTTTCGGCGCCTCGATGCGCTGGTGCTCAGCGCCGGCACCGGCGCCTCGGGGACGGTCGGCGAGCAGACCCTCGAGCGCTGGAGCGCGGTCCTGGCGACAAATCTGACCGGAGCCTTTCTCACCTGCCAGGCGGCGCTGCCCGCGCTGCTCGCCTCCGGCGGCGCGATCGTGACCGTGGCCTCGCTGGCCGGCCTGCGCGCCGGCCCCGCCGCGGCCGCCTACTCGTCGTCGAAGGCGGGACTGATCATGCTCACGCAGTGCCTCGCCGTCGACTACGGGCCACGGGGAGTGCGGGCCAACTGCGTCTGCCCGGGCTGGGCGCGCACCGACATCGCCGACGCCGAGATGGACAGCCTGGCCGCCCGCACCGGCACCGACCGCGAGGGGGCCTACGCGCTCGCGGCGCAGCACATCCCCGCTCAGCGGGCTGGCACCGCACCCGAGGTCGCGGAGGCCATCGCCTGGTTGGCCTCACCGGCCGCCGCCTACGTCAACGGCGCCGTTCTCACCGTCGACGGTGGCGCCGCCGTTGTCGACGCGGGTACGCTCGCGTTCCGGCATCCGAGTCAGAGGAGAGGAGACCCAGAATGAGCCAGGACCTCGAAATGGATCCCGGTGTCGGCGGCCGGTTGGTCGAGGACCTTTCCGATCTCCCCGACCTCGGAATACGGGTCGTCCGCCTTCAGTACCCCGACCTGCACGGCATCTGCCGCGGCAAGGACATTCCGGCGGGATGGTTCGCGCACGCCGCTCAGGACGGGATCGCCTTCGTCGAGGCGATCATGACCGTCGATCTGCGGCACAACGTCGTCGCGGGCTTTGAACATGGCTTCCCGGACATCGTCGCCCGCCCGGATCTCGACACGCTGGTGCGGCTGCCCTGGGAACCGGATGTCGCCGCGTGCATCGTCGACCTCGAGGACCCTGACTCCGGCGAGCCGTACGCCGTCGACTCACGCGGCGCGCTCAAGCGCGTCCTCTCCGGGTTTGCCGGGCTCGGCCTCTCGCCCGTCGTCGGCCCCGAGCTCGAGTTCTACCTCTGCGAGCCGGACCCGAGCTCGCCCACCGGCTACCGGCCCTACGCGGGACAGGACAGCGGCGTCTACACCGTGGGTGGCGGCGCCGATCCGAAGGGGACGCTGTCGCGCATGCTCGACGCCTCGGTCCAGCTCGGATTGGGCGCGATCGCGGCGGCCCATGAGTACGGGCGCAGCCAGTATGAGATCAACCTCCGCCATTCTCCGGCGCTCGACGCCGCCGACCGCGCCTTCCGCTTCAAGTCGCTGGTCAAGGAGCTGGCGGCGCGTGACGGGCTCCTGGCGACCTTCATGGGCAAGCCGTTCAACGGCGATGAGGGCAGCGGCTTCCACCTCCATGTCTCGCTCGCCGATGCGGACGGCGTGAACGTCTGCGGCGCGCCGGGGGAGCCCCATGGCCTCGCGGCCGCAGCGCGTCATTTCATCGGCGGCGTCCTCGCCCACGGCCCCGCCACGATGGTTTTCTTCAACCCGACCGTGAACGCGTACCGCCGGCTAAACGCCGAGGCCCTCGTCCCCACTCGCGTCTGCTGGGGTCACGACCACCGGATGTCCCTCCTGCGTGTCCCCAAGGAGCGCGGCGCGGCCGCCCGGCTCGAGGTCCGCCTCGGCGACGGCACCGCCAACCCCTACCTGGCCGCCACGGTGGCCTTGGCCGCAGGCCTCGACGGCATTCGCCGCGGGCTGGAGCCCCCGGAGCCGGTCGAGGGGATGCTCTACGAGCTGCCCGAGGACCAGCAGGGAGAGCCGCTTCCGGGCTCCTTCCACGACGCCCTGATCGCCCTCAAGAACGACCCGGTGATCGTCGAGGCGGTCGGCGAGAAGCTCGTCGACACCTTTGAGACGATCAAGATGGCCGAGTTCGAGCGCTTCCGCACCTGGGTCACCGACTGGGAATTCGCGGAGTACTCGCCGCGGCTCTGAGCTGTTCCGGGGCGCGGCGGGGCGAATCAGCCACTCCACAGGTGGTTAATTCGCCCAGGTCCCACCGTTTCGGGGCATCACGGCATGTCTTGAGCGAGTGCGTCAGGTCTTTGTGCGACGGACTTCGCCCATTTAGGCCCACCCGTCGGAACTGGATGGGCGAAGCTACCGCCCCCACCCCGAAGCTACCGCCCACACCCCGAAGCTACCGCCCCCACCCCGAAGCTACCGCCCAAACCCGATTGGATACATTACGCATAACCGGTTATGCTTCCCGTGATGGGAGCGAGCGCGGCTGAACTGCTGCCGGTCGACCTTCTCGACCACGACCTGTTTGAGGACCATGAGCCGTGGGAGGTGTTCGTCCGGCTCCAGCAAGAGGCGCCCGTCTACTTCCACCCCGAGCCAGGCGGGCGAGGCTTCTGGGCGCTGACGAAGTTCGACGACGTCGGCGCGGTTCTGCGGGATGCCAAGACCTTCTCCTCCGAGGTCGGCGGGGCGGCCACGATCGAGGATGTGCCGGAGGACGTGCTCGCGGTGCGACGAAACTTCCTCGAGTTCGACCCGCCCAAGCACGGTCGCTACCGACGGCTGATTTCGACCAGCTTCACGCCCGGTGCGGTCGGGCGCTACGAGGATTGGCTGAGGAAGCTCATCCAGGACCGCCTGGACCGTGCCCTGGCCAAGGGGACGTTCGATCTCGTCTCCGAGCTCGCCGCCCCGATCCCGATCCGGGTGCTCGCGCATGTCCTCGGGCTGCCCGAGGAAGACCTCCCCCACCTGATCGAGCTCGGCGACCGGCTGCTCATCGACACCGAGCCCGAGTTCGTGGGCGAGCTGGCGTTCGGCGCCGAGCGTGAGGAGGACCGCTACAAGCCGTTCGGCTCGCCCTGGGCCGACGAGCTGTGCGCGATCGGGCGCGCGTACTACGCCGACCGCCGCGCATGCCCGCGTGATGATGTGCTCACCCTGATCGCCGGCGGCGAGATCGAGGGGCAGCCACTGAGCGAGCACGATCTCGACAACACATTTGCCCTGCTCGTGGTGGCCGGGAACGAGACGACGCGCCAGGCCATCAGCCTGGGCACGCTCGCCCTGGCCCAGCACCCCGACCAGTACGACCTCCTGCGCGCCGATCCTGGATTGATTCCCTCGGCCGTCGAGGAGCTCTTGCGCTACTCCTCGCCGGTCTGGTTCTTTCGCCGCACGACAACACGCGCCGTGACCATGCGCGGGGTCGAGATCCCGGCCGGCGACAAGGTCGTGGTGTGGTTTGCCGCCGCCAACCGTGATCCCGACCACTACCCCGACCCGCACCGCCTCGATCTCACGCGCAATCCGACCGACCAGCTGACCTTCGGCCGCGGCGGCCCGCACCACTGCCTGGGCGCACATCTCGCGCGCCTGGAGGTACGCGTCTATCTTCAGGAGCTCGTGGCTCGGGTGCGGCGGATCGAGTTGGCGGGACAGCCACGGCGGCTGCGGTCGAATTTCGCCAACGGCCTGAAAGAGCTCCCCGTCCACGTCACCCTCGACTGACGTGCCCGCCACAGTCCGCGTCACCCTCGACTGACGTGCGCGCCACCCTGGTCGGCTGACGTGCCGCCACCCTCGGACCTGCCGCCATCCGGACGCGCCCCCCGCTTCGTCCTCGTCCTCAGCGAGAACTGGACGATGACCTCGCCGCGTGACCTCCCAGCACTCGTTCGCATCGCCCAGGAGGCGGAGGAGGCCGGCGTCGACGGGGTGATGATCAGCGAGCACGTGGCTCTGGGCCCGAGCGCGGGGGCCGGCGGCCGCCCGGCCAACCCGCGTGACTACGCGGCTCCTGGCAACCAGGACCCCGCGACACCATGGCCCGATTCGCTGGTGCTGATGAGTGCGATCGCCGCCGTGACCACCCGCCTGCGGCTGATCGGCGCGGCGATCATCGCCCCCCTTCGGCACCCCGTGCTGCTCGCCCACCAGCTGGCGACGCTCGACCTCCTCTCCCACGGCAGGCTCGTGATCCAGCCAACCGTGAGCTGGCACCGTGACGAGTACGCCGCCTTGGAGGTGCCGTTCGCGCGCCGCGGCGAGCTTCTGGACGAGCACCTCGCCGCCTGGCGTGAGCTGTGGGGCTCGACGCCGGCCAGCTTCACGGGCCAGCACTATTCCTTCCACGACGTCTACCTGGAGCCGAAGCCGTACCGCCCCGAGGGACCCCGAATGTGGTTCGGCGGCACCTCCGTCGGCCCCTGGATCGTCCGGAGGCTGGCCGAGTACGGCCACGGCTTTCATCCCTTCGGTCAGCCGACGGCCGAGGAGATGCGCCAGCTGATCGAGGGCCTCGCCGCGACCGGCCGGGACATCGGCGAGCTTGAGCTCGTCGGGGGCATTCGCGGGCGCTTCCCAAGCCCGGACGAACCAGCGGAGCTCGACGAGGCGATGCGCGCCATTCCGGCCCAGCTCGAGGCGGGTTACACGACGATCTGCTTCAAACCCTCGCAGTTCACCGACGATCCGCGTGAGCTGAGCGCTCTCTGCCGCCGCCTCGTGGGCGCGTTCGCGACCTGAGCCTTAGCCGCTGAACAGCGACGTCCGCTCACAGACCGTCTTCACGTCGCAGTAGAAGTCGAACGAGTGGTGCCCGCCCTCGCGGCCGATGCCCGACTGACGGGCACCCCCGAACGGCGTCTCCAGGTCTCGCACGTAGAAGCAGTTGACCCAGACCGTCCCCGCGACAACCGCGGCGCTGACGCGCTCGGCCCGCGCCTCCGAGCCGGTGTAGATCGTCGCCGCCAGTCCGTATTCGGTTGAGTTGGCGAGCTTGATCGCCTCATCCTCGTCCGCGAAGGTCTGCAACGTCAGCACCGGCCCGAACACCTCACGGTGCAGGATCTCCGCGTCCGGCGGAACCTCGCTGAACAGCGTCGGCGCGTAGTAGAGGCCACCCAGCGAGCGCCCGCCGAACTCGAGCCGAGCACCGTCCACCAACGCCTGGGCAACGTGACACGTGACCCGCTCGAGCGCGACCGGGTGGATCAGCGGACCGTACGTCGTCTCGGGCTCCCGAGGGTCTCCGACCCGAATCTCGTCGACCCGCTCCCGGAACCGGGCCAGGAAGGGCTCGAGGATCGACCGCTGGACGAGCAGCCGGGTCCCGGCCAGGCACACCTGGCCCGAGTTGTCGTACTGGTAGGCCGCCGTCGCTGCCGCGGCATCGAGATCGGCGTCCTCGAACACGACGAACGGTGACTTGCCGCCGAGCTCGAAGGAGACCGGGGTGAGGTTCGCGGCCGCATCCCCGTAGACGGTCCGCGCGGTCATCGGAGATCCGGTGAAGGCGACGCGGTCGACCCCGGGATGGCCCGTGAGCGGGGCCCCGGCCTCCGACCCCGTGCCGTGCACGATGTTGAGGACCCCCGGTGGAAGGCCCGCCTGCTCGGCCAGGTCGCCGAGCATCGAGCAGGTCAGCGGCGCCCACTCGGGCGGCTTGAGGATGACCGTGTTGCCCGCGGCGAGCGCCGGGCCCACCCGCCACGTCGCGAGCATGAACGGGGCATTCCAGGGGGTGGACACGGCCACCACCCCGGCGGGGTCGTACCTGACCCGGTTGCGCTCTCCACCCGCCAGCGTCCGCGGCGCCGACTCCAGACGATCCCGCGCGAAATCGGCGAAGAAGCGGATGTTGTTCGCGCCACGCGGCAGGACGCGTTCGTGCATCGCCTCGTACAGCGACCCGTTGTCCACCGTTTCGACCTGCGCCAGCTCGGCCACCGCGGCGGCGATCGCATCGGCGAGGCGGCTGAGCGGGCCGTGGCGCCCCTCAGCGCCGAGCGTCGCCCACTCCGGGAACGCGCGGCGCGCCGCCTGCACGGCGGCATCGACCTCGGCCCGGCCGCCGCGGGCGACGTCGGCCAGCTTCCACGCCTCCCAGTCGATCGGACTGCGCACCTCGAACCTGGCATCAGAGGCGACGCGGCGGCCGTCGATGTAGTGATCGACGGGGACGCTGACGCCCGCTACCTCCACGCGTGCTCCCGCCCGCTCGGCGGCGTGCAGAGCCATCACCCGGTCACTTCCAGCCAGGACACTCCGCCAACGTTAGTGGCTGGCCGGATCGGCGAGGAACTAGATTTCCCCCTCATGCTCTCCAAGCCCGGCGTCATCTTCCAGCACGGCGAGACGGGCCCGCCGGCCCGGCTCGCGGAGTGGCTGCGGGAGCGCGACATCCCGTTTGTCGTGGCCCACATCTGGGAGGAGCCGCCTCCCGACCCGCGAGAGTTCGCGTTCGTCGCCGTTCTCGGCTCCGTCCACTCGGCTGCCGCCACCGACCCCGAGTGGATCCCCCGGGAGGTCGATGCCCTGCGCACCGCGGCCGAGAACGACGTACCCGTGCTCGGCCTGTGCTTCGGTGGACAGGCGCTGTCGGTTGCCCTGGGCGGCGGGACCGATGTGCTGCCGGCGCCGGAGATCGGCTGGATCGCGGTCCAGAGCTTCGATCCCCTGATTCCGCGCGGGCCATGGCTTCAGTACCACTCAGAACTGATGCGCGTGCCCCCGGGGGCGCGTGAGCTGGCCCGGAGCCCCGCCGGTTCGGCCGCCTTCCGACATGGCCCCCACCTCGGGCTGCAGTTTCACCCCGAGGTCGACGGCGAGCTCCTCGATGCCTGGGCCCGACGCGACCCGCACCTATCCGACGCCGGCCTGACGCCGGAGGACCTGGCGGCCCAGAGCGCCGCCCACTCCGGGCCGGCCCGTGATCAGGCCTTCCGGCTCTTCGATGCGTGGCTGGGCGGCTGGGCGCAGACGCCTAGTGCCACGCCTCCATGTGACGGGCATGCGTCGGCAGATAGGCGCCCGGTCGGAAGTGGTGGTCGTAGAAGTCGAGATCCAGGTGCTGAGCCTGAAGGAAGTTCATGACCCAAACGCTCGGCACCGTTCCGGGGAACTTGCCCCACGTCTCGAGCGTGTACTGGCACTGAGCCGTCACGCAGGCCAGGAACCGTTCGTCGTGGCGCTGGGCTGACCCGCGGACCTGGCCTGAGTCCTTCCACGGGCCGGGAGTGTCGGGATGGTAGGGCCCCCCGGGACCGAACTTGCGCTCGCAGAATGCCTCGACGGCGGCGGCCATGGTCGGGAAATGCGGCAGACAGTAGGCATGGAAGGTGCCGTCGGTCCGCCCTGTGGGATTGGGTGTCCCCCAGCGCGGATCGGTGTCGTAGCGAAAGCCAAGTCCTGGCACGTCGGGGTTGCCCGAGGCGCCGAGCAGCGCCATGTGCTCGATCCCGTCGAACGACCAGCCGCCGAGGCCCATCGCCTGTAGAAGCAGAGCCCCGTTATAGCTCGAGGTCATGAGCTCAGCCGAGGCTTCGGTCAGCGAGTACTGCTCGACAAACGACAGCGGGATCGGCTCGGATGTGTCGACCATGTCGGCGAACTCCTCCAGGGCCGGGATCGGCCGCTGGTTGATGTCGTCGTAGAGGCAGTAGCCGTTCTGGGTGAAGAAGCAGATGTTTGCGATGTGATGTTGGGCGATGTCGGCCACCGGGATCGCGAGCAGCGAACCAGGCTCGTTGGCGATCCACGTGTTGTGGCCCTCGAGATAGGGCTCCTCACGCGGGAGGTACAGACGCGTGTCGGCGAGCCTGACCGCACGGTCCCGATGGCGCTCGAGCATCAGCTCAACCGTCACCTCCTCGCTCGCCGGATCGACCAACGCGCCGGCGTCACGCGTGGGCAGGAAGTACAGGCCGCTGTCGTCGGTGTAGAAGAGCTCCGTGGTATGGAAGCCCGCGGCCGAGGGGATCGTCCGCCCGGTGGCGGAGCCGTTGTAGTTGGCCAGTGCCGGCGCGTAGCGCGCGTGGCGGGTGATCCCGTAGTGCCAGCCCGTGCTCCCGGCCATCACGGCCAGGATCAATGCCGTTTCGAGCTCCGACAGAGGCACGTGCTCGTGGCCTGAGCGGAAGGCCAGCGGCCCATCCGGGATCTCGCCCCCCATCGGGAAGCGACGTGAGCGGCGCCCGAAGATCGCGTCGAGCAGCGGGAAGCTAGCCAGCTGACCGAGCGCTTGACGCTCTTTGGCGCTGAGCTCCAAGCGGCGTGTGGGCGCCATCGCTCGTCTCCCCTCCTTGACTGACGCACTGCGCGAACCCGGCGCCGATCGCGTCCGCGACCTTGCGCAGGGCCGGATCGGCGGCCTCGGCGTCGCGCTCGAGCTGGGTCGCTGAGACTCCGTTACGGCGAAAGAAGTCCGCCGTCTCCGCGCGCACCCCGCGGTCCTCGCCACGGATCCCCGCGGCGAGCGCCTCGGCCCATTCGCGTGACACCTCGGGGTGGCACTGCACAGCCCAGGCGTTCCCGTGCCGGCACGCCTGAACGCAGACATCGTTGGTGAGCAGGACCTCCGCCTTGGGCGGCGGCTCAAACGCGTACGCGTGGGCGTGGAAGACCGAGAATCGCTTCGGCGCGGCACCGAACAGCGGGTCGCCGGCCGCGCCCGGGGTGGCGAAGACCGGCCCGTACCCCAGCTCCGGTCGGCACTCATAAACGCTTCCGCCGAGCGCCTGCGCGAGCAGCTGGCCGCCGAGGCAGAGCCCGAGCACCGGAAGCCCGGCTTCAAGCGCCTCCTCGATCGCCGCCCGGGCTCGCTGGACCGGCGCGTCCTCGTCGACCGGGTCGGCCAGTCCGGGGAGCACGATCAGCCCCGCGTAGCTGGAAACCGGCGGAAGCTCACGCTCCGGCGAGCGCGCGTCGAGGCTGACGCCGGCCCGAACCAGACTCGGGCCGATCGCGCCCACCGATTTGTCGCGGTCGTTTTGAACCACCAGTATGGGCCGGGGCACGGGCGCTGTATGGCACGCGCCCGATTTCCTGTCAAGCGCCGCGCCGCCGAGGCGGCTCTGACCGCGGCCGCTCATCGCCTCAACCCAGCCGCGCGCGATCGTGGGGCTCATCGAAGCTCGCCGCCGGGCGTGCGGCCACGATCCCGCTGGGGTTGACCTGAGGGTGGGTCCGGTAGTAGTGAGCCCGGATCTCGTCGAAGTCCACCGTGGCCGCGACGCCTGGCTGCTGGTAGAGGTCGCGGGCATACGGCCACAGCTGTTCGTACTCGACGAGCTTGCGGATCGAGCACTTGAAATGGATCTGGTAGACGGCGTCGAAGCGCACGAGCGTCGTGAACAGCCGCCAGTCGGTCTCGACCGGTTCAGAGCCGAAGAGGAAACGGCGGTCGACCAACCGGCGATCGAGCTCGTCCAGCAGCTCGAAGAGTTCACGCACCGCGCACTCGTAGGGCTCCTGCCGCATGGCAAACCCGCACTTGTAGACGCCGTCGTTGACCCGGTCGTAAATGACTCGGTTGAGGCGGTCGATCTCGTCGGCGAGGTGCGGCGGATAGAGCTCTACAGGGTGCTCGGCCAGCGAGGCGAAGGCGGTGCTCAGCATCCGGAGGATGTCCGCCGATTCGTTGTTGACGATCGTCCCCGTGCGCTTGTCCCAGAGCACGGGGACGGTGATCCCGCCGATGTACTCCGGGTCGGCGGCCAGGTATGCCTGGCGCAGGTACTCAAAGCCGTTGACGGGATCCTCGTAACGGCCGCCGGTGAATGCCCACCCCTCCCCCTCCTCGTCGCGGATCGGGTCGACGTAGGAGACGCCGACCGCCTCCTCGAGTCCCATCAGCCACCGGGCGATCAGCGTGCGGTGAGCCCAGGGGCAGGCGCGCGCCACATACAGGTGGTAGCGCTCGCCCTCAGCCGGGAAACCGCTGCTCCCATCGGCCGTCACCCAGTGACGAAAGCTGCTGCGCCGCCGTCGCCACGATCCGTCGGCGGCGATCTCTGGTTCCAGCGAACGGGTTCTCGCCTCAGCGCCCACCGATTGCACCCTAGCCCACAGTCCCGAGGGGCCCGTCAGCGCGCCCGCTCGGTCTCGGCCAGCGCCGCCGTGAACGCGGCACGGAGCTCGTCGCGGCTCCACGCAACCGGTGACTGGGTGTGGAAGAAGTCCTCTTGAGCGATATCGGTGAGCGCATCTAGGTGCTCCTCGCTCACCCCGACCGCCCCGAGCACCGGGAATTGGAGCCGGGCCAGCAGGTCGCGGATGCCCCGCACGGTTCGGGAACCATCGCCCGTGCCGTCGTCGGGCACGGCAAGCGCGTCGGCCACCCGCTCGAGTATGGCCGGCACGTGGTGGCGCTCCCGCTCCACCGTTTCCGCCAGGACGAGGCCGATCGTGAGTCCGTGGGGAAGCTTGAACAATCCTCCGATGGCCTGAGCCAGCGAGTGCTCAGCCGTGCAGTCGGAGATGTTCATGGTCAGCCCGGCCATCAGGCTTCCGCAGGCCATCTCCGAGCGCGCGGCCGCGTTCTCGCCGTTTTCGAAGGCGACGGGGAGGGAGCGGCCGATCATCCGAATCGCCTCCAGCGCAATCCCGTCGCCGATCGGGGTCCGGACCTTGGCGATCATCCCGGCGATCGCCTGAGCCAGCGCGTCGACACCGGTGTACGCGGTCATCGCCGCGGGCACCGAGTGCGTGAGCAAGGGGTCCACCAGGGCGTGCTGGGCCCGCAGGGTCGCGTCGGCGATGCCGATCTTGCGGGCGCGGTCCGGGTGGGTGATGACGGCTCCCCCGGACACCTCAGATCCCGTGCCCGCCGTCGTGGGCACGGCGACCAGGGCCACGCCGGGAGCTGGAAACCGGCGGTCGGAATCGAGCCAGGCCTGGAAGCTGGTTCGGCTCTCGGCGCACAGACGGGCCGCCTTGGCCGTGTCGATCACGGATCCACCGCCGATCGCCACCACCACCCGCGGCGCGGCGCGTTGGAGCACCTCCGTCGCGGCGTCGACCAGGTCCGTGGTGGGCTCGCCCGGCGGCTTGGCGAACCGCTCCATCTCGATATCCGCTTCACCCAGCCTCTCGATCGCCGCCGCCACACCGGGGTTGTGCTCCTCGAGCCCATCGTCGACCATCACGACGACTCGCCGCGCCACGTGCGAGGCGATCACCTCCGGCAGCTCGACGGCCACCCCGTCACCGAAGCGGATTCGGACCGGGAGGTGATTCGAGAACGGCGGAATCACCGCCGCGGCGCTCGCGCCGGGCGAGGGTGTCGGGGCGCTCGCTCTGCTCATGCCTTGGGTCGGGTCTTGCGTCATGGTCTGCCTCGCGTACCTTTATCACGCGAGTGATTGGATTGCCCACCGCCTGAAGACGAGGAGAGAGTCGATGACCGAGCTGACGGCTGCGGCTCAGGAAGCCAACGGCCACCAGAAGTTCCACTTCACGCGCGAGATGATGCGCGGGAACGCCTACCGGAAATACGAGAAGGCGATCAACGCGATCTGGAATCCGCGGGACCTCGATTACTCGCAGGACATCGAGGATTGGGCGCGGATTCCTGAGGACAGACGGGAGGCGCTGCTCGGGCTGACCGTTCGGTTCTTCGCCGGCGAGCAGGCGGTGGCCGAGAACCTCGTGCCGATGATCGAGGCGGCGTGGGCGCTCAGCCGCTTTGACTGGCTGATGTACCTCAGCACCTTTGTCATGGAGGAGTGCAAGCACGCCGAGTTCTTCGCCGTGTGGCACGAGCGGGTGGCCGGGATCCTCGAACCCGATGAGCTGGCGCCGTACTTCCTGGAGCGGGAGAAGACGGTCGATCCAACCGGCCGTTTCGAGCTCAAAGAGGTGGTTCATGAAGGAATTCCTCGGTACGCGGGTGAGCTCACCGCGGCGGTTCACGGCGGGGACCGGGAGGAGATCGAGCGCGCCTTCCTGCGCTTCGCCACCCTCTACAACGGGCACGTCGAGGGCGTCTTGACGATGCCCTCCTACGAGATCGTCGTCGACACGTGCGCAGCGTGGAACGCCCTGCCGGCGCTCAGCGCCGGCTACCACCGGATCCTCTCCGACGAGGGCCGCCACATCACGTTCGGGACCTCAGCCGTCCGTGAGCTGATCGCGGCGCACCCGGATTGGGAGCAGCTGGTCCACGATGTGTTCGACGAGTTCCGGGGGACGATCGTCGGCCTCGTCGAGTACCAGAAGGCGGTCCCCGAGCTCGACCTACAGAAGTACCAGGTCGGCAAGGTGAGGCATTACCGAAACCGGTGTCGGGAAATGGGCGTGACGCCCGACGAGACGCTCGTCGATCAGATCCTTGATCCGTCGATCGACTTTGTCGTCGGCGTGACGGCGGGCTGAGGCATGGCGGCCAAGAAAAAGCAATTCGTTTGCCTGGAGGCCGGGTGCCAGCAGGTCATCCAGGCCGATACAGACGAAGATCTCGTCTCGGCGGTCCAGGAGCACGTCTCCAAGGCGCATAACAGCTTCGAGCTTGACGAGTTCATCCTGGCCGGCGCGACCGAGGTCGAGAGCGACTCGTGACCAGCTGACCGCACCGTCCGCCTGGTGTCAACCCGACTGAGCGGCCGGCCTCAGCGGCTCGAAACCGAGCCGAGGAAGGCGATGAAGGCGTCGTTGAAGGGCTCCGGGTATTCCCAGAGGCACGCATGCCCGCCCCGAGTGGTGGCCCATCGCGCCGCGGGGATCAGCGAGTGCAGCCGACGCGAGAGTTCGACCGGGATGAGGATGTCGGCTTCTCCGGCCAGCACCAGAGCGGGCACGCGCAGCGAGCCCAGCCGGTCGGTCGCGTCGTGGACCTGGATCGAATGAAGCTGGGCCAGATAGGCGGGAATCGGCTGGTCGATGAACCGCATCGCGGTCTCGAACTCCGCCGCCTCCTCGGCCCGCGCCTCGAAGAATTCAGGTGTGAAGGCCCAGAGCGTGACGTCGCGCATGACCGCGGGGACGCCCATCACGCTCGCCATCTCGGCCCATAGGCTGAACATCCTTGAGCACAAGGGTCCCGGGGCCGCGTACGTACACGCGAACGTGACGCTGCGCAGGTCCTCGGGGTGCGCGAGTGCGTACTCCTGGGCGATCATCCCCCCCATCGAGACCCCCAGTAGGTGGAAGTCGCTGATCTCGAGCCGGTCGACCAGCGCCTTCGTGTCGGCGGCGAACATCGATGTCGTGTAAGGGCCGGTGGGCTTGTCGCTCAGGCCGATTCCCCGGTTGTCGAACCGCAGCACCCGGTAGCCGGCCTCGAGCAGTGCCGGCACCTGATCGGCCCAGGTTTCGAGGTCGTCGGCCAGGCCATTGACCAGCACCACGGTCTCCGGCCCGTCCCCCTCCAGCCGGTAGTGGAGGTTCAGCTGCCCGAGTTCGGCGGTCGGCATCTGGCTCCTAGCCCGTCGCGAGAGCGTCGATGATGAACAGCCGTACCGGCTCGCCGCCATGGTTGCGGCCCGCGTGGCCCGGCGAGGGTGGTAGCGCGAAGGCATCGCCCGCGCCGATGCGCAGCGCGGGCCGGCCGTCCTCGAAGGCGTACTCGAGCTCGCCTGAGATCACGTAGCCCATGTGCGGCTGGGTGCACCATCCCTCCCGACCGGCTCCCGGCGCGTACTCGACGAGCGCCCAACGCACGCCGCTCAACACCTGCTCCCGGTCCTGAACGCCGGGGTCGTGCTCGACCGGGTCGCCGAAGGCGAGGACGCGCGGCTCTGCGGCGTCTGGCTCGTCGCCCGGTCCGTGATTCCCAGTGCCCACTTACGCTCCTCCTCGGGTGCCGGGAGCAACCCTATCTGGCCGCTGGCCGAGCGCGGGGCGCGCCGGCTTTGCCTCACCGGGCGCCAGCCTGTGATAGTTGCGCGGATGACGCCCGGCGGCCCTTCAAGGAGAGTCGTGATCGTGGGAGCGGCTACCGGAATCGGCGCCGCCGGCGCTCGCCGACTCAGGGCGGCAGGATGGGAGTTGGCGCTGCTCGATATCGCCGAGGCGGCGTTGAGCACCGTCGCGCAAGAGACGCAGGCGCACGCGATTACCGTCGACGCCGCCGACCCCCGCGCGCTCGCCGACGCCGTCGAGCGCGCGGTAACGGCGCTGGGTGGGGTCGAGGCGGCGTGGTCGAACGTCGGCGTGCAGGTGGGCGGGACCGTCAGCGACACCAAGGTCTCCGAGCTCGACCGCTGCTGGGCGCTCAATGTCCGCTCGCACTTCGTGTGCGCGCAAGCTCTGTTCCCTCATCTCGCACGCGGAGGAGGAGGCAGCTTTCTCATCACCGCGTCCAACTCAGGGCTTCAGACCGAGCAGGCGATGGTCGCCTACGCCACGACCAAGGCGGCGGCCGTCGCACTGGCCCGCAATCTCGCCCGCGACGCTGCGTCCCTCGGCATTCGGGTGAACGCTCTGTGCCCCGGGTACGTGGACACCCCATTCAACGCTCCCATCTGGGAGAACTTCGGCGGCCGTGACGCATTCGTCAACCAGATCGGCGACACGATCCCGCTCGGGCGAATGGCCGTGCCGGAGGAGGTCGCCGAGCAGGCGCTGTTCCTGCTCTCAGACGCGGCATCGCTGATGACCGGGCAGACCCTGGCTGTGGACGGGGGCGAGCTCATCTCGTGAACAGGTGCATCTCGGCCAAGGAGGAGGATCAGTGGCGACGATCAGGCTCGACAACGGAATAAACCTGGCCTACGACGACCGTGGGCCGGAGGACGCACGCGCCCTCGTGCTCATCCACGGCATCTCGATGAGCCGCCGGTACTTCCACAAGCAGCTTGCGCCCCTGAGCGCGCGCCACCGCGTGATCGCCGTCGACCTCAGAGCACATGGCGACTCCGAGAAGGTGCAGTCAGGCCACACCGTCCCGCAATACGCCCGCGACATCGACCAGTTCATCCGGCACCTCGGTCTCGACCGGCCCGTACTGCTCGGCTGGTCGATGGGCGTGTTCGTGGCCCTGGACTACATCCGCCAGTTCGGAACGGACGGTGTTGGTGGGCTGATCGACGTCGACGAGGCCGCCTCGGACTTCAAATGGGACGGGTGGGAGCATGGCTTCCTCGACCTGCCGACGCTCCACTCGCTGATGACCGCGGTCCAGGACGACAGAGAAGCCTTCATCGCGGATTTCGTGCCCGACATGTTCCACAAGCCCCCAGCCCCCGAGGATCTCGAGTGGATGGTCAGCGAGTCATCGAAGCTGCCCACCGGCCCGCTCAGCGCGATTCTCTTCGACCAGACGGTTCAGGACTACCGCGACGTCCTCCCGGCCATCGACGTGCCCACCCTGATCTGCTGGGGTCGCCACGATCAGCTCCTCCCCGTTTCCGGTGCCCCATACATGCACGAGCACATCCGCGATTCCCGCCTCGAGGTGTTCGAGGACAGCGGCCACTGCCCGTTTCTCGAGGAGGCGGAGCGCTTCAACCAGGTGGTGCAGGCGTTCCTGGACACGCTGTAGGGACCGGTCCTCGAGCTGAAGGGGAATGCGCGCCCTCAAATAGGTAACGGCCCGCGAGCGGGCCGTTACCCAAGGAGGGAGAAATGGATGCTTCTCGGTGCTGCGAGGTCATCGCAGCCCCTTCAGCTACTGCATCACTCTCCTACCCCGGGTTCGGCCCGAGCCCGTCCCGCGGGGTTCGCACGCTTACTCGCGTAACGGAATCGAAGCTCCACGCCTACATTGATGGCGATGGTCGCGCGCCGCCCCACTCTCGCCCGCCGGCTCGGGCTTTAGCTGAAGCGCGCACGCCCGCATCTGTTCCGTTTGCTCGGACCGGGGGTCCTGCTCCTCGTCCTCGTCTGGGGTTGCGGCGCGCTTGTGCGTGCGTATGCGGGTGACGTGGATCTGGCCGCCGTACGCGACCTCGCCGCACTGCGGGACGGCACCCTCACCTCGGTCGCGCGTGCGCTCTCCTGGCTCGGAAGCGGCTATGTGGTGTTTGCCCTGGCTGGACTGTCGGCGTTCGTGCTGCTGCTGGTTCGCCATCGCCTCGAGGCCCTCTTGATCCTGATCGGCACGTTCGGGGCGGCTGCAATCGAGAACCTCGACAAGCTCTTGGTGGGTCGGCCCCGTCCGCCCGTTCGCCACCTCGAGCTCGTCACGAGCCCGAGCTTCCCGTCCGGCCATGCCACCCAGTCGGCTGCCTTCTACGGGTCGGCGCTGCTTGCGCTGCTGATTTTGTCCCCGGGGTCCGGCAGGTCACGGGCGCTCTCACGTGCCGCTGCCGCGGCGGCAGCCGCCCTGTTGGTCGGCGGGGTCTGTGTCTCGCGGGTCTACCTGGGTGTGCACTATCCAACCGATGTTGCCTCCGGCCTACTGCTGGGGGCGGTCTGGGCGGCGCTCGTCGGGCGCGAGTTGCTGCGTGACCGCCGGCAGGACGCGTCGGCTACGAGGTGAACTCCATCCCGGATTGCTTGGTGCCCAATAGCTCCTCACCCACGGCCAGCAGCCTCGGCTCCAACCGACCCGCTTCGTCAATCAGGTCCTCGGTCGTCGTGGCGCCAACCGCCTGGATCACCCCGGCCGCGTCCACGAACACGTTGGTGGGCACGCCTCGAATGCCGACCGCCCGCGCGTACTCGCCGCTCTCGTCGAGCAGCACGGTCGCGTCGATCCCCCACCGCAGGCAGTAGTCCCCGGCCTCGTCCGCGGCCCCCGATCCCTCCCAAATGTTCACCAGCACGATGTCCAGACCAAACTGGTCGGCACGGCGACGCAGGGTTTCGACCACCGGCGCCTCCGCGTTGCAGGGTCCTCACCAGCTGGCGAAGAAGTTGAGTATGTACTTGCGCTCGGACCACTCACGACTGCGCCGGAGCTTCCCGCTGCGAAGGTCAGGCAGGGCAAAATCAGGGAGCCGCTGTCCGACCAGCGGATGCGGCACAGCTGCCGTCCCGGCCGCTGAAGGCCCATCGAGCAGGTCCTCGAGCACGGTTACAGTGGCGCTGCCGGCGTTTGACACCAGCAGCCGATTGGTCGAGGGATCGACGGCCAGGCCGGCCGGGGCTTCGCCGACCGGGAGTCGCCCCCATTCGCGGTCGTCGGCGGCGCCGATCACGCTCACCGTACCCTCAGCGCGATTGCCGACGTAGACACGGTCGCCGCTTGGCGACACGTTGATCCCGACCGGCCCCCTACCGACCGGGATCTCAGCTGCCAGCTCTCGGGTGGCCAGCGAGAGCCTGAACACGGAGTCAGACGCCGAGTTGGCGACATAAAGGCTGTCGTTCAGCGGGTTGATGACCGTCGCGCAGGGTGCTCGGCCAAGCTCAAGCCGACCGATCTGTTGCCGCGCTGCGCAGTCGAGAATGCTCATCGAGTCGGTCAGGAAGTTCGCGCAGTAGCCGATCTCGCGTCGAGTGTCGACGGCAACGCCCCCGGCCCCCAGTTCCGCGGGAATCGTGGCCAGGACGCGCAGCTCGTCAACATCGATCACCGCCACGACCGCCCCCGCGGCGCAGCCGACGTAGAGCAGGCGCCGCTCGGCGTCCAGCGCGACGCACGACGGGTAAGCCGGCACCTCCAGCGACGCTTCACGGCGCTGGCGAGCGACGTCGATCACGCTCACGCTGCTCCCGCGGAGGTCGCAGACGAACAGCCGCCGCCGGCGCGCGTCGAGGATCAGGTCGGTGGGCTCACGGCCGACACCGATGGGGTCCAGCACGGTCAGCCGGTCGAGGTCGATGACAGTCAAATTGTCGCTGCGCGAGCTGGCCACGTAGGCCCGACGCCCGAGATCGTCTACCACCGAGCCCTCAGGCCCCAGTCCCGTCGGGAGCTCTGCGATCAGACGGTGGGTTTCAGACGCCGCGGGCGATATTTCGCAGGCTGCCCCGTCGGGGAAGGCCGGTAGGTCGTAGGGGGACACGTCCGCATCCTAAGCTTCCGCGGCCTCGCGACGTCGCCACCATCAGCCCCGGCGTCACCGTAGTTCATAACGCGAAGTCAATCCCCGCGACGCCCGGGCGTTCTAGATGAAGTCGTGGCCCGTGAGCACGTACACGAACGGCACGATCGGCACGATCGAGGCGATCGCCCAGGTCAACCTCGGGACCAACCCCATCTCAGACCGCCCGAGGAGATCGATCCAGATCAGCACCACGGCAACGGGATGCAGAATGCACAGGACGATCTCGACAAGTTTCTTCACGCGCGGGTCCTTACCCGCTCAAGCGGGGTGAGAATCCTGTGGGCGGCCACTCATCTGAGACTCGTGGGGACCGCGGTAGAACCTGCCCGGCAGCGGGTCCACCAGTCCTGATCTGACCGCCCGGGCCGACTTGCCTGGCGAGGCGGTCCGTCATAGTGCTGACGGCGATGGGCCGGCCACCAGACGAGCTGTATGTGTGCTTACCGTCGTAGGCCGCCGCGATAGGGTCCCCGCCGGGTGCACAACCGCGGGTTCAAACCACTGCTGAGAACGCAATGACCAGCCCGCCGGCGCAGATGCGCGCCCTCGTCCTCACCGGCTTTGGCGGCTCCGAAGTCTTCGCCTCGACGACGGTCGACGTGCCCACCGCGGGCCCCCGGCAGCTGGTCGTTCGGGTGCTCGGGACCTCGGTGAATCCGCTCGACTATCAGACGCGGCGAGGCGATTACCGGGCCGAGCTCACACTGCCAGCGATCATCGGTTCGGACGTGTCAGGCGTCGTCGCGGCCGTCGGCCCCGGCGTGCGTGACTTCGCCGTCGGCGATGAGGTGTTCTATCTCCCGCCGCCGTTCACGGGCGGAAGCTTCGCCGAGTTCCACGCCGTCGACGAGGCGGTCGCGGCGCGTAAGCCGCGCAATCTCTCCCACCAGGAGGCCGGCGTCCTGCCCTGCGCGGGTGGCACGGCATGGGAGTCGCTGATCGAGCGCGGCCGACTCCGAGTCGGTGAGACCGTCCTGATTCACGCGGCGGCAGGCGGCGTCGGGTCGCTCGCGGTGCAGATCGCCCGGGCCGCCGGCGCGACCGTGTTTGCGACCTGCAGCGAGCGCAGCCGTGACTTCGTCGCCGCGCTCGGTCCCGACCGGCTGATCGACTACCGCGCGGAGGACTCCGTCGACGTCGTCCGCCGCGAGGCCGAGGGCGGCGGGGTGGATTTGATCTTCGACACGGTTGGTGGCGACACGATCGAGCGCAGCCCCTACGCGCTGCGACCTGGCGGGCGAATCGTTTCCATCGTCGATATCCCCCGGCCGCAGTCCCTGCTCGAGGCGTGGAACCAGAACGCGGAGCTCCACTTCGTCTTCACGCCGCCGCGGCGGGCGACGCTCGATCGCCTGCGCGTCTTGCTAGAGCGAGGCGCTGTGCGACCGCTGATCGATTCGGCGCTGCCGCTCGAGCAGGCGCCGGCTGCTTTGGAACGACTCGAGGCCGGGGGCGTTCGAGGGAAGATCGCGCTCGTCCCACCGGGCGAGCCAACCGCAGGCTGAGGAGGAGGCGGAGTGATAACTGAACTACACACAGTCACGCTCTATGTCGCAGACCAGGACCGAGCCAAGCGCTTTTACGTCGACACACTCGGCTTTGAGCTGCGTGCGGATCAACCTGGACTGGGTGCCATCGGGCGCTGGATCGAAGTCGCTCCCGCGGGTTCCCAGACCGCTTTCATGCTTGCCGACGCGGCCGGCTGGCACAAGCAGGATCGAATCGGCAACTCGGCCGATGTCACGCTGCGCTGCGAGGACTCCCGCGCCCTCCACGCGGACCTCGCGGCTAAGGAAGTCCCCGTGACCGCGCCGCAGACGGAGCGCTTCGGGACGTTCATCGATATCACCGATCCTGACGGTCACCAGCTCCGCGTCGTCGACATGCATGGAAGGACCGTCGCCGATCGCGAAGAGCCTGCGGCCTAGGCGCGAGTGCCGCTGCTTGAGCGTGAAGAGGAGCTGGGAGTACTCGCCGACGCTCTCGACGATGCGATCGCCGGTCACGGGTCGCTTGTGCTTGTCTCCGGAGAGGCCGGCATTGGCAAGAGCTCGCTCGTGCGGGAGCACAGGGCACGAAATGGTGAGCGCGCTGCGTTTCTGACCGCGGCGTGCGAGTCGCTGTCGGTGCCTGTGCCGCTGGCACCGCTGCGCGAGCTGGCAGAGGCAGCGGACGGCGGAGATCTTCTGGAGAGCGCGGCCGACGATCGCCTCGTGCTCGCACGGAGACTGGCGGCGGCGCTGGCCAGCCAGGCCCCGGTCGTGGCGGTCATCGAGGACGTTCACTGGGCGGACCCACTGACCCTCGACCTGATCCGCCTGCTCGTGCGCCGGGCGCGCGAGATCGCGGCGGTCATCATCGTCACCTTCCGCGATGACGAGGTCGGCGCGAACCCGAACCTCAGGATGCTGCTCGGCGACCTGGCGAGCGCGCCCCAGGTGCGGCGGATTCGCCTCCGGCCGCTGTCGGAGACGGCAGTCCGGGAGCTGCGAGGACCGAGCGGGCTCGACGTGACCGAGCTCGTGCGAGCCACCGGCGGCAATCCGTTCCTGGTCGTCGAGGCGGTGGCCGCCGGTAATCGGCTGCCGTTGTCGATCCGGGAGACCGCGCTGGCTCGCGCGGCTCGCCTGAGTCCGCCGGCACGTGAGCTGGTCGACGCAGCGGCCGTGCTCGGCCAGCGCTTCGACTCCGGGCTCCTGGAGACGGTGCTTCCAGGCAGCGCCAGCCTGGTCGAAGAAGCCCTCGCGCGTGGCGTGCTCGTCGCCGACGGCAGCCGGTTGGGCTTTCGGCACGAGCTCATACGCGAGGCCATCGAGACCTCGATCCCTCCCCCTCGCCTTGCCGACCTTCACGCTCGCGCGATGTCCGCGCTGGAGGGCGAGGTGACACCGGCCGTCGCCGCGCGGCTGGCGCATCACGCGGAGTTCGCCGGGCTGCGCCACGAGGCCTGCGCCTACGCCACGCTCGCTTCGGCCGAGGCGGAGCGACTCGGCGCGCCGCGTGAGGCCCGGCTTCAAGCCGAGCGAGCGCTCCGGCTCGGCGAGGATCTTTCCGATCCCGAGCGCTACGACCTCATGATCCGATACTCGCGTGCGGCGAACTTCACCAGCCCTCGATACGAGGACGCAGTCTCCGGAGCTGAGCAGGCCCTGGCCGTCGCGCAGCGGCTTGGAGATCCGGTGCGCCAGGCGCGGGCCCTGGAGGCGATGGCATGGGCGCTGTGGTCCTTCGACCGGATGCTCGAAGCAAAGCAGGCAGCAGACCGCGCCATCGAGGTGCTGGAGGACGCTTCTGACGTTGCCGCCCAGGCGCGCGCGGAGGCGACGCGCATCCGGATCGAGGCCGCGGCCTTCGACCCCGCGGCTGCCATCGCAGCTGGGCCCCGAGCGCGTGAACTGGCCGCGGCGGCGGGCCTTGACGACGTCGAGCTTGGCATTGCCATCAGCCTCGGACTGGCGCTGGGCCACGCGGGCAACCCCGAGTCGCTGGCGATGCTCGAGACCGCGCTGCGCGACGCTCGAGCGGCTGGGCTCGCCATCGCCACGATCCGCAGCTACGTCAATCTGATCTTCGTCGCGGCCACCCTGCGCCGACATCAGCTCGTCGAGAGGACGATCCGCGAGGCGCGGGCCTATTGTCAGGAGCAGGATTCGCGTATTCCCGGACACGCGATCGAGGGATTCATGGCTCGCAGCCTGCTCGACCGCGGTCGCTGGACGGACGCCCTACGAGCCGCCGCCTACAGCATTCAGATGTGGCATGCCGACGTCCCACTCGGCCGCGCGATCGAGGCGACCGTCGCTGCGCGCCGCGGCGAGGCAGGCGCTGAGGCGGCACTCGAGGAGGCTTGGAGCCAGATCCCCAAAGCCACCGAGGACTCACGTCACGCCACGCTTCGCTGCGCGCTCGTGGAGGCAGCATGGCTTCGCGGCGACCGCTCGGCGGCCCTCGAGCACGTCACGGCCGCAGCGCGCTCGCATACGCCATCTCGATTCGCACGTTGGGGGGGCGAACTTGCCCTCTGGGCGGCGCGCCACGGCACCGAGCTCGCCGCGCCCAGCGGCGCCTGTGAAGCCGTGAAGCTCGAGCTCGCAGGCGACTGGCGAGCAGCGGTTGACGCGTGGCGGGAGCTCGAGGCGCCCTACGAAGCCGCGTTGGCCGCCCTCCCGGGAGACGATGCTGCCGCGCGCCAGGCGCAGGCCACGCTGCACAAACTCGGCGCGCGCGCCGCCGTCCGGGCGTTTGCCCGTGAGCGAGCCGCGCGCGGCGCACGCGCGCCGCGCGGACCCCGTCGATCGACGCTCGCGCATCCTGCCGGGCTCACCCGCCGCGAACAGGAGGTGCTCGAGCAGCTGGCGACCGGCGCGACCAACTCAGCCATCGCCGGCCTCCTGCACCTGTCCGAACGAACGGTCGCGCATCACGTCTCGGCGATCCTGTCCAAGCTCGGCGCGGCCACGCGGCTGGCCGCCATCGAACAGGCGCGGGTTCGTGGGCTGCTCCCCCAAGATGGGACGGTGAGCGAGAAAAGATAGGCCGGGCTTCCGATGTGGCGCGGGAACGGCTCCGTCACGCTGCCGGCGTCAATCGATCAAGGAGGCAACGTGAGCTACTCGCTCAGGACGATCGACGAGTTGGAGTCGATCCACCACGGCGCCGTCAAGCTTGCCGGCGCCGAGCTCGGCATTCAATCGTTCGGCATGCAGGTGCTCGATTTCCCGGCCGGCTTCGCCGACTACCCCGAACACGACCACGCCGACGACGGCCAGGAAGAGGTCTACCTGGTGCTGGCCGGACAGGCGGACTTCGTGATTGACGGCGAAGACCTCACCCTCTCTCCTGGACAGCTGCTGAAAGTCGAGCCGGGCACCCGCCGCAAGCTCTATCCAGGCCAGAACGGGGTGAGGGTCCTGGCCATCGGCTGCACACCGGGCCGGACCTACGAGCGGCCGCAGGACTTCCGCACCGGAGCCCGGGTATGACCGAGACGATCAGCGCGGGACCCCGGACCGGGCAGCCTGAGGCACGGGTCGTTTCCGGCGCTCCGGAAGCCCTCTGGTTCCTCGGCACGCTCGCCCGGATGAAGCTCGAGGGGCACCAGACCGGGGGCCGCTTTGCTCTCTGGGAGGGCGTCCTGCCCCGCGGCGCGGCCCCCCCGCTTCACTCGCATCCCCAGGACGAGACGTTCTACGTGCTCGAGGGCGAGCTCACCGCATGGGTGCTCGAGCCGGAGCTCGTCGCGGCTGGGAGCGACCCGGCGGAGTGGGCCGGCAGCCACGGCCGGATCTGCGCGGCGGGCGCTGTGGTGTTCGCGCCCGCCGGGATTCCGCACACGTTCCGCGTCGAGTCGGACACTGCGCGAATGTTGTTCCTATCCACGCCGTCAGGGATCGAGGACTATGTGCGCGCGTTGGCCGAGCCGGCACAGTGGCCATGGCTACAGCCACCGCCCGACGGCCCCCGGGTCCCCCCGGAGCGGATTGCCGCAGTTGAGGATCGGCTCGGAATCGTCCGGCACGGACCGCCACCCCCTACGGCCGAAACCGACTGACTCGCGAACCCGACGCCGCATGCATTAGGCTTGCAGGCGCAAGGAATGTAACTTCGGTGGCGAAGGGGGTTCGGGAGATGTCCCGAGTGGTTAAGTTGGTCGTCGCGTCAACTGTCGCGTCCGTTGGCTTCGTGGCTGCGGCTACGGCGGCAACCCCGGTCAAGAACGGCGTCTACGCCGACGGCGCGACGGGCGTGATCGTCGGCGTGCACGCGACTAACTCGATTCACGCCTTCAACGTCACGTGCCATAAGCGGACGTGGGTGGCGCAGCAGTTCATCACGATCACATCCCGGGGCGCGTTCTCCTACAACGGGGCCGACTTCCTGGCCAAGAACGGCCGCAGGACGAGCACGACGGGCACGATGACCGCGAGTGGGAGGTTCAAGACCTCGCGGCTGATCGTCGGACGGTTCTCCGCCGGCGGGTGCTCGGGGCGCTTCAGCGCGACGTTCTCATACTCGGTCCGGTAGGAGCCATCGCGGGTGGGTCTGGCTTGCCGGGTGCCGGCTCTCCGTCCGCGGGCCTACGACGCTGCGGGCCTACGCCCCCCGGGTCGCGCGGGCGGGAGTCTTGCTCCGCGAGCTCGTGCCCGCGGCTCCGGCGCCGTTTGAGCTGCGGCTTGTCCGCTTGGCGCTTCCGGCGTTTCCGTTGGTGCTCCGGGAGGTCTTCGCAGGCGAGGTCTTCGCGCCCGAGGTCTTCGCACGCGAGGTCTTCGCGGCCGAGGTCTTCGCGGCCGAGGTCTTCGCGCTTGCGGTCTTCGGGCTCGCCGTCCGGCTGCTCCCGTTCGAGCTCGAGCCGCTCTTAGACCGCGAGGTCCCCTGAGCCCTCCCCGCGGCGCGCGATGCCGGCTTCGCGCGGGTGCTGCGGCGTGGCGGCTCCCGGGTGCTCTTCGACCCGTTCGTCCCCTTAGAACGAGCGCTCTGCGCGCGGCTCGTGCCGGTGGGCTTCGCCGAGCTGCTGCGTTTCGCCGAGCTGCTTCGCGCTCGCGAGCTCGCGGCGGTTTTCGGGCTCGGGCCCGTTCCGCTGCGCCCGCCGAGCTTCGTCACGAATGCGTCCATGGCGTTGCCCGGCGCTTCTGCCGCTCGCCGAGCTCCGCTGGCCACCTTCTGCGGCGCCTCGGCGAGAGCCGAGTGGCGGCCTCGACCTGTGATGAGCCGCGCAATTCTCTTCGTCGCGACCTGTGCGATAGTCGCCGCCCCGGCCCCGACCGCGAAGCCTCCCGCCCCTGCAAGCCGCGCGTTCGAGACCCGCTCTGAGGTCTGCTCACGTGTGGTGCCAACGCGCCTGATGGCTTCGCCCACCGCGGTCGCGACCAGCGCCCTGGCGGTGTCGGTATCGAGGATCTTGCGAGCACTGCCCCGAATATCTGCAGCCATGCGGAACTCCTCTCCGTACGTTGGGACCGGCTGGTCAAGCCTACCCGCGGACGAGCAGCGAAAAGCGCGTTGACGCGGTCGCCCTCCGTGTGACGCCTCCGGCGAGCGCGGGGGGCTGCCGGGCGGGCGCGCATGGCACTATGCGCTCGTGGTCGAGGCGCGGATCTCCGGGACACTCGCCGCGGCGGTGACGCCGCTGCGCGATGGCGGAGCCCGCCTCGACGAGGACGCACTTGCGCCGTTGCTTGACTTCTACCGCGCGAGTGGGCTCGACGGGCTGCTGGTCCTCGGCACGACCGGCGAGGGCATTCTTCTGGACGACGGAGAGCGCCGCCGCGTCGCCGAGTTGGCGCTCGCGGGTGCCGCCGGCATGCCCGTCGTCGTGCACTGCGGGGCGCAGACCACGACCCAGACGTGCGCGCTATCGGCTCACGCCGCCGAGGTCGGGGCGCAGGGCGTGGCCGTGATCGCGCCGCCCTACTTCGCTTTTGACCAGACGGAACTGGTGGAGCATTTCGCCGCCGCGGCGGCGGCCTGCGCGCCGCTTCCGTTCTACATATACGAGTATGCCGAGCGCAGTGGCTACGTGGTTTCGCCGGCGGTCGTCGAGGAGGTGCGCGGGCGCGCCAGCAACCTAGTCGGCATGAAGGTCTCCGACGCGCCATTCGCGCGCGTGGAGCCGTATCTCGCCACCGGGCTTGACGTGTTCGTCGGCGCCGAGGGCGTCATCGCCGAAGGGATGGAGCACGGCGCCGTCGGCGCGGTCTCCGGAGTCGCTGCCGCCTTCCCAGAGGCGGTCGCGGCACTCGTCCGCAATCCGACGCCCGAGCGCTCCGCGCTCGTGCAGTCGCTGCGTTCGGCGCTGTCCGCGCGCCCATTCCAGGCCTCGGTCAAGGCCGCGCTCGCTCACCGCGGCGTCCCCGTGCGCCCGGACGTGCGGGCTCCGCTACGAGCATTGAGCGATGAAGCCGCGACGGCGCTGGGAGCCGAGCTCGAACGCCTGCTCGGGGCCGCCTCCGCTTCCAGCGAGCGCACGATCCGCGTCATCAGGCACGTTGAGGGACCGCTCAAGGACACCATCATCGAAGTCGTCGAGGACGAGGGCGGCGCGCTCCGCCTCGTCACGACGGAGCTGCACGTTTGCTTCGACGGGCAGGCAACCGGAACGGTCGAGGACATCACGCCATCGGATTTGCGGCCGCCCGGCTCTCCCCCCCGCGGTTGACTTGAGCAGGCGGGTGGCAGCGCGAGGGTTGGCGGTGTTGGGGGCGGCATTGGTCGGATTGGCGCCGGCCGCAGCGCCCGCGGCCGCGACTCCTGCGCCTATTCATGGCGCGACGAGAGCGCGCCTGGCGCCGCCGACCCCGGCTCAGGAGCTGGCGCGAATGGCAAGGAAGGCAAACCCACGGCCGCTTCCGCGCCGGGCACCCCTTGTCTGGACGGCGCCGACCGGCCTCGACGACCACGCGATCAACGCGGTCTCGTGTCCGTCGGTCTCGCTCTGCGTCGCGGTTGACGATCACGGCGACGTGCTGACCTCCGAGGAGCCGTTCGCGGGCGCGGGTCATTGGCAAGCCAGCGATGTGGACGGAAGCCGCGCCCTCACCGCCCTTTCCTGCCCCTCTGCCTCGGTTTGCGTGGCCGTCGACAGTCAGGGCAATGCCGTAACCACGCTTGACCCGAGCGGGGGCGCGAGCGCTTGGACCGTCGCCCGGATCGACACCAGCATCACCGAGCCGAGTCCCTACGGAGGCGGGCCAGACCTGTTGCGTGGCGTCTCCTGCCCAAGCGCCTCGTTCTGCGTGGCGGTGGACTCGGTCGGCAATGCGCTCTCTTCGGGAAACCCGACCAGCGGTCAGGGCGCTTGGTCGATCGCGCACGCGGACAACAGCTCGGATTACGGATGTGGGAGCGGTGGCCTCACGTGCCAGGCGCCGCTGATGGGGATCGCCTGCCCGTCGGTGACGCTCTGTGCGGGGGTGGATTTCACCGGCAACATCCTCCAGTCCCCGAGCCCCGCACAGACCACTCCGTGGGCGAGCCAGCCGGCCGAGGGCGGCGGGCCGCAATCGCTGTGGAGCGTGTCCTGCCCCAGCACCGCCTTCTGCACAACCGTTGACGGTAGGTCATCCAATGTCTTCAGCTGGGATCCGGCGGCCGGGATCAAGCCAGAGGCGCACCGACTGCCGGTTGACGCCTTTGGCATCTGGTGCCGGTCGGTGAGCCTGTGCCTGGCCTCCGGCGAGGCCGCCGGGGGCATCGCCGAGCTCGTCGGCTCGACGAACGCCGCGACGAGGTCGCCGACGTGGGCGGTTACTGCGTTCGGGGACGTCAACGCGGTCTCCTGCCCGACCGCAACGACCTGCTTGGCCGCAGACAACCAGGGACAGGTGATCGAGGGTGTGACTACAGCCAGCCTGTCGAGCACGCTGCGTCGCCAGGCCCTCGGCGGTCACATCCCGAAGCTTGGCCCGCTCGTTCACGCCGGCGGGTACACGGTCCATTTCACAAGTCCTCTCGCCGGCCAGCTGTCTGTCAAGTGGCAGGTGGGCGGAGCTGTTGTGGCGACTGCGTCAAGACGCTTCGCCGCCCCGCAGACGCGCTCAATCCGCCTGCGCCTGACCGCCGGCGGCCGCGCGCTCGTCCGCGGCGCCACGCGGATCGCGCTGAGCGCGGTTGCCAGCTACGCCACGAGCACCGGCACCGTGAGCGCGCAGCGGACGTTGGTGCGGGCGCGATGAGGCGCGACGCACCACGGGCGACGTCGGCCTATCGATAACGCCCGCTCGCCTTGACGACCCTCAGCTTCGCGTTCGCGCTTCCCAGCGTGGGGTGTGTTGCCGTGACCGCCACCTCTCCAGTCCGCCCCGCCTGGGAGCGGATGAGGGCACCGCCGACGCCGCCGTAGAGCCCAAAGTCAAACGGGTTCTGCGCGATCAGCGTGGCCGGCCCCCTCAACGACAGGCTGACCTCGCCACTCACGTAGGGTCGCTGGTTGCCATACGCGTCGAGCGCCCGGAAGGTGAATCGGGTTGCGTCGGCACCGTCGGCGGCGATCGAGGGATCCTCCAGATCAAGCCGGAGACGGTCGCTCGCCGGGTTTGAGGACATCTGCAGCGATGTCACCTCCCGGCCGCCGACATAGCCGATGATGCCGAGGGTCGGGAGGCCGGCCCCGGTGACGGTCAGATCGACGAACACCGGCGGGTACCGGAGGCTGCCGTAGTTGGTCGTGTCCGGAGTGGCGCTCGTGAGCAGCTGGCCGTCCAGGTAGAAGTCGAGCCTGTCGCAGTTGGTCGCGACCATCGCGTTCTGGCCCGGGCCGTCGGGCGGCGAGCTCGGCCCGAAGTCCCAGTAGAAGGCCGGCACGATCACCGGGGTTGTCGCGGGGCTCACCTGCGAGCGGTAGAAGGACGCGCCGAGCTTGGCGACGCGGAAGCTATCCAGGACCCCCGGCCACTTGATCGCCTCCCAGATCCGGTTGCCGCCACTCAGCGACCCGTAGTCGATGGCGCACCAGGCCAGAAGACCGGCATAGGCCGAGTTCGACCGCGCGATGTTGTGGACCTGGGCGTGCATGCGCGCCTGGGTCTGAAGCGTCTGCGAGCTGTCCACCCACCGATAGGTCGGCGGCCCGTCGAGCGCGCCGACCGCCTCGCTCACCATATAGGGGACGCCCGACAGCGGCGGCTCGAGGATCGCGTTCCCGTTCGACGTGTGGTAGTCGTCGTAGGAGAAGACATCCTCGACCCAGCCGGCCGTCGACTGGGTTGCCATCGCGCCAGCCGTCTGGCGGGTGCCGTCGAACTCATACGCGATGCTCCGGCACTCCGCGTAGAGCTGGTCGTAGTTGCTCGCGGTCTCATCGAGCCGGGTGCCCCACACGATGACCGACGGCCGGTTGCGATCCCGGACGACCATGTCCCGTACGTTCTGAAGCACGAGTTCCTGAAAGTGGGGGTCGCCCATGTACAACCACCCCGGGGGCTCCTCCCACACCATCAGGCCGAGCTGATCACAGGCGTCGAGAAATTGCGGCGACTGCGGATAGTGCGAGCAGCGAACCATGTTGCAGTTGAGTTCGTTCTTGATCAGCTCCGCGTCGCGCGCCTGCAGCCGCTGCGGCGCTGCCATGCCCGTGTAGGGGAAGGTTTGGTGGCGGTTGAGGCCGAACAACTGCAGCCGCTGCCCGTTCAGAAAGAAGCCATCAACCTCGAAGCTCGCCTGACGAAAGCCGGTGTTGACCTCGAGCGTGTGCGAGCCGATCGAGCCACCGCTTAGCGTCGTCCGGACCTTGTAGAGCTTAGGGTTCGCCGGCGACCAGAGGCTGAGGCCGCGCATGCCCGTCAACGTGAGCGTCGCCACCGTCCTTCCCGCCCGGATCGAGATCGCCCTCGAGTGCTTCGTGACGACGCGCGAGCCATCCAGCAGCTCAACCGTCAGCTCCACGTGCCCCTTTGGCTTGGTGAGCGCGTCGATCGTCGCCTCGACCACCAGCCCCGGACGCCCGGACAGGACGTCCACCTGTTTGGCGAAGACATCGTCGATGAACACATCCGGCACCAGTCGCAGCCGCACATCGCGGTAGATCCCCGCCGGCATCAGGTAGTCGACGTTGCCGGGTCCTCCGGGATTGCCGTCCGGTGGGACGAGCAGCCAGCGACCATCAACGACCACGGCGAGAACGTTCTCGCCAGGCAGGAGCTCGTCGGTCAGCTCGACGGACCACGGCAGAAAGCCGCCCTGGTGCTGGCCGACCTCGGTGCCGTTCAGGTAGACCGTGGCTTGGGTCATCACCCCATCGAAGTCGAGAAAAGCTCGCCCGCCCGATAAACCCGCACCGGAGAAGGCCTTGCGGTAGATCCACTGCTTCTGCCACGCCGTCGGGTCCCAGCTGCCCCAGGACAGCGGCACCACGGTGTGCGGGACGGTGATCCGCCTGAAGCCGTTCTGTCGGTAGCCGGGCTCCTGTGAGCCGGCCGCGTACGGGCCTCCGAACCGCCACCCCTGGTTGAAGTTGTAGGTCACGGCCACGGAGGCCGTCCGCTTGGCGTTCGCTCGGGCCGCGACCGAGCTGACGGGCCCCAGCGCCACCGCCGCCCCGCCCACCGCGCCCGCGCGAAGGACATCGCGGCGCGTCACGCCCGACCCGTCGCTCACGGCTTTGCTAGCGCGTCGCCTAACCCGGCAGATGAAAGCAGGGGCAGAGCGTGCGAGGGCACCTCGAGCAGCCGCCTCAGCTCGGTTCGCGTGCCTCTAGCCCGAAGCGTCGCACGATCCGTGCACTATGTGCACGAAATCCGCGACGCTTCGCCTCAGGCGCGGCGCGCGTTATGCGGCGACGGCGATTTGGGGCGCCGCACTGCGGGGAGCCGGGGTACCCCGACGCTTGGAGGGCTCCCGCCGCGCCGCCACCGATGACCGCAGGCGGACGAGCGAGACGACTCCGGGACCCGCCGGAAGCCATACTGCGAGCGCGCGGTAGGACAGCACCGCCGCGATGGCCGCTCCCGCCGGGGCGCCGAGCGCCACCAGCGAGGCGACCAACCCACCGCTTAGGCTCCCGGGGACCGGCAGCATGTTGAACATCGTGCCCAGGAAGTACGCCAGGACGAGGGCGGCGAGCGACAGCCTCACATCGAACGCGTGCAGCATCGTCGCCAGAACGCCGATGTCAAAGGCCCACCAGGCAAGTGCTCCGAGCAGGGCGGGATGGGGCCGGCGGAGCTCGCTCCAGGCACGCGCGGCGGCGGCGCCGAGTACGGGCAGCCGCGCAGCCGCGTGCCGGGAGATGGAACCCACGCGTCCGGAACCCTCGCCGAGCCGGCCCAGGACGCTCGCCACACGCCCGGGCGCCGTGAAGGCGATCCCAACGAGGGCCAGGATCCCACCCGCGACGCCTGCGCCGACCAGCCCGAGTCCCTGTCCAGCGCTCACGTGGACCCAGCCGATCGCCACCGCCACCCCGCTCGCCAGCAGCGCGGCCATATAGACGCCATAGAGGACGAGCAGGAACGCGATCAGCCGCTCGGCCAGATCCTTGGCCCGGACCCCGCGGGCGCGCAGTGCCCACACCGTGAGCGCCACACCGCCGAGTCCGGCGGTCGGGAGCAGTCTGGTGGCAGCGGCGCCGGCGAGCGTCATGTCGTAGGAATCGAGCAGGCGCAGCCTGGGGTTGGCCCGGGACACCATCCGGTGGAGGAGAAGAACGTAGCCGGTGACCGACCCCGTCTCGAGCGCTGCGGCAAGAACGACGAGGTGCCAGTTCACGTGCAGGACACGGCTCATCTCGTGCACGAACTCGCCGACGTGTGCCCGGCCGAGAATCGCGACTGCGCCGACGCCCGCGAGGATGAGAAGACGCCTGGGCCATGCTCGCCGCGCCGGCGCTGTCGCCGGCGCGATCTCGCCGGCGAGCGAGCGGACCGAACCGATCGGAAGTCTGATGCTCATCGACAGCTGCATGCCCGCAACCGTGGCAGGCCGAGACGCACGCGTCCATGGAGATGGCCGGTGCCGCGGGGTGCGGTTACCCGTACCCCGCGGACGCGAGTGACCGCTCTTTGCGGTCGAGCCCTAGAAGAGCATCGTCAGTTCATCGACACCTGAGTGCGTCCTGATGCTCAGTGAATGCTGCCCCTTTTCGAACACGCGCATCATCCGGCTGTTGCCAAGCAGCACCTCAGCGCTGAGGCCCCGGGCGCCGTGCCTGCGGCCGTAGTCGACGAGCCCAGCATGCAGGATCGTTCCCAGACCGGCTCCCTGCCACTCCGGATCGACCATGTATGCCACCTCGGCCAGGCCTGTGGCCGGGTTCAGGTAGTAACAGCTCGCAGCCACGATCCGCTCGTGCGAGGAGGGGCCGACCACTGCGGCGAAGGCCGTCTCGCGATCGTCGTAGGAGACGCTGCAGAGGTATTGGGCGGCTGTGTCGGTGAGCGAGTTCAATTTGTGGAGGAAGCGCGTCTCCTTGTCCTCGTCGCTGAGCCGGTAGAAGAGCTCCTGCATGGCGCGGCTGTCGCTCGTTCGGGTCGGGCGCAGACATACGCTGCGGCCGTCCCGGAGCGGCACGTCGCGTACCTCCGCGACCGGGTAGGCGCGGCGGCTGCGCAGCTGCTGCTTCGGGCCCACGAGCCCGCGGCGTATCGCGGCTTCGAGCAGCGAGTCGCGGAGGTCGGGGTGCGCGATCTCGATCAGCGCCACCGCGCGCTCGGAAAGCGAGCGGCCGAACAGGTACGCGGTGCCGTATTCGGTGATCACCCAGTGGACGTCAGCGCGCGGGATTGAGACCGCCGCGTCGGCATCGAGATCCGGGCAGATCGCCGACTGACCTGCCGGCGTGCGCGAGGCGAGGCAGATGATCGCCATTCCGCCCTCAGACGCGAGCGCCCCGCGGTGGAAGGCGGGGCCGGTGGAAATGCCGCCGTACAGGGCTCCGTCGACACTCTCGGTGCACACCTGACCGGTGAGGTCGATCGAGAAGGCCTGCGTCACCGAGACCATCCGCTCGTTCGCCCCGATGACCGAGGGGTCGCAGATGTACTCGATGGGGTGAAATGCGAACCGATCGTCGCCGTCCACGAGGTCATATAGACGACGGGACCCCATGGCCCAGCTCGTCGTGACCGGGCCGGTCACCGCCCCGGTCGTGACGAGGTCGACCAGCGGCTCGGTGATCACGTCCGAGTGGATCGCCAGCTCGCGTCGGTTGCCGAGGCGAGCCAGCATCTCGTTCGAGACGCGGCCCAGGCCCACCTGCAGCGTCGAGCCATCGTCGATCAAGCGGGCGACGTAGCGGGCGATCTGCTCGGCCACGTCATCGGCGCCCTCATGCAGGTACTCCACCACGGGCGTATCCACCGACACGAAGCTCGCGATGCGCTCGACGGGTATTCGGCTGTCGCCCGCCGTGCGAGGCATCACCGGGTTGACCTCGGCGATGACGGTCCGGGCGGCCATGGCCGCGGCCTTGGTCACATCGACCGAGATGCCCAGGCTGCAGGTCCCGTCCGGCTCCGGCGGCGCGATCTGGATCATCGCGACATCGAGCGGGATCTGCCGGGTCTCGAACAGGCGCGGCACGTCCGAGAGCGAGAGCGGCACGTACTCCACGAACCCCGCCTCCCGCAGGGCCCGGACGTCGCGGAGGGCCCGGACGTCGCTTCCTACATAGAAGACCCGATGCCGGTAGCTCGTCCGGGGCGGGTCGCCGGTCCCGACGCGGTCGGTGAGGAAGTGGACGAGCTCGACCCCCGGCCGCTTGAGCTGCTCGAGGGCCTCCACCAACACTCGCGGAGTGGCGCACGCGCTCCCGACGAAGACCTTTTCGCCAGGCCGCACGACCGAGACGGCCTCTGCAGCCGAGACCTCGCGATCACGCCACTCCGATACCCCTCCAACCGACATGCCCGGTGCCCAAGATACCCCTCGGCCCTCGCCCGGACTGCGCCCCGCCGGCCCTGCCGTCGCCGCAACCGATGATTTGTGCCTCGGGAGCGAGTCTGATGGCCAGCACAGGCACTCTCACTCAAAGGAGCTCATGATGCGTTTTCGCGCCTGCCTTCAACTCGACGGAAAGACAGCAACCGGAATCGTCGTCCCCGATGAGGTCGTCGCCGCGCTCGACGGTGGGAACCGGCCCCGAGTCCGCGTAACGCTGGCTGGCTTCAGTTACGCGAGCACGGTGGGCAGGATGCGCGGCGAGTTCAAGCTTCCGGTCAGCGCGGCGGTGCGTGAGCAGACCGGCCTCGCGGCTGGGGACGAGGTCGAGGTTGAGCTGGCGCTCGACACGGCGCCTCGGGAGCTCGACGTCCCGGCCGACCTGGCCACCGCTCTGTCGGCCGACCAGGTTGCCAACGACGCTTTCTCGAAGCTCTCCTACAGCGCTCGCAAGCGGCACGTGCTGTCGGTGGCCGGCGCCAAAACGCCAGAGACCCGTCAACGCCGCGTCGCCAAGGTTCTCACCGAACTCCACTGACCCGCAGTTGCGCCGCCGGCGTCGATCTGATCGGATTGGCGTCAACGATGGCCGCATCTTCAGCTGCTGAGAGTGCATCTCCCGCTGCCAGCTCGCCAACGCTCGGAAGCAGGTTCGCCGAGGCGCTCGGGCGCAAGGACTTCGACGGGATCATCGAGCTCTTGGATCCGAAGGTCGACTTCAAAGGTCTGACCCCAGGCCGCACATGGGAGGCGACGAGTGCCGAAGCCGTCGACGGCATCCTCCACCAGTGGTTCGAGGAGAGCGACGAGCTCGAGGGCATCGTGGCCCTCGAGAGCGACTCCGTGTCAGATCGACAGCGGGTCGCCTACCGGTTTCACGGACGCAACCCCGACGGAACCTTCGTGGTTGAGCAGCAGGCCTACTACGCCGAGGCCGAAGGGCGCATCAACTGGATGCGCGTCCTCTGCTCCGGGTTTCGCCCGCGCTGACGCCGCCGTAATGAAGCACCGCAGGTGAGACTCCGGGATTGGAGAGAGGATGCTGAGTGAGAGGGACAGCCTGCTCTGCGAGCAGTCGCGCTGGGACTTCGGCGACCTGGCCGCCGTGTACATCAACTGCACCCTGAAGCGCTCGCCAGAGATTTCCAACACACAGGGACTGGCTGACCGCTCGATCGCGATCATGAAGAAGCTCGGCGTGTCGGTCGAGGTCTTCCGCGCGGTCGACCACGACATCGCCACCGGGGTCTGGCCCGACATGACCGAGCACGGATGGGAACGTGACGAGTGGCCGGCGATCTACGCGCGAGTGATGGCGGCCGACATCCTCGTCCTGCTCACGCCGATATGGCTGGGCGAGAAGTCTTCGGTGTGCACTCGCGTCATCGAGCGCCTCTACGGCAACAGCCATCTTCTCAACGTGAACGGGCAGTGGTCCTACTACGGACGAGTCGGTGGGTGCATCGTCACCGGCAACGAAGACGGGATCAAGCACTGCGCGATGAACATCCTCTACTCGCTACAGCACCTGGGTTTTGTCATTCCCCCCCAGGCCGACGCCGGCTGGATCGGGGAAGCCGGGCCAGGACCGAGCTACCTCGATCCTGGCTCCGGCGGACCAGAGAACGATTTCACCGCTCGCAACACCACGTTCATGACCTGGAACCTGTTGCATCTCGCGCGGACGCTCAAGGACGCCCGGGGCATCCCCGCTCACGGAAACCAGCCCGAGCAGTGGGCGTGCGGCGCGCGCTTCGGGTACGAGAACCCCGAGCATCGCGTGTGACACGTCCTGCAAGGTTCCGTTCGCGCGAATCGCCTCAGTTGTGAGGGCCGATGGCCGCCTATACAGTGGCCGCTCCCCGGAGGGCACTGTGAAACCAATGCGCACACGGCGACAATCGACGATCGAGGATCTCCGGCGCGTGATCGACACCCTCCCCCGGGACACGCGCGTCGCGATGCTGGAAGGCATCCAGCAGAACGACATCATCGCCGGCGCCTACACCGATCATGGGGGCATCTGCCCGATGCTGGCCGCCTTCCGCGCCGGCGGTCGGGCCAGCTGCGGCTCGTTCGCGAGGGCGTGGGACGCGTTCGCCTTCCGCGGCGCCCGAAGGCGGCTGGCCCGGCGCGCGACGCGGCGCGAACTGCTCGTCCTCACCGCCCACCTCGAGGCGAGCCTGCTCGAGGACGACGGCGTGACCACCGACTTCGGTGCGGCGATCACGCAGCATGAGAAGCTTCGCCGCGCGCGATCCGCTGAGACCCACCCCCCCGGAACACACCGAAGCTCAGAGATCCTGGCCCGCTCCGGTTGGGCGTGGCTGCGCGTCATGCGGCGCTACGACGAGTACGAACGCACGCTCGCGCTGATCGAGTCCGGTGCCGGCGGTCCGGCGGGCACCCCGGCTGATCGCCCCGCCGAACTCACGCCGTCTCGCTGAGAGCTGCGTGCCCACGGCCCGCGGGGTCTTCTGACAGGCAGCGCCGCATTGCCTCGGTTTGCTGCGACACTCTCCAGGAGTGGCTATCCAGGCCTCGGGCAGGGGGATTACGTCGTCGCGCGCGTGCTTGGCGATCGGCTGTGCCCTGCTGCTCGCGGCGTTGCTCGCCGCGTCGGCACGAGCGGGTGTGCTCACGCGGCCCGAGCATGCCCGGCTGAGGGCGACCGGGCTGACCGCGGCCGAACGCCGCGCGATAACCGTCACGTCGCTCAGCCTGGCGAGCGACGATTCGCTTGGCGTCGTCGTCCGCGTCACGTTTTTGGGCAACGCCGAGCGCTACTTCGGCAGGGGAGCTCTGAAGCATGCCGTCCTGGCCCTCGTCCTCGAGCCCAGCTCGGGACGGCCGACCGGTCTGGTCGACGAGGGCTCGGCCATGTCCGAACGCGTGCTGCGGATGACGCCCGCCCGGCCGGTGGGCGCGGCTCGGCATGCCAATCAGGCGACCCTCTACATCGCGGGCACTAGGGTGAGCCGGTTCGCGAAGGTCGAAGTCAAGGTCTTCGCAACGACTCCGTCTCATCTCTCCAGGAGCCACATTCTCAGCTCGAGTGCTGCGGAGGTGCTCGCGCTCAAGCTTGACTCGAGCCCGCTCAGCTGCGAGCAGCTCACCGTGCTTCGCAGCCAGCTGCAGCAGCTCCGTTCGGCCCGGATGACCGGCGAGATAAACCGCATCGGCAGGGAGCAAGCGACGACCTGCGCCAAGCCCTCCGCGCCACCCGCGCCTCCTGCCCCGGCTCCGACCCCGACGACGCCTCCCCCGACCACAACCACCCCTCCCCCGGTCCCATCGCCGTCGTTGGTACAGGTCGTCCAAACCGACCCAGCGCTCTCGCAGCAGATGGCACCGCAGCCGGCCATCAGCTTCTCGAGCGCGCCCCCTCCTGGAGTCCCGGTCATCGACGTCAACGATCAGGTTGGCTACCAGCGCTTCGAAGGCCTCGGCGGGGCGCTCACCGACAGCTCGGCCTGGCTCATCCATGACCAGCTCTCGACCGCTGATCAGGCCACCCTTATGCAGGACCTGTTCGGCCCGGGCGGCATCCACCTCAACTTCCTTCGTGTGGCGATGGGAGCGTCAGGGGCGATGACGGTCGGACCGGCCTACTCCTACGACGACATGCCCTCGGGCCAGTCGGACCCGACCCTCTCCCAGTTCTCGATCAACCACGATCTCGCCTACATAATCCCCACGCTCCAGCAGGCGCTGACCATCAATCCGACCCTGCAAATCCTGGCCAATCCGTGGAGCCCGCCGGGGTGGATGAAAGCCAACGATTCGCTCGGCAACCAGAACGACTCCGGCACCTTGCTGAGCTCGGCCTACCAGCCGCTGGCGAACTACTTCGTCAAGGTGATCCGGGCGTACGCGGTGGAGGGGGTGCCGATCCGAGCGATCACCCCGCAGAACGAGCCGCGGACCAGCGGCTCGGGCACCGCGTACCCCGGCCTCACGCTGCCCGAGCCCGACGAGGAGCAGTTCATCGCCCAGAATCTCGCCCCGACGCTGGCCGCGGCCGGCCTCCATACCCAGATCTTCGGCAACGACCTCAGCTGGGACGCGACCGCGTACGCGAACGGGCTTGCCTCAGGCTCGGCCAGCCCGGACCTGTCGGGCATCGCCTGGCACTGCTACTTCGGCTCGCCGACGGTCATGACCCAACTCCAACAGACCGCGCCCGGCCTTGACCAGATCGTCGATGAATGCTCACCCGAGATCCGCGGGTTCGGCACGCCCGAGTTCCTGATCTCGACCTTGCGCAACTGGGCCAGCACCGTCGCGGTCTGGAGCATCGCGCTCGACCCCAACGGCGGCCCGATCCAACCCGGCAACAACTGCGGCGGCTGCCGCGGGCTGGTCACGATCGACGAGCAGTCGCACACGATGACCCTGCGGAACGAGTACTACCAACTCGGGCAACTCAGCAGCTTCGTCGAACCCGGCGCACGGCGGATCGAGTCCCCCAGCTTCGTCACCTACGGCCTCAACAGTTCGAACATCGAGACGGTGAGCAGCGGCCTCGACGACGTCGCCTTCCTCAATCCGGACGGGTCGAAAGTACTGGTCGCCTACAACAACTCGACGACGCCGATCTCCTTTGCCGGCGAATCGAATGGTCGCTACTTCAGCTACACCATCCCCGCCCAGGCGATGACGACTTTCGTGTGGCGTTGAGGCGCTACCAGCGTCGCCCGGACCAGCGCCCGTAGCGGCGGCGATGGCCGAACAGGCCGCCCAACGGCAGCAGGAACAGCAGCGGCAAGAACAGGACGTGCCCGCCCGTGAGAACGAATACGAGCACGGCGATCACAAGACCGTAAAAGGCGAAACGCAAGTCAACATCTCCGGTGAGGTGGCTTTTAGGAAGTCCCCGGGGTGAGCCACCGAGAATGCCCGTTCGGCGAAGCGGCTAATCGCGGCCGGGCGCTAGCTCAGGTGAAGACGCAGGACCAACCTTTTGCTCCGCTCCGCGTTGATATCTGTAGAGCACGAGCACGAGGACATTTGGGGGCAAATGCGACAGCGCCCCGGGAGGGTCCACCTCCCGGGGCGCCGCTCGGCGGCTGCCGCTGCGGACCGGTGAGCACCAACCGGGGGCGGGCTGGGCCGACCGGACCGCCGCCGAGTCTAGTCGCACAACAACCGCTCGACAATCCGGTGTATTCACTGGCAGTCGGCCTCCCGGAGGCTCATACTGTCCATATGGCGGTGACAGCCGAACGCGTCGACCGCAGCCTGGTCCTCGGAAAGAGCGACGAGGAGCTTGTGGCGCAGGTGCGTGCCGGGAACGACTCTGCCTTCGAGGCTATCTACGACCGATACGCGCGCGGCGTGCTCGCTTTCTGCGCGCACATGCTGGGCAGCCGGGTTGAGGCCGAAGACGCGCTGCAGCTTACGTTCGCGTCGGCCTACCGGGCGTTGAGGCAGCGCGACGGCCACATTTCGCTCCGGCCGTGGCTTTACACCATCGCTCGCAATCGCTGTCTCTCGGAGCGGCGCGCCAGGCGCGACGCAGTTGCCGTCGACCGCGAAGTAGTGGATTGGCCATGCTTCGATGGCCCGGCGGATCAGGCTCAGCGGCGGGAGGACCTGCGCGAAATGTTCGAGGACATGCAGGCGCTGCCGGCCGAGCAGCGCGCAGCACTCGTTCTCTTTGAGCTGGGTGACCACTCCCACGCCGAGATCGCCGCCGTGCTCGGCGTGCGCGGCGAGAAGGTCAAGGCCCTTATCTACCAGGCGCGGGAGGGTCTCGCGCGCGGCCGACAAGCACGCAACAGTTCGTGTGCCGACGTCCGTGAACAGCTGGCGACGGTCCGCGGCGCGATCCATCCACGCAGCCTCATCCGTGCCCACGTAAACCGTTGTCCCGGCTGCGCGGCGTTCGAGCGTGAAGTGCGTAGTCAGCGGACGGCGCTGGCGCTCCTCCTTCCTGTCGTGCTGACCAGCAGACTGAAGACCTTCGTCCTCGGCTCGGCGGTGAGCAGCGGCGATCGGATCGCCGCCGTCGCGAACGCCACGAGTGGGAGCACGCCGCTGCTTGGAGCTATTGGGGCCGGTGCCGAGGGTGCAGCCGCAGCCGGCGTCGTGACCACCGCCGGCGCTGCGGGCGCCGTGAGCGCAGTAGGAACCAGCGCCGGTGCCGTGGGCAGCCTGGCCACGGCCGGCTCGGGTGCGTACGCCGTTGGAGTGGTCGCCGCCCCGACCGCCGCCCTCGCAACAGGTCTCACGGCCGCGGGTGGGGGCGCTGGCATCTTTGGAGCTCTTGGTGGGTGGGGAGCTACCGGGATTGCGATCAAGATCGCTCTCGGGGCAGCCGCGATCGCGGGGGGAGTCGTCGGGGCAACCGCGAAGCCCGGCGTGCTTCATCCACCCACCCCGATCATCTCCAGCAGAAACCCAGTGCCCACGGTCGCCGCTGCGGGGGCTCCGGCGAATACGGCTGTGCCGGCGGTGTCTGGGCCTGCGGTCCTCGGCGGCACGTTGACAGCCTCCAGTGGCGTGTGGTCCGGGTCGCCAACGTTCACCTACCAGTGGGAGGACTGCGACTCATCAGGCGAGAACTGCTCGCTCATCCCCGGCGCGACGTCATCCAGCTACGTGCTCGCCAGCTCCGACGTCGGCTCGACAGTCAAGGTGCTCGTCTCCGCAGCCAACAGCGCCGGTTCCTCCTCGACCGCATCCTCGCCAACCGCCGTGATCGCCGGGGCTCCGGCGAACACAGCTGTGCCGGCGGTGTCCGGGTCTGCGGTGCTCGGAGGCACGTTGACGGCCTCAAACGGCGTGTGGTCCGGGTCACCGGCGCCGACGTTCACCTACCAGTGGGAGGACTGCGACTCGACAGGCGGGAGCTGTTCACCGATCCCCGGCGCGACAGCATCGACCTACGTCCTCTCCAGCTCCGACGTCGGCTCGACCGTCAAGGTCCTCGTGTCCGCAGCCAATAGCGCGGGCTCCTCCTCGGCCGGATCCTCGCCGACGTCCGTGATCGCGGCGGCTCCGGCGAATACGGGTGCGCCGGCGGTGTCCGGGTCTGCGGTGCTCGGGGGCACGTTGACGGCCTCGAACGGCCTGTGGTCCGGCTCGCCCGCGCCGGCCTTCAGCTATCAGTGGGAGGACTGCGACTCGACGGGCGGGAATTGCTCGCCGATCCCGGGCGCGACAGCATCGACCTACGTCCTTGCCAACTCCGACGTCGGCTCAACGGTCAAGGTGCTCGTGTCCGCGGCCAACAGCGCCGGTTCCTCCTCGACCGCATCCTCGCCAACCGCCGTGATCGCCGGGGCTCCGACGAACACGGCCCCGCCCACGGTGTTTGGGGCTGCCGTGCTCGGGGGGACCTTGACGGCTTCGAACGGCGTGTGGGCCGGACTGCCGACGCCGATCTTCAGCTATCAGTGGGAGGACTGCGACTCGACAGGCGGGAACTGCTCGCCCATCCCCGGCGCGACATCGGCCAGCTACACGCTCGCGCGCTCCGACATCGGGTTGACGGTCAGGGTGCTCGTCTCAGTTGTATTCGACGGGGATGCCTTGTCGGCTGGGTCACTGCCGACGCCCGTGGTCGCTGATGCCCCGGCCAACACGTCCCCGCCGGCTGTCTCTGGGTCCGCGGTCCTCGGAGGCACGCTGACGGCCTCGAATGGGGAGTGGTCCGGAATGCCGGCGCCGACGTTCACCTACCAGTGGGAGGACTGCGACTCCTCAGGCGCGAACTGCTCGCCGATCCCCGGCGCGACCTCATCGAGCTACGTGCTGGCAAGTTCGGACGTCGGCTCGACAGTTGAGGTGCTCGTGTCCGCAGCCAACAGCGCGGGCACCTCCTCGGCCGGCTCCTCGCCGACCGCCGTGGTCGCGCCCGCGTAAACGCGGCCCTGGCCGATCGCTCGGATCATCTCAGCTGGATCTGTTCCGGCTTCTCCGATCCGATCCCACTCGTTGCGCTCGCCAGATCCTTTCGAATAGGGTGGGCGCCTTCTCAGACGAAAGGTGGTCGCAGATGAGCATGGTGGTGCGTTTCTCGCCGCAGGGGTTGACGACCGCCCAATACGCGGCGGTCATGAGCCGCTTGAACGAAGCGGGGCATTGGCCACCGGATGGGCTGGAGTACCACGTCTGCTTCGGCGCGCCTGACGAGCTGAGAGTCAGCGAGATATGGACGTCGAGCGAACAGCTCGAAGCTTTCGGGCAGCACCTGATGCCAATCCTCAACGAGGTGGGCGTCAGCCTGGCGGGTCCGCCTGAGCGCCTGGAGATTCATAACCAGGAGCGGTTCTAGGCCGCCCGACTCCGCTGCGATTGGCTGCCGGGGGTGGGCGTTAGGCGACCTGACACACTGATGTTCCACGGCCCCCTCCCGCCGCTGGCTTAGCGCGGCGGATCCAAATCTCGATCAACCCGGATTAACGCTCGAACTGGCGGCGAAGGAGTAGCGGGGATGCAATCACCGGCCGGTCGCTCCTTCCTCCAAGCGGACGACGGGTCTCGAACCCGCGACCTTCGGCTTGGGAAGCGGAAGCAGGGTGTCTGGTTCCCGTAGTTACGGGCGATTCAGTCGGCTGAAAAGCCTTTGAAATAGCCGTTTCTGGCCAGGAAGGTTGCCCGCGACAGTTGCCCGGCGGGCAACGATTCGGACGGTTGCCCGGACAGACGTTCCGTCCGAGGCGGACTGTAACTTGGTTTCGGATGACCTCCTCTCGCCCGTTCATCCGCGAGCGTTCCACTGGTCCGTTCTTCTACGGGAAGTGGTCCCGCAATGGTCAGCCTGTGGTCCGGGCGCTCGGCCGCGCATGGGTCGAGTCGGATGGGAATGGTGGCTGGCGGCGGAAGCGCGGACGGCCGCCCGAGGGTGCGTTGACCGAGCCCGAAGCCGCGGCACGCATGCTTGTCCTCGCGCGCGAGCACGATGAGGAACAGACACTGCTCGAGCAGGACGCGGAAGAGCGGCGCCGGCGCGGCTTGACCTTCCGCGAGCTCGCCGGCGACTACCTGGCGTGGCTTGAGGACATCAAGGGAGCAAAGCCATCGACGATGCGGGACTACCGCTCACAGCTGGCCGAGCCCGGTCACGCTCACCGCCGCGGGAGTGGGACCTCCCAGGGCGTGATCATGGCCGCCCTCGGTGACCGCCCTGCGCGCGAAGTCACTACGCGTGAAGTCGAAGACCTCTTGCGTGCGATCGCGCGCACCGGAGTCGCGCCGCGAACAGTGAACAAGGCGCGTCAGCTCGTCTGCGCGATCTTCAGCTACGGGATGCGACCGAGCACCTTTGACCTGCCGAGCAATCCGGCCACGCACGCCGACCGTCGGCGTGAGCCGGACGCCTCTCCCCTGGCCTTCTACTCGCCCGAGCAGGTCGAGGCGCTCGCTCGGGCACTGGCGGACGGCGCACACCGCGATCCGAGGCGGCCGGCGCTGAGCCAGTCCGAGATCGACGCTCGTGCTAGCGAGGACGCCCAGGATGCGGAGCTGATCCGTGTCGCGGCGTATGGCGGCCTCCGCCGCGGCGAGCTAGTTGCGCTCCGGTGGCGCGACGTCGACTTTGCTGGCCGCAAGATCGTCGTCCGCCGCGCCCTGTCCGCCGAGATCGAGTTGAGATCGACGAAGAGCCGTCGCGCTCGCGGCGTTCCGCTGCCTGACCAGGCCGCGACTGCGCTGGACCGGCTGAGCCGTCGCGGAGAGTTCACCGGCCCCGATGACTATGTGTTCGCCAACCGCTTCGGCCGCCGGCTGGACCCATCGGCACTCCGCCGCCGCTTCGAGCGCGCCCGTGACGCCGCGGGACTCGAGCCGCTGCGCTTCCACGACCTCCGCCACACGTACGGCTCGCTCCTCGTGGCCGGCGGGATCGACCTGCCGAGCGTCAAAGCAGCCATGGGCCATTCCCACCTCTCGACCACCGAGCGCTACCTGCACGCTCGTCCGGCCGGCGAGCTTGCGGACCGCTTCACCCGCGCGCTCAGTGGCATCGCCACAACGCCAGCGCTCACCCATGCCGCGTAACCAGCGGGAGTGGATCAAGGCACTAGAGGCAGAAGGCTGGGTCCGCGAAAGCGGCGGGAAGCACCAGGTCAAGATGGTCAAGCCGGGCAAGCGTCCGATCACGCTGCCGCAGCACAGAGGCGAGACCTACAGCAAGCCACTTGACGCGTCGATACGGAGACAGGCGGGTCTATGATCGAGGCGGAAGAGTCGAGATGGAGCATCTAGCGCTACACGTCGACGTGCACCACGACGAAGGCTCGTACTGGGCCGAGGTTCGGGAGCTGCCCGGCTGCTTCGCCTCCGGCCACACAATTGCGGAGCTGATCGAATCGGTCGAGGAGGGCGTCGCCCTGTATTTGGCTTCACCGGAGCGCAAAGCGCCTCCGGTCAAGATCGAGCTCTCCGGCCTCGATCTCTCGCTCGAGTCGCATCAGCCGCTTCAAGCGGCATAACTACGCCGCCAGCATCTGTTCCAGCCGTGGCCGCAGGAACCGCCACGTGCAACCAAGCCTGCTCGCTGGAAGCACCCCCTTCCTGGCTAGCTCGTACACCGTCGATGTCGGCATCCTCAGCAAGTCCGCGACCTCCCTCGCAGTCATCACTTCGTCTCGGGTGAGGAATCCGGAGCGACCCAATTCCGAAACCCGCTCGACTGGTTCTGCGATCGGTGTAGCGTAGCCTGCCATCGTCGGACCTCCTATCAAGGTTCCGGCCAGACCCCGGGGTGTTAGCGCACCGCCGGGGTCGCTTTACATTTGCCTATGTACGTAGGCTACTAGATGCTCCGGACGGAACCGCCGCCTACGAATGTAGGATCACGGTGTGTCCCCGAGGGTCGCCACGGAAGACCTCCTCGACGCCCAAGGCGTTGCCGAAGTCCTCGGCCTCTCGCACCGCAACACCGTCTTCCAGTACCAGCGCCGGTATGACGACATGCCCAGGCCGGTGGTCGATCTGGGCGAGGGCCGCGTCAAGCTCTGGCTCCGTCCACAGATCCAGCGGTGGGCCGGGAAGATGGCCACTCAGGGTCGTACGCGGCGGAAGCGCGCTTCTCGCCTTTGATCGACTCGTTCATCCTGATCTCTTTGATTGTGCGATTCCCCTGAACCGCGCAGCATCCACTCCCGATCTGGTGACGGTCGTGGATGAGCGTCGTCAGATCGGGAGTAACCCCGCCGGAGGCGGCGTCGGTGCCTGTCATGCGTCCCCGCTCAGCGGGTCGTACCGCTTCATTGCCGACCGGACGAGGGCGCGACCGAGATCGATGTAGTTGACACCGGCCGTCCGTGGGTTAGAGAATCGTTAGTAGTCAAGACCGAGTCGTGCGATCCAGTGTTTAAGTCGCGCCACGCGCGAGCCCCCACTGAATCGAGCTCGGCGAGGGACAGCGTCAGGAACGCGGGAGGGCAAAGGCGCTTGTGATTCCACCACTCAGCCAAATTCGGTCTGGTGCAACCGGTTGGGCGATGGTCGCGATGGCGGTGGTACTCCTAGGCGGCTGCGCCGCCTCTGGATCCTCGGACTCAGCCAGCTCGAGCGACGCAACAACCGCGAACCCCAGCTCCTCAAGCCCGACCTCGTCGTCGACCCAGGCCGCTCCCGCCACGACGCCGAGCCCGGCACCGCCGGGACCGCTTCAGACGGTCCAGCTGTACTGGCACGACATCGGAGCTCAGAACTACGAAGCCGCCTACCGCTACCTCGCACCGGCCTCGGTCCCGCAGACAGCCGCCGACTTCGCATCCCAGGAGCGGCAGGCACAGATTCAGGCGGTCAACTTCCGAGGGAGGCTGGCGTCAGCGTCGGGTTCGGCGGCAACAGTCGACGTCAATTCGCTGACCACGACCGACGCTCAGTACGGCTGCCGAACATGGAGCGGCACGTATCAGCTCACCCGCCAAGCCGGAACCTGGCTGATTGCGCACGCCAACATCTCGCCGTCTCCCTGCCCGGCCACCCAGCCGCCCGCGAACACCACAGGTGCCGGTGCTGGTGGCGGTAACACCGCCACCAGCAGCACCACCGGGAGCGGTGGATGCTCTCCGCTGACCGACTCAGGGGGCTGCTACGAACCCGGTGAATACTGCCGGGGCTCTGACCACGGGATGAGTGGAGTAGCCGGCGACGGCGAGGGGATCACTTGCGAGGACAACAACGGCTGGCGCTGGGAACCGAGCTAGGGAGGGACTGACGATCCGCTCCCGTTGAGTTTGCACCGGGGAGCGAAGGTTCACAGTGGCCCAGCTGGCCGCATGGTCTGAAGAAGGTGAGATCGTCGTGTGCTTCGGCGACGCCAGGATTGTCGCCGAAGCGCTCGTGCAACCCACAGGGCGGCTCGCAGGCGTAAGCGATCGTCCCCCCGATAGCACCTGACGCGCGACGCGTGAGAGCCGGATATTCATCGTCCGCTGAGGGAAGTAGCGTCGTCGCTGTGGACATACCCTGGATTCACACCCGCTGCGGGGCCTGCGGCAACCAGGGTGTCTCGCCCGCCGACCCTATCGACGGTACGTTCGACCCAGGCATCAACACGTTGCTCTCGATGCTGCGCGCCCGCTGTCCCGATTGCGGCGCCTCGGGTCGGGAGGCGGAACTCGTATATGGCGAGCCCGATCGGATTGCCAATCCGGAATTCCACGAGATTTGGGCTGATATGTGCGCCTTCCTCGCCGGACCTGTACCCCGGCAGGCCAGCGACGTTGGGCGCAATGATCGATGCCCGTGCGGTAGCGGCCTGAAGTTCAAGAAGTGCTGCGGCACCTGAGGCCGGGTGATGTACTCCGACCCAGCGCTTGGGCTGCTCTGAGGCTCGCCGCGCGAGTGCCAAGCGTCGCCCCGGGGATCGCAACGGCGCGGCGGGACAAGGTGGGCCGAGGTGTTCGTGTGGTGCCGGCCAGCAACCCGTCGGAACCCACGGGGCGCGACCGCGCAGGCCCGTACGCTGTCGCGCGAGATGGCGTTTCCTCCGAGAATCGTTGAGGACCTTCTGGTCGCTTGCGAGCGACACTGCTGTCTCTGTCACAAGCCCTGTGGCGTCAAGATCGAAGTGCACCACATCGTTCCCGCGGAGCGAGGCGGCGACGATTCAGCGGACAACGCGATAGCGCTGTGCTTCGACTGCCACGCCGAAGTCGAGCACTACAACACGAAGCACCCCCGGGGCCGACGCTACACGGCTTCGGAACTGAGGCGACGAAAAGACCAACACATCGAACTCGTCCGGAGTCGACTCAGAGCCCCGAGTCCCATCATGCCCGCGGCCGTGGGCTCGACTACGGTAGAGGCCGTAACCGAGCAGCTCGAGACACTCGAGCTATGGCGGGAGGACGCATGTCAAAAAGTCCTTCCTGATGTCCTCAAGCTTTCCCCTAGTGAGCGACCGATCTTGGTGGACCGGCTGGAAGATCTGCTCGACAGCCCGAACGAGCAGGTGCGCTGGAACGTCGGACGGGTCGTCGAGCTCCTGATTGACTGGGATCCGGAGCTGATCTCTGACGACCTCCTTGGTCGGTTGGCTGTCGACGACTTCTTCAGCGTGCGTAGCTCTGCTGCAGTGGCGTACTACTCGTTGGCCCGCTCAGCTCCAAATCGCGTGCCCGTCGAGATACTTGGAAGGCTCGCCAACTACGACGAAGACTGGTACGTGATGACGCCGGCGACGAGCGCCCTGATCCGGCTTGCGAGAACGCGTCCCGTCGCGATGGACGTCCTCGCACGTGACCTTGATGCGGAGGACCGCGAAACCCGCCGGCATGCAGCAGACGCCCTCCGTCGCATTGGCCTGGAGCATCCAGCTGCGTTGCGCGCGGACATCGCTGATCGGCTAGAACCAAGTTCAGATAAGAAGCTCAGACGGTTAGGAAACGACTGGAGCGAGCACCTAGCCGCGAGCCGCTCCCGCGCGGAAGCCCCGCTCGACTCATACATGTTTTGACCGCAGCGGATGCCGGCACACGTCAAGTGCAAACCGGCAGGACCTTTCTGCGGGCCGCGATTCGTCGCCAAGGCGGTCGCACCGAATTCGACGATCACGAGGTAAGTGCGCTCGTCGCGGTTGAGGAGCGCCGAGAAGGTCAGGCGCGTCGGTCGGCCGCCGCCTGGATCGCTTCGGCCACGACGGTCTCTTGGTGGGCGTCGGCGCCGTGCGGATATGCCAGGCGACTATCGGCGAGAACGACGAGCGTCGCACGTATGTCCGGGTACTCGACGACGTCGGGGCGGTTGGTCGTGGAGACCACGAGGTAGCGAACGGGCGCGTCGGTGCGGTTGACCAGACTGTGGGCGCCTGCCTGCCCCCGAGGGAATGCCACCACCGCGCCGGACGGCAGGAACTGCGTTCCGTCCGGGCCGCGCAGCGAGGGTGTCCCGTCGAGGACGAGCAGTAGCTCCTCGTTGGCGTGGTGGACGTGAAACGGCGAGCCGACGGCGCCCGGATCGAGCTCGTAGACATTCGCGGCGAGCTCCTGGGCCCCGGCCTGAGCACCTACAGCAGCGACGTGTCGACCAGGGAATTTGTCTGCCTCCCAGCTGGGCTGCTTGAAGTCAACGGGCATCGAGCGACCGTACCAATCCGTCGCTACTGGAGGCTGACGCGCCTCACACAGCTGGGGGGGCGGTGTGCGCGCCGTCGCCAAGGCGATCGTGCGGTCGCGGACTGGCGGGAACCTAAAAGCGATCGTCGGCTGAGGTGGTGCTTTCGGCGCTTACCGAGTCTGCGCGATCGCCATCGGATGAGCGTGTCGACAGCAAATCGGGTCTCCGGTGGCGGATTGTCCGGTGTTCAGGCATTGCCGGTGCTTGCGGGGCTCAACAGCCGGCCAGCCGGGAGGGTCGGGTGGGCCGGCGATCGAGCGCCCGTGCGAGCCCGTCGTCAGAACCAATCGGCTTCCATCTCAAGGGTCGTTCTGTCGAGCGCCGCGAGGAGATCGAGTTGGGGACCTATTCGTGGCAGCTCGTAGCGAAAGAAATACCTGGCCGCCTGGCGCTTCCCGGCATAGAAGACACCCTCCCGGTCGGCAGCGAGAATGAACTGTTGGAGCCAGAGCCATGCGACGACAAGATGGCCGCAGACCTCAAGGTAGATCGTCGCGTTGGCGAGCGCTAGGGCGCGATCTCGTTCGGCGTTCAAGATCGCAGTGACCTCCCGCAGCCGCGAGACGTAGGCGCCGAGCATGTCGGCGAAGGCAGCCATTTGGCCACCGAGTGCACGCCCCTCTCGAACCGTCCGGTCGACCTCTTCAAAGAGTGCACTAGCGGCGGCCCCTTCGTTCATCGGCGCCTTTCGCCCGAGCAGATCGAGGGCCTGAATACCGTGAGTTCCCTCGTGGATGAGGTTCAGACGGTTATCTCGGTAATGCTGTTCGACGTCGTAGTCACGGGAGTATCCGTAGCCGCCATGCACCTGAATTGCGAGGCTGTTTGCCTCCAGGCACCACAGAGAAGGCCAGCTTTTCGCGATCGGGGTCAGTAGATCCAACAGCAGCTTCGCGCGGGAGCGCGCCTCCGCGCTTTCGTCGCTCTCGGCGTCGTCGGCAAGCCGAGCACAGTAGAGGACAAGCGCCAAGCTGCCCTCTACGAAGCTCTTCTGTGCCAGCAGCATCCGCTTCACGTCTGCATGCTTGATGATCGGTACTTGACCCCTAATCGGCGCGCGGACACCGAGTGGCCGACCCTGGGGTCGCTCGCGCGCATACCTACAGGCTTTCAGGTAAGCCGTGTATCCGAGCGCAGCCGCCGCAAGACCGGTCAGTATTCGGGCCTCGTTCATCATGTCGAACATGTACGCCAGCCCACGATGAGGAAGTCCAATGAGGTATCCCACTGCTCCTCGCTTGGGCCCGGCGGAGTGGACGCCTTCGCCGAAGTTGAGGACTGTGTTGACCGTGCCGCGCTGGCCCATCTTGTGGTTGACCCCCGAGAGGACGACATCGTTGCGACGCAGCGGCTGGCCAGCGTCGTCGACCAGGAGCCGAGGCACGATAAAGAGGCTGATCCCCTTGACTCCGGCCGGTCCACCCGGGATTTTGGCCAACACGAGGTGCACGATATTTTCAGAGAGTTCGTGATCACCCCCGCTTATCCACATCTTGGTGCCTACTAGTCGGTAACTGCCGTCGGCCTGCGGCTCTGCGCGCGTCAGGATGTCCGCGAGTGAACTGCCGGCCTGCGGCTCGGATAGGCACATCGTGCCGAGGTAACGTCCCTCGACCATCGGCCGAACCCAGCGCTCCACCTGTTCCGGCGAGCCGTGGCGTATGAGCATGCGCGCCGCGGTCATCGTCAGGAACGCGTAATTCGCGGTCCCTACGTTCGCTGCGCAAAACCAAGCGAACGAGGCTGATCCGACCACGACCGGCAGTTGCATGCCGCCGACTGTGTGGGCAAGAGTCGCTCCTAGAAAGCCAGCTTCGGCGAATGCGTCGAGCGCCTGCTTAACCTCTTCCAACAGGACGACGCTTCCGGCCTTGAGTTGCGGCTCCACCCGATCGGCCTCGCGGTTGTGAGGGGCAAACTTAACCGCGGCAAGCTGCTCTGCCAGCCGGAGGATGTCGCGATATTCCTCGAGCGACTGATCGGTATACCGGCATCGCTCGGTCAACGAACCAATCTCGAGCCACTCCTCGAGGAGGAACCGCAGGTCTCTTTGCGATAGGAGTGTCGAGGAAGTTGTCAGCGTTGACGACATGGTTGACGTTTCAGGGTCGGGCCTGCGAGCAGCTCACCCTCAGGCCCGTGACCGTACCACCGCTCGCCTGTCAAAGCAAGCGCTTAGTCACCGCTCGCCAGCGACCATGGCTCTTAGCTCGGCTCTAATCAGCTCGTTATACGGCTAAGGCGCGGAAGGATTGGCTCTCAGACAAACGACGCTGGAACACTTCCTCGGAGCATCCCAATCACGAGGTTGGCATAGAGCTTGGCCACCCCCTCGGAGGTATGCTGCACAGAGGGCTCCCACCAGCGTGCGAGGTCAATACACAACGAAAGCACCGCCAGCGTGGTTCCCTCAAGATCCGCGACCTCGAAAGCACCCATGCGGACGCCGGTCGCAAGCTCGTCGCGCATCAACGACTCGAAACGCTTGCGAATCAGCACGATCTTACGAAATTGAGCCGTCGGAAGATTCTTAAACTCGTACTGAATCACCCGTGCGAGGACGTGGTTGTCTGCATGCCACTTCGCGAACGCGGCGATAAACGCGTACACGCGCTCCGCCGGATCACTCGACGCTTCTGAGAGCGCCGCCTCGACGGCAACCAGAACCGCCTCATGACCGATCCGGCTGATCTCGAACAAAAGGTCATGTTTTGACCGGTAATGCACGTAGACACCGGCAGGACTCAGCCCGGCGGCCTCACCTATTTCTCGCGTTGTGGCTGCGTGAAATCCTCTGGCAGCGAACGCCTCCAACGCAGACAGAAGAATCCGCCGAGCTGCGTCGGGCTCGATGTGCGCCCACAGCTCCCAGTTATTCTCAACCGAGGCCGATCGGCGCCGTCTTCGGTTCGCCCTCGTCGTTGGCATTGGCATTAGTCTTGCACACAGAGATCGCCAAAGCGAGCGCTTAGTCGTCGCACGGCGCGCCGCATCGCGTCGTGTCCTGGCCTACGACAGCTCCCACGAGCGAGGGGCCGTCGGCTAACAAGAACTCGCCGCCGGCTCCGATTGGACTGGTGCGAGCGTGCTGAGCAAGCGCTTAGTATCAGCTTGACAACCGCTGCAGGCCTGAAGTAGACTCGCTGCGCGGTAGCTAAGCGAGCGCCCGCTTGCCAGCTGGCTGCGCTTTCCGTAACCGTTCGTAGTCGACTCGCGTGAGGGAGAGGAGAGGGAGAAAGTGACCACCGTCGACGGCGACAAGCAGCTTAGGGACAGTCGCCTTACTGACTACCGGCCCGAGGTGTTGGGCCCACCGGTGAGCCGCCGCGGATTTCTAGCGGGGGCGGGTACGGTCGCCCTCGGCCTAACCCTTGGTGCCTGCGGCGGTTCGTCCTCGACGTCTGGCGCACTCGGCAAACCGAAGCGCGGTGGCACCTTGACCGTTGCGATAACTGGAGGCGGGTCAGCGGACACTCTCGATCCGTTCAAGGCGAACGCGGAAACGGACTACTGCCGTGCCGAGCAGCTCTACGAGAGTCTCACCCGCTTCGATGCTAGCGGCCAACTTCGAAATTACCTCGCGGAGGAGATGACACCGAATAAGACCGGGACGCTATGGACGATCCGAGTTCGAGACGGTGTGCATTTTCACGACGGACGGCCATTGACGGCGGCCGACGTCATGGCGAGCCTGCGGCTGATGGGAAAGGCTCCCTCCTCAGCCGGACTTATGACGCCGCTAGATCTGAACGGGATGAAGGCGCTCGACACAAAAACCGTTTCGGTGCCCGCCCACTCCCCGCTGTTTACCTTCCCGGCCATCGTCGGCGGCTTCTGGGGCTGGGTGGTGCCCGCCAATTACAACCCCGCACGTCCAAATGGAACCGGGCCGTTCGTCGCCGAGTCGTTCACCCCAGGCGTACAAAGTACCTTCAAGCGCAATCCGAACTACTGGCAGAGCGGCAGGCCGTACGTAGACAAAATTGTGATCACAGACTACTCAGACGAAACGTCGCAGGTAAATGCGCTGACATCAGGCCAGGCCAATTGCGCGAACGACTTCTCGTTGGCATCAGTGCGCGTGTTGAAAGGGGCGGGAGTAAAGATTCTCGCCGGCGAGGGAGGTGTGAGTCCATTCTTTATGCGTGTCGATACCGCACCGTTCTCGGACGTTCGTGTTCGGCAGGCGCTCAAGCTCGTAGTCGACCGTCCCCAGATGCTGAAGACGGTTTTCGGCGAGTACGGATCGCTCGGCAATGACGTGTTCGCGCCGCCGTTTGATCCACTTTATGCGTCGCTTCCGCAGCGCAACCAGGACCTGGCTGGAGCAAAGTCGCTCCTGCGGCAGGCTGGACACAGTGGTCTGACGGTTACATTGAGTTCTTCCCCGGTTGCGCAGGGCCTTGTCGAGACCGGGCAGGTCTTTGCCCAGCAGGCGAAAGGGGCGGGCATCAACGTTAGACTTGCCGTGGTGCCGGTTGCCGTACACTACGGCCCTAATTTCCTGAAATGGCCGTTTACGCAGGAGTATCTTTCCTACGATCAGTACCTTGTTCAGGTGGCCAACTCGATGCTGCCGTCTGGGTCGCTGAACGAGTCGCACTTCGCGAATCCGCGCTATGTAAGCCTGTACAACCAGGCCGTGGCGGCGGCGGACACAAACTTGCGGAAGGAACTAGCCGCCGAGATGCAGCGGATCGAATATGACGAGGGCCCCTGCATCATTCCGTATTTCACGCCCACACTTGACGGATACGCTTCGTCGGTACACGGGCTGCAGGCAGGAAAAATTGGGTTCCCGTTTGGCCAATTCACGTTCTTTGACGCCTGGATTGAGTAGAGCTCGCGGAGCATTAAGCCCGTGAAGGCTGGCAACCTCCTAAGCGGGCCGCGGCGCGTAGCGAGGCACCCGATGGCTGGCCTCACCCTACGGCGCCTCGCGGCGGGCCTGGTCACGCTCCTCGCTGTGTCCGTCATCGTCTTCTTTGCGACCAGCGTCCTGCCAGGGAACGCGGCCTACGCAATTCTGGGTCGATCGGCGACGCCGGCAAGCGTCCACACGCTCGAGCATACGTTGCACCTCAACCAAGGTGTTCTTGCGAGCTACTGGTCCTGGCTGAATTCTTTCGTTTCCGGGAACCCGGGTCACTCGCTGGTTAATGGCCAGCCCGTCGCCTCCTTCGTTAGCCAACGTTTTGTCAACTCGGCGGTTTTGGTCCTGCTGGCGGGGTTTATCGGAACAGGCATCGGAGTCGCGCTCGGTGTGTTTGCGGCGGTGCGGCGGGATGGCTTCTTCGACCATGCGAGCGCGATCGCTGCGCTTGCTATAACCGCCCTGCCCGAGTTCGTCGTCGCGGTGCTACTTACATTCCTTCTAGCAACGAACCTGTCCCATTTGCTGCCCGGTATCTCCGTGCTGCCGCCTGGGACGAAGCCATGGGATCAGCCACGCCTGCTCGTCTTGCCGGTATTGACGCTAGTCATAGTTGTCGTGCCTTACCTGTTTCGGATGACGCGGGCGGGGATGATCGAGGCACTCGAATCCGACTATGTGATGATGGCACGGCTAAAAGGCCTCTCGCAAAGGCGCGTCATATTTCTGCATGCGCTACCGAACGTATTGGCACCAAGCATTCAGGTTATTGGCCTGATCTTTCTTTATCTTGCGGGCGGAATTGTGGTGGTCGAAACAGTGTTCAACTACCCTGGCGTAGGTCAGGGCCTCGTGAGTGCTGTATCTGACCGCGACGTACCCGTCATCCAATTTCTGGTCATCGCCCTCGCTGCGTTCTACGTTCTCGTCAACATTTCGACCGACCTTCTGGTGTTGGCCGTGACACCTCGGCGACGCCTTCCGCGGTAATGGCAGTGATCGCTGACGACGCCGTTAGCGCTCGGTCGCGCTTCTTAGGCCCCGGACGGCTTGGATGGACCAAGCAACTCGCGCAGGCCGCGCGAACCCCCCGGGGCCGCGCCGGCTTAGTGCTGGCTGGCGCGGTGATCCTTCTGGCCGTTGTTGGTCCCTTTGTCGCCCCTTACTCAGACACTGCACTAGTTAGCGCACCGTTTGCAACCCCGTCCGGCTCCCACATTCTCGGCGGCGATGTGCTCGGTCGCGATGTACTCTCGAGGCTGCTAAACGGCGGCTGGCTTCTGTTATTGATGGCTCTCGCGGCTACTTTGCTTGGAGTGGTGGTGGGCGGAGCTGCCGGCATTGTCGCCGGTTACGTGGGCGGCAGGGCTGATCCTGTGATCATGCGTACCGTCGACGTTATCTTGGCGTTTCCGGCGATGGTGTTCGCGCTATTGCTGGTCTCGATCGCGGGGCCGCAGATAGGGCTTATCATCATCGCAGTCGGGCTCACCCATGCCCCTCAGGTCGCACGCGTGCTCCGATCAGCAACACTAGACGTAAGTGAGCGCGAGTTCGTGAAGGCGGCCGAGCTCGACGGGTTGTCACCTTTAGCCATGATTACTCACGAGATCGTTCCCAACCTCGTCAGCCCGCTGATGGTTGAGATCGGACTCCGGCTGACCTGGTCGATCATCACCCTTGCTGCATTGAGCTTTCTCGGCTTTGGCCTCCAGCCGCCATCACCCAATTGGGGCCAAATGATCAACGAGAACCGTCTCGGTATTGAGGTCAACGCGTGGGCCACGCTCGCCCCAGTGATCGTCATCGTGCTATTGACGGTCGGCGTGAATATGTTCGCAGACGCGTTTGCCCGGGTCATGATTGGCGTTGATCGTCGAGCCATTGTCCAGGCCGCACCGGACGCTCCACCGGTTCTGCCTAGCCTTTGAGAGGAATGTGAGAGCAAAGAGCATGCTGGGTGCGGAACATGCGTCGTTGCGGCTCGTGGTGAACGACGTGTGCGTCAGAGTCGGCCGGGGAGGACCCCCCATCGTCGACCAAGTGGCCTTTGAGGTTCGTGCGGGCGAAGTCCTTGGCTTGGTCGGTGAGTCGGGGTCTGGGAAGACCACGGTTGCGCTCGCGCTGCTCGGGTACGCGAAACGAGGCACCTCGATTGCGTCAGGAACTGTGGTCATAGACGGGGTCGACCTGCTCTCGCTCTCAGCTGACGAGCTCCGACGCGCTCGCGGTGCCAAAGTGGCCTACGTACCGCAGGATCCAAGCTCGGCGCTGAACCCAGCTCTGCGGGTAGGCACTCAGCTCTCTGAGGCGCTAGCCGCTCATCCCGCGTCGGTTGAGAGTCCAAACGCGCGGATCGATGAGCTTTTGAGCGAGGTCTCGCTGCCCCTCAACCACCTTCGCCGCTACCCCCATCAGCTTTCGGGTGGACAGCAGCAACGCATCGCACTGGCGATGGCGTTCGCTTGCCGCCCCTCGCTTGTGGTCCTCGATGAGCCGACCACTGGTCTAGACGTTACAACGCAACGACGGGTACTGAAGACGGTGCGCGAACTGAGCACGGCTTACCGTGTCGCCGCCGTATATGTCAGCCACGATCTCGCGGTGGTATCTGAGCTCGCCGCGAGCGTCGCCGTAATGTATGCGGGCCGTGTCGTTGAATTCGGCCCGGCGGCGCAGGTCTTTGGAGCTCCCCTTCACCCCTACACGCAAGCGCTTTGTGTGGCCGTGCCCTCGGCTGAGCGGTCGCAGACGTTGGTCGGGTTGGAAGGTCGACCGCCTCGCCCAGGCCGGCGGCCGGAGGGATGCTCGTTCGCTCCACGGTGTAGGTACGCCGTAAGCGAATGTCTCGAAGCCGAGCCAGAAGCCCAAATCATTGATGAGCGCCTAATCCGTTGTATCCGCGCTGGAACGGACCGCACTGCGCACCACCCTATTGGACGCGGGGCGATCCGGCTGGGCGTATCGCGTGAGGCGTACATGCTTCGGACGCAGAACCTCGACGCGTGGTATAGCGACGTGAGCGTCTTGCGGGGAGTCTCACTTGACGTCCCCGCCGAGTCGTGCGTCGCAATTGTTGGCGAGTCAGGCTCCGGGAAGACGACGTTGGCTCGCTGCATTATCGGACTGCACCAGCATTACTCCGGGACGATTACCTTTGAAGGCGCGGAGCTGCCACATCTCGCCAAGGAGCGCACGCCGGATTTGCGCAGGCGGATGCGCTACATCTTTCAGAATCCATACGGCTCGCTCAATCCTCGGAAGTCGGTGCGTCAGCTGATCGAGCAGCCACTCGCGCACTTCCACCGGGTGTCGCGCTCCGAGCGCGAGGCACGAATCAGCGCTGCTCTCGCCGATGTAGCGCTCGCCTCGGACATACAAGAGTCTTATCCGGACGAGCTCTCGGGCGGGGAGCGCCAACGCGTCGCGATAGCACGTGCGCTGGTCGTAGATCCCAGCCTGCTTGTTTGCGACGAGGTCACCTCGTCACTCGATGTCTCCGTGCAGGCATTGGTGATCGAACTGCTAAGGCGCCTCCAAGCAGAGCGCCACCTCACGCTTATTTTCATCACTCACAACCTGGCCCTCGTCCGATCCCTCGCCGATACCGTAGTAGTCCTTGCCGACGGCCGAATAGTCGAAGCCGGAGAGACGGACGCCGTGATGGACACCCCACAAGATGCCTACACGGCCAGGCTCATGAATGACATTCCGAAGTCGCCCGTAGGACCTGCACATGGCGGGCGCGGTGGACTACCCGGAATCGTGTCCTACACGTAGCTAACCGATGTGCTGAGGAATGTGAGTCTCGGCCATGGTTCCTACACCCTCTCCGCAGTCGTGCTTCGTCCGTGAGCCAAAGCGAACAAAGCAAGCGCTCACTAGGCTATACTATTTCGATTGGGCGGGACCAGGCACCGCGCACTGCTGAGAATAGGAGGATCACTGACTAAGCGGGTGAAGCCGATGTAAGCCAAAGCAGACCGAGACCTCGGACCGCGCTAGGCACCTGGCGGACGCGAGTCAGCGACCGAGATGGCGCCCTCTGGGGAGAGTGGGGTCGTGCGCCGCCGCCGAGGTGACCGATGTCGCGCATACCTTGTTTGCCAATCTGATCCCAAATGCGTAAGGAGTAAGCATGGGTTACGTACAGACCGCCGCCGAAGTGAGTTACGTAAAGACCGCCGCCGAAGTGAGCGCCGCTCAGGACTTGCTGCGGAACCTCAAGTATGAGAGCGAGCGAGTCAAGGTCCTTTTCCAGACCGAGCCCGATTTCGTTCGGGACGTGCTACCGCCCTGCTTTGCAGCTGCTCCTGACGCGGGCGGAATGGTGACGATTACCCGGTCGCGCAGTGACGGTGCGGACGCTCTGGACACGAGGTTCCTTGCGGCATCACTCTTTATTCGCGCGATGTTCCGTGACGCTGAGGGCTGGTACCACTTGACCATGCTGCTGACCGGCGATATGCCAATCACGATTGGCCGAGAGCTGTTCGGTGAAGCTAAGAAACGTGCCGACATCCACCTCGACGTCAGTGATAACCACGCAAGTGGGTACGCGGAACGGCACGGTACGCGCCTGATCGAAGTTGATCTGGAGTTGGGGCCGGATCTCGGCCCACGCGAGTCGATTGATAACAATCTGGATCTAAAATGCTTCCTAAATTCTCAAGCGACTGACCTTGAGTATGACCCCATCGTGACGGTTGCTCCGTGCCGCTCGCAGGTTCGGGTCTTTCGCGTGGGAACTGGCACGCTCAACTTGCGTAGCTCGGCGGAGGACCCATGCGGTACCGTCCCCGTCGTTGCCGTCGACAGTATCAGCTACGAGCAGCTTCACTCGAAATATCAGCACACGGATAAGTACCACCTTGACGACCGTGAAGGCTACCTGCCGTACGTGATCGGTCGCTGCTATGACTTCAGTAACGTCAGATAGCCGGACCTATCCTGAGTGATGCCTGCGAGTCGCGAATGGCATCTCGCAAGACGGCCCCACGGCTGGCCGGTTCTCGATGACTTTCAGTTGGTTGAGGTTGACGTCGCGGGGCCAGCTCAAGACGAACTGCTCGTGCGGAACGTAGCCATGTCTGTGGATCCGTACATGCGTGGACGCATGAGCGAGGGCTCGTCGTACGCGCCGCCCTACGAGCTTGATGCTCCAATGCACGGCTCCGCGATCGGGCTCGTTGAGGAGTCGAGGGCCTCCGAGGTGAAGCGGGGCGCATTCGTACGCCACCGGCGCGGGTGGCGGGAGTGGGCGAACGTGCCGGTTCAGGAGGCAGAGCCGGTAGAGCCGGATGCTGACGGTGTCGCGCCTTCGGCCTACCTTGGCGCCCTTGGGATGCCGGGGATGACGGCGTGGGTGGGCCTATACGACGTAGCGGAAATCCGCCCGGGTGAGACTATCTTCATCTCTGCCGCGGGAGGCGCTGTCGGCAGCATCGCAGGACAGTTGGCGAAACTGGCGGGGTTGCGTGTTGTCGGCTCCGCTGGAACCGAGAAGAAGGTGCAGACATTGCGCGATCTCGGTTTCGATGCTTCCTTTGACTACACCGCTGGCGACATAGCCGGGCGTCTGCGGCATGCAGCGCCAGCGGGGATCGACTGCTACTTCGACAACGTCGGCGGCGACCAGCTGGCTGGCGCGCTGGAATGCATGAATCCGTTTGGGCGTATTGCTGCCTGCGGCATGATCTCGGCGTATAACGTTTCAACTCCGGGACCTTCAAACCTATCGCTGATCGTCAGCAAGAAGCTGACGATCCGTGGCTTCATCGTTGGTGACTTTGTACACCGAGAGCCGATATTTCGGCGGTACCTCACGCCGCTCGTCCGAGACGGGCTCATCTTCGCCCCAGAGACGCGCCGCGAGGGCATCGAGGCGGCCCCCGAGGCGCTCCTCGACATTCTTCGCGGTGGTAGACACACTGGCAAGATGGTGATCGACCTCTGAGCCTCGGCAAGCTTCCCACGCTGGCACGACTACCACGTGAAGTCGACGTGCCTACTGCAGCGCCGATCGGAGGAATTGGATGGCGCCTGACTCGGTCGTAGTTCGTACTTCGCTGGGCGCACTGGAGGGACGGTGGTCTGGCTCGGTGTGCAGCTTCCTAGGCATTCCTTACGCAGCTCCACCTTTCGGGAAGTTTCGAATGCGTCCGCCACAGCCGGTCTTCCCGTGGACGGGAACTCGCCTAGCGACCGCGTATGGGCCGACCGCCCCGAAAGGAGAATACCCGGCTATCTACAGGCCGTATTTCCAAGAAGTGGTCATCCCAGGAGAAGACTGCCTGAATCTCAATGTCTGGACTCCTAGCCCTGGCGCCGCTGGTTTGCCAGTGCTCGTGTGGATACACGGGGGTTCGTTCGCCAATGGCTCCAGCTCCATACGGGAGTATGCCGGATGGTCGTTCGCGCGTGACGGTGTTGTATGCGTAACGATCAACTACCGACTTGGGCTCGAGGGCTTTCTGTATCTCGACGATGGTCTCGCAAACCTTGGACTGCTGGATCAAATTGCGGCGTTGGAATGGGTGCACGCGAACATTGCCGCGTTCGGCGGCGACCCTTCCAAGGTAACCATCGCGGGTGAATCAGCTGGGGCGATGAGCGTCACGTGTCACTTGGCGTCGCCGTTGGCGGAGGGCTTGTTCACCCGGGCGATAGCCCAAAGCGGCTATGCCGCTGATACCCTTACGCCAGCGCAGGCGAGCCTTGTTGCGCGGCATGCCGCGGAGACGTTGGCGATCGCGAACTCGCGCGATGAGTTCCGCAACATTCCCCCAAGAGATCTCGCGTTGCTCTCCGCTTCATTGGTCGAAGAGATTGAACTCCATCCCGACGCCGCAAAGTGGGGAGATGTAGGCTCGCCCTTCTCGCCCACGGTGGACGGCAACCTCCTGCCGTGCAACTTGCTGGAGGGTTTCGAACAGGGTCGCGGGGACAACGTAGCCCTGCTAATCGGCTCGAATCAGCACGAAGCTCGACTCACGTTGGTCGCGGATGGAACGATTGACGCATTGACAGAAGACGATCTGGGCACCACAGCGCAGGACTTGGGGCTCTCCGCCGAGGGTGTTCACGCGTATCGACGGCTGCATCCATCCGCATCCCCTGGCGATCTTGTCGCGACAGTGCTTACGGATTGGTTCTACTCGCTTTCGCCGATCCGTGTCGCCGAAGCCCGCAGCGGGCACAAGACTTGGGTCTACCGCTTCGACCATCCGGACACCGAGGACAACCACGGGCTAGGCAGTTGCCACGGCGCCGAATTGCCATACGTCTTCGACTGCGTTGATCTGCCTGAGGTGCGGCCTCGAATCGGCGACTCCCCCAATCAGAACGTAGCTGACCTAACGCATGGCACGTGGGTTCGTTTCGTAGGGAACGGTACAACGGGATGGCCGTCCTACTCGTTACCAGAGCGACCGACGGCCATCATCAGAGAAGGGCTGCATACTTCCGCTGACCCTCACCAGACCGAGCGGTTAATCTGGGAGGGTTTGCGGTGAGCGCTACTGACAGGTGACTCGCAGAGCTGATGCCTTGCCTCGCCAACGCCGAGGCAGATTCCTGTCGCGAGGATTAGGAAACCTTCGCCTTGTTTGGTCGATTGGGCCATAGGGGAGAATGCGTGGGACGCTTCGCGCGGTCGGCGCTGTGCGAGCTACGGCAGTCGATCTAGTCTTGGTCAGACGGATGGCGATACTTGGCCGAGATGGCCTTGGAGATCGACCACGTGGGCGCATCGTTGACGTCGTAATCACGAGAGATAACCGAGGCCGAAGGAACGCTCTTTGCTGTGTCAGCGCGGATGGCAGCCGGATCGCGGTGCCAGACGCCAGCATGTGTGCGGACGAGCCGAGTCGAGGATCGCGGCGATCACGAAGCGCTACGCGGGACCCCGCTCTCGGAGGATCCTGACGCACGCCGACACGTCTTGGACGCCTACCGGGTTTAGAACCAGCTGCTTGGCCGGGATCCGGAGATGCGTCGCCCGCCTCGGCTGAGCTGGGCCCACTGATCGAGCTGCTCGCCGCACACGGCAAGGTAGTTGCTGAGGAGGAGGAGGTGATCGCGATTCAGTTCGTGTTCGAGTTCCCGCCGAATCCCTCGCCGCGTTCGAGAAGGCGTAGCACGGTCTCCGCTCCTGGGGGTCACCGCGCGATCGCATTCATGCTCGGCCAGCGCCCAGACAAGCGATGCCTTTGGCGACAAGGCAGCCGCAACGCTGGGCTACGGCGCGTCCGCTATCGAGTTCAGAGTTCTCTCAGCTCGGCTTCGATGGTCGTGTCGTTTGGGTTCTGAGCATAAATACGGCTTAGGTCTCTCTTCGCCAGCGCCCGTTTGCCGGCGTTCTTGTAGATCTGTGCACGCGTGTACAGGGCTGTCTGGAGCAGGCCGGGATTTCGCTTCTTGCTACGCAGGCAGTCTTTTAGTACTTCGAGCGCCGCCTCCTCGAGATGGCTGTTAGCCATTGCCATCGCCTGATAGCTCCGAAGGACGAGCGTTGCGTCGTCAACGTTCGTGATGTTGAAATGGCCTACCAGATGGATGATCTCGTCCCAGTCGCCGAGACGTTGATAGAGCTCGCAGAGGATGATCAGCGGGAACGGGGCGACCAACTCGGTCGGGTTCTGGTCCCCCACGAGCTTTTGCATAACGCCTGCGGCCTCCTTAAGCCGCCCAGCTTGAGCGTACGCGGCGACTAGGAGGTACACGGGGCCTAGGCCAAATGCCCCACCGGTTGCTTGCAACTGTCCAATATCAACGTCGAAATGACCAAAGCCCTCCGGGAGCTCGTATCGGTTGAGTAGCTGGTCCTCATGCGAATCGAGGTGAGTCGAAACCACCTGCTCTAGATGCTTGATGGCGACGTCCAAGTCGCCGTCCTTGTACCGACCGATTCCAGTGATGAGGTGGGCTGCTATGGCCTCATGCTTGGTGTCTGATGCGATCGCATCCTCGAGCAGCGCGAAAGCGTCTTTCGTCCTGTCCTTTCGCAACCGATCCAGGGCCTTGGCATATGCACGCTCGGCGTGCGAGGCGATGAGCCGCGAATGGTGCTTGGTACGCACGGCGCCACTCGGAGTCATCGTTGCTTCTGCGGCTGGCGAGCGGCGGCGAGTTGCAGCGCCAGTCCGGCTGCCCGTACGGCGGTCGACGATGCTCAGGCCCGACCCCGGGAGTCCAATAGTTCGCGTTCGGGTCCCTGAGGTGTTGACCGAGTAGTGAGCGCCGCGGGTTCCGACCGTAATTCCGACACTCCGTTTGTTCAGGTTGACCTTGAACCCGGGTGCGATTTTTATGCTGCGACGTGCCCTGAGATAAGTCATCGTTGCCCTCCAGCTCGGATACCGCGCTGCTCTCCAATGAGACTAAGGGTGGAGGCATGCGACTGTCCAGACCCGCGCTCGGCACGGACAATCTCCGCCCACCGAATAAGCTCAGATTCGAGCCGATGACGGAGCCGTGCTCTGACCGTGCGCCGCTGTGCTAGCCGAGTCGTCCATCCCTCTGGACGAGCGTGACTCCCCCTTCGCTTACTGAGGTTGAGGCGAACACGCGGAGCGAGCCTGATTCTCGGTCGTCCTCGTTTCGCAAAGACTTCACTTGAGAGAACAGGATCGGACACAGTGGCTTTTTGGACCTTGATCTCCCCAGGCACGGGCGGGAGATGGTCCAGCGGCGTTGAACTAGAACGCCTCATGGCTGAACGAAGTGACCGCATCGCTCAACGCTTTGACGGGCCACTCCTGCTCGCCGCGGTCCTCACCATCCCGGTGACTATCGCGCAGTTGCTGCCGCCCTCCGAGCCCTGGCGGACTATCGCGGACGCACTGAACTGGGCGATCTGGCTCACCTTCCTGGCCGAGGTCGTGATCATGCTTGCTGTCGTCCCGTCGAAGGGCCGATGGGCTCGGGCGCACGTGATCGATATAGCGGTCGTCCTTCTGACGGCACCGCTCTATACCGCAGTCCTGCAGTCCCTGAGGTCCCTCCGCATTCTCCGACTACTGCGGTTGCTTCGGCTGGCTCCCCTCGTGCGCATCCTCTTCAGCGCCGAAGGACTTCGGTTCGCCGCGCTCCTCACCCTCTTGACCGCTCTGGCCGGGGGCGCCGCCTTCGCTTCGGTCGAGAACATCTCTGTCGGCAACGGCATCTACTGGGCGATCACGACGATGACCACGGTGGGATACGGCGATTTGACCCCCAAAACGCCTGAGGGAAAGGGCATCGCAATCGCTGTCATGCTCGTGGGCATCGGCTTCGCGTCCCTGTTGATCGGCGCCATCGCTCAACGCTTCATCGCGCCCGCCGTTCAAGAGGTAGAGCTGACCGATGAGGATCTTGTTCAGCAGGTCCGAGAGATCTCCTCACGCCTACAACACCTTGAGCACGCGTTAGAGCAACGGCGACCGGCTACCCGTTGAGCGCCCCCACCGATCGGCTAGCGGAGTTACGGCGGCCCGTTCCATCACCCCGCGGTCGGCAACACGATCGGAACGCGGACGACGTTGGCCGGCTCGTCGACCCAACAGCGGGCGCATGGCGATTGGATGCGATCGCACCCTTCTCGTCTGCAGACGCTGAACTGACCACGATCGCGCGCGCCCATCGTGGCTGCGACGCGCAATCTCGGTCGATCTCGGCCGCACCCTCGTCCGGCCGGCAATGAGGCGGCGCCAGCAGCGGCCCGCCGGACGTGTCAGCGCGACCAACGCCGCCTCCGGCTGGGTTACTCCCGATCTGGCGACGCTCATCCACGACCGTCACCAGATCGGGAGTGGATGCTCTGCGGTTCGGGGGAGTCGCACAATCAATGAGAACAGGATGAAAGGCGCCGATCCGCGACCAGGGGCGGGTTTCGACGGACAGACAGGCGCTGAGCGACTTGACACCCGACCGTTGCCCGCGACAGTTGCCCGCCGCCACCGCCCGTATCGCTAGAAACCAGAAACTACCTGATTAGCAGGCTTTTCCTCCAAGCGGACGACGGGTCTCGAACCCGCGACCTTCGGCTTGGGAAGCCGACGCTCTACCAACTGAGCTACGTCCGCGCTAAGCGGGCTGGATGCTAGCGATCGCCCGCGAGGTGGCCGAGCCTAGAACGTCCGTCCAGACGTGACCGCGCGGCGCCCCCCACGGGTATCTAGCGAATACGAGTTCATACATAGAGCCTCGCTCGTGGTAGCGGGACCCGGTCGGGGCTCACCATAAATGCGGGAACCGACGTGGCCCCTCCAAGGGGCCACGTCTTTTTCTTGAGCGGCCCGATCGCGCTACCCCGTGAACCTGGCTCTTCCGCGGACGCCGCGCCGAGCCCCGCGGCGCCGCTTCCTCGCCCGATGGCGCTTGTGCTTCTTTCCTTGCGTCGCCTTCGCGTTCGCCGGGCACGCGCCCCAGTTCGTCAAGGCTACGTCGGGCCTTCGGTCGATGTTGATGTACGCGTACTGGCCGTTGTAGCCGTCGTTCCAGGTCAGGCCGTGGGTGTCGGTGCGCAGGTTCTCGTTGTCGTAGCGCTGCCCGTTGGCCAGATGGATGTCGAGTCGCGACGGGTAGTAGAAGCTGAACATGTTTCCGTCGTGATTGGGATCGATCGAGGCCTCCTCCCCGTCATAGCGCCAACGCTGGGTGAGGAGCCGCTGGTCGGCGGTGCAGTCGTGCTTCACGTACTTGTCAAACCAAGCCGACGTGTACCAGTCGATCATGTCCGCGCCGCGCAGCGTCGCCCCGAAAGGCGGCCCCGGCGTATAGGTCGGCGGGAAGGGAATGAACGAGAAGTCGAGGTGTGACCCGCCGCGGATGATCAGCTCGCCCGTGTCGACACCCGCCTTCGTGTAGGCGTTCGATTCGGTGCTCTTGGCCGTCGGGTCGGGCTCGGAAGTGTTGGGCGTCGGCGGGAGGAAGTAGTCGGCTGACATCCCCAGCGCCGGCGTGTGGATCGGAGCGGTCGTCCGGTCGGCGGGGTTCACGCAGCCCTGCTCGCCCACGCGCTGCCCATTGAAGTTCACTCCGTTGGGAGACGGGGAGCCGAGGTTGTCCCAAGCCACGATCGCCTTGACCCGCTTGTCCCATTGCCCGATGTAGGAGACCCCGGCCGCACCATAGGAGTGGCCGACGATCCCGAGCTCGCTGGGGTTGATGAGATTCCACAGCGGGTTGTAAGCCGCGTCGAAACCTTCCTTGACGCGCCGGTTCTGCTTCGCCGCGTGGCTCGTCCCGCTGTTGCAGCTCGGCACAGGCTCGTACGGGTGCGACGGGGTCGAGAGCATGAAATCGATCGCATCCTCGGTCCCGTCGAAGAACGGCCGTCCGTCGGTCTGCACCGGAACCCCCTCGTTGGCATCCGGAGCTTCGCCGTAGGTGTCGGAGCGACCCTGGCCCTGCGCATCCCACGTCAGCACCACGTACCCATCCTTGGCCAGGGCCTGGGCGGCATACCAGTAGAGCGTCTCGTCGGCCTGGACAGATCCTTCGGTGAGGACGATCGCGGGCCGCTTGGCCGGACCCGCCTTGGTGGCCCAGACGTGGCCGGAGATCGTCGCGCCATCCCGCGCCGTCCACAGCACTGGGCGGACGATCCCGTAGCCCTGCGGACCCCAGTCGTAGAGGCGTGCGTCCCCAGCGCAGCCGCTCCCCTCCTGCCAGCAGACGTCGGTATAGAACTGGCGCTCCGGGTCGGTCCGCTGAATCGCCATTGCATCCTGGAGGTTCTGCTGGCTCACCTGGGTCAGCAGAACCTGGTACTGCGGCGTCGTGTAGATCGTCTGACGCTCCTCGGTCTTCGAGTAGTTCTGCTGCTCGACGACCGGGTTGAACTGCGCGAGGGCCGCGGGAGCCGCCACGGCCAAGGCCGCCAAGGCCATCACTCCGCAAACCCAAGCGGTCACGCGTAACCTCATCTCCCTGCCTCTCATCTCCGCATCAAAGGCCGCCGGACGAGCGGCCCGAAGACAGCATCGCAACCCGAAGCCAGGGCAGGCAAATGGGAACCCGCTCGGCCCTCCCAAGGGGCCCGCAGTGCGCGCAGGTCTCATGCGTCGCTTCCTCATCCCCGGCGTGATCGTCGCCGCCGCCATCGGGGTCCTGGCGCTGCTGGCGTTCGGCGTCAGCCACCAGGGGACGAACACGTCGATTGACAATGCCCTGAGCCGGGGCGTGAAACCCGCGTCCCCCAATGCTCACATGGCGCTCCCGGTGCTCGGCTCATCGAGATCCGAGAGCCTCGCCGACTTCCGCGGCAAGGTCGTGGTCCTCAACGTCTTCGCCTCTTGGTGCACCCCCTGCCAAGCTGAGGCCCCGATCCTGGCCCGGGAGCAGCAGATGCTCGCCAAGCACAACGGGACGATCATCGGCGTGACCTACAAGGACGACACGGACGCGGCGGAGGCGTTCGTGCGCCAGGAGCACATCAGCTATCCGGTGCTGCGCGATGTGACCGGGAATTTCGTCCAGCCCTGGGGCGTCGACGGCGTCCCGGAGACATTCATCATCAACCGAGCGGGCCGGATCGTGGCCCTGCGGCGCTACCAGCTCGCCGGAAACTGGCTCGAGCAGACCGTGGCGCCATTGCTCACGCAGGCGTCATGACCACCCGCGCGACAGCGCCGATCGCACTCGTCACTCTCGCGCTCGTCGGAAGCCTCGTCGGGGCCGGCGGCGCAGCCGCCGCTCATCCCGCCCGGGCCTCACTGCTCGACATCGAGAACGACGTGATGTGCGTGGTGTGTAACGAGCCGCTCGCGGTCTCGAACTCGCCTGAGGCCTACCAGGAGCGTGGCTTCATCCGCGGCCTGATCGCCGAGGGCGAGACCAAGAGCCAGATCGAGCGGGCGCTCGTGGTCCAGTACGGCCCGGCCGTGCTTGGGCGTCCTCCCGCCCACGGCTTCAACCTCACCGTCTACGTGCTGCCGCCGGCCATCGTCCTCGCCGGGCTGGCGATTTTGGCCCTCACCCTGCCGCGCTGGCGACGCCGGGCCCTGGCGGCGCGAGCGCATCCGGTGGCGACGGGGCCACCGCTCGACCCCGCGGAGACCACCCGGCTCGAAGAGGAGCTCAGCCGCTACGGCGGCTGAGGCTACATCGAGTCCGGCGCGCTGACCCCCAGAAGGCTCAGCGACAACGCGATCGTCCGCTGCGCAGCCACCGACAGGGCCACGCGAAAGGACTCGAGTGTCGGCGGACTGGCACCCACGACACGGCAGGCCTCATAGAAGGCCGTGAACTCTCGCGCCAGCTCCAGCGCGTACTGGGTGATCCGGTGCGGCGCCCGCCGCTCGGCGGCTTCGGCGACCTCGGCGGGAAAGGCGGAGAGCTTCTTGATCAGATCGCGCTCGGGACGCGCGAGCGCCTCGATCCCCCAATCCGCGCCGCCCTCCACAGCCTCGCTGACCCGTTCCGCAGGCAGGCGACGGAGCATCGAGGCGATCCGGGCATGGGCGTACTGGACGTAGTAGACGGGGTTCTCGGCTGACTGCTGGCGCGCCAGCTCGAGGTCGAAGTCGAGGGTCCGGTCCTGCGAGCTCCGGAGCATGAAGAAGCGGGTGGCATCGACTCCGATCGCGTCCAGCAGGTCATCCAGGGTGATGAAGTCGCCGCGGCGCTTGGACATCGCGAACACCTCGCCCTCGTGAACGAGGTGCACGAACTGGAGGATCGGGACCTCGACCGTGTCAGGGTCCCCGCCTAGCGCCGCCATCGCGGCCTTCAGCTCCCGCACGTAGGCGTGGTGATCCGAGCCGACGGGCAGCATCTGGCGGTCGTAGCCGCGCTCACGCTTCTCCTCCAGGTAGGCCACGTCCGCCGCCAGATACGTCGGCTCTCCATTTGAGCGCACCACCACCCGGTCCTTGTCGTCGTCGAAGGTCGTCGTCCGCAGCCACACGGCCCCGTCGGACTCGTAGATGTAACCTCGGTCCCGAAGCATCGACAGCGTCCGCTCGAGCGCGCTCGGCGACCCCTCGTGGAGGGCCCGTTCGCTGAAGAACTGGTCGTAGTGCACGCCGTAGCGCTCGAGGCTGGCCTTGACCCGCACCAGCATGAGCTCGACGGCTCGCGCCGCCAGCTCCGGTCCGGGAAGGTCGGCGGCCCCGGGAATCTCCGCCGCCAGCTCGGCGATGTACTCGCCCTGGTAGCCGCCCTCGGGAACCTCGTCGCCCCGGGCCCGGGCTCGCACCGACTCGCCCAGGAGCCGGATCTGGTTCCCGGCGTCGTTGAAGTAGTACTCGCGCCAGACGCTGTGCCCGTGGTGCTCGAGGATCCGGCCCAGGGCATCTCCGTAGGCCGCGGCCCGCGCGTTGGCAGCGTTGAGCGGCCCGGTGGGGTTCGCCGAGACGAACTCGAGCAGGATCCTCTCGGCCGGCGCAGCTTGGCCAGCGCCAAGGCGCTCGCCCGCACCCAGGACCGCGGCCAGGGCCTGCCGGTGCCAGACATCGGAGAGGAACAGGTTGAGGAACCCGGGGCCCGCGACCTCGACCCGCTCGAGGTTGGCTCCCATGGCCTCGGTGAGCTCGGCTCCGATGCGCTCGGCCACCTCTCGCGGGGCTGCCCCGAGGGCGGGCGCCAGCAGCATCGCCGCGTTGGTCGAGTAGTCGCCCTGTCCCTCCCGCCGCGGACGCTCGATCCGGAGCTGCGGCGAGGCGTCCACCACCGAACCACGGACCGCAGCAGCGGCGGCGCGGACCAACCCGTCCAGCTCTCCGAGCGGTCCGCTTCCGGCTTCAGTAGTGGTAGGGCTCACGAGCCAGGATCTTATGGGCGCGGTAGAGCTGCTCGAGCAAGACGACGCGCGCCAGCTGGTGGGGAAGAGTCAGCTTGCCAAGCGAGAGCCGATGATCGACCTGGTCAAGGTCCAGCCCGAACGGGCCCCCGATGACGAAGCACAGGTCCCGGCCACTCCGGCGACGCTCTTCCAGGAAGCGGCTGAAGGCGATCGAGTCGAGCTCCTCACCGGACCGATCGAGCAGCGACACGAATGCCCGGTCGGGCAGGCGCCGGGCCACATGCTCGTCCTCCCGTACCTCGACCACCTCGACGCGGGCGTGTCGGGCCAGCAGCTTGTGGTAATGCTGGTTGTCATCGGCGAACGGCTGCCGCAGCCGGCCCACGGCGACGACGATGATCCGCACGGCTGAGATACTACGGTCGAGATGAACGACGCGGACCGCAACGAACGCCGAATCAACATCCACTTCTCGCCGGAGATCATGGCCGGCGTTTACGCGAACTTCGCCAACGTGAGCCACTCCGACTACGAGTTCACGATCACCTTCGCGCGCGTGGACCACGAGGTCGAGGATGAGGAGATCCCTGGCGTGGTCGTCAGCCGTATCAACCTCTCCTCGAAGTTTATGCGCGAGCTGATCGACGCCATGCAGGACAACTACTCCAAGTGGGAGACCCGCGAGGGGATCAAGAACCTGCCTGAGTTCGGCGGCTCCGAGCCGCCCCCGTCCGGGGATTAGGCCGGGACGCCAGCCTCCGAGCGGTGTGAGTACGCGACCGCGGCCCCGATCCGCTCGAGCGTGGGTGGATGCGTCGATAGCAGGGAGCTCACCCAGCGCGGTGGCTTGACGTCGGCCACGTTCTGAAGCGCGATCGAGCGCTCGAAGGAGACGAACGCCTCGGGGGAGCCGGACAGGGTCAGCGAGTAGTCGTCCGCCCGCCGCTCCAGCGCTCGCGACAACCGGTTGCCGATCAGGCCCGCGGGAGCGGTGACGAGCGCAGCCGACAGCGCGAGCGCGGGGAGAGCGGCGGGAGTCCCGCGCTCCGGGGAGAGGATCCAGCTCAGGCGCTGAATCGCCAGTGCGGACGCCGGCGCCACCGCCGCCGCGAACCCCAGCCCCCGGAGCACATCGCGGTGTCGGACGTGCGCGAGCTCGTGCGCCACGACGACCCGGACCTCGTCCCGGCTGTAGCGATCGATGAGCGTGTCGAACAGAACCACGCGCTTGGTTGGGCCGAGCCCGGTGACGTAGGCGTTGGCGCCTGTCGTTCGACGGCTCGCGTCAACCGAATACACCTCGCCCACCTTCACCCCCGCGGCTTCGGCGAGCTCGAGCACGTCGGCGCGGAGCTGGCCCTCGGGCAGCGGGTCGAAGTCGTTGAAGATCGGGTCGAGAACGACGGGCGCCAGCGCCCCGAACACCGTCCCCAACGCGACCGACCCTCCCGCCGCGGGAAGCCACCAGCCACGCGGATATCGGCGGGTCAGCGCGACCACGGCTGCGCCGGCGCCTCCCGCCAGCACTCCCTCGATCGCCAGCTGCTTCACGAGGTCGCCCGCCCACCCGCGCCACGGCTGCGTGATCAGGCCGACGGCCATGGCACGCCGGCGCGCGAGGACCGACAACGGCAGCCCGAGGCCGGTCATGCCGAGCGCCAGCGCCGATCCCACTTCCGCACCCCCCAGCTCCGGGCTCGCCAGCAGTCGGCGAGGCCAGGAGCGGCGCCGGCGCAGTCGAGGCATCGTCGCCCGCTTCAGCGGGCTCGGCACCTGAGTGCGCGGGCCACCGCGGGGTCGCCGCCGAGAGCCGGAGACAAGGCCGGCCAGCGCGGCGAGCTCAAGCAGCGAGCGGGAGAGGCCAAGCGCCAGCTGGGGTCGGGCGAAGGCGGCGCCCCGACGGACCTCCTCAGCGCTGAAGTAGCGGTCGAGCTCGACGCCAGCCGGCGCGGGCTGGGGCTTACGCGGTGCCAACAGACGGACCGCCGACTCGGCGCTGGCCGCCACCAGGAGCAATGGCCAGAGACCCTGGGTGCGTCGCAACCGCCTCACCGGGGAGACTGTAGCCACCATGCGGGTGGCGATCGTCTCCGATATCCACGGGAACCGGCACGCCTTCGAGGCGGTACTCGAGGACATTGATGCCTCGGAGTGCGAGGAGCTCTGGTGTCTCGGAGACCTCGTCGGCTACGGGGCTGAGCCGGACGCCTGCGTCGAGCTGGCGCGGCGCCACGCCGCCATCTGCCTGGCGGGAAATCACGACCTCGGCGTGCGCGGCGACCTGCCGCTGGAGGATTTCTCCCGGGGCGCGGCGCTGGCCGCCCGGTGGACGCAGCAGACGATCACGGCCGAAACACGGGAGTATCTGAGCTCACTGGAACCGGCCAACCTCGGGGAGCCGGTCGGCCTCTATCACGCCAGCCCGCGTGACCCCGTGTGGGAGTACGTCCTGTCGGCACTCCAGGCCGAGCTGTGCCTCGACGCCCAGTCTCACCGGGTCTGCCTGATTGGGCACTCGCACGTGGCGCTGTCCTTCGTTCGCCCACCCGGCGAGACGACGACCGGCCAGACCCGGAGCGCGGACGAGGAGCTCGAACTTCGCGTTGGCGAGTGGCTCATCAACCCGGGGAGCGTCGGACAACCGCGGGACAGCGATCCGAGAGCCGCCTGGCTCGAGCTCGATCTCGACGCGTGGCAGGCGGTCTACCGCCGCGTCGATTACGACATCGAAGGAGCTGCGGCCGCGATCCGGGCGGCCCGGCTGCCTGACTCCCTTGCCGAGCGCCTGGCCTACGGCCAATAAGACGGGACAGCTCGACTAACGCGATGTCAACGACCGCGATCTCTAAAGTCAGGCCCCGGATGCGCAACCGTTACCGCGGGCGCCTGGCCGGAAGCCTCGGTGTCGCCGCCCTTCTCGTTGCTGCGTGTGGCAGCGGGAATGGGCTGCTGACAGGCGATCAGGCCAGCACGCTGCAGAATCAGCTGTCAAAGGTCTCCTCAGCCCTCAACGCCGGGCATTGCTCGGGCGTCCGCCAGGCGACTCAGGACCTGGTCAGCGAGGTCGCAAGCCTCCCCGCGAGCGTCAACGGGAATCTCCGCCAGGCGCTTGACCAGGAGGCAAGCCAGGTGAGCACGCTCTCGGTGCAGCAATGTCATCCGGCGAGCACGCCGAAGCCCAGCACGACGCCGACCACTCCCACCACGCCGACCACCACCACGACCACTCCCACGACGCCGACGACGACCACGACGACCCCGACGACTCCGACGACGCCCACCACGACATCGACCACCCCTGCAACCACACCCACGACGACGGGTACTAATGGTGGGTCCAGCGGCGGAGGTGGCCTCGGCGGCACCGCCGGAGGCACCGGCGCTGCCGCCGGCACAGGCAGCACGACACCGAACGGGACCAGCGGCGGAAATGGCAATGGCTAGCACTGAGACCATCGCCGGGCGCTACCGGATCGAGCGTCGGCTCGGCGTCGGCGGCATGTCGACGGTCCACCTGGCCTTCGACCAGCGACTCGAGCGCTACGTGGCGCTCAAGCTCCTCGCCGAGCACCTGGCCGACGACCCGACGTTCGTGTCGCGATTCCGCCGTGAGGCCCTGGCCGCGGCCCGGCTCATTCACCCGAACATCGTCCAGGTCTTCGACTTCGGCTTTGACGAGCGACAGCACCAGCACTTCATCGTCATGGAGCACGTGCCGGGCCACTCGTGCGCCGAGC
>Ga0070731_10000110_pt1 | contig 152123 bp, 115 predicted proteins | sample Coa_R1_2_FD_66448 | JGI IMG/M metagenome (GOLD analysis project Ga0070731, IMG submission 66448) | Surface soil microbial communities from Centralia Pennsylvania, which are recovering from an underground coalmine fire - Coalmine... | ecosystem: Environmental > Terrestrial > Soil >... | reverse complement strand
TCCTGGAGCTGTAGAAGGTTCCAAGGGTTAGGCTGTTCGCCTATTAAAGCGGTACGTGAGCTGGGTTCAGAACGTCGCGAGACAGTTCGGTCCCTATCTGCTGTGGGCGTAGGAGATTTGAGGAGGGTTGTCCTTAGTACGAGAGGACCGGGATGAACGAACCTCTTGTGTTCCAGTTGTCCTGCCAAGGGCACGGCTGGGTAGCGAAGTTCGGTTGTGATAACCGCTGAATGCATATAAGCGGGAAGCACGCTCCAAGATGAGATCTCCCTGAAGGGCCCAGGAAGACGACCTGGTTGATAGGCTGGGTGTGAAAGCGCAGTGATGCGTGCAGCTTACCAGTACTAATCGCCCGTTCGGCTTGTCCATAGAATTAACTCCGCGCAGTACGGCGGACGTTCTTCAAGCCTTGTACCAGTCAATTTCGTGTCATTCAGCTCAAGGCTGAACAAGTTTGTTAGCGCCAGAATGCAGTACGCGTTCCTGCCGACGAGTCCGGAAGAAACAATTCGGAACGAAGCAGATGTCGCATAAGGCTGTGGGCAACCACCCGCCAGGCGCTATCCAACATTGGCGGCCAAGGTCCTTCGCGCAAGCGATCAGGATCTCGGCTGCGGGCTCGAACGCCCGCAAAACGCCTCAATTTTGCCGGTGACCATACTGCGAGGGATCACCCGTTCCCATCCCGAACACGGAAGTTAAGCCTCGCTGGGCCGATGGTACTGCACGGGCGACTGTGTGGGAGATTAGGTGATCGCCGGCATAATTCTTAAGCAAAAAGCCATGCCACAACGGCATGGCTTTTTTGCGTTTGGGCGCCGAATCAATTTCCTCTGCAGGGCGGCTGCCGCCGTCTCGGATGCAGTGTGAGACGATGTCTGTTCGAGAGATTTCGGGCTTGGTCGATTTTTTGTAGGATCCGTTTTCAAAATGATCAACTGATCGTGCCAATCATCGTTCCGTATCCGCGGGAGGAAGTTATGGCCAGAGACATCATTCGCACACCGGACGCCCCGGCGCCTCCGCCGATGTACAGCCAGGCAGTACGGGCAGCGGGCCTTGTTTTTGTATCAGGCACGGGGCCGCACGATCCGGCGACGGGAAAAATCGTTGGCGATACGATCCAGGAGCAGACGAGGCAGTGCTTGCAAAATGTGTCGGCGATCCTCGCGGCCGCAGGTACCTCGCTCGAACGGGTCGTAAGCGCCACAGTCATCGTTCTTGATGAAGCGGATTTCGCTGGAATGAATGAAGAGTGGGTGAAGTGGTTTCCAGTGAATCCGCCGGCCCGGCAAGGCGCGAAGCTGCCTGTTCGAATCCCCGGCCTGAAGGTATCGATCGCGGTGATCGCAGAAGCCTGAGGGAATGTGACGTGGAACAATTTGGCCGGGTACTGGGTCAGTCTGAAATTTCAGACTGACCCAGTACCTTTGGCCGGCTCTCTTTGAGCGCCGAAGTAGACTGGGGCACATGGACTTTCCCAAAGCGATCCCAGAGATACCAGTCAACAATGTGGAGAAGGCGGCCGAGTATTACGTGAATGCACTCGGGTTCCATTTCGACTGGGGCAATAACGAGGGTGGAATCGGGGGCATTTCTCAGGGCGAGTGTCGCATGTTCCTGACGAATTCATCGTTCCACCAACACTACGGCACCGCTGGTCCAGTGATGATCTGGCTGAATCTCGAGAGCAAACAGGAAGTTGATGAACTGTACCATCGCTGGCGGGAGGCCGGGGCCGCGATCCTCGCTGCGCCGGAGGACAAGCCCTGGAACTTACGCGAATTCAGGGTTGCCGATCTCGATGGGAATCAATTGCGCGTCTTCTATGACTTTACCTGGGAACTCCGGCAGCAGCAGGCGCAGGCCGGGACTGCTTCAGCCGATTGAGTGCCGGCACTCGTTCGCATCATTCTTAGGCAAAAAGGCCATGCCACAACGGCATGGCTTTTTGCGCTTGAGCCAGGCCCGACTGCTGCGTCGCCTAAGTCTTCGTCGAATTTCTGCAAGACGACGCACTGCGATACGCAGGCATCGGGCATGCTCACTCGTGCCAGTGGAACAGTTTGTGCGTGATTTTCCATTCCCCGTTGAGCTTGAGAAGAGTAAAGACATCCGATGCCCTGGCATTGGCGCCGGCGAGCTTGCCTGACCAGCGCTGGACTTCGAGGTGAACTACAGCAACCGTCCCGATGATCTCAATCCGCGCGAAGCGCGGCTCGATGGTGGGCGCCGGGCCATTCTCGTCAATCCACTCGAATACGTGCTGGATGGAACCACTGTACTCAATGCCCTGGCAAAATCCTGAGATGGTGGCTGAGGGATGGAACGCGGGCCTCATCAGGTTGCTATCGCCGGCGCGGGCTCCGGCAACATAGCAATGCATGGTCCGCGTGATGGCATCGTGCTCGACGAGATAGCCGCTGATAGGCGATGTCGCCGGCGTCAAGCTGTCGGCTTCCGGCATTGAGAGTTCGCCGGGGCATTTTGTGCGCGAACGGCGCCATGCCTCAATCTCGTGCTTGAAGGCGAAAACCGTGTCCTGCTTTTCGTGGCTCCGCCTGTGGATCGGCAGCCCCTCGCTCTCTTCCCATCGCCTGACGGTGCGTTCACTGCGGTCAAGGAAGCCCGCGATCTGCTTCCACGATTCGAGAGTCTTCTGTGGCGTATTCCGCTCAGGCATGCCGACCTCCGCGCAGGTTCTTCCGGCGTGCATTGGGCAGTAGGGGAACTCAGGCGTGCCAATGAAACGCTTTCTGGATGATTTTCCACCCATTTGGTGTTTTCAGAAGAGTAAAAAGATCGGACATACGGACACCTGAGCCAGCCAGGGCACCGGACCAGCCGGCTACCTCGAGGTGGACCACGGCTACGGTCTCGAGGATATCGACGCTGACCATACGGGGCTCGATGTCGGGCGCCGGTCCATTCTTGTCGATCCAGTCAAACAGAAACTGGGTTCCAACGGCGAGTTGTTCCCCGGCGTAACCGAAGAAGGATGCGTCGGGGTGAAATGCGGGGCGCATGAGCGCGCTTTTTCCGTGCTTGCTGCCTTCAACATACATCTGCATGGTGCTGGCGATTGCGTCGTATTCGGGCAGATACTCGATCTTTGTCATGCCGGCGACGTTACTTTGTGTTCAAACAGGGCGTCAACAGCCAAACACTGACAAAGACGGACGAGCCAGCGGATACCAAAGTCGTTGCGCGAGAATGGCTGATTGCGCTCCAGGGTTTCCAGCGGCGGGAGTATTCGACCTTCAGAGCGACTCCAAGTTCGAACCTGCATAGGATCAACCCCGTCCATGGAGATTCTCAGACATGCCATGGCAGCCGCAATGCGCTTTCCTTGACGGTCTAGGAGACCTGCGTTATGCTCCTCCTAGACGCTCAAGGAGAGCCGATGACCGCTCCCGGTTCCGACAAATCGCCCGACCTGCTTCTGGGCACGCTCGACATGCTGATCCTGAAGGCGGTTTCATTGGGGCCGCTTCACGGATACGGGGTGCTGCTGCGCATTCAACAGATTTCCGGTGAAGAGCTGGTGATCCAGCAGGGTTCGCTTTATCCGGCACTTTACCGGCTCGAGCACCAGGGCGCGATCGCGAGTGAGTGGGGTGAAAGCGAAAACAACCGGCGGGCCAAGTACTACAGCCTGACCAAGCTCGGCCGCGAGCGGCTAAACGCGGAGACGGCCAAATGGAATCGCATGTCCGGCATCATCGCCGGCATTCTGCGCGCTACTCCGGAGAGCCTATGACCATGCGCGGATGGTTTCAGCAGATGACAACGAAACTGGGTTCCTGGCTGCGCGCCGTTGCGCATCGCAGCCGGCTTGAGGCCGACATGCAGGAAGAATTGCAGAACCACCTGGAAGCCCGCACCGCGGATTTGATTCGCGCAGGCTACGCGCCGGAGGAAGCGGCGCGGCGCGCACGGATCGAGCTTGGTCCCGCGCTGATGCACAAGGAAGAGATGCGCGCTTCATTGGGATTGCGCTGGTTCGATGAGCTTGCGTCGGATCTGCGGTATGCAACGCGCATGCTGCGCAAGAGCCCGGGGTTCACACTGATTGCCGTGGCCTCGCTGGCGTTGGCGATCGGCGCGAACACCACGATCTTCACGGTTGCCAAGCAGTTGCTGTACGCGCGCCTCGATGTGCCGCGGCCCGATGAACTGCGGCTGTTTCGCTGGGTTGGTGACAGGAACGTCCTGGTGCATAACTTATGGGGCAACTGGGACAACACGGATCAGGGCATTGATTGCTCCTCGTTTTCTTACCCGGTCTATTTGCAGCTGCGGGCCCACAACAACGTGATGCAGCAGATCTTCGCGTTTAAAGAAGACAACATGAACGCGACCGTGGCGGGCACCGCGCTTCGCACCGAAATCGCGATGGTTTCGGGAGACTTTTATCACGCATTGGAAGTGACGCCGCAACTGGGCCGTACGATTCAGCCCCTGGACGATGGCGCGCCCGGCTCTGGAGCCGTCGCGGTGATCAGCGACAGCCTGTGGACGCGCGCGTTCAACCGCTCGCCCGCAGTGCTGGGGCAAACCATCACGCTCAACCAGTTTCCGGTCACCATTGTCGGCGTGAATCCGCGCGGATTTACGGGCGCCCAAAACGTGCTGACCCCGGCGGACATCTTTGTGCCCCTCAGCCTGATTACGACCATTGACCAAAAGGGCGGCCCGACGCCATTGCTCTCCGACACGAGCGAGTGGTGGGTCAATGTGATGGGAAGGCTGAAGCCGGGCGTTGCGGAGGCGAGCACACAGGCGGCGCTGAACGTGGAACTGAGCGCGGCCGTGCACAGCACGATGAGACCGCAAGCCGGCGAGACCATGCCGCGTCTCGAACTAGCCGATGGCAGCCGCGGGCTGCACTTCATGGACGAGAGGGTGAAAAAGCCGATGTATGTGCTCGGCGTTTTCACCGGCCTTGTGCTTTTGCTGGCGTGCGCCAATGTGGCGAATCTGCTGCTGGCGCGCGGCGCGCAGCGGCAGCGCGAAATGAGCGTGCGCCTCGCTCTCGGCGCGGGCCGGTTGCGCGTGCTGCGCCAGCTGCTGACAGAGAGTCTTTTGCTCGCGGGGATGGGCGGCGCCGGCGGCCTTCTTCTCGGATTCCTCGGGCGCGATGCGCTGCCGAGGCTGCTCACGCCACCGTGGGAACCCAACCACGTCATCATGCCGTTCGACTGGTGGGCTTTTGCCTTTACAGCCGCGATCACGCTGGCAACGGGCATTCTGTTCGGCATGGCGCCGGCCTGGATGGCGTCGCACACCGAGGTATCGAGCAGCCTGAAAGAGTCGGGGCAGACCGCGACACGCCGTCGCAAGGGATTTAGCGGCAAGATGATTGTTGGATTCCAGGTTGCGCTTTCAACTCTGCTCGTGGCCGGAGCCGCACTCTTTCTGCGCTCGCTCTGGGCGCTGAATGCCGTGGACGTGGGATTCAATGCAGACAATCTTGTGTTGATGCAGATCAACGCGCCCGAAGCGCGCTATCCGGCAGGCAAGGATGTCGCCCTTTTCCGCGATCTGGAGCAGCGCCTGGCCGCGGTTCCGGGAGCGGAGCAGGTGACGCTGAGCAGTATCGCGCTGATCTCCGGCAGCGGCTCGAACGGCGGCTTTGTCGTGGAAGGCGAGAAACCACATCCGGGCAAACGGAAGCCAGAACTTTTCAATCTGGTGGGCAACACTTTTTTCTCGACGATGCAAATTCCGATCGTTGGCGGTCGCGGTTTTGGCGCCCAGGACACGGCGTCGTCGCTCAAGGTGGCCATCATCAACGAGGCGCTGGCGCGCGAGCGGTTTCCCGGTGTCAGTCCCATCGGCAAGCGCTTCAAGCTGGGCGGCGACACGGATCCATGGCACCAGATCGTGGGCGTAGTCGCTGATACCCATTACTCGAAGCTGCGGGATCAGATGCCGCCGCAGTTCTATTTGCCCTATGTGCAGCAGGAACAGGTGGGCGGAATGACCTTCGAGCTGCGAACGCGACTGAGTCCCGGGGATATCCTGCCGAGCCTGCAGCACGTGGTGCAGTCGGCGGACCGCGATCTGCCGATTGTCGATCTGCGCACGCAGCGCCAGCAGATCAACGCGGCCATGCAGATAGAGCGGACCTTTGCCATTCTCACATCGAGCTTCGGATTGCTGGCCCTGGCACTCGCCTGCGTGGGGATTTACGGCGTGATGGCATATTCGGTGGCGCAGCGCACGAATGAAATCGGGATTCGTCTCGCGCTGGGAGCAGAGCGGGGCCGCGTGCAGCGCATGATTCTAGGCGAGAGCACGATGCTGTCGGGAGCGGGCGTTGTGGTGGGGATCTGCGGGGCACTGGCGATGGGGCGGCTGGTCAAGTCGATGCTGTACGGGATTCGATCGAACGATCCACTGACGCTCGTGGTGAGCGTCGCGCTGCTCCTGCTGGTGGCGTTGCTGGCGAGCTGGATCCCGGCGCGGCGGGCGGCCGGAGTGGAACCCATGCAGGCGCTGCGGCACGAATAGCGGTCAGCCTGTCTCTTCGACTCCGACAGGCAGGCTCGGCATGCTGCGCTGTGTCCTGGCTTCGGCGACGACGGCATCGAGGTGCGAGAGCACTTCGTCGAGGCTCATGGTGTACATGGTGCGCTCGGCGTCGTAGCCTTCCTCGATCAACTGCTTGAGGTAGCGGCCGGCAACCTGAACGGCGATCTGATCCGTGATGACCTTGTTGCTGCGCTTTTTCTGCTCAACCCAGGCGGTGCAGGGCATGGCGATCCACATCGGCCGCTTGTTCACGTCGAAGCGAATGTCGACGGCGTCGGCGTGGCGCGTGGCGATGGCCACGATATTGGCCTTCCAGATGCAGTGCAAGTCTTCGCCGGTCCAGCGGTCGGCGACATGAAAATCTTCGTACATAGTTCTAGCGTAGCTTTCTCTGGAGCGGGCGCGCAAGCGAGCGGCCCGAATCGGTGGTCAGGGATGGACGGCGGCCATCCACATCGGCTCGGTCACAGCGATTCGCTCGAAGTTGGCGACAAGGGGCCTGGCGCGGGGTATGGCGTCCTGCACCTGGCGCAGTGACAGCGAAGAGTCGTGATGCGCCTGGCTTTCCCAGACTTCGGTGACCCAAAGGACATTCTCGTTCGCCGCGTCGCGGGCGACGATGTAGCTGAGGCATCCGGGCATGCCGTCTGCACTCTCCTGGAGAAGGGCAATCATTTCATCGCGTTTGCCGGCGGCGACGGTGATTTTGGCGATCATTCCCCACATGAATCGTTCCTCATCGGGACGGTACCATACGGGCCGGCGCCGGTGGACTCGCCAGTTGGCGCGCTGATAAACTAACAGGGTTGCAGTCGCAGTGCCCCCGCCTGTACGGACCCGCCTGCAAGTCATTCGCCGAAGGACGATAAAAACCCAGTGGATACACAAACACGTCGCGCATTGAAAGGCGACAAATTTGCCCAGGCCACCAAGACCAGCGTGAGCTGGGTGAGCGGCCACCGTGCCGGCGTGATGCGCTGGGCGATTTCGATTGGCGCCATTGTCGTGATTTGCCTTGCCGTAATGATTTATTGGAACGTGCAGTCCGCCGCGGCCGATTCGGCTCTGGGCGCCGCGATGGATACCTACTCGGCCCCGCTGGCGATACCCGGGGCTCCGCCGGAAAAGGGCGTATATGCCACGGGCAAGGAGCGGGCCAAGACGGCCAACGCCCAGTTCGTCGACGTAACGAAGAAGTATGGCTGGATGCCGCAGGGGAGCCGGGCTCACTACTTTGCCGGTGTCACGTATGAGGACCTTGGGCAGAACGGATTGGCGGAGACGGAACTCAAGAGCGCGGCAGGTGCATGGGATCACAACCTGGCAAATCTGGCCAATCTGGCGCTTGCCGGGTTGTACCACCAGACCGGGCAGGATGCGAAGGCAATCGACATTTACAAGGCAATCATCGCCAAGCCGTCGGTGACGGTCTCTGCGGGCGTGGCGCAGCTGGACCTGGCTGATCTGTATGCCGCGACCGGAAAGCAGGATCAGGCACGCGCCATCTGGGCCAAGGTGAAGGACGCTGACAAGGATGGCGCCGCCGGGTCCATTGCCGCACAAAAGCTTGCCGGACCAGCGCAATAAGCTGCCACGGGTCAGAAACCTGCGGACGTTCGGAAACATGAGCATTTTGTGCCCCGGCTGCGTCTGGTGTGATGATGAGCGCCGGCCAGTCAGTTCTTACAGGATGGATGGAGATCGCTCCCAGCGCCGTGCATGATCAGACGCGCCGCGAGGCCGAGGAGCAAGCGCTCGCGGCGCTGGTGGACCAATACGCCTCCACACTTTATCGCGTAGCCTTTTCGGTATTACGGAATTCCGCTGATGCGGAAGACGCCGTGCAGGAAGCCTTTCTGCGCGTACTCCGGCATCGCGATTCGCTGGGAGAAGTTCGCGATCATCGCGTGTGGCTGGTCCGCATCGTTTGGAATATCGTGCTTGATCGCAAGCGCCGCGCCAAGACCCGACCTGAAACCGATGACGTGAACGACCTGGCGCGCGTGCTGCCTGCGAACGGGCTGAGCGCCGAGCAGCGAACCGCGGCCGCACAGCATCATGCGCATGTGCTGGCGTGCGTGGACCGTCTGCCGGACAAGGAGCGCGAGGTCATGGTTCTGTCGGCTTTCGAAGAGCTGTCGAGCGTTGAGATCGCTTCGGTGCTGAACATCACCGAGTCGAGTGTACGTTCGAGGCTGTTTCGCGCGCGCAACCTGATGGCCGAGCTGCTCAATCACTCGAGGAGTTCACGATGAATCCCCCACGGGAGAACGGTTTTGCCGGAAGAAAGGAAGCTCCGGATGCTGAAGAGACGCTGCGGCTGATTGCCGGTTTGCCCGCGCCGCGGGGCCTCGAGGAACGGGTGAAGCGTTCACTGCGCATGGATTCGGGTGGCGCAAAGGTGATGGAGTGGCCCGCGGAGTTTACGCCCGGGCAGAGGTGGACGCAAGGTCCGTGGGTCCGCTGCGCGGCGGCGGCTGCGATCGTGCTGGTGGTGGCGGGCGGAAGCTGGGGCGTGTATCCGCATCGGCAAACAACGCCGGCGCCGAAGGCGACTGTGCTGCCGCATATTCCAGCGGCACACGGATTCGAGAATGCAAACGCCATACGGACGCCGCAGACGCTGCAGGGGCCGGTGGTAAAGAAGGTCCCACAAGGCACAGGCGCGAAGACATCGCAGAAGAATACGAAGTCGAAGCCCCACGCCGGCGCAAAGGCAGCCGGGAATCAAGCCCCTTGAACGATGAAATGAGCCGGCTGTCAGCCCTACTCGCTCATGGCGAAGCGAATGATCATGTTGAGCACTGAGAGGACGACGGCGCCCCAGAGGGCGGGAATCCAGCCATGCACATCGAAGCCGTCCACGATGCGCCCTGCGAACATGATCATCAAGGCATTGATGACAAGGAGAAAGAGTCCGAATGTCACGATCACGAGGGGGAAGGTGATGACCTTCAGGGCGATTCCGAAGGTAGCATTCAGAAGGCCGATGACGAGCGCCGCCACCATCGCGGTTCCGAGGGAATAAATGTAGAATCCCGGGACCACGCGGGAGACGATGAGGAGCGCTGTTGCACTCAAGATCCAATGAATTAGCCAGCGGAACATCCCAAATCTCCTGACAATGGGTGAGGTCAAATCACATTCAGCCCAGTGTGGATGAATACGGTATAACACGGGTTTAACAGACGGCGGAAGCGCTTCCTTTCAAAGCTCAGTAACGTTTGAGCATCCCGCGGGTCGAATCGGTAACCGGTTAATGAACCCAAAGTCGCAGATTTTCGGGAAGAATGGAATCATGCGGAGCGCATTGCTGACCGTGGGGCTGATCCTCGCGTTGAATTTGAGCGGTTTTGCGGGGCGCGCGCAAAACCTGACTGCGCCGCTGCCGGATATCCGGCAGCTGATGAAGGAAGTGCAGGATCACCAGCGCCAGCTGGACAAGGTTCGGGAAGCGTATACCTATACCTCGCTGCATACCATTCAGGACATCGATCCCGCCGGGCGGGTAAAGAAGACCGACACGGAGGAGGATGAGGACTTCTTCGTGAACGGACACATCATCGAGCGGACGGTGAAGAAGAATGGAAAGCCGCTCGAGGGCCACGATCTCGAGAAGGAAGCGGCGCGGGTGACGAAGCTGGTGGAAAAAGCGGAGAAGACTGCGCCGGGCCAGCCGCTGGAGGGACCGAGCGTGAGCGTGGGCAGGCTGCTGGAGATCATGGAAGTGCGGAACGAACGGCGGGAGATGTACAAGGGCCGGCCGACGATCGTGTTCGATTTTGTAGGGCGCAAGGATGCGAAGACCCACGGCATTGTTGAGGATGCTTCGAAGAAACTCGAGGGCACCATCTGGATCGATGAAGGGGACCGGCAGGTGGCACACCTGCAGGTGCGTTTTATCGACAACTTTCATGTAGTGGGCGGTATCTTCGCGAATATTCAGAAGGGCTCCAATTTCAGTTTCGAGCAGTCGGTGGTGAATCCGCCGGGGAATGGCGGCGCGGCTGCGGATGCGTTGTGGCTGCCGGTTGGTGGCGAGGGCGCGATGGCGGCGCGAGTGCTTCTGGTGAAGAACATGCGCCAGCGATACCTCGAGCGCGACTACGACTACAAGCGGTTCTCGGTAGAGACGCAGCAGGCAAAGGACGCCAAAGTAGCGGAGAAAAAGTAGCGGGGTTCTGCGGGTGCGATCGCGCGATCGCCTCGTCACACCGATCAGCGCGCTGCGATGAAATCTTAATCACGCCGAAGGACAATCATCGGTTCAATGCCGCTGATCCGGCGCACCGCAAAATACGCGGCGCATAGGGCGACAAAAGCCAGCGCGGCGCCGACCACAATGTAAACCGCCGGATCGTCTGGGTGGGTTGCATAAAGAACGCTGGTAAGCAAACGTGTAAGCGCCAGCGATGCGGCGATTCCAATGCCGATGCCGGCGGAGACCAGCACCATTCCGCGCCTGAGAACGCTTCGCGTGATGCTGAGGCGTTGCGCGCCAAGCGCCATGCGAATTCCGATCTCGCGGGTGCGCTGCTCGACATCATAGGAGACGATGCCGTAGATTCCGGTGGCCGCGAGAACCAGTGCCAGGAGAGCGAATGCAGCCATGACCTGCGTGGCAAAGCGGGTGCGCGCGACGGAGAGAGACACCAGAGTGTCGAGGGGAACCACATCGTCCAGAGGTTGATTCTTGTCGATGGCGAGGACCGATTGGCGCACCTCGGGAATGATGCTGTCCGGGGCACGATCCGTGCGGATCACGAGGGTCATGAATTGGAAACCGAGCTCGGGGTAGGACCAGTACGCGGTGGGGTGCACGTTATCAGCTAGCCCGGCGTGCTTGACGTCGCCTACCACCCCAATGACGGTGCTGGGCTTGTTATCGCGCTTCATGTAGATGGTGACGTGCTTGCCTATCGGATTCTGATTGGGCCATAGCTGGTGCGCCATCGATTGGCTGATCACGACATTTCCGCTGGCCTCGAACGCTTCTTTCTCCCCGAAGGTCCGGCCGCTGATAAGGGGAATCCCCAAGGTTTCAAAGAAGCCGGGTTCAACAAGGGACACGTCGACGACGGGCTTTTGCGACTCCGGCAGTTTCGGCCTGCCCTCGGCATCGACGCCTGTGCCGGCGATGATGCCGCCGAAGGGAAGGAAGGCATCCGCACTCGCCGAGCGAACCCCGGGAATTGCGCGCAGCGATTGCAGGATTTGCGCGAAGAACTGGGCTTTTTGCGCATCCGATTCGTAGCGTGCGTTGGGGAACTGAAGCCAAGCAGTAAGGACTCCGTCGGGACGGAAACCGGGATCGACCGCAATGAGCCGTTCGAAACTGCGGATGAGCAGGCCCGAGCCGGTGAGCAGGACGAGGGCGATGGCAACTTCAGCGACGACAAGCACCCGCCGCGCCCGCCCGCGCCGGTCGCCGCCGGCATTGGCAGTTCCTTCCTGCAGTGGCTCTCGGGGAGCGGTGCGCGCTGCATCGATGGCGGGAATGGTTCCGAAGAGAAGGCCGGTGACGAGCGAAACCGCGGTTGCGAATACAAACACCCGCGCATCGAGAGTGAGCGCTTCAAGCGGAATGAGATTCGCCGGTGCGAGGGACTTGAGCATCGCCAGGCATGCGTAACCCAGCATGAAGCCGGCTGCTCCGCCGGCGAGAGCGAGAAGGCAGCTTTCCGTGAGGATCTGGCGAATGACCCGGCCGACGTTGGCTCCTAGCGCCATCCGGATGGCAATCTCGCGCCGTCTCATCGACGCCCGGGCCAGGTTGAGCGTGGCGACATTGGCGCAGGCAATCAGGAGCACGAGACACACGGCGGCGAGCAAAAGACGCAGTCCTGTGGCGACATTGCCTACTAACTGTGCACGGAGCGGCACCAGGTTGACGCTCCAATTCTTCATGGAAGCGGGATCCTCAGATTCAAGCCGGGAAGTCAGGCTGAGCATGGAGTCTTGCGCTTGCGCGAGGGTGGTACCGGTGCGCAACAGGCCGATGGCCTGGAGGTAGCGGCCGTGCCGGGAATGGTCGGCCGGCGAGAAATTCATGGTGACCCAAATCTCCGGCATCTTTTGCGAGAACGAGCCTTGCTTGACGAAGAAATGAAAACCGCGGGGCATGATGCCGACTACCGTATACGGCTTGTCGTCGAGAATGATTTTGCTGCCCAGCACATTGGGATTCAATCCGAAGCGCCGCTGCCATACATCGAAGCTCAAGATCGCCACGCGATTCGAGTCGGCGCGGCCATCCTGTTCGGGCACGAAGATTCGCCCCAGAGCGGCATTGACGCCCAGCACCGCGAAGAAGTTGGGCGAAACCGATGCGGTTGCGACCTGCTCCGGCATATCACCGCCGGTGAGGATGGAGGAGTCGTTGAAGATCGCGGCCATTTGCTCGAAGACGGTATTGTCCTGCCACCAATTGAGAAAGGTCGCGGGGGAAGTCACGTTTTGACGTTCGCCATCGGGCATGCGGCGTTCCCACACCATCACGATGCGGTTGGCGTTGGGGAATGGCAATGGCCGAATCAGTGTGGCGTCGACGACGGTGAAGATGGCGGTGTTTGCGCCGATGCCGAGGGCCAGCGTCGCCAGTGATACCAGCGCAAAGGCGGGTTGCTTCACGAGCATTCGCACACCGAAGCGGAGATCGTGCCATAGTGCCTCAAGGTGATTGAAGCTGTCCTGCGTCGTCATATCCGCGAGGATGTTGGTCATGTTGCCCAGCTTGATGTGGGCCGCGCGCCGCGCCTCGTCAGGCGACATTCCGCGTTCGATGTTTTCCCGGGTCTCGGTCTCGAGGTAGGCTTGCAGTTCCTGAACCGACTCCTGGCGACGGCTCTGGCGCTGAAAGAATCGCTTCCAGTTCACGAGCTCACTCCTTGACGGGTTGTAGAACGCGGTTGACGGCGCGCACGAGCTGGTCCCATCGGCTGGTCTGGCGCTGGAGTTGCTTTCTGCCTGTCCTCGTGAGCCGGTAGAAGCGTGCCTTGCGATTGTTCTCTGATGGGCCCCATTCAGAGCTGATCCAGCCGCGATTTTCAAGGCGGTGCAGCGCGGGATAGAGCGATCCATGCTCGACCTGGAGGACTTCGTCGGAGCGGTGCTCGATAACATGAGCGATGGTGTGACCGTGGGCAGGACCGAGGAGGAGCGTCTGCAGGACAAGCAGGTCGAGCGTGCCCTGGAGAAGATCGGCGTCGAGCGGCGGCGCACCGGGTTTTGGCATGCGGGCTCCAGGAGATCATCTACCGGTATACCAGAAGATCATCTACTGGAGACAAATACCCCTCTGCACGGCGAGTTGGCAAGAGGTATGTGATGAACGGTGGAGACTCGTTGCAACTCTCAGATAAGTCAAGGCCGGGCTCACTTCGAATAAGGGTATCCCCTGGCCAGTTGCCCCTCGAGCAGAGCGTCGCTGCCATACACATCGGGGAAAAAGTAAACCTGCCCGTTCTCGTTCACGACCGCAGTCTCGTACAGGGTTGAGACTGGAATTGGCGACGGCAGATCGACTCGAACATTATTACGGCCCTGATGCATAGCCCGCTGAACCCGTTCCAAGTCCCATCCGTCTGTATTTCGCAGCACCCACGCGGCGAGCTTTGCCGGCTCTCTGACCTGGATGCATCCATGGCTGAAGGCGCGTTTTTTGGCAGAGAATGTCGTTGGGTCTGCCGGAGTGTCGTGGAGATAAACGTGGTAGGGGTTGGGGAAAATGAATTTCACCAGGCCCTCGGAATTACCAACGCCAGGTTTTTCCCGCACCGTCATCTTTCCAGATCGCATCCGTTGCAGCATCGCCAAAGTTACCTGGCCTGAGTTGATGATCCTTCCCTTTGCGCCGATCACTTCCAGGTCCACATTGTCGAGAGAAGGATTCCTTCGCAATTCGGGAAGGATGGACTCGCGCACAATGTCGGGCGGCGGATACCAGTAAGGACGAAAGACAAGGTACTGCAAATCCGCTTCGAGCAAAGGCGTTTGGTATTTGTACTGTCCGCCTACATTCACTTGCATGGCCAGCTCTACCTGGCCCTCCGCGCCGAGGCAGCGCAGTTCGAACTCCGGAATATTGACTTCAATGCGCGGCTTGTCGGTCTTGTAGGGCATCCAGCGGTAGCGTTCCAATCCGAGGCGCATGGCATCGAGCCGGACGACGAGCGGCACGTTCATCGCGGCTATTGTTGCGGAATCCAATTCGCCCGTCGCCTCGAGAGCGTGACGCTGCTGAAATCGCTTGACCGCATCGACCAACTCTCCGTCATAGGCGGTTGAGCCATCCGGGACTTTTGCGTCGTCCGGCAAATCGCCCAGCAGGCGCAACAGCCTTGTCAGTCGCGCGATGCCCGCATAGGGGCTGCCGGGAGAAACCGGTCCCGGCAGCAACTTTGCTCCGTCATCACGCGGTACCAAATCCAGGTAGTGCTGCAAGGCGCTGCGCAATCGCTGATAAGCGGCCAACTGAGGCTCGACGCTCGCCAGCTCCGCATCCAGGTCGGAGCCAGTAACCAGACGCTGACGGATAAAGGCGGGCAGATCGAGCTTTTCACCGCGACTTTCCAACTCGAACTCGAGGTGCCGCGGATTGATTCTTCCCACCTGAAGAGCGGACGCATAGCGCATCACGCACACGGTGAGCGCGGCGTCGAAGCGGGTGTCTTCCAAGTCACTATGTTGGTCCCCCAGCACGTTCAGACGATGAGCCCAACGCGACGCATCGTAATCTTCTGGTTCTAGACCTGCCTGATCGGCGTCCTGCAGGATCTTGATCATCTGAAGAGCCTGAGGAGTTGGCGCTCCGTCGCGCAGCCATGCCGGTTTGTATCCTGACTGGTCATAGAATTTGTCGAGCTGCGCCTTGAGGTCAGGAAAATCAGGCCAGCGAAGATCGTCAATGCGGGCTGACGCAATGATGGCGCGCAAACTCTCCAACTGCGGCGCGGGAGTGGTTCTCATCCGCGGCTGAGCCGGGGGGGCCGCAAGAGTCTGTCCGACCACCGGTGCGGTGAGCACGGCGGACAAAAGGACGATTGCAAATCTCGGGATATACACCAGTACAACCTCTGGAGAAGGAAAACAAGTTGCGCGCTTGCGCTTGTCGACTCCGGCGTTGTTTCGCCGGTATTTGACAGGATAGCGGGTTGAACCGTCGGGCGCAGACAATCGACGACGATTGATTCCGCCAACCCGGGCCATTTTGACGGCGGGTGGGGCGCTCACTATTGTGAGTTGAGGAGATCGCCATGATTGCGCCGCCGCTTGCCGGGCAGGTTCTTGGTTCCAGTGACTCTTCTTTCGCGATTGCCGAATGGCGGGACGAGGGCGGACCACCCGGACCGCCGCGCTGGATCGCTCCGCTGCACATGCATCATCACGACGATGAAGCCTGGTACGTGCTGGAAGGGTCGTTGTGCGTGCGAGTGGGCGAGGAGGAGGTCGAGGTGCCGGCGGGTGCGGGGATCCTGGTGCCACGCGGGATCGCGCACACGTACCGGAATTCCGGACCGGGACCGACACGGTATTTGCTGTTCATGACTCCAACGGTGTTGCGGCTGATCGAAGCCATCCATGCGATGCAAGACCGAAGCGGAGACGCGCTGGCGGCGGTGTTCGCGGAGCACGATTCGGCGCTTGTGGGTTGGGCGTAGTCCATGTTTGTGCGGCGGATTGCGGTTGAACGAGTGGACAAGGAAGGCACGCATCATGCGTGTCCCCTGAAGTGGATCGACAACTTTGCGATGCGCAACTTCACCAACGATGCAGTCTTCGACGACACGCTGCCGGTAGGGGATGGCCTGCTGGAGGCCGGGAACCGCGTTCCGCTCGACCGGTTGCAGGCGGCGATGGAGGACTGGTTTCGGCGCAAGGGTTACGTGAAGGGGGAAGAGCGGGTCGTGGTGAGGGAGATTACGGGTGAAGAGAAAATTCCAGCTGTCCTTCGAACCCCGACCTAGCCGGGCACCCGGCCCACCGTTCGCGCAGTTTCACAGCTTCTCAGTCCGGGAATGCGTCGTCCCAAGTCGATGATGAGACGGCGCTTCGGATCATCCTCACAGTTTCACAGGGGGACAAGCAGTCCTTCGCTCCGCGTAGGCCAATATGCATGGGCGCGCCGGGTGCCCCAAACGCGCTCCGCTCACGATGACATGTGAACTTGTCATGCAGCGGCGGGTTGCGCGGGGGCGGCGTTCCAGAGCTGGAATTCGGCGGCACGGCGGGTCTTGAGGGCGGGAATTTCGCGGTCGCCGGAGTGGTCCCAGCGGAGGAGCTGCTGCGCGGCGGCAGGATAGTTACCGCCATTTAGGTCGGAGAGGAGCGTGGAGGCTGCAAGGCGGCCGGCGCCGAGGTTGAAGACGAAGTCGACAAGAGCATCGAACTGGCCCTGGGAGAGTGAGACCTTCACCAGGCGATCGACGGCCTGTTCGGCTTCGCGCAAATCCCACGCGAGGATGTTTTCGGCCTGGGCTTCGGTGATGCCGTTGGGGTAACACTCGGGATGGATGAGGCGATGGCCGTAGCCGATGGTGGCAAGTCCAGCGATGTCGAGGTAGGTTTGGGTGCGGAAGCCTTCGGATTGTTTGAGCAGGTTGAGGCCTGCGGCGCTGAGATGCATGGGTGCTCCTTTGAGAAACAGGGGGTCAAGGGTCAGTGGACAGTGGTCAGAGAAAAAAACAGAGAAACAGAGAAGCAGAGAAACGGAGAAGCAGAGAAACGGTGCAACAGAGAGGCAACGAAAATGCCGCCTGGGTGGGCGGCATTGGGTGGTTCTCGAGGATCAACTCTGATTCGAGGCTAGCAGGTTCGGAGAATTAATCGGCAACGCGCAGTGGAAAATCTCAGGGAGCTGTGGCGGCGGCCACAACGGGCGTGCCGGCGAGGCGAAGCCGGTGGCGGGCGAGGGCTGCTGGGCAGCCGATGCAAATGAAGAAAGCAAAGCACTTATGGTGCAGAGGCTAAGACATCTGCGAAAGTCGAACATGTTGTTTCTCTCTGTGAAACGTAACCAAGGGTCCGGTGGAAAAAGACGAGAGTAATGACCCAAATGTTGCTGTACGGGGCGAGGGGGAGCGTGATAGCCTTCGCAAATCACAGGAGGGCGACCAGCCCCGAGGACCCGGGATAAGGGTATTTTGGTTCGATTTTCCGGGAGCTGGCGCAGCTTCAGTCTCATAGTCCGAGACCAGTTTTGCACTGAAAAGTGTGCAGTTCCAGAAGTCATTGCCTGGTAAGGATTTGCAGCACAATTTTTCCGCAAAATGCGTTGAGTTTTTGTGCCGGGTTTCTAGTGTAAATCTAGTAAATCGTTGAGGATGCTAGTGCTGAACTAGTAAAATGGACAAATGCTTCTAACGCGAAACGCAGACAACGTGAACCGGAAGTCGCGCCTGGAGTTGTGGGTGATGATTGCGACTTCTTGCGTTGCGCTGGCCGGCGTGGTTCTGACGATTTCAACCAGGACCGTGCAGGCAGATGCGCTTCGAGCTCAGCCGGCGCCTATCGTGCAGCAAGCCGTGCAGAGCCCTTCCCCCGTTAAGAGCCCGACTCCGGTTTTGACAGAGGACCTGCAGGCCGAGCGCAAGATGCCGGCGCGCCTGCTTCGAGGAGCGGCATCGTGGTATGGGTCGGTTTTTAATGGGCGCAAAACCGCAAGCGGCGAAACATTCGATATGTATGCGATGACCGCTTGCCATCCAACGCTTCCGTTCGGGACCAAAGTGCGGGTGGTGAACACGAGAAACCACCGGTCGGTGGTGGTCAGGATCACGGATCGCGGGCTGCTGTATGACGGGCGAGTTCTGGACCTGTCGTATGGGGCGGCGCAAAAGCTGGGGATGGTGTCGGCGGGGGTGGCTTCGGTGAAGATTCAGATACTAAAAGACGGCGAGTAAGTCGGTTTGTGGAGACAGCCAGCCCAGGGGCTGGCTGTTTTTGTATTGGGGCGGGGTGAAGGGCCGTTCTTTTCGAGGAACTTCGTGGCGACGAAGGCCAAAGCCAGCTATCGGTCACTTTTCCAAATAGCGCGGATGGTGTCCTCATCATCCAGTCCGTCGGGAACAGCAGCGCTCGGCCGATTGGCGAAGTACCAGCCACGGTGGTTGAGTGGAGAGGTTTCTGTCCGGCTACCCGGCATCTCAAGATAACCGTCCGGGTCTGTCTTCTTCACCCAGTCCGAGGCATAGCGAAGCCACTGGCTGCGGTACTCCTTGCTTTGATTGGCAAACCAGCTGATTTCGTCGTAGCCCCAGACCCAGTCATCGCCTTGTCCCGCCTGGCCGGGATGCCGGCTCGCGCCGTAGTTATCAAGTTCCACGAGATACGGAAGATGAGCGCACTCCCAGCCGCTGTACGTTCGGCCGCCCCTGCTGCGGAGGAAGATGGAGTCGAGATAGCCGACTTGCAAAACGGCTTGCTGCGGATGGTCCGGAACTTCCTTGATTCTCAATGGGAATGCGTGAAAGTCGAGAAGCAACTGGTTGTCGCGCAGGAGGCCGCCGCTGGGAACGTGAGCATTGCACAACACCATGCCGCGCCGTGCATGTCGTTTTGCGTAGTCGCGCGCCAAACCAAAGACTCGGGCATAGTGATCGTGATGGGGATCACTATGGTCCATGATCTCCACCTGACCCCAGTGAATCCCTTCAAACCCGAGGTCAATATAAGAGGCCGCCAGGAAGTAAAACCAAAGCTGGGTCTCGGGCCGGCTCACGTCGGGAACCCCGCCCATTTTGCCCCACGAGCGCGTGCGTTTTTCGGGAGGATAGAGGATGGCTTCATAACGGAAGGTGCGCTTCTCCACCGGCATGCCCAGCGCGACAAAGGCCCAGTCCGGCACGGAAACCTGCTCCACTTGTGGAGTCACGATCTCAAAGATGCATGCTTCGAGAACCCTGTCTTTGTCAGCCGCCAGCGCCTGAGGAACCTGCTGCCTGGCGCGCGCAAAATTGTCGAGAAGCGTGGCCTCGCCGCCCCAAAGACAGATGCTGCGCGCGATGTATTTTGCGCCGACGTTGCCGAGCATGCGGATGTTGTCGTCGAAGTAGCCGCGACCATTCAGCAGGCCCTCCATGCAAATTGCCTGGGAGAGATAGTTACCCAATACTTCGCGCGAGATGGTTCTGTTGAAGTTGTCATTGCGCCGGTTCTGCCGCAGCGAAAAGCCAAACGATGTTTTATCGGCCATTGAGGCCGCGGTTGTGGCAAGAGACGTCTTGAGAAAATCGCGCCGGTGCATTGAGACTCCGAAGCGAAAGCTCGCGCGCTGATCCGATTGATGATTCTACGGAACGACCACTCATTTTAAATGAGCGATCGGATTCCGGGGCTATGTTGCCGCGCATGGAACCGGCGCACGAGCGCGGCGGCGCGAGTCAGCGACCTTGGGTGTATGGGCTGAAGCGCGCAACGACAGACTTGGGCAGCTCTTTTGGAAAGCGCTATTGTTCTTCGGGGCGCTTGTAAGGTTTTTGGAGGTAGGCGCGCGCCTGGTTCACGCAGCCCTGGGTATTGTCGTTGGTCTGGACAGCCAGACGGTACTCGTTGACGGCGCGATCGCGCTGGCCGGTGAGATCGAAGATCATGCCGATCTCGATATGGCTCCAGCACTCCGTCCAGGGCGGATCGTCGTCGCCGCGGAGCGCATCGCGGAAGGAGTTGACGCTGGCCTGGTAGTTGCGCTGGGTGAAGAGCACTTCGCCGATTCGGTAGCTGGCGAGAGAACTTTGCGGGTTGGCCTGCAGTGCTTTCTGATATTCACCGAGCGCGCCGGTGAGGTCGTTCTGTGCGACAAGCTGCTGGCCCTTGAGGATGGAGATGCGGACCTGCAGGTCGGGCGATGATTTGAGGACCCAGTCGCCGGGATCGATGCTGATGCGGCGCGGGCGCCCGAAGGTATCGATGACATACTGCGTGTCAGTACCAACGACTTCCTTCTTTTCGTCCACGGTCTTGCCGTCGGTTTCGACACGGATGTCGACGGGCATGCGGAAGAGGTCGAGGTCCTGGTTAATCTCGCCGATGGTGCGGAAGCCCTTGTTATTGCCGAGGCGATAGACGCTGAACTTGTCAGTGAAGGTGGGCGCGCCGGTGCCGTCGACCCATTGGGCGAAGAAGGGAGTGAGCTGCTGCTGACTCTGCGCTTCGGCGACCTTGACGAAGTCGGCGGCGCGGATGGACTGGTCAGTGTACTGACTGAGGACGCCTTTGAGGGTTGCGAGGAACTGCTTGTCACCGACTTCGCCGCGCAGCATGTGGAAGATCATGGCGCCTTTTTCAAGGGTCATGGACTGGAACTGCGGCGAGAAGGGATCCATGCGGCCGACGCTGGAGAGGGGTACAGTGTCGTAGGCGAGGGCGCCGGCAGATACATCCTGGAGGGCGTTGTTGAGCGCGTTCTTGCCGTTCTGGTCTTCGAGGTACATGAGCTCGCCGTAGCGATCCATGCCGTTGGTGATCCAGGCATCGTTGAGAGTGCGCGCGCTGACCTCAGAGCCCCACCACTGGTGGGCGATGGTGTTCGCGAGAAGCCGGATGCCGGACTTATCGCCGACGCGCGAGCCCATGATGCCGGCGAGCTCAGGCGCCCATACGGCGGGGAGGGTGTCATCGGGAATTTCGACCACGTTGAGGTGGGGAGTTTCTGGAGCACCAAAGCTGCCGGTAAAGAAATCGAACTGGTCGGCGGCGGTATGAGCAACCTGGTTGCCCTGGGCTTGATGGGCGACCGTGAGATAGACCTTTACGTTGCCGGCGCCACCGGTGTAGGGGCCCACGAAGCGGCCCGCGATCACGGTGCCAGGGAAGCCGGGCCTGGTCCAGTCAAAGTCGTATTCGTCTCCCGGCTTGCCGCCGGAAAGCTTGACGGGATGGGGATTTCCCTTGGCTCCGCTGGCGAAGACTCTCATGCCCTGCGGAACGCGGATATGCATTTCAGCGGTGAAGCGGTCGGTGGTGTAACCGGTGGTGGGGAACCAGCGCGCGGCATAGAGCAGATAGGTGATCGGCTCCTCAATGGCGGCGAGTTTGAGTCCCTCAACCGGCCCGTCTTCGTTGCCGGTGATGGTGCCGTCATAGGTGAATGTCCAGCTGCATTTCTGTCCGGAGGGAATGGGAGCGGCAGGAGTGACGCGAATGGTGCCGTCGGCGAGGCGCTCGCCGGTGAGGACTTTGCCGGATTCGTCGGTGATCCTGGAGACCTTGAGTGCGGGGTGGAAGCCGAAGCTGACTTCCTCGGCGTTGTCGGGAGCGGTAAAGCTGACGACAGCGGTGGCGGCGAGGCGATGCGTCGCGGTATCGATTTCGGCGTCGATCTTATAGCCCGTGATATTGAGGCCGGCGCGCTCGCGCTGGGCGGAGGCCGGTGCAGCGAGGAAGGCGGCGAGGGCGACAAAAACAAGGGCCGCCGTCAAGAGAGACAAGAGGCGTTTTGGGATCATCATCATGCGCTTTCTCAAGAATAGTGTAGTCATCGTCCCATTCGAGCTGATGGGGGGACGGGGAAGGACCCGGATGGGGTCCGACTCAGGATTGAACGGGAGCGGAAACCGGGGAAGCCAGTCCGAGCCGGTCAAGAACAATGGTCGCGACACGTTCGATGGCATCTGAATGCGTTCCCTCGGTTGAATTGGTGCGGGGGCCCAGGAGGCTTCGAATCCGCTTGAGCTCCTGCATCATGGACTGCCGAGGGGCTCCATCGGGTAGCAGCGGCGCAATGTGTTGGACGATATTCGATGCGGTGAAGTTGTTCTGAATCAATTCCGGCACTGCGCGCGAGCCCGCGATGAGGTTGGCCATGGCAACGTGAGGAACGGTGACGACGCGCTTTGCGATGGCGAATGTGACGGGTGAGACGCGGTAGACCACGACAAAGGGATTGCCCATGAGGGCGGCTTCGACGGTGGCGGTACCGCTGGCCACGATGGATGCGCGGGCATGGAAGAGCGTGATGCGGGCGTCGTCAGCGAGCTGAACGGAGAGGCCAGAGGAGTGGCGGGTGAGGAGCCGGATGATGAACTGGCGCTGCGCGGAGCTGAGCGTGGGCGCGAGGGGAACGATGAATTGGAAGGTCTCGCGGACCAGGTTCCCTTTTGGGTTCGCGGTGGATTCGGTAACAGCCTCCTCGGACGTCATGGTTTTTACCAGCAGGCGCGCGGCAGAGAGCATTTCGGGCAAGTTGTCGCGGATTTCCTTGGTGCGGCTGCCGGGAAGGAGCGCGATCCAGGTGGCGCCGGGATCGAGCCCGGAGGAAAGCGCGAAGCGGTTGCGGGATTGCGCTGGAAGGGGCAGGTCGGCGAGGGGGTGGCCAACGAATTCGGCGTTGACGCCATGATCGCGGTAGAACTCTTCTTCAAAGGGGAAGATGACAAGCATCTTGTCGACGTAATTCTGCACGAGGCGGATGCGGTGTTTTTTCCAGGCCCAGAGCTGCGGGCTGACGAAGAAGATGACGGGAACACCCTGGCGGTGGAGCTGCTCGGCAAGCTTGAAGTGGATATCGGGGAAATCGATGAGGATGGCGACGCCGGGGCGTCGCGTACGGATGGCGGATTTGAGATGGCGGAACTCGCGGTAGATGCGCGGAAGGTGGCGGACCACCTCGGTGATCCCCATAACGGCCATGTCTTCAGCGCGAACGACGGTCTCGAGGCCGGCGGCGGCCATGCGCGGGCCACCCATGCCGAAGAAATTGGCGGATCGATTTTGGGCTGCGAGGCGGCGCTTCAATTCCGCGATCAGCAGCGCGCCGTAGTGTTCGCCGCTGGCCTCTCCTGCCGAGATGAAGATGTCAGGACCGGACATGGTGCGCGCCCCGTGCTGCGCTGGGGTCATGATAGCTGGTTTGACGCGGGATATTGTGGATTGTGTGACGAGCGGTAACACTTGGGCCGCGCCGGTCAGGATGACTGTGAATTTGGAATGGTGCTATGTACGGGCGGAGCCGCCGCGCATCCACGTTGCCAGCTTTGACGGCCAGTCCGGGTCCATGCAGACGCGCTCGACCCAGATGTAATACACGGCGCAGAGCAGCAGCACCGGCACGATCGTGACAACCATCTGAATCGCGAACGTGGCCAGGTAATCCTGCGGAACAATGAACCTCCTCGTGACCTTGAAGAACACGGCGATGAGCAGGAAGTGAAGCAGGTAGATGGAGTAGCACATTCCTCCGACGATCGCGACCCAGGGGTTGCCGAAGAACCAGCGCAGAAGACGGCTCCGCATGGCCGCCATGCAGAGCAGGATCAATAGAAACGGGAACCAGGCGTCGGACCACGCGTTGTTTACGGTAAAGTACGCAAACCAGCCTGGAACTGCAAGGGCATCCCACCAGGCGGAAGCCCGCGGCAAGCCGGACAGGTACAAATCAGCCAGAAGGAGCCCGGCCAGAAAATACTGGGCGTAGAAAAGGACTGTGAAACGCAGAAGTGCATTGCTCTGCATGATGGTGATCTGCGCCACGCCAAGAGCGGCCATCGAAAGAACAAGCGTCGTTCTTCGCAACGCTGCATTTCTGATCCGGAACAGCAGCGCGAGAAGGGGGGCGACGAGATAAAACTGGATCTCAATCTCGAGGCTCCATGTAACCGAGTTCACCGGATTGAAGTCTCTGAAGATGAGCCCATTCAGATAGACCATCCCGGCCGCGAGGTGCTCGAGGTAGACGCGAGTCATACCGGCGCCGCGTGTGAACACGCCGAATAGCACGATGGCTACCAGGTATGAGGCGATGTAAGGAGGTTCCAGCCGCGTGACACGGCGCAGGAAGTACTTCCCGAGCGCAACCGGTTTTCCGGCTTTCAGCCACTGTCGCGCGAAGGGAAGACCCAGGATGAATCCGCTGATGACAAAAAAGAGTTGTACGCCACGGTTTCCGTTGTCGAGCAGGTTCGCGAGCCCGCTGTAACGGGCTTGCACCGGCACAACGCGCCCCGACCGCAAAAGCAGCTCACGGTGCATGTGGAACGCGACGACCGAGACGATGGCAATGAATCGCAGGCTGTCAATCTCGGGAATCCAGCGGCCGTCGCGGGTAATTCTCCTGAGCCGTTCGATCCACGAAGGCCTGGGATGAGCGCCCTCTCGAGCCTGTTCCTCACGCGCCCCAGGCAAAACGGCTTCCGGGCCAGATTTCGTCACTGGAATCATCAAGAGAACTGCTCAGATTCGAGGAAAGGGATTCGATCTTTCTTACAACTTAACTGCGAGTTCCAGGAAAATCAATGATCAATGCCTGGTCCAGCCGTGCATGCCGGCTTCGAAGCTGCGGCGGTCAAGGCGCGGCAGCGCACGCGCGACGTTGTGAGGGAAGAGCGGAAAATGCCGCGCCGCGATAAGCAACTCGGGGACACACCAGACGTCGTCTTCCGAAGTCATCCAGTGAAGTTTGTCGAGGCGCGCGAGATTCACCGGGACGGAATAGGCGCGGAGAGTGCGCTCGCCGCGCAGGTTGTAATAGTGCTCGAAGTAGCTGAGGGCCAGCTCGCGCGTTGTGCGGTAGATCGGAGCGCGAAAGCGGAGGCCGGCAAAGTTCGATTTGGCGATGCTACCCCAGAGGCCGTTATCGCGGTAGACGGCGACGACATGGTCGTCGTCGTGGACCGCTTCGAGATCCATGAGCAGAGGCGGGTAGCCGTTGGCGCGCAGGGCAGCTGCCGCGAGCAGCGCCCCTTCGAGGCAGTGTCCTTTGCGCTCGCGCAACACGCGCTGCGGAGACCACGCGGTATTGGCGTACTGGTATTGAAGGGCGTCCACGAATTTCTGAATATGCGCGGGCTTTTTGAGGGCGCGGAGGATGCGGAGGTCGTCGGGCGAAAGGCCGAAGGATGCGCGGCCGTTGCGGTGGAAGCCATTTCCTGGCAGACGATCACTCCTGGAAGGCACGGCGGGACTCCATTGGGGTCGCGGAGATTATAGCGTCAGAGAACATGGATCGGGGGGAATGACGCTCACCGAGCGGAGGATTGTGGCCCGAGCCTCCAGCGAAGCCCGAGGAGCACCGGGTTTGATGGGGTTTGATTCCCACCCTAAACGCAAAAAAGGCGTTTAGGATGGGCACCCGCGATCAAGGTTTATTCCTGGCCTGCGGACTCAGCCATATGCTCATGCTCCTCGGCGAGAGCGCGGGCTTTCTCGGACTGCTGCTTCAAGCTTTGCGCGAGGTAGGCGCAATGATTGACGGTGCCAGGCGCGAATTTGCCGTTATTGGTTGAGGGATTGGAGCGGAACGCGGCAGCCATTCTGGCGTGGTCGTTTGAGGCAGCGAGCAGTTGCTGGGCCTCGACCCGATACCAAGCGGCGATCCGCTGGTGATCGGCAGGGGTTTTTGCGGTGGCGACGAGAGCGGCGAGCTGCTTTTTCGAAAGCTGCTCCGGTTGTGCTGATGCAGCGAAGACCGGGACGGTGGCGAGGATAAAGGTAACAACGATAGCGATGCGTTTCATTGGAAATCTCCTTGCGTGAGTAAAGCGCGGATGCGGGCGCGCGCCATGCGCGGCGGCGCAGGTCAGTGGCTCACAAGGAGAGAACTAGATGCGGAAGGTTCGCAAGAGCGCCTGAAGATCCGAAGCGGATGCAAGAACGCGGACGGTGGAAGGGACGAGTACGCGCAGAGTGTGAAGAGTAAAGCCGGCGATGTGTTGCGGAGCATCGAGAGCAGATGACTCGAATCTGATCTTTTCCGGAGCGACGGGCCCCGGCGCCTGCTGAGGCGCGATCGAGCAGCAGCCTTGGGTGCAATCCTGCGCGACGGGAGAGGACGTGGATGCGCTCATGGAACTGGCGCTTTCCATATCGCAGCAAGTCATTTCAGTTTGGAGATCGCTTTGCGCGAAAGAACAGAGATCTTCGGCCAGGCTGGGCGGCAGGGCAATGAGCAAGGCAACGAGCGCAGCAACGATCTTGAGGACGAGCTTCATGGGTTCGAAGGTTGAGTATGGGCGTTGCTGGGGGAAGGAATCAGTGATTGGGATCACATTCACGGCCTTCCTTCTCCAAACGGAAAGGGCGCGTTTAGGTCGGCTTCCGGCGACACGATCGAACAACAGCAGATCCTTCGATTCACGCGTCAACGAGGGGGACGGATCGAGCTCAGAAAGTCAGATTGTGATGTGACATCTTGGGAACGGTTCTTTGTTTTTCCGGCGCTCGTCACGAGTTTGCGTGACCACCGTCACGGAACGGCGTTCATATTGAACTTTTGCGCCTACGCCGGCGTAGAAAGGCAGTATGAAGAGCGATCTGAAGTTTGCGATGCGGCAGCTGGCGAAATCGCCGGGCTTTGCGGTGACGGCGATCATCACGCTCGCGTTGGGCATTGGCGCCAATGCCGTGGTGTTCAGCGTTCTGAATGCAGTGGTGCTGCGGCCGCTGAATGTGCCGGATGCTGCCAATGTGTTTATGCTGCAGCGCGCGTTCGACAAGGGAAGCACTCCATCGCAGTCCTATCCCGACTATGTTGACTTGCGGGACAAGAACCATACATTTTCGAGTATCGTGGCGTTCGACATTCTGGGCCCTGTGGGGATGGACGCGGGCGGCAATCCGTCGACGGGCTGGCCTTACATGATCAGCGGCAATTATTTTGACGCGCTCGGCGTTCAGCCATACCTGGGGCGCTTTTGCCACGCGTCGGATGAGAAGGGATACGGCAGCGCCCCTTATGTGGTATTGAGCTACGCGTTCTGGCATAGCTACTTTCACGATGATCGGAACGTTGTGGGACGGATGCTGCAGATCAACAAGCACCCGATGACGATCATCGGCGTGGCTCCGAAAGGTTTTCGCGGGACGGAGTTGTTTTTTGCGCCCGCGGTGTGGATTCCGATCGTGGAGCAGCCGCAGGTGCAGGGACAAAACAATCTGCAGTTTCGCGGCAATCACTCCAGCATGCTGATCGGACGGCTGAAGCCGGGCGTCACGCCCCAGGCGGCGACCGCAGACCTGAATACTCTGGCGGCCGCGTTGTCCAAAGCGTATCCGGGTGACGATGACGGGTTTAAGCTCTCGCTGGCGCATCCAGGTCTGATGGGAGACATGCTGGGCGGTCCGGCCAAGGCTTTTATGGGTGGACTAATGCTGCTGGCGGGACTGATCCTGCTGGCTGCATGCGCCAATTTGGGCAGCCTGTTTGCGGCGCGAGCTTCCGATCGAGCGAAGGAAGTAGCGATGCGCCTGGCGCTGGGTTCGTGGCGCGCGCTCATCCTGCGGCAGCTCCTGACTGAAGCCGTGGTGGTGGCGCTGGCGGGCGGAGCGGTTGGTCTTGCGGGGGGCGTGGTGATCCTGCGCATGCTGAGCTTCTGGCAGCCGATCCCGGACATTCCCATCAATGTGCCCGTGAATCCGGACGTGCGGACGTATGGGCTGGCCCTGCTGCTGGCGCTGGCGAGCGGAATTCTGTTCGGGATGGTTCCGGTGCGGCAGGTGATGCGCTCCGATCCGTGGCAGGTGATCAGGACAGGGATGAGCGGCGACGCGACAATGAAGCGCATCACTCTGCGCGATGTGCTGCTGATGTTGCAGATTGCCATTTGCGCGGTGCTGGTGACGTCTTCGCTGGTAGCGGTGCGCGGGCTGGTGCGTTCGATCCGGAGCGATTTCGGATTCAATCCGCAGAACGTAATGCTGGCCAACACAGATCTGCGCATGGCGGGCTACGAGGGCGAGCAAGTGCCGCAGATGCAGCGGAGAATGCTGGACGCTGTCGCGGCGATCCCGGGGGTGACTTCGGCGGGATTGATTGACAACGTGCCGCTGGGCCTGGGCGCCGGTGATTCGTACGTCTATACCGATACGACGACAGATTTCAGACCGACGAATTACGCAGCCGATGCGATGGACTACAACGTGTCTCCCGGGTACATGGATGCGGCGGGGACGAAGCTGCTGGCGGGGAGAGACATCAGCTTCCACGACGACAAGCCGGCACCGAAAGCGGTTCTCGTGAACCGCCGTTTTGCCGAGAAGGTATTTGGCTCCGTGCAGAAAGCAATCGGAGGGCACTTCAAATACTGGGGTGGAGAGCGGGCGGAGGTGGTTGGCGTGGTGGAAGACGGGAAATACCGCACGCTGACCGAAGACCAGATGCCGGCGATGTTCTTCTCGTATCAGCAGCACGAGTCGAGCGGCACGTGGCTGGTGGTGCGGTCGCAGCGCGATCCCCAGGAGATTGCGCGGGCAATCGACAGAACGCTGCACGGGATGGATTCCGCACTGCCGCTTGGGATCACGACGTGGACCGAGCAGTTGGATAGTGCGTTGTTTGCGGCGCGCATAGCGACCGTGGCGCTTGGCGTTCTTGGGCTGTTGGGCGCGATGCTGGCCGTGACAGGAATTTTTGGTATGGCGTCGTATGTGGTGAGCAAGCGGCTGCGCGAGTTGGGAATTCGCATGGCGCTTGGTGCGAGCCAGCGGCAAATACTGCGTGCCTCGCTGGGACGGGCCTTCCGGCTGCTGGCCATTGGATCGGTGGCGGGCGTGCTGCTGGGAGTGCTGGCAACGCGGGTGCTATCGTACATCGTCTACCAGGCGACGCCGAAAGATCCGGTGGTGCTGCTCGGAGTGACCGCGACGATGCTGGTTCTGGGACTCGTTGCGACGTGGATCCCGGCGCGACGGGCGCTGGCGGTAGATCCGCTGGTGCTGCTAAGAGACGAGTAGGGGATGGGGTGTCCGCTGACGCCCGGTTGTTCGACGGGGCTAGTGGGTCGAGTGGGTTTCGCTCTCGTCCTTGCTGCTGGTGCCCCACAGGATGCAGACAATAAAGGTGATAGCGAACAAGGGGACAACGAAAAACGGGGAAGTGATAACCATGCGTCCGGGCTCTCCGTGACTCAAGAGTATCAAAGGTCTCTCAAGTTGAAACGCGAACCAAACCAGCCGTATACTAAATACGGACTTAACCAGTCGTATTTTCAATGCTGAAGCTCACAAAAAAGGCAGATTACGGGCTCATGGCGCTGAAGTATCTTGCCGAGCATCCGGAGACGTCTGCGCTGAGCGCGAAGGACATCGCGGATGCCTATGGGATTCCCGCGCAGTTGCTGGCCAAGATTCTGCAGCAGCTGACCAAGGCGGGAATGCTGAAGTCGCATGCGGGGATGAACGGCGGGTATGCGCTGGCGCGAGAAGCGAACAAGATTTCTGCCTTCGAGGTGATTCACGCGATCGACGGGCCGTTGTTCATCACCTCGTGCACGAAGGGCGCAAAGGGATGCGATCTGACCCCGAGCTGCACCATCAAGGAACCGCTGGCGCGGGTAAATGACACGATCTCCGGAGTGCTGAAGAGCATCAGCATCCAGGACCTGGCCGAGAAGGAACAGCCGGCTGGACCGGCGCATGGCGGCAGCAAGCTGGTTACATTGACGCTATCGTGATCTGGTGCGGGCGCCGATCGAGGGAGATTGGATGACCACAGTTGCGAGCGCGCAGCCAGGCGTGAAGCTGCCGATCTACATGGACAATCAGGCGACCACCCCGCTCGATCCGCGAGTGCTGGAAGCGATGATGCCTTACTTCACGGAGAGGTTTGGCAATGCGGCCAGCCGGAACCACTCGTTTGGCTGGGAAGCCGAGCATGCCGTGGAGACGGCACGCGAGCAGATCGCGAAGCTGATTGGCGCTACGGCGAAGGAGATCATTTTTACTTCGGGTGCGACAGAGAGCGACAACCTCGCCATCAAGGGTATCGCGGAGATGCATCGCGAGCGAGGCAACCATATCATCACGCAGATGACGGAACACAAGGCGGTGCTCGACACGTGCAAGCGGATGGAGAAGCACGGCTGCCGCGTGACCTATCTGCCGGTGAAGGCGGATGGGCTGGTCGATCTTGAAGATCTGAAGCGCGCCGTCGACGAGAAGACGATTCTGGTTTCGATCATGGCAGCGAACAACGAGATTGGCGTGCTGCAGCCGGTACGCGAGATTGGAAAACTGTGCCACGAGAAGGGCGTTCTGTTCCACACCGACGCGGCGCAGATGATTGGCAAGGCGGCGTTCAACGTGATCGAAGACCAGGTGGATCTGGCGTCGATTTCAGGGCACAAGATTTATGGGCCGAAAGGCGTGGGCGCGCTGTACGTGAGAAGGCGCAATCCGCGGGTGCAGATTGCGGCGCAGATGGATGGAGGCGGTCACGAGCGCGGGATGCGCAGCGGGACGCTGAATGTTCCGGGCATTGTGGGCCTGGGCAAGGCATGCGAGATTGCCATGGCGGAGATGGATGCGGAGGCGGCGCGATTCCGGGCGATGCGGGATCGGCTGCGACAGAAGCTTGAGGCGGAACTCGAGCATGTCCAGGTGAACGGGTCGATGGAACACAGGCTGGCCGGCAATCTGAATATGAGCTTTGCTTATGTCGAAGGCGAAAGCCTGCTGATGGGAATGAATGATGTCGCGGTGTCGAGCGGTTCGGCGTGCACGTCGGCGACTCTCGAACCGAGTTACGTGTTGAAGGCGCTGGGCGTGAGTGACGAGGCCGCACACAGCAGCATTCGATTTGGGTTGGGGCGGTTCAACACGGAGGCCGAAGTGGATTACGTGGCCGCGAAGGTGATTGATGTGGTGAAGAAGCTGCGGGAGCTGGCGCCTGAGTACGAGATGGCGAAGGAAGGCGTTGAGCCGAAGAGGATTCAGTGGGCATCAAGTTAAGAGGTCAGGGATCAGGGATCAGGGATCAGAAAAACAGGATTAGAGGCCGTGAGCGATAACAGGGCAGCAGATAGATCAATCGCGGAAGGCCGCTGGTCATCTAATGAATTGAGACAGGAAAGGTAGTCATGGGTGATTTCGTAACGATTGGGTCGAAGCCGGGCGAGGGTGCTTCTGCGGTTCCTGAGCAGCAGAGTGAATCGAATGCAGCAACCGGCCTGCAGGTGACCCCTGCGGCGGTCGAGCATATTCGCGCGGTGATGGAGAAGGAAGGCGTTTCGCCTGTGCAGGGCGGATTGCGTCTCGGCGTGAAGGGCGGCGGATGCTCGGGGCTTTCGTATGCGATGCAGGTTGAACCAGAGCCTCGCGAGCGAGACCATGTCTTCGAATTCGACGGCGTGCGGGTATTCATCGATCCCAAGTCGTTCGTGTATCTGAGCGGCGTGACGCTGGATTACGAGGAGACGCTGATCCGGCAGGGCTTCAATTTCATCAATCCGAATTCGAAGCACTCCTGCGGTTGCGGTTCGTCGTTCTCGGTGTAGATCCGCGATCAGAAGTCAGTGCTAGCGAGCCGATTCACTCAGGCTGAACGCGGCCTCGAAGTGGATGACTTCAGAAGGCTCGCCGGGAACAAGATAGACACTCAGCACATCAAAGCGCACGGATGGCGCCGCGGCTTGCGGCAGCTGGCGGATATAGCGTCGCGCGAGGCGGCGCAGGAGGCCGCGCTTGTGCGCATCGACCGCAGCCTCGGCGGGAGTGCTGTCGCGCGCGGTGCGCGTTTTCACTTCGATGAAACAGAGCATGGGGCCTTGCCAGGCGATGAGGTCCACGTCGCCGGGGACATCGCCGGAGGACCAGCGCCGGGCCACGATCGTGTATCCCTTGCGGCGCAGGTAGAAGAAGGCAGCGTCTTCGCCGGCGGTTCCGGTGACGAGGTGGGCGGGCATTTTGTCGAGGCGCCCGCGAGCGTCGGCGAAGCGATCGAGGCCGGTGAGCGCGCGCTCGAGCAGGCTTGATTTGGCTGAAGGCATTGCATCCATTGTCGGGCTCGGGAGCGGAGGGATGCAAATTGGAGAAACATCCCTCAGGGGCTAAAGCCCTCAAGTTTAAGAGCGATGGCGGCACGGCTGAAGCCGTGCCCCTTCAAAACGAAATTCAAAAGCAGATTCTTCGCTCCGGTCGCCGCGGCGCCCCCCCGCTCGGGGTGACAGGTGCCTGGATTTCCCACCGCTAAACGCAAAGGACACGTTTAGGATGGGGCACCCGAGGTTTACCTTTTGTTTGATCAGGCGGTTGCGCCGGCGAGCTGGCCTGCGTGAGCGTGCTCTTTTTCCGCCGCCGAGAGCGCCTCCTCAAGGATGTCGAGGGCGACGGTTGCCTCTTCTTCGCTGATGATGAGGGGCGGGCAGAGGCGGATGGAGCTTTCGCCGCAGCCAAGGACCATGAGGCCGCGCTCGAAAGCGAGAGTCTCGATGCGGTTGCGCACGGCGGCAGCGGGTTCGCGGGTGGATTTATCCTTGACCAGCTCGATCGCGATCATGAGGCCGCGGCCGCGCACATCGCCGACCATGGGATGAGATTGCTTCCAGGTGTGGAGGCGCTCGAGCATTTTCGCGCCAACACGCGCTGCATTGGCGATGCCTTCACGATGGAGTATGTCGATGGTCGCGAGGGCCGACGCGATGGAGACGGGATTGCCGCCGAAGGTGGAGGCGTGGGAGCCGGGCACCCAGTCCATGATGTCAGCGCGGCTCATGCAGACGCCGAGGGGCATGCCGCTGGCGATGCCCTTGGCCATGCAGACGATGTCGGGTTCGACGCCGGAGTGCTCGATGGCCCACCATTTGCCGGTGCGGCCAGCGCCGGACTGGACTTCGTCGGCGACAAGCAGGATGCCGTGGCGATTGCAGATGGCGCGGAGCTCGCGGAGGAAGTTGTCGGGCGCGACAACATAACCGCCTTCGCCCTGGATGGGCTCGACGAAGATGGCGGCTACTTCTTCGGGAGGAACGATGGTCTTGAAGAGTTTTTCTTCGATGTAGCGCGCACAGCCAAGGCTGAAGGCTTCTTCCTCCTGCGGGCCGCCGGTACATCCGCGATAAGCGTAGGGATAGCGGACGTGGGTGACTCCGGGAACGAGCGGCGCGAAGCGGCGTTTTTGCTGCGGCTTTGAGGCGGTCAGCGAAAGCGCGCCCATGGTGCGCCCATGGAATGCGCCGAGAAAGGCGATGATGTGCTGGCGGCCGGTGTGATAGCGGGCCAGCTTGAGCGCGCATTCGATGGCTTCGGCGCCGGAGTTCCCATAGAAGAATTTATGCGGGCCGGGCATGGGAGCGACGGCGCTCAGTTTCGATGCGAGCCCGGTGAGGTGCTCGTCGTAGAAGTCGGTGCCGGAGATGTGGATCAGCTCCGCGGCCTGTTTCTGGATGGCGGCGACGACTTCAGGGTGGCAGTGGCCGGTGGAGACCACGGCGATGCCGGCGGCAAAGTCGAGGAACTCGTTGCCGTCCACGTCTTCAATGCGGGCGCCACGGCCGCGCTTGGCCACGAGGGGATAAGAGCGCGTGTAGCTGGGCGAGATGAGGCGCGTGTCGGCTTCGACCGCGGCTTTCGCCTTAGCGCCTGGGACTGCTCCCACTAGTTTGGGTCCGAACTTCGCGTGCAGTTCCTGTCTGGTCATCTTCATTTCTCCTCGGCATATCTAGTTAGGCGACCGGCGGCTCCAGGGATGGAGGACGGCCGCGACCCCGCCCTGCGAGGTCGACTAATCCATTGGGGAACGCAAAGCAGGCAGGGATCTTCGGCGGACGCGGTTCTGGATCAGTCGCCGCCGAAGAGGCTAGGTCGAGTGCGGGTAGGCAGCACGCGCAGATGACGACGCGGGCACATGCAGCGCACGCGCAAACGCGACCAGCGCTTGGAGGCCGGTACGAGATTCGCGATGGCGATGAGGTGGTGCATGGGGTCCCCGCTGGTAAGAGGATAGCACGGGGTCAAAATGAGACGCGCTTGCGGGTCCTGCGACCCTACACGCGCAAGGAGCGTCGAGGGATGGGGCTCGGCGACACGAGACAACAACTGGAGATCCTTCGCTCCGCCCGGCCCATTCGACCGCTTCGGTCGAACGGGTCCCCGGAAGCCGCGCTGCCGAGGGCCATCTGGTTTGGTGATTCCGACCCGAAACGCACGATGGGCGTTGGGGATGGGGCACTCGGCCTGCGGCTTACGACGAGGGCTTCTTGTCGAAGGCGGTGGATGGTACGAGTGCGGCAGGCTCTTCGCCGTCGAGGGAGATCTTGCTGTGCTCGAAGGTTTGCAGAGCGTCCTGGTCGGCGGCCATGGCCATCCAGCAGACAGCGCTGTTCTGCAGCAGGCCGCAGGCGACTTCGACGGTGTAGCGGGAGTCGGGATGGCCGAGGACGACGCCCTGAGCGCGCTCGATCCAGATATTATGCGTGCCCAGCATATAGGCGCCATAGACCGGCTCGGAGATTGCGAACGTCTTCTTGATGCCTTCGGATGCTCCCTGCGCGAAACCCGGGAGGTCTTTCTGGGTCATCTGTTGGCCGAAGCAGCCGAAGGGAAGCTCGACGGCGACGATGACTGAGGCGGGGGTGCCGTGCCTGGCGGTGAGAACGACCTGGACGCACTCGATGCCTTTCTTTTCATCGTCCGACGCGGCCGACTGGGACTGCTGCTGCTTGATGAGGGGCAGAGTCGGTTTCATGTCAACTACCTGCCAGTCGGGTGGCAGCGTGTAGTTGAATCCCGCGCTGGGCTCCGGCGTTGCCGCTGCTGAAGGAGCGGCAGGGGCCTGAGCGAGCAGACAGGAACCCGCGAAAGCGACGAGGAGGGCTGCAATTCGAGGATGCATTTGGCCGCAAGTCTACCACGGAGGAGGTGCGCGGAGGATGTGACGAAAGTGGTGCGCAGCGACCGGCCGGAAGGTCAAGCCGCATGATCTGACGGGGATGGAATTAGTTGAGGAACAGAACAGAAATCGCGGAGAGTATGCCGGTGACCGAGAACAGGATGCCGAGATACCAGTAAATGCGGCTTCGGGTGAGCAGGGTGACGGAGGTGACTACGAGTCCGATTTCGAGCAAGGCTTCAGAAAGATCGTAGCGGTCGGCACGGGCCTCGGCCTTTTCAACCTTCTCCTGGAGTTCTTCAGCCTTCTGCCTGTCTTCTTTTTGGTCCTGCGTGGATTTGGCGACGGCATCCTTCCACGTCTGTTCAAGTTTTGCGGCGGCTGCCTTGTCGGTCACGGCGAGGTTGGCGAGCATGTTGGAAGCGAGCTCGGTGTCATGGGAACGGATATGGCGCGCCTGGTACTCGTTCCACTGGTCAGTCGCCTGGTTCTGAAAGAGCACGGCCTCGGTGTGGGTGCGATGGCCGAGGACGGTGGTGATGGCCACCAGCACGGCGACTACGCTCATGGTGAAGGCGACCGGGCGCATCGCGGACTCGCCGCCCTTTTCGGCCTGCTCTTTGAGTTCCTGAACTTCGTTGGCTTCCATGGTGGCTCTTGGAGTGTGCTGCTAGAGGCTATCACAGGAAGGGTTGCGATGCAGCAGAGGAAGCAGAGAGAGGTTTGCCGACCATGAGCAGGGAGGAGACGCGCCGGGCATCATTTGCTTCTCCCACCCATGACGGTTCGCAGAGGCGCGTCATTGGTGGTGGGCCGCCTACCAGCGGTAGACGGTCAGCTCGTCGAGATAGACGTTGCCCCAGGAGGTGGCGCTGCTTGATCCGTCGATCTGGAAGTTGGTGACGATGGCTGGGCCCCAGCCGAGATCGTAACCCGAGAAGACCGTGAAGTTGAGATCCTGCTGCTTGCCGTCAAGCCAGACCGAGTGATAAGTGACCCAGCCAGATTCGTTGTGCGAGTAGTAGATCTGCACATGATGCCACTGGTTAACGCCCCAGCTGTGCACATTGCAGGGAGCGTAGGAGTGCAGCCAGGTGTCGTTCGGGCTGGAGGGCGAGCCGCCGTTCACGGCATAGTCCCACCGCTGGATCCAGGAGTCGCACTGGAATCCCATGATGACGGTCTGGCCGTTGGGCATGGTCTGGTTCAGGTCGAACTCGAGGTTCGAAATGCCGGAGGACGAATTGGCGATGTAGACCCATGTGTCGTAGAAGAAGTTCTGCGAGGTGTTGTTGTCATCGAACTGGACGGAGTAGCGCTGGCCGCCGAAGTCGTTGAACTGGTTGGCGAAGAGGCGCGAGGTGCCGAGCAGCGACGGTGAGCTTACAAGGCTCATGGTGCCACTCGACGAGCCGGATGTGCCGCCATCATGGACCGAGACCCAATTGCCGAGGGTCTGCAGGCTGCTGTGTTTGACCGCATTGGAAGGGATGACCGAACTGGTCTGAGAAGGCGCGGAAGCGGCGCCGGCCACGACGTCGATGGATACATCGGTGACGCAGACGGCGCCTTTGGTGTTCCAGACCTTGACGTGCAAGGTGTGCCAGCCACCAGGGGCGCCGACGGGACCGTCGATCTGGTCGTCGTGCCAGCTGGAGGTGTTTGCGCTGCTGTCGAGGGAGTATCCAACGGCGCTCACCGGGAGGGAGGAGCAGGAACTGGCGCTCATGTGGAGAGTGAAGGGGGAGGAGACTTGCTGGCCGTTGGTGGGGCTCATGATCACAGTTTGTGCGAAGACGGGAGCGGTTGCGAGGGCGAGCGTGATACAGGCGCAACAGAGACGATTTGTCAGATGCATCGAGAATTCCTTCATCGGGTTAAGTGCTGTCAGAACGGCGATTCGGCACACGACAAGTTGCCAGCACTCAAGTGCCGGATGGACCGTCAGACAGGGCCCAGGTACAACGCTCCTTCGAATTCTCGAAAGGGAGCGAACGAGTCCAATGTTGAGTGGGCTTTTCTGAGCGGGGCGCAGTGAACACCCGGAGTCGAACTGCTCAGCGAACCTCTTTAGTCGAGCGGCAACCGGCGAAGCGGAAAGCGGTGCAATTCCATTTCGAGGTCAGGCCGTTGCGTCCTCTCAAATACCAGCCGTACGAGACGTCGATTCATTGGGACGAATCACGCTCTGCATCAAGGTGATTGTTTGACCGATCGGCAATATCAGTCGTGTTAACGTTTCCGCAATTCTTACACGCGGGTGGGGGGCGAAGACAACCCCAAATCTGAAAACGTTGCCTGATGTGGGACGCTCGATTTGATGAGGTTTGATTTGGTTTTGATGCGCTCTGAATTCCGGAGAGTTCAGCATTTCGGATGGGGATTTTTGAACGGCAATTCGATCGGAAGCCAGTCAGAAAGGCGCTTGGAATTGACTTCTGCATTTCCGGCCTGGGGGGAGATGGAGGACCGGACCAGCGCGACGTTAATTTTGACCTTTCCTTTCATGCAATAGGCGCCGAGGAGCCGCGCGAGGCCCTTGTCGGCGAGATCGATGTAGTCAGCGGAGAGCGCGCCCTGGGCTCCGGAGAGATCGGTTGCCCCGAGAATCATCTGGTCCTGAACGGGCTGGTCAGATTTGGCGGCTGACTTGGCGCTGGAAGCGTCGAATCGCACGATGAGGCTGGCTCGTGTCTCGAGCGCGTCAGGATTTGCCGTGTACTTGATGGACGGAATGGTCAGCCCGGCAGGGTTTGGCTTGGCTGGGGGCGCGTCGAACTCGATGTGGTAGGGCGCACCCTTCCATTTGGGTTGCGCCGGAATGTTTGCGGACTTCGTGCCGCCATCTCCGCAACCCGCCAAAAACATTAATCCACCGAATGCCACAACGATGCCTTTTTTCACGACATTTCCTCGCTTGTCTGGGATGACGCGTCAGGATATCACCAGCCGAGCCGGAGGGCACTGATTTCACGGGAGCGTTAACGAGGGTTTTCTTTGGGAGCCGGACCGAGCCGGGAGATGGCCGCGCTCATTTCCGCCTCAATATCGGCAAGCTTGTCCTGTGCTGTCTGGAGACGCTGCTCCATGTCCTGCAAACGGGAACTCGCGTCACGTTCAACCGCCTTCATAGCGGTAACGTTCGATTTGTGACGATCGACCTCCGCGGAGATCGCCTTTCTCTCATCATCGCTTGCAGCTTTCTCGAGCGCGTCCTCTGCCTGCTTCAGATCGGCTGCCACCCGTCCTTGATCGAGATGAATGTCGTTGAGCCTGGCGCGCGCCCGGTCTGTATTCTCGGTGGCGCGATTGACGACGCCCTGTTGCATTTCGAGCTCGGCAACCAGCAACTGCGTGGTTTCGGTGACGCGCATATCTGCGTGAATGGCGCGGAGCTCCACGAGGATGTCGCGCAGGGTCTGCGCGTCGGAGTCCGGGGTTTGTCCGGAGGCGGTCGCGAGCAGGGTTGAAGAGACGAGTGCAACGAGGATTGCCCGAATGAGCATGGACGGATGGACCTCCTGTTTTCGACCAGAGCATTGTCGGCTGGAATCGGGCGGGTTGTCACGTTGGCGGACGCGTGAGCAAGGCGACCGGGCGGAAGCGGTCGCAGCGAGGATGGCCATTCACTTGCGCACTGCCTTGTGATCCTGGCCGCCCTGATGCAGGATGGCGCCGCTCACCTGACCTTTGTCATCGGTGACAAACTCGACCTCGGCATCGACCACCGTGAGGAAGAAACGGGTTTGCGATTCAGGGTAGATCGGGAATTTGGGCTGATTCGTCGCCTGCGTCATGAGCTGGTCTCCCTCGAGCGTGAACGTGACGCTGAAATCCGGTGCAAGCTGGTAGGTCCCGACATAGCGTGCCAGTGTGGCGGGATCCACCTTCACCTTGGTACGGACGGGGGGCTGCCAGGCCGGCCATTGGTAGGCAATGGCGATGGCGCTCATGACCTCGGAAGCAAGGCGCTCGCCTCCCTGGGCGTTGGTCATCACCGCCGCGCCGTCACCGTTGCGATCGAATCCGACAAACATGCTTTCGAATCCGGCATTGACTCCTCCGTGCGAGAACCAGGAATCAGGAGTGGAACCGCCCAGTTGCAGACCGAGGCCCCAATCGCCTTTTCCGCGAGTCAGCATCTGCTGGGTCATCGACTGGGAGAGGACGTGATTCGCCTTGCCGGCGAGGGAATTCTGTACCTCGATGATGTAGAGGCAGAGGTCCGACGGAGTGGTCCAAAGTCCGGCAGCAGCCATTTCCGGATAGGTGTGAGGGCCGCCCGGGACCGGGGCTCCGTCGTCGTTGTAAGGCGTCGCCGCATTATTCGGGAGCAGCGCCGCTGGGAGAGGCTGTTGATAGGTGCTGTGCGTCATGCCGATGGGAGCCAGAACGGTTTTGTGAAGAAAATCAGGAAACGGCTCTTTCGTTGTATCGATCACCAGTTGCTGCATGATGGTGTAGCCGCCACCCGAGTACCTCCAGTTCGCTCCCGGAGCACCGTCGAGCCGGATGGCCGGCGTGTTGGCGGGAGGCTCTCCGTTGAGAACCTGAACGAGGGAGGGAACGGGCGCCCCCGCGGCGTATCCGGGAAATCCATGAACCGTAATGCTGGCCGTGTGGGTGAGGAGTTCACGCAACGTGACGGTTGCGCCCGGCGCTGCATTACTTGGGGGAAGCTTCCAACTATGGAGGCTGGCGTTGATGTCGGAATCGAGCGAGAGCTTGCCCTGCTGGACGAGGTGCAGCGTACCCATTGCGGCCAGCGGCTTGCTGATTGAGCCGGCCTGGAAAAGCGTGTCTGCATCCACCGGGTTGCCCCCGGTTTGCCGGACCCCGTATCCTTTGGCCCATTCGATGGCGCCGTGACGAATCACAGCGATGCTGACTCCGGGGATGTGCAGCTGCGTCATTCGTTGGGTGAGGCTGGTGCAGTTCTGGGTCTCGCCTTTCACAATGACAGGCGGCGGCATGCATGAGGTCACTCCTTCGACGTGCTTTTCGACGTCGCTTTGGCTTGCCCGGTCGCTCTGACCCTGCATGCGTTGCGAAGCGAAACCCGCAACGATCGCCAGAACGATCAAGAGTCGTGTGGTCATGCTGCCTCCGATGGGCGGAGTATACGTCAGGCGGTCGGTTTGACCCGAACAGTCGCGGACCGATCTTCATCTCGTCCATCGCCTGCCGGGATCGGACAGGATGTGACGTTGGGCTGCTCATCCGTGTAGCGGAAGACATGATTTCGTTGGTGAGTTTCTGATTGTTGGCCGGGCGCAAGCTGGAGCATAATGGCGGAACCTCTTGGAATTGAAAGGAGATCTGGCATGAAGTTGGCTTCGATTCTGATTCTCTTTCTGGGCATGTCGACGCTGGCGGACGCCCAAAAAGGACCCTGTACAGAAAACATGATTCGCAGCGGCGATATGCCGGTTGCTGACGATGCGTACTCCTACATGCCTCCCTACGGCAGGCCGGTGATCGGCAATGCGGGAATGGAAAAGGCGAACACGAAGAGCTTTTCGGATCGCACCAACATTCAGCGCTCGTGGGAAGACGACCATCGCGTCGTCGTGAATTCGGACGGCGACATGGCCTATGAATACGGCACGCTGCGCATGAGCTACGACAGCAAGTCGGAGGGGCACCAGGTGTTTGAGGCAGTCATGCTGATGGTGTACAAGGCCAAGGGCGGTACCTGCCAACAGGCGGCCCTGACGATGCAGCCTCTCGAACCGGAAAAGAAAAACTGATGGCGCGAAAGCGCAGATTCATTGTGCACGTCGCGGCCAGCGCGGACGGTTTCATTGCGCGGAGGGATGGTTCCGTCGACTGGCTCGAGAGCCCGCGACTCAAAGGCAGTTATGGCATGGGCGCGTTCTACCGCACGATCGATACGTGCGTTCTCGGTCGCAAGACGTATGAGCAGGCAGTGAAATTCGGGATGGCCGACGGCTACGCGGGCAAGAAGAATTATGTGCTGTCGCGGACGCTGAAGAAGGTGAAGAGCCCGAAGATTTTTGTTGTCGGTGATGATGTGGCCGGGTTTGCGAAACGGTTGCGAGCCGAAAAAGGGAAACATATCTGGCTGGTTGGCGGAGCGGAGCTCATTGCCGGCTTTGTGGACGCGGGTGAAGCGGACGAACTCATGATTCATGTGATTCCGCACCTGATTGGCGACGGAATCCCAGTGGTAGCTCCGCGAGGACGCGATCTGCCGTTAAAGCTGCTGGCCTGCCGCGCGTTCGCTGACGGCGTGGTGCGGCTGCACTACGCGATTGAATCCGATCGATCGGACCAAGTGCCGAAAACGCGGTGAATGCAGCTTCGGGTAGCGGGCCGCCCGGTATTCGCGCGCGACGGATCAGAGCGGCCTCAAAATTCCGGGGAGGTTTTACGATCGTTAGTTGTTAGACTTAAGCACCACGCAGAGCGGCGTTTGGCGCTTGTGATTCCTCACAACCTCGGAGTGTGAGGCGGGCACGCCGGCCCGGATCTGAACCCTCTCAGGAGGTCCAACCCGGATTTGATGAATTACCTGAGCCCCTGGGACGGTATCCCGCTGCGGTCGCGAGTCGTCCTCCTGCTTGCCGTATTCTGTGTGTTCGCCGGAATTGGGTTTGCCGGTGATATTTACCATCTGGGCCGGCAGTCCGCGCCGGGGCTCGCGGGGAGGGTTCTGACGATTGGCGTGTTCGCGGTCTGCTATACGGCCAGCGGCATCATCCTGAGACGGAAATTCTGGATGGCCTACCTGCCGTTGTTCGCTCTGCAGTCTCTCTGCATGACCCTGCTGGCGATACGGTTTCCTGACGTAGCGCAAGGTATTCAAATGAACGCCGCGGAAGCTGCTCGTCTCCAGAGCCGGCTTGCACTCGACGCAACGGCCGTCATCATCTCGATCATTCTCGGTCACACAGGGTTTGTGCATGTCTCAATTCGTGAAGGGCGAAGGTACGTGAAGGCAGAGACCGAAAAAGCGACGCTGGAAGGTGAAATGGCCGCGGCCCGGGAAGTCCAGCGCGCGATGGTTCCTGAAGATCTGCCTGCGATCCGCGGCTATCGCCTGGAAAGTGTCTATCGACCCGCCGCGGAGGTGGGTGGCGATTTCTTCCGGGTCATCGGTCTCGAAAGCGGACGCAGTCTCATTGTGATTGGAGATGTCAGCGGCAAGGGCCTGCGAGCTGCCATGTTCGTGTCGATGATCGTTGGTATGCTGCGCACGCTGAGCGGCTTTACCGAGGAACCTGCCAAGATCCTCGAAGAGCTGAACCGCCGCCTTTGCGGTCAGACGCAAGGAGGCTTTGCCACGTGTCTTGTGATCCGCCTCGACGATGGATTGCTCACGCTGGCTAACGCCGGTCATCTGCCCCCTTACGTGAATGGCAACGAACTCCAAATTGCGGGATCGTTGCCGCTGGGACTGGCGGAGAGCGCGAGCTACGACCAGTCGTTTCTGGAGATGCGTGCGGGCGATCGTGTCGTCCTGCTAACCGACGGCATCCCCGAGGCGCGCAACCAGGAGGGCTTGCTTCTCGGGTTTTCGAAGGTTGAGTCTCTCCTGCGCGATGGCGCCAGCGCCCGGACTGTTGCGGAGACGGCCCAACATTTCGGTCAGAATGACGACCTGACTGTGATCAGCATTGCGCGCACGGCGTAATCCTCGATTGCGGGCAGACAGCGAATCCGAGGAGTCACCAGGGTTTTTGAGGCAGTCATGATCATGTTGTACGAGGCCAAGGGCGGCACGTCCCCAGCAGGTGGCGCTGACGATACAGCAGGTCGAACCGGAAAAAGCAAAACTGATTTCGCGACGGTGCAAATTCATTGTGCACGTTGCGGCCGGCGCGGATGGTTTTGTCGCGCGGTGGACTGGTCCGCGAAGTCTTGCGTCACTTCCGTTTTTTCCAAGCCAGCTTCCCTGGCGAGGTATGAGAATCGCGTGGTGGGTGGGCAGCCACGCTCCACAGCGGTTCCGTGAGGGGCCGGCTTGCCAGGTTTCCCCGATTGAGGGGCGCGGGGCAGCATTTCCGCTCAACCTTATCTACACGAGGTCAGAAGGGAGAAATGATGAGCAACTTTACGCGAAAAGACTGGATGCGAATTCTGCTAGGCGGATTTTTGGCGGAGGCATCGATCTTCATGATCGTGATCCCGATTTACCTGAACTATGGTCAGCGGACTCTGCCCTATTCCGCGTCGGTCGCATCCCTCGCTATGTGCTTCGTATTCGGTTTGTGGGTTGCGCGGCGTGCAGCTGCGCAACCTGTCCTGCAGGGAGCGCTGGTGGGTTTGTTTGCTACGGTGCTGTACGCAGTGTTCACGCGATTTCAGCCCGAGCCTGTCGCGTATCTGCTGGCGCACTGCCTGAAAGTTCTGGGCGGAGCGGCGGCCGGCGCGATCATCGGCTGGAAAGGAACGTCGATTCGCGCCGCCGGGACGCAGCCTCAGTGATCTAGTCTACTTTTTCGCTTGTGGCGCCTGGCTTTCGATGGTCGCCCCAGTGACCATCGTTCTGGATGGCAAGCATCGTGGAGCGAACTGCAAACCGCAGGCAGGCGGGCGCTTAGTTCAGAAACATGGTGCGGTAGAGAGTGTCGCGCTGGACGGGGCGGAAGCCGGCATCGCGAATGATGCGGCGCAGCTCTTCTTCCGTCGTGCAGTTCGAAGTGCCCGCGGCGCGAACCACGTTTTCTTCCAGCATCACCGAGCCCACATCGTTGCCGCCGAAGTGGAGGCCGAGCTCAAGCACCTTCAATCCCTGCGTGACCCACGAGGCCTGCACGTTCTCGATGTTGTCGAGATAGAGGCGCGCAATGGCGAGAACCTTCAAATACTCGACGCTGGTGGCCTCGTCCCAGCCTCGGCCGCCAAGCGCGGTGTGCTTGGGCTGAAAACTCCAGGGGATGAAAGCGGTAAAGCCGCCGGTTTCTTCTTGCAGGCGGCGGACCACTTCGAAGTGGTTGACGCGCTGATCGAATGTCTCCCCCACGCCGAACATCATCGTGGCGGTGGTGCGCATGCCGAGCTGGTGCGCGGTGCGATGCACGCTGACCCAGTCCTCGGTCCGGCACTTGAGGCGCGCGATTCGGAAGCGAACTTCGTCGTCGAGGATCTCGGCGCCGCCGCCAGGGATGGAGTCGAGTCCGGCGTCGCGCAGGCGCGCGATGGTGGTACGCAGGTCGAGATTCGAATACTCGGCGATGGCGAGGACTTCGGACGCGGAGAGGCAATGCAGCCAGATCTGCGGAAAGCGCTGCTTGATGCCGGTGAAGAGGCGCTCGAACCAGTCGATTTTGAGGTCGGGATGAATGCCGCCCTGCATGAGAACGCCAGTGCCGCCCATCTCGACGGTTTCGGCGATCTTGTCGTAGATCGTGTCCAAGTCGAGGATGTAGCCTTCGCTGGCCTTAGGTCCTTTGAGAGGGCGGTAGAAGGCGCAGAAGGTGCAGTACTCGGTGCAGAAATTCGTGTAGTTGATGTTGCGATCGATGATGTAGGTGACTACGTCTTCGGGGTGCAGGCGGCGACGCACGGAATCCGCTTCGAATCCAAGCCCGATCAGGTCGGGTGACTGGAAGGAATCGAGCGCCTGCTGGCGAGACAACGGCATGAGTCCATTTTACAGGGACAAGAGGCGAGGGAGCAGAAACAAGGGACTAAGGGACTGAGGGACGTAAGGACTGAGGACGAGAGGCGAGGGACTGAGGGACGAAAGGACGAGGGCAGGTTGCCCTCGTTAGCTTCGGGTGCATCGCAATGAGGGTAGGAGATTGCACATGGCGACAAAGTCCGCGAAGAAATCGCACGCAAACTCGCATGGAAGGCGGAAATGGTCCGCTGGAGTGAAAACCGTCTCGACGTATCCGGAAACAGGGTTGTTCAACAAGGATGCGGAGACGATTGCGCGGCAGCTCGCATCGAAGAAGGTTTCGCCGAAAGGACCGTCGTCGGGGATGCGGATGCTGACGTTCTACATCAATCGGGCGGGGAAGAATCTGTCCGCGCGCCGAAAGAGAGAATTGCAACGCGCCAAGGCGCTGCTTCATGAGCGGGTTGTGACCGCAAGACAGCGAGCCAGCGGTTAGCTTAGCGGGCGCGACCGCCCCGGAAGAGGAACAGTCCGCGCCGGAAAACGCGCTGACGTCGCGTGCGGGTGAGATTCGATGCGGTGGAGATGCCGCTGAAGAGCACCAGGAAGTCCCAAAAGGCGCGGAGACGGCCGCCGATCGAGTCGGGATTCGATACGGCAGCAGCGGAGCTGGTGCCATTGGATTGGTTCACTGTGCGAGCCACATCGTATTCGACATCAGAAAGTGATGGACGGTTGCAGGAATTTATCGCCAGGCGCGCGCTCACTCACCCGGACCGGGCTTTGGCGCCGGCTTCTGTTGAGCGGGCGACTTCTTTGCCGGACTGGAGACGCCGAAGCTCATCAGGAAGATCCGGAAGCCCTCACGCAATTTGTCTTTGATGCTCACGATCAGAATCCTTTGACGCGCAGACATGTGGGGCGACAGAAGCGCTCCCCGTCCGCACTTATTTCTTTGCAGGCGCGGCAGGGGAGGCGGCGGAAACCGGCTCGGATCCGCGGAGGGTTTGCACAGCCTCCGGCGGCAAAGGCTTGTCGGCGTTGGCCAGCAAGAGGCTCACCTGCCACATCTGGGTTTCGTTCAACACGCTCTTGAAGGATGGCATGCCAGTGAGGCGAATCCCGTTGTACACCTTCCAGTATGTTTCGCCCGGAGGGTCGTCGCTGACGCCGACGACGGAGCCATTGTGGTGCTTTTCCCAAAGTGGAGGGGCACCGGGAAACATGATTTCGCCGAATTCAGCTTTTTTCCCGTGCAGGCCGTGGCAAACGGCACACTTGTCGACGTAGATATGCGCGCCTGCGACGAGGTTGGTTTCATCGGGCTGGATGGGAGGCGTCTGCACCATCTCGCGATCGACGCGCTCGTTGAGGGCCGACCCGGTTATGCGCCGCTCCATCGGCAAGGGCGGATCGGATACGGCCACGGGAACGTTGCCGAAGCGGAGCCAAATCCACATGCCGGCCGGGACAAGGAGGATGCCGATGACAATCCCGATGAGAAATCGAACCATGTTTGGACGCGGCCTCCAGTTCAGAACATCCTATTGCATTTTGACGGGTTCCGTTGCCGGGGCGAGTACAACGGAGTGGCGAATGGGGCCCGGTCGCGTCCAAGGAGTAACGGATTCACCACAAGGCTCCGCCAGATGATTTAATACCTAGTGGGGGAGCGCTTAGATGAGGGTGCTTCCGTAACGTTGTGGAGGTATCCCGATAGCGATGTTCTCTTTTCGCCGCGTTGCCCTTTTGGTGGCGTTCTTTTTGCCCGCCGCGCATGTTCTCCCGGCTCAAGACTCCAATTCGAGCACTTCAGCTCCTCAAGCCCCAAGTTCGAACGCTTCGCAGGCCCAGCAGCCTGAAAATCCTGAAAACACTGGCCAGATGAGTGTGCAGGCCCGCATCCGGCAGCGCCGCGAGCAACGCAGGCGGCAGGAGATTCACGACACCTACGCGCACCTGTATGAAGTCTTTGCGGGGGCAGGTTATCTTCGCGTTACGCCCGGACCGAACCTGCAGCGGGCAACCATGTACTCCTGGGATGCGGCAGTGACGCGTTACTACGGTGAGCGGCTGGGCATCACAGTGGACGGTCGCGGGTACTATGGCACGGCCTTTGTCGGGCTGAATTCGGCGGCGATTACGCGGCCGGCATTTAGCCAGTACGACGTCATGGCTGGACCCACCTACCGATTCAAGCTGCGGCCGAAGTACTCGCTGGCAGCTCGGGCAATGGGCGGCGTGGCGATGGGCAACTTTTCGGGTGACACGAGCGGGTTCAGTCCGTCGTCGCTCGGATTGTTTTCGGACGGGGACACTTACGCTCTGAGCGGGGCGATCATCGGCGAGGCCAACATCAGCCCCAACCTGAGCCTGCGACTGGCGGGCGAAGATGTGGCGACGGGATTCGGCTCATCCCTGCACAACAGCTTCGGATTCCAGTACGGGTTCGTGTACCGGTTTGGAAAGCAATAAGGCAGAGAAGCAGAGAAGCAGAGAAACCGAGAAGCAGAGAAACAGAGAAGCAGGGAAGCAGAGAAGCAGAGAAACAGAGAAGCAGGGAAGCAGAGAAGCAGAGAAGCAGAGAAACAGAGAAGCAGGGAAGCAGAGAAGCAGAGAAACAGAGAAGCAGAGAAACAGAGAAGCAGGGAAACGGCTCATCGGAGGACCGGTGGGCCGTTGTTATTTGAGGGCTCCGCCCTACTGCAGGATCGGAATGCCGGCGATGCGCTGCTGCCATTCGGCGGGGCCGGTCTGGTGCACGCTGGTTCCTTTGCTGTCGACGGCGACGGTGACGGGCATGTCCTTGACATCGAATTCGTAGATGCCTTCCATGCCCAGGTCTTCAAAGGCGAGCCGGCGCGAGCCGGTGATGGCCTTGGAGACGAGGTAAGCTGCGCCCCCGACCGCCATGAGATAGACGGCGCCGAATTCCTTGATCGCATCGATTGCGGCGGGTCCGCGTTCCGCTTTGCCGACCATGCCGAGGAGGCCGGTTTCAGCGAGCATCTGTCGGGTGAACTTATCCATGCGTGTCGCGGTGGTGGGGCCGGCGGGTCCAACGACTTCTTCGCGCACCGGGTCGACGGGACCGACGTAGTAGATGAAGCGATTGCGAAAATCGACAGGAAGCTTTTCGCCGCGGTTGAGCATGTCGGTCATGCGCTTGTGGGCGGCATCGCGACCGGTGAGCAGTTTGCCGTTGAGCAGAAGCACTTCGCCGGGTTTCCAGGTGGCGACTTCAGCGCGGGTGACGGTGTCGAGGTTGACGCGGCGCGATCCCGAGACGTCGTACGTCAGCTTGGGCCAGTCATCGAGTGATGGCGGATCGAGATAGGCGGGACCGCTGCCGTCGAGGACCACGTGTGCGTGGCGCGTGGCGGCACAGTTGGGAATCATGGCGACAGGCAGGTTGGCGGCGTGGGCGGGGGTGTCGAGGACCTTGACGTCCAACACGGTCGTCAATCCACCGAGGCCCTGCGCGCCGATGCCGAGGCGATTTACTTTGTCGTAGAGTTCGACCCGGAGTTTTTCTGCCGTGGTTTTTGGACCGCGGGCGATGAGATCCTGTATGTCGATGGGGTCCATGAGGGCTTCTTTGGCGAGGAGCATGGCTTTTTCGGCGGTTCCGCCGATGCCGATGCCAAGCATGCCAGGCGGGCACCATCCTGCTCCCATGGTGGGCACGGTCTTGAGCACCCATTCGACGACGGAGTCGGACGGGTTGAGCATGGCGAATTTCGATTTGGCTTCGGAGCCACCGCCCTTGGCCGCGACGGTAATTTCAACTTTGTCGCCCTTGACGAGTTCGACGAATACGGCAGCGGGGGTGTTGTCTTTGGTGTTCTTGCGGGCTCCGGCGGGATCAGCCTGGAGCGATGCGCGCAGCGGGTTGTCGGGATCGAGATAGGCGCGGCGAACGCCTTCATCGACCATGCCCTGGAGATCAAGGGTGGGCTCGCCGCCGTCGGGTCCGGCGAACCGCACATCCATGCCGACCTTGACGAAGGCGTTCACGATTCCCGTGTCCTGGCAGACGGGTCGATGGCCTTCGGCGCACATGCGGCTGTTGATGAGGATCTGGGCCATAGCATCGCGCGCGGCCGGCGACTGCTCGCGCTCATAGGCCTGGGCGAGGCTGCGGATGTAGTCCACCGGGTGGTAGAAGCTGATGTACTGCAGCGCGCCGTAGACGCTGGCGATGAAGTCTTCCTGCTTAATGACGGTCATGGGAACTCCATTGGATGGCCCAACTCTCTAAGAGTAATCGCAGCGTGCGCTGCGCGCACCAAGCGAGCCAGCAAGTCAGCTGGTCAGCGAGTCGGCAGGTCCGTGCGCTTTCGCGCATAAGCAGCGAGAATGACCGCGGATTCAACTCGAACGACACCAGCCAGATCTCGCAGATTGTGAGAAGCAACAGCAGGTTGTTTCGGGAAACCGCTTTTGACCTCGACAGAGGGTCGATAGCCTAATCTAGAAGGATGGAAGATTTTCCAGCGAATGCGCTGCCGCCCGAGACGCCGCACTCGATTCCGGAGAGAGATCGGAAATCGAAATCGGACGCGCCGCTGGATTTATTGGTGATCGGGGCTGGGCCGACCGGGCTGGCATGCGGGATCGAAGCGCAGAAGGCGGGCTTCAAGGTAGCGCTGGTCGACAAGGGGTGCATCTGCAATTCGCTTTTTCATTACCCGTCGCACATGACGTTTTTCACGACGGCGGAGCTGCTGGAGATTGGCGGGATTCCATTTCCGAGCACCAACGCGAAGCCCAGCCGCAACGAGGCGCTCGAGTATTATCGCCAGGTGACTGCGTACTATCGGCTCGACGTGCGTCAATATCAACGGGTGGAGAGAGTGACGGGAAGCGATGGGGAATTTGCCGTGCACACCGTGGATCAGTTCGGGCGTGCGGGGATGCTGCAGGCGCGCAAGCTCGCCATTTCCATTGGCTACTATGATTTGCCCAACCTGATGAAGATCCCGGGTGAAGACCTGAGCAAAGTACATCACTACTACGATGATCCGCATCCGTATTTCGGAACGGATGTGGTTGTGATTGGAGGCAAGAATTCCGCGGCTATTGCAGCGCTGGAATTATGGAGGCATGGGGCGCGCGTGACGCTGGTGCATCGACATGAGGGGATGCATCGACACGTGAAGTACTGGATCAAGCCCGATATCGAGAACCGGATCAAGAATGGCGAGGTCAAGGCATATTTCAATACGTCTGTGGTTGCGATTGCTCCTGACACGGTGACGCTGGATACGCCGGAAGGAATCGTTGAGCTGCACAACGATTTTGTATTTGCGATGACGGGTTATCACCCTGACTTTGGGTTTCTGGAAGCCCTGGGTGTTCGATTCGAGGGACCCGACCGGTTGCCGGTGTGCGACCACGAAACGCTGGAGAGCAATGTATCTGGGATCTACCTGGCCGGCGTGATCGTGGCCGGCTCGCGTACCAACGAAATCTTCATTGAGAACGGACGGTTTCACGGCGGGCAAATTGCGCAGGCGCTCGCTGCCTGCCGCGCCGGCCGCTAAGCGCAAGACATAAAGCACGAGAATAGAGAGAGACATCACTTTGCGGAGGTGCGAAGAGTGCCCATGCGTGTGTGGCCGCGCTCCATTCGCTGGCAGATGCTCGCCGGCCTGATGTTGCTGGAAGTTCTATCCATCGTTTTGTTTTCGGGGCTGTTGATTGAAAAGCAGGAGACCGATCTTCAGGACCGGACGCGACAGCGCCTTGAAGCGCAATCGACATCTTTAGCGAGCCAGGCCAGGGAGGCTTTGGCGAAAGGACGCCCGGACTGGACTGAGCTTTCGGCGAGGCTGATGGTTACGGATCCGAGCGTGGTGAGTGCAAAGATTACTGACCCGGCAGGCGACGTGTTATTCGTTGGGAGCGGAAAGCGCGAAACGACGCAGCTGAATTCCATTGAGCTGGCCCAGATTGCCTATGTTGGGCGGCAGCGATTCCTGGTGTTTGCGCTGTCGCGGGAAAGGCTCGAAAGCGTTTCGCCCATTTTTGTTGACGGCGTGCTGCGCGGGTACGTTTGGGTGGAGAACAATCGCGACTGGGGATATCAGCAACTGGATGCCATTCTGAAGGGGGCGCTGGTCTTCGGATTGATCTGGCTGGGCGCGTCGATTGTGCTGGTGTGGCTGGTGTCACGCGCCATCTCGCGGCCGCTGGCTGTGCTGCATCGCGGTACACGAGCGTTGATGCAATCCCAGGAGATCAGTCCCACCTTTCCGTTGCCGGTCACGGTAGAGAACGAGTTTGGCGATCTGATCGAAGCATTCAACCTGATGGTGGCTTCGATCGAGGAGCAGCGCGCGGGGTTGAACGACACGCTTTCACTGCTTGACTCGATGCTGGCCAATGCGCCGATCGGGCTTGCCTTTTTCGACCGCGGCTGCCGGGTTGTGCGCGTGAACCAGGTGTTCGCGGAGATGAATGGCATGCCATTGAGCCATCACCTGGGGCGGACGCTGCCGCAACTCGTGTCAGAGCAGGTTGCGCATGAGCTTGAGGGCGTTGTGCGGAACGTATTCTCGAGCGAGGCGTCGGTGCGCGGAGTGGAATTGAGCGGGAACCAAGCCACGGCGAAGCGTACGTGGACCTGGCTGGTGAGCGCGTACCCCGTCAAGCCGAATCCAGACGAGGTGCGCTGGGTGGGTGTCATCGTGATGGACACCAGCGAACGCAAGCGCAGCGAGGAAGCGCTGCGGCGTTCAGAGAAACTGGCGGCGACGGGGCGGCTCGCGGCTTCGATTTCGCATGAGATCAACAACCCCCTGGAGGCGATTACCAATCTGCTATTCCTATTGCGGAACTACTGCCCTCTTGAAGAGCAGGCGATGCGGTACGTGACGATGGCGGAGCACGAGGCGCGTCGCATCTCGGAGATCACGCAGCAGACGCTGCGTTTTTATCGGCAGCCGACGCAACCGGCGCGCGCCCACATGGGCGAATTGCTGGATTCGGTATTGAGCCTCTTTCATGTGCGGCTGGGTACGCTTGGCATCCGTGTCGAGCGGGATTACGACCCGACGATGGATCTGTTCTGCTTTGCAGGCGAGATTCGGCAGGTGATTGCGAATCTTGTGGGCAACGCAATTGACGCGACTTCGGCGGGCGGCCGGCTGATCGTGCGGGCGCGGCGTTCGCGAAGCTGGAAGGACGGCGGAGGCCACGGCGTGCGCATTACGGTAGCGGACACGGGCACGGGCATCGAAGCGCAATTCCGGCAGCGCATCTTCGAACCATTTTTCACCACGAAGGAAGATACGGGGACGGGGCTCGGGCTCTGGGTGAGCCGCGAAATCATCCTGAAACATCAGGGGTTAGTGCATGTGCGCAGCCGTGATGGCGCGACCGGGGGGCCAACGGGCACCGTTTTCCAGCTGTTTTTCCCTGATAACCAGGTACTTGTGGCGGCGGCGACAACTCCGGCGGCGACGGAGGTGGAGGCCTGACACACTGCGTAGTGATGAGGCGGGGCTAAGTGCTGCAATCTGCTGAATCGTGGTTACCTTGGCGGAACTTTTTCCCAGGGGATGGGTTGAAAGGAACAACGGGCTTCGGACATATGCCGTCTAATGAAATTAGAAACCCGAAGCGATGAATTGACATCGATTTAGCAGGAGAGAAGAACGATGAATCGGCCCTTGTTCAAGAGAGTCGTCCCCCAAACTTTGGCGTGGGTATCGGTGATTCTTCTGGGCGGAATTATTGCCTTGGCGCAGGATGCCACGCCCGCCGGCCAGCGTACCGATGGTCAGATCGAGATGGATGTGGTTCATGCCCTGGACGCATCGCAGGCCCTGAAGAACGACTTAATCACGGCGGCGACCATTCAAGGTGAAGTGACGCTTTCGGGCACGGTCTCGAGCGATTCGTCGAAACAACTGGCGGAATCAATCGTGAAGGGTGTGCCCGGCGTGACGGGAGTGAAGGACAACCTGAAGGTTGGAAACCCGGCCGACGATCCGAACGCACAAGGCTTGTACAACCAGGACAACGGCGCGCAGCAGGATGAGCAATCGGCGGGGAATCCGCCGCAGCAGCCGCAGATGGCGCCATCGCCCGATCAGGGCCCGGCCTACGGACAGGACAACAACCAGGCTCCTCCTCCTCCTGCCTATGGAGGACAACAGGCGCCTCCGCCTGCGTATGGGCAACAAGCGCCTCCGCCTCCGGGATATGGTCAGTCGGCCCCGCCCCCTCCAGGGTACGGGCAGGCTCCGCCACCTCCGGGATACGGCCAGCAGCCCTACCGTCCGCAGTATGGACAGGCTCAGCGGCCGGCGCCGTTCAGGTTTGCGCAGGCTCCTGTGACGGTGCCCGCGGGCACGCTGATCCAGGTACGGACGAGCGAGCCGGTGAATAGCAAGCGCGCGAAGGGCGGCGAGCCGATCCAGTTCACGGTGATCCAGGATGTGACGTTCGGCGGCGTGCTCGCGATTCCGCGCGGTGCGACGGTGCATGGCGTGATCGCCGAAGTGAACCATCCTGATTCCGGATCCGTGAAAGGCAGCACCGAACTTGGGCTGCAACTGACTTCACTTGATCTGGAAGGGCAGACCTATCCTCTGCAATCGGATCTTTTCAGGGTGAAGGGACCCGGCAAGGGCGGACGCACTGCGGAAAGCGCATTCGGCGGCGCGCTGTTGGGTGCACTGATCGGCGGCGCGGCGGGCGGCGGCTCGGGCGCTGCGATTGGCGCAGTGGCCGGCGGCGGCGTGGGTACGGCAGCATCGGCTGCGGCTCCAGCGCCGGGTGTATGGATTCCGACTGAAGCGCTGGTCTCGTTCCATCTGGCAGCCCCGGTAACAGTAAGCCCGGTTAGCCGGGAAGAAGCGGCCCGGCTGGCGCAGGGACTTTATCCTGGCGGCCCGAATCTTTATCGCCGCGGGGGCTACTATGGCGGGCCTTATGGCTATTACACCGGCTACTATCCATATCCCTATGGCTATCCGCCGGTCTACTACCGTCCGTACTATGCGGTGGGCGGTGTTTATTACTGGAGATAATCTGCGGATATAGCATGATTGGCGAATGGGCGTCCCGATGGGACGCCCATTCTGTTGTGAGGGGCGGCAGCGCCGGTGGAACGTGCCTCCGTTTGGCTTTGCGTCGTTTACGGCGCGGCTAAAGCCGTGCCCTTTCAAAGCGCGAGCCTCCCGCTGCTTCGAACCTGTTTTGGCGATACGAGCCGACTGTACGCGTGGCTTCGCGGGTGACCGGGCGGGGCGGCGGTCCAACCCGATGCTCATCTATAATGGAGGAGTCGCATCGAGCGAACATTGCGCAGTTGCGTTGCCTGCCCAATTGCCGGGTTCCAAGGCGGAGGGAAGTGGCGATGCGCGGCGCGTAGAGAGTTGAAGGCTCAAGTACCTCCATGATTCGTTTTCTGCAGAAAGATAATCGCGTCGTCAAGGCGATGTTCATCGTCATCATCGCGGCTGCCTCGGTTTCGATGGTGGTCTACCTGATTCCTGGCTTGATGGCCGGCGGGGCGACTCCCGCGGATACCTATGCCGTGATTTACCCGCACTGGTACAGCCGGTTTTTTGCCGCCGGCGACGTGATCACCGAACAAAAGGTGGCGCAGCTTGCCCGGATGCAGGTGCAGCAGCGGAGCCCGCAGTACGCCGGCAACCCGACCATCATGAACTTTTTCGAGCAGCAGGTTGGACAGCAACTGGTGCAGCAGCAGGTGCTGGTGACGGAAGCGGAGCGGTTGGGAATCCACGTGACGAACGACGACGTGCGCCAGTATCTGCAGACCGGTCCGGCGGCCCAGGTGCTGTTCCCCAATGGGAAGTTTGTCGGGCAGGAGCAGTACGCGTCGATTATCGCGAGCCGCTTCGATATTTCGGTGCCGCAGTTTGAAGAGAACGTGCGCAACGATATTGCCGTACAGCGGCTGCAGTCGCTGATCACGGCCGGCGTGACGGTAAGCGACAAGGAAGTGCGCGATCTGTATCGAAAAAACGGCACCAAGGTGAAGTTCGACTACGCGGTGATATCGAGCGACGATCTGCGCAAGACGGTCAATCCTTCGGATGCGGAACTGGAAGCTTATTTCAAGAAGAATGCCGCGCGGTATGCGTCGGCGGTACCGGAGCAGAGGACGATCACGTACTTTTCCTTCACTCCGAACGAAGTTCCAGGAGGAATGCCGCAGCCCACGCAGCAGGAGATTCAGCAGTACTACGATCAACACAAGCAGGAGTACTCGGTGCCGGAGCAGGCGCGCTCGCGGCACATCCTGATCAGTGTGCCGCAGGGCGGAGATGCGAAGGCCGATGCGGCTGCCAAGGCCAAGGCCGAAGACGTGTTGAAGCAGTTGAAGAGCGGGGGCGACTGGAAGGCGCTGGCGAAGAAGTACTCCGATGACCCGGGCAGCAAGGATGCGGGAGGCGAGTTGGGGTTTGCGCAGCGCGGCCGGATGGTGCCGCAGTTTGACAACGCGATCTTCGCACAGAAGATCGGCGATATCGATATCGTGAAGTCGCAGTTCGGCTATCACATTGTGCAGGTGGAAGAGCGCACACCGGCGCATGCCCAGGCACTGAATGAGGTGCTGCCGACGATTCAGGCGACTTTGATGCGCGAGCAGTCGTCGACTGCACAGGGGAACTACGCGCGCGCACTGACCTCAGAGGCCATCAAGAACGGTTTGCAAAAGACCGCCGAGGCGCACCACCTGCAGGTTGTGACGACGACGCCGACCGCACAGCAGGGAGTGATATCGGCGCTGCCGGACGGCTCACAGCTGCTGTCGAAGGCATTCCAGTCGAAACAAGGCGATCCGCCGCAGTCGGTGCAGACGGGCGAAGGCTATGCGGTTTTCCAAGTCACGGGCGTTACGCCGGCGCATGCTCCGACTTTTGCCGACTGGAAGAGCCACGTGCTGGACGACTACCGCAACGAAAAGTTGCCCGCGTTGCTGTCGCAGAAGACGAAAGAATTGGACGACAAGGCAAAGTCGATGAACGATCTTGCCAAGGCGGCCAAGGAAGTCGGCGCCACAGTGAAGACGAGCGACCTGGTGGGCGAGTCGGGCCAGGTTCCTGACCTGGGCGCAGTGGGGCAGGTGGCTCCGCAGCTCTTCGACATGACTCCGGGATCGATCAGCGGACCGATCGACGCGGGCCGGACGGGCGTCGTGGCCAAGCTGGTGGATAAGCAGGAACCGAGCGCGGACGAGATCCAGAAGAACTTCGATCAGACTCACGACCAGATCCTGAATGAAAAGCAGAACCAGGCATTCGAGGTGTTTGCCAGCAGCGTGATCAGCGATTACAAGAAGCACAATCGCATTCGGATCAATTCCAAGGCCAACCCGGAACTGCCCGGCGAGTGAGATCAACAAGAGCGATAGAGCGAAGCCCGCATCGATGGTGATGCGGGTTTTTTGTTTGTGCCGTTCGGCCTAACGCAGGCCGGTGGTTTGGAAGGGAAGTCCTGTGGCCGGCGAGTGGCCGGGCTGTGCTTCGAGATTCGGCGCGAACGAGACGCCGTTTGACGATCGCAGCGCGACAGTCACATTCCAGCCATCGAAAACGACAAGGGGATCTTCGCCATTGAAGTCCTTTTGCGCGGCCTCGATGGTTATCGTGCGAGTTTCATTGGGAACCAGCGAGACGTAGTTGTCGCTGTAGTAGACCGGGAGCACGCGCTCGCCAGAGTGCTGACGCCGCAGCTGCAGATGCGCCATGAGGGCTATGTTCGTGGTGGGGTTGTGGAGAGTGACAGTGATGAAGCGCCTGCCGTCTTCGTCCTTGCTTTCGGCGGTGGCTTCGAGCGCGACTTCGGGCATCTGGTTCAGGTCGGCGAGAACGTCGGGGTAGCCGGGCTGTCCGCGCCAGTAGAAATTCGATGAGACGAGCTTTCCCTGGGCGTCGACGAGATCGAGCTTGAGGAAATGCGTGCTGGTGAGCTTCTCAGGAAATTGCACGGGTCCCAGGGTAGTTGCCGCGGAGGGCGGGGCATCGACCTTGACGTCGTAGGTGCTCGCCACCGATCCATCGAGGTGATAGATGGAAACGTGTGCGACCGCGCCGTTGAGCGGCTCGGGAAGGTTGTTAATGACCTGAAGGGTGCCGTCAGACTGGTTGAACTGAATGTGGACCATCTCCCCCGCGTGCATGACGCCGAAGAGAGAAGCATTCGGCTCGAGGTCGTAGTGGTAGAGCTGCCAGACGAAGCTGGGCTGGGCCGGGTTGCTCATCCAGGTGATGATGGCCGTGGTGGGATGAAACAAGAGCGCGTTGCGGCCTTCATACATCGCGCGAAACGCTTCGTAATTGGCCATCTGCGCCTTGCGGACAAAGTCGGCGAGGTTGCGGAAGCGGCCATAGCGAGCGGCGATTTCTTCGGGGTAGACATTGCCCTCCTGTGCGCCTTTGGCGAAGTCGTGCTCGGCCCAGCCGTCCGTGATGGTTTCCCAGTCTTTCTGCGGCATCATGCCGTGGATGGATTCGAGAGTGGGGACCGATACGCTGCCGGTTTCGGTTTTGAAGTAGTCGTCGGTGACGATGTAGAACTCGCGTGGGGTGCGCCAATGATAGGGTCCGTGGGAGCGCACACCGGGACCGTCGGTGGAACTGGGCTGGTAGCGCCTGGTCGGCTCGAGCTCGCCGAGGACTTTGCGCAGTTCGGCGTCGATTTCGGGAGGAGGAAAGCCTTCGTTGCGGGCGCACCAGAGCGCGATCGACGGATGATTGCGGAAGTGCAGTATCTTGTCGCGGACATTGGCGATGTAGGTAGGGATGTCGGTGGGGTTGGGACCGTCGGCGGGGTTGGGCTGAAAGAATTCGTCCCAAATGAGGATGCCGTACTTGTCGCAGAGCTCGTAGAAGTCTTCGCCCGTGCTCTGGCCGACCCAGTTGCGGATGAGGTTCATGTGCGCGAGCTGGTGCATGCGGACCTGGGCTTCGAGGCGGGCGCGCGGAATGCGCTTCATGGCCTCGTCGAGCCCCCAATCGCCGCCGCGAATGAAGACGGGCACGCCGTTGACGGAAATGGTCAGCGTGTCGGTTCCGGGGACAGAGTAGGTAATTTTGCGGATGCCGAAGTCAACGTCCTGGGCGTCGGACTCGTGCTTGCCGGCGTTGACGCTGAGGTGCAGTTTGTACATGTTCTGGGGGCCATAGCCGTTGGGCCACCAGAGCCGCGGGTGCTCGATGTGCAGCGCAGGGGTGTTCTTGGGGTCGAAGGTGACGATCTTGGTGGAGTGAGGATCGATGGTGACTTCCTGCTCGAAGGAGATGTTTTCGATATCGCCGTGGAGGACGGCTTTCTGCGGCTTGTCGCTGATGTTTTCAACCGTTGCCTGGACAGCGACGTCAGAGGAGTCGGTGCGCGGGAGGGGGAGATCGGTCGTGACGAGCGGGTCCTTTAAGCGAACGGGTCCGGTGGAGGAGAGAAAAACCCTTTGCCAGATGCCGGTGTCGCGATCGCGAATGGCGGGAATCCAGTCCCAGCCGATGGTGCAGAGAAAGGTTGGTCCGTCGATCGCGGTGATGCCGCCATTCTGGCCGAGTCCATTGCGAAGCGTGTGTTCGTGCGGAACGCCGGGATTCGGCTGTGGCGTGACCAGAACGGCGATGACGGCACGGCTGCCGGGTTTCACGTGCGCGGTGATGTCGAAGATGCCGCGGATGAATGCGCCGCGGGTGGTACCGACCTGCACTCCGTTGACCCAGATGACGGCCGAATAGTTGATGCCGTCGAAGTTAAGCCAGACTTGGCGGCCTTTGTAGGATTTGGGGATCTCGATCAGGGTGCGATACCAGTAGGAGGTTTTGTTGAGGCTCTCGGGGATGATCTCGGGACGGTTGTTTTCGCCGTAGAGCGGCTCGGGATAGACGTGATTATTTACGAGCGTGGTGAGCACCGTACCGGGAACGGTAGCGGCGTACCAGCCTTCGGGGCTGTATGTCCCGGTGGAAACCTGGGCTCCGGGCTGTTGCACCTTGGCGACGTCCTGCATGAGCCATCCGGAGTTGAGGGCGACGGTTTCTGGAAGGGCGGATTCAGCAGCGGCGAATTCAATTGGAGACATAGATGCGAGCAATGCCAAGGCGAAGAAAAAGAATTTGCCGAAGCGGGTTTTCAATGGGTTACTCCCGGATTTCGTTCCACAACATGCTGCGATGGGACGGACACCCGGATTATAGAAGGTTGCAATTGATTCGAATGTGAGCCGTTGATGCGAGGCAGCAGGCCGATACAATGGCGATGCGATGCAATTTCAGCGTTCATCCGGAATTTTGCTTCATATCAGCTCACTGCCGTCGTACGGAGGCATCGGAGATCTCGGGCCGGCGGCGCACGAATTCATTGAATTTTTGGCAGCGGCAAACCAGCACGTATGGCAGGTCCTGCCTCTTTCACCGACGGGATTTGGCAACTCGCCGTATGCGGGATTGTCGGCGTTTGCCGGGAATCCTGCGCTGATCAGCCTGGAGTACCTGGTGGAATGGGGCTGGATCGAGCACGAGCGCATTGCGGTGCTCGCGGGCTCGGGCGGCAACGTGGATTTTAGTGAGGTAGAGTCGCGCAAGCTGCCGCTTCTTCGCGAGGCAGCCGGAAATTTTCTCGATCGAGGCGCCAGTGATGCAACACTGGCCGAACAATGGCGGCGGTTCGAGGATTTTTGCCGTGCGGAAGAGAACTGGCTCGCGGATTATGCGATGTTTGCGGTGCTCTGCCGGCTTCTTGGCACAGGCGCATGGACAACCTGGCCGGATCCGATCAAGCGGCGCGAGGCGGTGGCGCTCGAGAAGGTTCGCACGGAGCAGGGGCGGGCCCTGGCGGTTGAGCGGGCGCTGCAATTTGCATTCGCACTTCAATGGGGCAATTTGCGGCGAGCCGGCGAGGCTCATGGGATCCGAGTGCTGGGGGACGTGGCGATTTTCGTCAACCTGGATTCCGCGGACGTATGGGTGCATCCAGAGATTTTTGAGCTGGATGAAAACCTGATGCCGGTGCGCATTGCAGGCGTGCCGCCGGACTATTTTTCACCGACGGGGCAGCGCTGGGGCAATCCACTGTATCGCTGGGATGTTTTGGAGCGGCAGGAGTTCGGGTGGTGGGCGCGGCGAATGCGGCGGGCGCGGGAATTGTATGACATTATCCGGCTCGATCATTTTCGCGGATTTGAATCCTACTGGTCGATTCCAGCGAAGGAGGAAACCGCAGTAAATGGCGAGTGGATGAAGGCGCCAGGCCTGGAGCTATTTCGCTCGCTCGAAGCGCAGCTGGGACCTCTACCGCTGGTGGCCGAAGATCTCGGCTTGATCACTCCTGCGGTGGATGCGCTGCGCCAGGAATTGCGGATGCCGGGAATGAAAGTGATCCAGTTTGGGTTTGGCGACAAGGGCGCGCATATTCACTTGCCGCACCGTTACACGCCGGGGACGGTGGCTTATACGGGCACGCATGACAACGACACAACACAAGGTTGGTGGAACGCGGCGGGGGAACACGAACATGCGGCGATCGATGCATACGTGGGTGCGACGAATGGAAAGCCGGTTTGGCCGCTGATGCGAGCGGTTGCGGGTAGCGTGGCTGAAGTGGCCATCTTTCCTGCGCAGGATTTGCTGGGACTCGGTTCGGAGGGGCGGATGAACACGCCGGCAGTTCCGACGGGCAATTGGAGCTGGCGCGCGCCGGGAGGCAGCTGGACGAAGGAATTGGCGCAGCAAATGTCTGCACTTGTCGAAGTCACCGACCGGGAAAACGATCCGCTGGGCGAGTTCCTGAACGCGGCGGAAGGGAACTGAGCTTCTGCCGGAGGGTTGCGGCGACTTTCCGGGGGCGGCGATCTCACGCGGGCATCTTTGATCCTATTGCCGGGACTGTTATTCTTGGCCCACATGGAATCGATGGCGATTCAGACTCACGGTCTCACCCGCCGGTTTGGCGCGCTGACCGCCGTGGAAGATGTAACGCTCAGTGTTTCGTCGGGCCAGTTTTTTGGGTTCCTGGGACCGAACGGGGCGGGGAAGTCAACCACCATCAAGATGCTCACGGGTCTGCTGGAGCCGAGCGGCGGCACGGTCGAGATCCTGGGCCAGCCCTTCACAGCCGGGGCGCTCGAGCTGAAGCGGCAGATCGGGGTTGTACCCGAAGGGATGGCGCTGCTCGGCCGCCTGACTGCCCCTGAATATCTGCGATTCGTGGGACGCATGTACGGGCTCGATCGGGATACTGTGAATCAGCGGACCGAAGAACTGCTCGAGTTCATGAAACTCGCGGGAGAACGGCGCAAGCTGGTCACCGACTTTTCGCACGGCATGCAGAAGAAGCTGGCGCTGGCCGGCGCCGTGATTCACGGACCGAAAGTGCTGTTTCTTGACGAACCGTTCGAGGGCGTGGATGCGGTCGCCGCAGGGATGCTGAAGGCGATGCTGCAAGGCATGATCCAGCGGGGCGCGACGATTTTCCTGACGACGCACGTACTTGAAATTGTCGAGAGGCTCTGCAGCCACGTTGCGATCATTCACCAGGGCAGACTGGTGGCGAATGGATCGATCGAGGATCTTCGCGCCGGCGTAGCGAGTTCGCTGCCGGGCACGGAGGGCAGCCGGAAGCTGACGCTCGAGGAAATCTTTCTCTCGATTGTGGGAGCCAGCAACCTGGAGCCAGCGCAGGAGCTTTCATGGCTGACTTGAGGGCGGTCGAGGATCGCACGCAGATACGGGCGGCGGGCGGGTTTCTGGGACCGCTGGCGCGGGCGCAGTATGCCGCGATGGTGCGGATGCGTTGCCGCATGTTCGTCATTGGACTGCGCACGATCAGGGGAATTCTTGAACTGGGCGCAAACGGCATCCAGCTCATGGTGTTTTCGGTGATCGGGATCGGGCTCGGCCTCGGGTTGGGATTCACTTCGTACTCGCTGGCGCATCATGGGGCGTGGCAATATCTGCCGATCGAGTTTTGGGTTGTGCTCTTTGTCTGGCAAATGATCCCAATTACGATGGCGTCGTTTCAGGATCAGTTCGACATGAGCGGGTTGTTGCGATTCCCATTGAGCTTCGGATCTTTCTATGTGCTTTACCTGATTTTTGGCCTGCTCGACGTGTCGACCATCATGGGCGCGATGTGCTGTTTGGGCATCCTGATTGGCATCGTCACGGCGCATCACGAATTGCTGCCCTGGACGCTCCTGGCTCTTTTGGAATTTGCCGCATTCAATATCCTGCTGGCGCGGGCCATCCTGGCGTGGGTGGATCGCTGGCTTTCGCAACGGCGCACGCGAGAGATCGTGAGCGCTCTGTTCCTTCTCTTCTTTGTAAGCCTTCAGTTGCTCAATCCCGCTGTGCGGGAGGACCGGTCAAGGGATTTCATGAACCGGGAAAAGCGGGCGGAACTGAGGCATAAGAGAGAAGTGGCGCTGAGCCCAGCGCTTGACAAGGTGAAGGCGGCGCAGGTGTGGCTTCCTCCGGGAATCACGGCCGGGGTTTTGCAGCATGCCTCTGAGAACAAGCCTGTGGTGGCAGTGGGAGTGCTGGCCGGGCTGGGATTGTATGCGCTGGGAATCGGGGGCGTTCTGGGTATCCGGCTGCGCGCGGAGTTCCGCGGCGAAAACCTGGGTGAGGCGCCGAACCAGACGAAGCAGGAGACCAGAGAACAACGCTGGCTGCTGGACGGAGGCGGGCCGATCGCGGCGACCATCGAAAAGGAGCTGCGCACCTTGTTTCGGTCGATGCCGCAAATCTATGCGCTGGGCGTCCCGGTTCTGATGGTTTTCGTGGTGGGAAGCCTTTTTCGCAACGGTCCATCGCTGGGCAGGCCGCCATTCCAGTATGCGCTGCCGGTGTGTGTTGCATACGGGCTGCTGGGTTTCACCCGCATTATCTACAACAACCTGGGCACTGAGGGTACGGGGATCCAACTGATTTTCATGTCGCCCACGCCGATTCGTGCGGTGATCCTGGCGAAGAACCTGTTTCACGGCTCCCTTTATCTGCTGATGGCATTGTTCTCAGGGATCATGGCCTGTTTGCGGGTGGGAGTGCCGAGCCCTACTCTGCTTGCGATCACCGTGGCGTGGCTCATTTTTGCATTGCCAGCCAATCTGGCGGTTGGCGACATTATGTCGCTGACGATGGCCTACCGCGTCAATCCAGGACGGGTGACGCGCCAACCCGGATCACAGGGCAATGCGCTGTTGAGCATGTTGATTCAAACGCTGCTGTTAGGCGTGGGGGGAGCCGTCGTGGCCATGTGCACGTTTGCCGATAAGATGTGGCTCGCCGCGCCGATTCTGGTGGCGTGTGGTGGCATCGCGATTCTCTTGTGGACTCGCGTACTGGCGAATGTCGATGCGATGGCCAACGATCGGAGAGATACGCTGATCGAGACGCTGGCCAAGATCGGCTAGATGAGTCAGAATCTGTAGCCCGGCTTCAATTCGCAGCGGTAGGCGGTTGCCTGTTCGGATTGGCGGCCGGTCCTGGCTGTACACGTTGCCCAACTGAGGTAGAGTTCTGGGCCGAGCGGAAAGACCATGGGCGTGCCGTTGATTTCCGCTTCGATACTGACGCCTTCGTTGGTTGGAGGAACGGTGAAATTGAGCACCTGGCCGAAGATGACCGGATAGGCTTCGCGCACTTTCGAGGCAATGGAGACCTGGTAGACCTCAGCTTCCAAGAGGAACGTGGCCGTTCCGGACCAACTGATGGCAGATGCGGTGATCTGACGGCCGCCGTTGATGAAGCCGCTGTCGTTGATCTTCGTAAATGGGCATGGTCCGGCGATGCAGGAGACGCGGACATCGCGAAACTCGTTGCCGGATCCGGCATCCAGGCTCAGGGAGCCGGTGGAAGCCTTCCACGCGCCGTCGGGGGAACACGGAGACTGATGGTCGCAGGGGACGTTGGCCTTGCTCTCGGCGAGGAACGTTGTTACCTCGCTGCCGATATTGACATCGGATTCCGAGTTGAAGGAATAGCGGACGCGGATGTTTGATACGACCTCTCGCGCGCGCTGGGTGGGTTCAGAGAGCTGTTCAGAAAGCGGCTTCATCGCGGCGATCAGCAGTTCCTTAGAAGCCAACCGGATGCCTGCCTGAAGTGACAGGTCGACAGGCTCATATCCGGCGTGTGCGACGTGCACTTTGACGGTTTGCCCAGGCCAGACGACGGCGGGAAAGCTGATCTTGAAATACCCGGTTCCATCGGACTGCGCAGTGATTCTGGTGTTTCCCGTGGTGGCGGTGATCATGGCGCCGGAGATAGGCAGTTGTCTTGGCGGGTCTGCGTCCTTGCGGATGACAGCCCCTTGTATTCTCATCGGACTCGGCCTCCAGTGTCGTATCCTCAGAAAAAACACGATGGAGGCTGCCGCGATCGCGGCCCCGCAGATGATCGAAATGATCAACCATTTCCGCTTCACTTACGTACCATCCGCTTCTAAAGTGTTTTGACGCAAATTTTGCCTGAATTGCTGCCAGTGATGCCTACGAAGAGGGCATTTACAGCATCTAATTGTATGGGCTCCCCGGCAGGCAAACGAATTCACGGGCCAGGCCACATGAGGAGTGTGGGCGGGTCGGATTGAAAGACGAAATGCGGAATCAGCGAGCCTCCGGAAACTTCCACTGGAATCGAACCACGCGCAGGTCGTTCCTGTCGCGGGTTGCGGGATTATCGCTCGGTCTTCCGTTCCGCGGATTGGGTGGGCTGCCGCTCCTCAACCAGCCCTCGATGGATGCACAGCAACCAGCGACGTCGCCGGCGCCGCCTCCCCAGCCGCAATCGCTCTCGCCCGAGGACGATCAGTTTCTTGAGGAACTGGAGCACAAGAATTTTCTGTTCTTCTGGGAACAGGCCAACCCGCAAACCGGGCTGATCAAGGACCGTTGCAATGTCAACGGCAACGATACAAGCATCGCGGCCAGCATTGCCTCGACAGGGTTCGGGCTGACGGCCATCTGCATTGGCGAGATGCGCGGATTCATCAGCTACGCCGAGGCGCGACTTCGGGTGATCAAGTCACTCTCATTCTTGTGGCACAAGCTGCCTACCCACCGGGGGTTCTTTTATCACTTTGCCAATATCAACACGGGCGAACGATTGTGGGATTCGGAGGTCTCCTCGGTCGATACGACAATCCTGTTGTGCGGAGTGTTGACGTGTCATCAGCACTTCCATGATGAGACGATCAAGCAGCTGGCGCATGCCATCTTTGACAGGGTTGACTGGACGTGGCTTTCGGAAGACACAAGCCTGCTGCCCATGGGGTGGACGCCGGAATACGGATTCCTGCCCGACAAGTGGAACACCTATAGCGAGCTGATGATGATCTACCTCTTGGGGATGGGGTCTTCGTCGCACCCGTTGCGGAGCGAAGTGTGGTTTGCGTGGAAGCGGACGATCTTCGAGTATGACGGGTTGCGCTACGTGGGATGGTACGCGCCGCTGTTCATTCACCAGTACTCGCAGGCGTGGTTTGATTTTCGCGGCAAGAAGGATCGTTATGCGGACTACTTTCAAAATTCGATCATCGCGACCGATGTGCATCGGCGGTTTTGTCTCGAGTTGAATACGGAGTGGTCTGACTACAGCAACGCGCTGTGGGGGATTACGGCGTCGGATTCACAGAAGGGCTACGTGATTTGGGGTGGTCCGCCGGCCATGGGCCCGATTGACGGAACGGTCGTGCCGTGCGCCGCGGGCGGTTCGCTGCCGTTTTTGCCGCAGGATACGATGCGGGTGCTGAGGACGATCCACGACCACTATCCCAAGGCCCTGTGCCGGTATGGGTTTGTGGATGCCTTCAATCCCTTGACGGATTGGTATGACACCGATGTAATTGGAATTGACACCGGTATCACCATGCTGATGGCCGAGAATTCGCGGACTGGGTTCATCTGGGACACGTTCATGAAGAATCCGGAGGCTCAAAAGGGCATGGAGATTGCGGGGTTCAAACCTTACCAGGCGCCGGCCACCCAACCGTGATGCCTAACCCGCAAACGGCTTATTCACGGCGGGTTTTGACGTTGCGCAGTCCAATTGAGAAGTTCCTGCAGGTTGCCCCTGGTAAACAACAAATCGGGCTGTGTTTGCATCGCATTAGGAGAATTCAGAAACTAGGCGCCGCATAGAGCAGAACCTTTCGGACCTTGGTTGAAGAATCAAAGCGCGAGTTGCGCCTCGCCGGATCTCCCACGAAACCGGCCGGGCTTGAAGGGAAGCACGACGCCAGCCATGAACGCCACAGCAGCCGCGGGACAATCGGGCGGAATGCCGTCGGTACCGGGGCGAGACAATGCGAACGCCTGGGCGGACCGGGTGCGCGCGCTTAACAACGTTCCCCCGGTGTTGAGAATTCTGTGGGAGTCCGGTCCTTCGGTGGTGACATGGGGCCTGATTCTGCGGATCATTTTCGCGGCCCTGCCATGGGGCATTGCGAGGGTGGCGGCGTGGATCGTGCAAGGCGTGGAAATGGTGATCCGCCACCAGGGATTGCGGCCGTACTTCTGGGAGATGGTGGGGCTGGAAGTTGGACTGGCGGTGTTCACTGCGGCGGTAGGGAGGCTCATCGACTATTGCGATTCCCTGCTGGCAGACCGTTACACGCACCACGTGAGCATCAAGGTGATGCGCCAGGCGGCGCAATTGGATCTGACCACCTACGAAGATCCTGAGTACTATGACCGGCTAGAGCGGGCGCGCGTGCAGGCGACCGACCGGTTGGGGATGATCCAGCAGATGGGGCGGCTTTTCCAGCAGGTGCTGACGACCCTCATCTTTACGGGAACGTTGCTCTATTACTCGCCCTGGCTCGTGTTGCTGCTGTGCGTGGGCGTGATTCCGTCCTTTGTTGGGGAGACGCACTTCGCATTTCTCGGGTACGCGAAGAATTTCCGCCAGACGCCTGCCAAGCGGCAGATGGATTATCTGCGCCAGGTGGGCGGGAGCAAAGAAGCGGCCAAGGAGTTGAAGCTTTACAACCTGAGCGAGTATCTGACGAACCGGTTCGCGAAGCTGTCGCAAGGGATTTACGAAGAGAATGTAGCGCTGTCGCGGAAGAAGCTGTTCTGGGGCGGACTGCTGTCGATGCTCGGCATCCTGGGCTACTACGGATCGTACGCCTATGTGATCTGGAGAGCGGTGAACGGGTCTTACTCGATCGGGACGTTCGTGTTCATCACGACGGCGATTCAGCAGGCGAGCTCGAACTTGCAGCAGGTGTTCTCCACCGCCTCAGGGATTGCGGACCAGGCGCTGTTCCTGACGGATCTGCTGGCGTTCTTCGAGATGAAGCCCACGGTGGGCTCGAAGCCCGACGCACTGCCGGTGCCGAGTCCCATTCGGCGGGGATTTGAGTTTCGCAATGTTTCGTTTGTTTATCCAGGCACCCAGAGGCGCGTTCTGCAGAACTTCAATTTCAGGCTCGATCCAGGAGAGAGGATCGCGCTGATCGGCGAGAACGGCCAGGGCAAGACGACGGTGGTGAAACTGATCACGCGGCTCTACGATCCGACAGAGGGCCAAATATTGTTGGACGGTATCGACCTGCGCGAGTACGATCTCGACGATTTGCATGCGGAGATCGGCGTGATCTTCCAGGATTTCATGCGCTATGAGATGACGGCGCGCGACAACATCGCGGTTGGGCGGATTGAAGTTCCACACACGGACCAGGAGATTGAGTTTGCGGCAGAAAAGAGCCTTGCCTCCGAAGTCGTGGCAAAACTCGGTGGGGGGTATGACCAGATGCTGGGGCGGAGATTTGAGTCGGGGGTGGACTTATCGGGCGGCGAATGGCAGAAATTGGCGCTGGCCCGGGCCTACCTGCGGGATGCGCAATTGCTGATCCTGGACGAGCCGACGGCCTCACTGGATGCACGAAGCGAGCTTGAGGTGTTCCAGCGCTTTGCTGAATTGACGCAGGGGAAGATGGCTCTTTTGATTTCTCATCGCTTTTCGACGGTTCGCATGGCGGATCGAATTGTGGTGCTCGAAGGGGGAAGGCTGGTGGAGGAAGGAAGCCACGAAGCGCTTATCTCGCTGGGGGGCCGCTATGCGGCCATGTTCGAGATGCAGGCCGCCAGTTATCGCTAAAAATCATGAACGAAACTGCTACAGTTCCCGAGATGCCACCTCCGATAGAAAACGCTCCGTTCGAGCGCCTGCGCGCCGCTGCGAAGGCGGCTACGACGTGGGATGTGATCCACCGTCCCGAGGCGGCCAGCAGGTTTCAGGAGAGGGTTGACGCCGCCCGCAAAGCAGTGAAGAAGCTGAGGTCGGAACTCGATCGGCTCTCATCCGGCCGCAGCGTAGAGGCGGGATCGTCGCTCTATGAATTGCGAGCGAACACACGGATCCTGCGCGCCGCGATCAACTCGATGCCGACGCTGCCGGAGGAATTGACGGCTCTTCCGCGCGTAGTTCTTCCTGCGGGCAAAGATGAGCCGCGCATTTCGACCATCGCGTCCTCCTATCTTCGGGTCGTAGAGGGCGCGTTCGAAATGGACAGTTTCTGCGCGTTTCTTCGGGCGTTGCAGGAACACGAGCCTCTCGAGCATGACGAGCTTTGGGATGCGGCGGCATTTTTGAATTTCGTGCTGATCGAGTCATTGGTGGACCGTGCGTGGGGACTCTTGCGGTCTCCGGAGCCGGTGCGGGACCAGGTGATTGCGGTTTTGCTGACGAGCCTGATCACCATCAGCAATTCGGACTGGTCCGCAGCCATTGAGCCGCTGATTGTGTTCGAGGCTACGCTCCGAAAAGATCCGGCACGGACCTATTCGGTGATGGATGTTCAGACCCGGCACCTTTATCGCAAACGGGTGGCTTATGTGGCCCGGCATTCCGATCACAGCGAGACAGAAGTTGCGCAGGCGGTACTGGACCTTGCGCTGGAGGGGGCTGCCGCGCACGGGGTGGACGATCCGCGCATCCGGCAACGCCGGGCTCATGTTGGCTTCTACTTAATCGACAGCGGGTTTTCGAAGCTGGCCGAGCGCATTGAATTCCATCCGCAAATGATCGATCGGACACAAATGTTCATTCGCGGGCATGCGGATGATTTCTACTTGACCGGCATCCAGCTGATCACCATTGTTTTCATCGCCGCGACAATTTTTCCGATCGTAAGGCAAATCGGATCGATCGAGAGCCTGCTCGCGCTGATCGCTTTCGTGCTGCTCCCGATTTCGCAGTGCGCGGTGGACTTGATCAGCAACAGCATCACGACGGTCTTCGAGCCGGAGCCGCTGCCAAAACTCGATTTCAGCGGGGGCGTGCCGGCGGAGTTTACAACCCTGGTCGTGGTGCCAACGCTGCTGATCAAGGAAGCGCAGGTGCGCGATTTGGTCATGGACCTGGAGGTCCGGTTTCTGGCCAATCGCGATCCAAACATTCATTTTGCGCTGCTGACGGATCTCGCCGACTCCGTCGTGAAACCGCATCGCAACGACTCGCACCCGCTGGTCGAGCTTGCCATTCACCTGATCGATGAGCTGAATGCGAAGTATGCGCCAACAGGAAAGGGCGGGTTCATCCTGCTGCACCGGCACCGCATCTTCAATGTGCGGCAAGGTGTTTGGATGGGCTGGGAACGCAAGCGCGGGAAACTGCTGGACCTGAACAAGCTGCTTGCGCACGAATTTGACGCGTTTCCGATCAAGGCGGGCCGGGTGGATGTTCTGGGCCAGGTTCGTTATGTTCTGACGCTCGATTCGGACACACAATTGCCGCGCAAGAACGCGTCGAGACTGATCGGCGCGATCGCGCATCCGCTGAACCAGGCGGTGATCGATCCGCAACGGCGCGTGGTTGTGGCCGGATACGGCATTCTGCAGCCTCGTGTCGGAGTCAGCGTCCAGTCGGCGTCGCGTTCGCGGATGGCATCGATCTACTCCGGCCAGACCGGCTTCGATATTTATACGCGAGCGATTTCGGATGCCTATCAGGATCTGTATTATGAGGGGTCCTTCACGGGCAAGGGCATTTATGAAGTGGAAACATTCCATTCCGTTCTGAACGGGCGTTTTCCGCGGAATGCGCTTCTGAGCCATGACCTGATTGAGGGAGCCTACGCGCGCGCGGGGCTAACGACCGACATCGATGTCGTGGACGATTATCCATCGCACTGGAGTGCTTACTCGCGCCGCAAGCACCGCTGGGTGCGCGGAGACTGGCAGATTGCACAATGGCTTTTTTCGCGCGTACCGGATGGCTCTGGCGGATGGACGACGAATCCTATTTCAACCATCTCGAAATGGAAGATCCTGGACAATCTTCGAAGATCGCTGGTTGAGCCTTCCGCCTTGGTCCTGTTCGTGGCGGGCTGGCTGGGACTTCCGGGTGGCCCGCTCTACTGGACGATTGTCTCGCTGTTGTTGCTGCTCTTCCCTTCGCTCGTGCAATTCGCGTTTGCCCTTGGCAGCGCGCTTGCCGGCCCGGCCAAAGGAAGAGTGGGGGAAGTATTCTCAGGGTTGCGCCTATCGCTGATGATTACGCTGGTGAACCTGGTCTTTCTTCCGCACCAGACACTGCTCGCTGTCGATGCGATTGTTCGCGCGCTGGTGAGGCAGTTCATCACGGGCGAGCGCCTGCTGGAGTGGGAGACGGCCGCGCAATCCGAGTCTCGATCGACCCGGCGTACGCAAGTGGATCGATACCTCGTTCTGAGCCCGCTGGTCGCGCTGGCCATCGCAGCGGTGGTGTACTTCTTGCGCCCGCACAGCGACGCCATTTTTGTGGCCGCGCCGATTCTCGCGCTGTGGTTCGGCGCGCCGCTGCTGAGCCGCTGGATCGACACGGCGCCGCCTGACAAGCGCAACAATCTTGGCGTGAGCGAGGAGATGTTCCTTCTGGAGCATGCCTTACGAATCTGGCGGTACTTCCATCAATTCGGCAGCGAGCGCCACAACTACCTCGTCCCGGATAACGTGGAGGAAGAGGGCCTGCACGAGGCTGCTCGCATCTCTCCGACGAACATTGGGCTGCTGCTCAATGCGCGCCAAGCGGCGTGCGCTTTTGGTTTCATTACCGTTCCGGAGTTCGCCGATCTGACGGCGAAGACTCTGGGGACCATCGAACGGCTTGAGAAATTTCGCGGTCATCTCTACAACTGGTACGATACAGAGACGCTCCATGCGCTGACGGATGATCCCTTTATCTCGTCGGTCGACAGCGGGAATTTTGTCGCGTCGCTTTATACGCTTGGCGCCGGTGCGCTGCAGTTATTGAAAAAGCCGCTGATTTCGGTGCATACCTTTGTCGGATTCAGAGCGCATTGGCATTTGATCCAATCGGAAATGAAGGTGAAGGGCGCCTTTGGGCGCATCTCCCTGCCTGGTGCGAAGGCGTCGGTGGCGGATTGGATCGCCTGGGTGAGCAACACACGCGATACGGTGACTGAGGCTGCAGCGGAGCTGAAACCGAAGCCCAAGAATGGCGGACTCTGGTGGTGCCAGGAGACACAAAGACGGCTGAAGGCCATTGACGATCTTGTGGTCCATTTCATGCCATGGCTGCTTCCGGAGTACGCCCGTTTGCTGGAATCGCCGCAGCTTCGCGTGAAGCCGAAACCCGAGGCTCTCTCGCTGGAGGATGCGGTATTGTTTGCCGAGGCGCTCGAGGCGAGCCTCGCGAGCGGGAAATACGCGAACGATGGGTCGCTGCTCGATGCCGGCAAGAAACTGCATGCGATGATGCCGGCTGCCATCAAGAACCTTCGCCGGCTGATTGCGGCGATTCAGAACATTGCAGCGACGGCCGAACGACTGGCGGCGGAGACCGATTTTACTTTTCTAGCCGATCCGAACAGACGGATTCTGTCGATTGGTTACCTGGTTCGTGCACAAAAGCTTCATGGATCGACCTACGATCTTCTAGCTTCCGAGGCGCGTGTCGCGACTTTTCTGGCCATTGCGCGGGATGAAATTCCGCAGCAAAGCTGGGTGAAGCTTGGCCGCGAGCATTCGTTTGCGTATGGGCAATTCGTGCTGATTTCATGGACCGGCACGATGTTTGAATACTTGATGCCCGCGTTGTGGATGCGGAGTTATCCCGACACGCTGATTTCGCGGACACTGTGGGCGAGCGTCGAGGTGCAGCGCGCTTTTGGCCGCCATCACGGCATTCCCTGGGGCATTTCCGAATCGGGCTATGCGCTGAAGGATGATCACGGGCATTACTCCTACAAGGCCTTCGGAGTTCCGCAAATTGCGATGTCGATCGACGCGACCGCCGGACCGGTGATCGCTCCGTATGCTTCATTCCTGGCTCTCAGCGTGGATCCGCCGTCGGCGATGCACAATCTGCGGCACATGGCATCGGAAAAGTGGGTCGGGTCTTACGGCTTTTACGAAGCGGTAGATTTCATGAAATCACGGGGAAAACCGGCGATTGTGCGGGAATGGATGGCGCATCATCAAGGCATGTCTTTACTTGCAATTCTGAACCTGCTGCATGATGACCTGGTGCAGGATTGGTTCCATGCCAATGCCCTGGTGCAGTCGGCGGAGTTGATGCTGCACGAGATGCCGGTAAGCAATGGCGTGTTACGAGCTAAGCTGAATGAATAGATGGTTGGGCTGAGGGCGATTGATTCGATATGACCAGGGTCATGACAATTTATGCTTTCCGGCTTGGGTTTTGCGGCCTGAGCCTGCGATGATAGAAAATCTGCAGGTCAAAAAACTGTCCACGGTAGAACGATTGACGATGCGTCGTGCTGCGCTTATCTACAATCCTGCATCCGGGCAGCACTCTGCGCGACGGGCCGGAGCGGTGCGCGAGGCGATGGCCGTGCTCCGCGAGGGGGGTGTGGAAGCAGAGGCGCTGGAAACAAACGCGCCGGGAAGCGCATCCGCCCTGGCCAGGGCGGCCATTCGGAATGGGTGCGATGCGATCCTGGCAGCCGGTGGAGACGGCACCGTTCACGAAATCCTCCAATGCCTGGTCGGGACCAATGTCGCCCTGGGAGTTCTGCCGCTGGGAACCGCCAATGCACTTGCACAAAACCTCGGTCTCGGACGCACGCCGGTGAAAGCCGCGCGCCTGCTGCTGAAGGCCGAGCCGAGAGCAATTCCTGTGGGTCGAATCTTGTACCGCGACTCGCGAGGAACGGACCAGTCGAGATTCTTTACCGTGGCGGCGGGCATCGGTCCGGATGCATTGCTGATGTCGAGCATGGACGCGGGGTTGAAGCGCCGGTTGGGCTATGCCCTTTACCTGCTCGAAGCATTCAAGATTTGGGTAACGAATCCATTCCCACTTTTCGATGCGGCCTTCAGCGTGAATGGCGGAGGCGAGAAACGTGCGGAAAAGGTTTCGCAGCTTCTAGCAATACGCGTCCGCTCGTTTGGCGGCGTGCTGGGCGAACTGGCGCCGGGGGCCACGATCACGAACCATTCGCTCAGCCTGATGGCATTTAAGACGCGAAGCCGGCTGCAGTACCTGCGCTTTCTGCTTGCGGTGGTTGCCAGCCGGCACACGTTCTCAAATGATGTGGAATTGATTGACGCCACGTCGGTGGATTGCCGCGACCTGGAGGGATCGGGGACAAAGGTTTTTGTGGAAGCGGACGGCGAGGTGCTGGGAACGCTGCCGGCACGCATCGAAGTGGCGCGCCAGACCGTACACATGCTGATCCCACCGCATGCACGGCCGTAAGCAATCTGCAACTGAAGGGTTGCTTATTCGTCCCGCGACTCGTAGCAGCTGCGCGACGGCGTGCAACGCGAGAGATGAACAAAATGCTCATCCGGACCCGCAGGCCCCATGGTACGCAGACACCAGTACGTTGACGATGTGGCTACGCCGGGAAGCCAGGACTCAACGTTGGCGGGGCTCATGCCATAGGGATTTTTGGTGCGCAGGCACTGGCAGGGTTGAGCCGAAGATTTGGTTGTGTCGCTCATCTTGACTTCCTTTCTGCGCCAGGCGTGCGGAGGCGCGGTGCGCTGATCATCCGGCTGCGCTTGGATCGCGATCCATCTGGCCTGCCGCCAACAGGATGGTTCTGGAAACCGCAACCGGAAACAATTGAACTTTGTAAGCATTCATGGAAAGGGGCATCGCACCGGTCATGGAAGCCTGGCCAGCCGCGCGAGCGGTTTCGGGTGTTACAGGCTTACCGGCCAGGGCGTCTTCGGCCTCGCGGGAGCGGCGGACGACCGGGGATGCGGCCCCCATGGCAACCACGGCGCGGCGGCAGATATTCCCGTCCATCTCGAGCACGATGGCGGCGTCGGCGATGGCCCAGTCGTGGCTCTCTTTTTCGCCGTACTTCTGGTACGCAGAGCGGGTGCCGGACGCCGGTTTTGGAATGTGAATGGCGGTGAGCAATTCGTCATTGCGCATGACGTGGAACTTTTGGGGATTCGCGTCGGGACGCACGTAGAAGTCCTTGATGGCGACCGTCCGCTTGCCGTTTGTCTTGGATACGAGCTCGACACTGCCATCCAGCGCGAGCAGGGCAACGGCGCCGGACGAGGGCGCGACAGACGGACAGCCACCGTAATCCATGATCGCGTGGTATTGGTTGAGGCCGGAGAAAGCAAAGCAGATTTCCTTGCCTTTGCGCAGGCACTGAAAATCGGCAGAGCGAAAGTACCAGCATTGCAGTTCCTGCAGCAGGTTGCCGCCGATGGTGGCCATGTTGCGGATATGGGGCGTGGCGGCGTGCCCACATGCATCCGCCAGGACCGTGTAGTCGGAGCGAATGGTGGCATCGTCGGCGATTTCTCCCAGTGTTGTGAGAGCGCCAATGGTCAGGCCCTCGGCTGTGGCATGAATTCCCCGCATCTCAGAGATGTTGCGGATGTTCACGAGTCGAGTGGGTGAATCGGTGCCGTTCTTCATGCGGTCAAGAAGGTCGACGCCGCCCGCCTTTACGACCGCGCCGTCCTTTAACTGGGAAAGCGCAGCTTCAACGGTGGAGCAATCAGCGAGTGCAAAGGAGTTCATATGGCCTCCGTCATGGGCCGGGGTTGGTTGAGTGCGGTGAGGACCACGGCCGGCGTCATGGGTAGCTGGCGAATGCGAACGCCGGTAGCGTTATAGACCGCGTTGCCGATGGCGGCTCCGGCGGAGATGATTCCGGCAGCTTCACCGATGCCGGATGCGTCGGTTGAGCTCTGGCCGATGTAAGACTCGGTGAGGATCACCTCGATCTGCGGCACTTCATACGATCCGGCGATCTTGTACTTGTCAAGGTTTGCATTGACCATGAGCCCGTAATTGGGGTCGAGCAGTCGGTGCTCAAACAAGGTGTAGGAGATTCCCTGGATGATGCCGCCGTTGATCTGGCTGATGGTCTGGTTGGGATTCATGGGGCGGCCACAATCGTGCACGGCGAGGACGCGCTTGACGTGGATGCGTCCGGTTTCGGTGTCGACCGCGACCTCGGCTACGTCGATGCCTCCGTAGGTGTCGATCTTTTTCGGAGCGTAGTCAGGAACGCGTTTGGATTGCGCCGACACCTCCGGGGTGTTCATCTTTGCGGCCGCGGCGCGGAATGAAACGGGCTGGAATTTGCCGGACTGGCTGCGCACCATGCCCCCGCTGAGCGTGAGATCGGAAACAGTTGAGCCGAGGGCCGGGGCCACCGCGGCGAGGAACTTTTGTGAAGCTTGCCATGCCGCATCGCGCACGGCAGGCGAAAGCGACGCGGTTGTGACGCTGCCGCCGGAGTTGGGGCCGACGGGGTAGTTGGTGTCCCCGATCTTGACGGAGACCTTTGCCGGCGGAACGCCAAACTGTTCGGCGATGATCTGCGCCAGCACCGTCTTGATGCCACTGCCAATGTCCTGCACGCCCGAAAGCACTTCGACCGAGCCGTCTTTGTGGACGCGAACTTCGGCGGCGGATTCCATGGTGATATGCCGGTACCAGACGGATTGCGACAAGCCAATGCCGCGTTTGACCGGGCCGGCGTCCGCATTGGCTTTTGCATTGCGCGATTTCCAGATGGCGCTGTCGCGGATGACCTGGCGCTGTACGCGGCGGACGGGGTTTTCGTCGATGCGATCGCGCAAATCGAGCAGATCCATGTTGAGGCGTTCGGCCAGTTCGTCGATGGATTGCTCGAGCGCGAAGGCTCCCTGCGGGTGTCCGGGGGCGCGGAAGGCAGCGGCGGGTCCTGCATTGATGAATACGTCGTTCTCTTCTATGTGGAGCGTACCGGATTTGTACAGGTTGGCAGCGGGACCAGCGCATCCGGCGCCTGTTCCGCAACCAGCGGTGCCGTAGGTGATGAGTTGCATCGCGGTGATGGTGCCGTCTTTTTTGGCGCCGATGCGGAGCCGCTGATCGGAACTGGGACGATTGCCGACGGAGAGATGCTCTTCCTCGCGATCGAGCATGAGCCGGACGGGAGCGCCGGTTTTCCGCGAGAGGATGGCTGCGACTACGCCGGGATTGCCTGCGCCAAATTTGGCGCCAAAGCCGCCTCCCATGAACTCCGTGATCACGCGAACCTTGGAGATGGGAAGCTTGAAGTAGCCAGCGCATTCTTCGCGCACGCTCGCCGTGCCCTGGGTCGAGGCATAAACCGTGAGCAGATCGGGTTTCCAGTCGGCTACCACGCCATGCGTTTCGAGAGCAGAGTGGGTTTGCACTTGCGTGATGTAGCGAGCATCGACCACCACATCGGCGTCTTTAAATCCCTGCTCAGCATCACCGCGCTTGTGCACTGCGGGGCCGTGGATGTTGCCCGTTTGCGGGGTTGCGCCCTCGCTTCCGCCGCCGCCGGCTGTTCCCTCTTCATCGGCCGCCCCGGGGAAAACGAGTGGAGCGTTGGGCGCGCGGGCCAGTTCGGTATCGACGACAAAGGGCAGCGCTTCGTATTTGACTTTGACCTTGTCGGCGGCTTCTTCCGCGGCTTGCGGCGAGATGGCGGCGACGGCTGCGACCGGCTGGCCGGCATAGCGCACTACGGGGTACTTCGTCTTTTCCAATGAGGGATCGCGCAGTTCGGCATTGCCCAGGATGGTCTCGATGACGTGAACGCCTTTGACGCCGGGATGACGCTCGGCTTCTGAGGTGTCGACGGAAACCACCCGCGCGTGCGGCACGTTCGCGTTGACGAACTTGGCGTAGAGCATGCCCGGCAACTGCACGTCGGCGGTGTAGCGCGCCTTTCCTGAAACCTTGAGGTGGCCATCCCAGCGCTCGATCGACTGGCCGATGAACTGGAGGTCCTTGTTCACGGGCAGGACGGGCGGCTCGGAAACAGGAACGGTGCGTTCTTCTTCTCGCAGGGTGAAGCCAGGGACGCCAACCGGCATGCTGACGGTTTTGGTCTCGGGGCTATCGGCAGCGCCGGACAATATGGCGTTTGAAATCGGATCGGAAACGTGAGTCGCCATCGTTCTCTCCTATGCCTTGCCTGGCAGCTGCCCGGCTGCGTCGAGGGTGGCCGCAAAGACCTTGGGATAGGTGCCGCAACGACAGAGATTGCCGCTGACGGCGTAGCGCACATCGGCCTCGGTGGGATGGGGATTTCGCTCGAGCAGAGCGGCGCAGCTCATCACCATTCCCGGCGTGCAGAACCCGCATTGCATGGCGTCATGTTTGACGAATGCCGCCTGGATTGGATGGAGCTTGTCCTCTGTGCCGATGCCTTCGATGGTGGTGATCTGGTGGCCTACGGCATCGATGGCCAGCGTCATGCAGCTGTTGACGGGGGTCTTGTCGAGCAGCACCGTGCAGCTGGAGCATACTCCGCGATCGCAGCTGATCTTGGTGCCGGTCATGTTGAGCTGGATGCGGAGGGCTTCAGCGAGCGTGGTGCGCGGCTCGATAGTGAGCTTGTGCTCGCGGTCGTTGATGTGCAGACTTACGGGAAAGGGCTCCGGACCGTACTCCTTGACGTCGCTGCGCGTCGCTTCAGAAACTTCGCGCGAGAAGGCTTGCACGCCGTCGACGAGCGCTGTGCCTGCCGCGGTAATGCCGGCGCCTTTGAGGAACCCGCGCCGGGTAATGCCGGCGGAAGCAGAACCGGGATGCGAAGGAATCGGGGGATCAGACTTGGGAGTTCTTTGGTCTGGCATGCATCCTCCTTCAGAAACGCTGTAAGGGGAGTACGGGAAAATAGCGGTGTTGGCAGGTGAAGTCAGCCTCTTGGGTAGATCCGATCTCCGAGAAGGCGAATGCGCACGGTAAGAACGAAATGACGATGGTTGCTGAGTCCGGTCCGATCAGAAGCGAATGCGGGCCCAACAAACACGGCAACAGTATAGGCGACTCAGGGCAAGTGGTGCAGTTGCCAATGTAAATTTCGATAAGGTAAAAACGGAGCTCCGACCGGAAACGAACCCTGGAGCGATTTTCTGCGGTTTCCGATTGCCATGTGATTGGATTTGCGCGGATTTGGGCAGCATTGCAAAGAAGCCAGGTGATGAGAAGTCAACTTTGACTCGGAATGAGCAAGGAGAGGCCGATTTTGCGGGTGGCGATTGATACCGGCGGCACATTCACTGACTGCGTATACCTGGCGGATGGGCGGTTGAAGGCGCTGAAGGTCTTCTCCAGCCATGCCGATCCAGGGCTGGCGGTGCTCGAGTGCCTGCGACAGGTGTGTCACGGGGGAAGACTGGAGGTCCTTCATGGCACTACGGTGGGCACGAACACGATGTTGGAGGGGACCGGCGCCCGAGTGGCGTTTGTGACCACGGAGGGGTTCGAAGACACGATTGCCATTGGACGCCAGGCTCGTGCGCGGCTCTATGACTGGTTTGCGCCCGCGCCCGTGTGCCTGGTGCCGAAGGAATTGCGGTTTGGCGTGCCGGAGCGGGTGAGCGCAGAAGGGGAGATCCTGAGAGCGCCCTCGTCGGACGAACTGAGTTCGTTGGTCGAGCGGGTTCGCGCGTCAGGAGCAGAATCTGTCAGCATTTCGCTGCTGTTCTGTTTCGAGAATTCCGACAACGAGAAGCGAGTGGAGGAGGTTCTGCGCGGATTGCGAATCCCGGTTTCGACGTCGCAGCGCATCTTGCCGGAATTCCGCGAATACGAACGAGCCTCGACAACCGTGGTCAACGCGTACCTGGCTCCGAAGATTGGGAACTACCTGGGCCGACTCGAGGATCGGGTGGCTGCGGAGTTCTCGTCGAGCCGGGTTGACGTGATGCAGTCGTCCGGCGGCATCATTCCCGCGCATGTTGCGGCAGATCAACCAGTGCGCACGGTGATGTCGGGACCGGCCGGCGGCGTGGTCGGCGCTTGCACCGTCGCGCGTTGGGCAGGGTACGAGAGAATCATCGGGTTTGACATGGGAGGCACTTCGACGGACGTGTTTCTGGCTGACACGGGGGAAGCCGAAGCGCGGCTCACGCGTGAGTCGGTGGTGGCCGGCGTGCCGATCGCAGTGCCGATGCTCGACATCCATACGGCGGGCGCGGGCGGAGGCTCGATTGCCCGATTCGACGCGGGAGGCATGCTGCGCGTCGGGCCCGAGTCGGCCGGCGCTGATCCCGGTCCGATCTGCTTCGGACGCGGGACGAGAGCGACGGTGACCGATGCCAATTTCGTGTTGGGGCGGTTGGATCCGGAAAGCTTTCTTGGCGGTGGAGTACGACTGGATCGCGGCCGCGCTGCAAGGATGATGGTCGAGCAAAAGGGGCCATTGAAGTCGGTGGAGGAGTTTGCGGCGGGCATTCTGAGAGTTGTGGAAACGAATATGGAAAAGGCCATTCGCGTGATCTCGGTGGAGCGCGGGCACGATCCACGGGAGTGCACCCTGGTTGCGTTTGGCGGCGGAGGACCGCTGCACGCGTGCGCTTTGGCGAGAGCGCTGCGGATGAAGAAGGTGCTGATTCCGGCGATGCCCGGCGCGCTATCGGCGCTTGGTATTCTTCTGGCGCCCGCGGTGCGGGACTTTTCCCGCACAGTGATGATGGGCGGTGATGAGATTGGGAGTGTGAAGGAGCTCTTTCTCGAGTTGGAGAGAGAGGCAAGAGAAGAGTGCGCGGCGAGCGGGATGGAAGGCGCGCCCGAATTGAGCATCGATGTGCGCTACCGGCGCCAGGGTTATGAATTGAATGTTCCTTATGACGCGGCAAAGGCCGAGGATTCGCTTATCAGGTTTCACCGGCTGCATCAGCGGCGTTATGGATTCTGCCGGATGGAGCGGCCCGTAGAGATCGTGAATCTGCGGCTGCGCATGGTTGCCACGGCAGAGGCGTACGTACCGGAGCGGCGCGAATCGAGGCGCGGCAATGGGAGCGCGGCCTGGTACGCGGAGCGGCCGATTTACTTTGACGATCGATTCTTGCCGGCGCAATTTTTCGCGCGGGAACGGCTCGAAGCCGGGGATGTGATCCAGGGTCCGGCGATGGTGACGGAGTATACGTCGGCCACGTTGATCCCGCCGGGCGGAAGCGGCGAGGTGGATGCTCTCGGGAACTTGATCCTGACCGTCAAGCAGGAGGATGGGCAGTGAACGAGCGGAGCGTGAGTTCCATCGAACTGGCTGTGTTTCAAAGCGCGGTGCATTCGATCGCGGAAGAAATGGGTGCGGCGCTGCGGCGCACGGCGTTGTCGCCGAACATCAAAGAGAGACGCGACTATTCGTGCGCAGTTTTCGATGGCAAGGGGCGGGTGATCGCGATGGGCGACCACATGCCGGTGCATCTCGGGTCCATGCCGATGTCGGTACGGGCGGCAGTCGCGGCGATTCGATTTGGGTCCGGAGACATTGCGATTCTCAACGATCCGTACGCGGGTGGAACGCATCTGCCGGACATCACGATGGTGCTGCCGGTGTTTGCGGCGGATGGGGAGGAGCCGGCATTTTACGTGTGCAATCGCGCGCATCATGCCGATGTGGGAGGCAGGTTCGCGGGATCGATGGGTCCGGCGAGCGAAATTTTCCAGGAGGGGATTCGCATTCCCCCGGTGCGGATTGTGCGCGGCGGGGAAATCGATCGAGAAGTGCTCGATCTGATTCTGCTGAATGTGCGCACGCCGCAGGAGCGAGAAGGAGATCTCGACGCGCAAATCGGCGCGTGCCGCGTGGGCGAGCAGCGGATCCGGGATTTGATCGCCAAGTACGGGATGGAATCGCTGGAAAGGCTGGTGGAGAGCCTGCTGGACTACTCCGAGCGCCTGATGCGGGCTGAACTGAAAACCATGCCGGAGGGCGAATTCGCAGCGGAAGACTGGATGGACAGCGATGGCGTGGACGATGCTCCGATACGAATCGCGGTCGAGCTTCGCATCGATCCGAAAGCAGGCTCGATTGCGGCGGACTTTTCCGGATCGTCGGCGCAGGCGAGGGGAAGCATCAATGCGGTCGAGGCGATCACGCTGTCGGCGTGCTTCTACGTCCTGCGGTGCCTGCTGAGCGAGGATGCGCCGGCGACCGAAGGGATTCTGCGGCCCTTGACGTTGGCCGCGCCGAAGGGAACGATTGTGAACGCCGCGCCACCCGCAGCCGTGGCGGGCGGGAACGTAGAAACTTCGCAGCGCATTGTGGACGTGCTGATGCGGGCACTTGCGAAGGCGATTCCGGAACATGTTCCGGCAGCGAGCGCGGGCACGATGAGCAATCTGACGATTGGCGGATTCGACGCGCGGCACGGCGAATCGCAGGACGCGGAGCCGTTCACATACTACGAGACGATGGCCGGAGGCATGGGCGCGCGGCCCACGATGGATGGGATTTCGGGCGTGCACACGCACATGACGAATTCGCTGAACACGCCTGTGGAAGCGCTGGAGTATGCGTACCCGTTTCGCGTGCGGCGCTATGGATATCGCGAGGGATCGGGCGGCACGGGGCGGTTCCGCGGGGGCGAAGGGCTGGTGCGCGAGATCGAATTGCTGACCGATGCGCAAGTGACGCTGCTCGCGGATCGGCGGCGATTTGCGCCGCATGGGCTTGCGGGCGGCGCGGATGGAACTCGAGGCGGTGCGTGGATCAGCAAGCCGAACGGCGAGAAGACCGAGCTCAAGGGGAAATGCAGTCTGAAGGGCAGCAAGGGGGATGTGCTGCGGATCGAGAGTCCGGGCGGGGGCGGCTGGGGCGATGTGGCGGGCGATCGCGAAGCGGGAGCTGATTGAGAAACGCGCCGCAGATCGAGCTGGGGCCCGCGACGGTCACATTTTCATCGGCGGCGATTCGGGACCGGAGTGCGAGGTTGTAGGATCATCGTTACTCAATTTTGTGCGTGGGGGGCGGGGAGCTATGAGCGTTTCCAAGGGAGTTTTGCGCCATTTCGCAATCTTTGGCGCAGTCGCGATTGCCAGCGCGATGGTCGCGTTCGCGCAGACAGAAGGGCGGCTGCTGCGGTTTCCTGACATCCATGGCAACCAGGTGGCATTCAGTTATGCCGGTGACTTGTGGCTGACAACCACCGAAGGCGGAGTGGCGAGGAGAATTACGACGAGTCCGGGGCTGGAGCTATTTCCGCATTTCTCGCCGGATGGAAAGTGGATCGCCTTTACTGCGCAATACGACGGCAACTTCAACGTGTATGTGATTCCGGCGGAAGGCGGTCAGCCGCGCCAGCTCACATTTGTTCCGGACGTTGGTTCGATCCCCGAGCGCATGGGGCCAAACAACGAGGTGATTGCGTGGACGCCTGATTCGAAGCGAATCGTTTTTCTTTCGCGCCGCGATACATTCAATGATTGGTTCGGCCATTTGTGGACAGTGAGTGTGGACGGCGGGTTGCCGGTGCGGCTCCCGATCGACCGGGGTGGGCTGCTGGCCTTCAACTCCGACGGCAGCGAGATGATTTACAACCGCATCTTTCGGAACTTCCGCACGTGGAAGCGCTACACGGGCGGAATGGCGCAGAAGCTGGCACTGTGGAACTTCAAGACGCATGCCTACGAGCAACTGACCCAGGACGATTGGACCGACACGTTTCCGATGTGGAGCGGCGACACGGTGTACTTCGTGTCGGACCGCGGACCGGAGCACCGGCTGAATCTGTACTCGATGGATTTGAAGGTCCGGGAAGCGAAGCAACTGACCCACTACACCGATTACGACGTGGAGTGGCCGAGTTTGAGCGGCGACCAGATGGTGTACCAGTACGGTGGATGGCTCTACCTGTTCGACACAAAAACGGGGAAGGAGCGAAAGCTGGACGTGCAGATCGAGGGTGATTTCGACGAGGCGCGCTCCCATTGGGACGCCACCGCGAAGCTGATCGATTCCGCGGACATTTCACCCGACGGCAAGCGGGCTGCGTTCACGGCGCGCGGCGATGTTTACACCGTGCCGGCCGAACATGGGCCGACGCGTAACCTCACTGAGTCTCCGGGGGTTCGGGAGGAGAACGCTGCCTGGTCGCCGGATGGGCGTTGGGTGGCCTATTTGAGCGATCGCGGTGGCGAGCAGGGGATTTATCTTCGGCCGCAGGACGGAATGGGACCGGAACAGGAGATTACGACCGGCGGGGCGGAGTTCCTGATGCAGCCGGTGTGGTCGCCAGACAGCGCGAAACTTGCTTACGCCGACAGCTCACTCCATCTGTACTATGTGGACATTCACGACAAGAAGCCCGTACTGGTGGACACAGCGAAATACGGCGAGATCAACAACTATTCATGGTCTCCCGATTCGAAGTGGATCTCTTATGACAAGACACCTGAGAATCTCTATCCCGTAATCGAGTTGTATTCGCTGGAATCGAAGAAGATTACCGCGGCGACAACGGATTTCTATCCGTCGTTCAATCCTGTTTTCGATCCGGCGGGAAAGTATCTTTACTTCTTTTCGTTCAGGACCTTCAATGAAGTGCTTGGCCCCGTCGACATGGAATTCTCGAATCCGCAGTCGGAGAAGGTTTATGCGATCACGCTGCGAGCGGATGAGGCTTCGCCTTTTGCTCCGCAAAGCGACGAAGTTGAAGTGAAAAAAGAGGAGAGCTCAGCAGAAAGCGGAGGCGCGAAACCGGCAGAGGCCGTCGACAAGGACAAGGACAAGGACAATAAGGACAAGGACAAAGAAAAGAAGGGGGAGAAGGAGAAGAAGGAGCCGTTCCGTATCGATCTGGACGGGATCCAGAATCGGACCGTTGCGCTGCCTACACCGCCGGGAAATCTGCAAAGGCTGGCTGCAGCCGAAGGACGTGTGTACTATTCGTCGGGACCGACGAACGGTTATTCGGGACCGCTGCCGGGTCTGGAATCGGAGATTCACGTTTTTGATCTGGAGAAGCGCAAGGATCAGGTGTTATTGAGCGGGACCGCAAATTTTGCTCTGTCCTTCGACGGCAAGAAATTGCTCTATGGAGCGCCGGGAGACAAGTGGGGGATCGTTGACGCGGCTCCGGCAGGAACTGCGCACCACGCGGGTGACGGCGCGTTGAATCTTTCCGGCATTCGGGCAAAGATCGAACCACGAGCCGAGTGGACGAACATGTTCAATGAGGCTTGGCGGCAGGAGCGCACGTTCTTCTATGAGAAGTCAATGAACGGCGTGGATTGGAACGCAGAGCGCGCGAAATATGCGCAGCTGCTGCCGTATGTGGCCGACCGCTACGATTTGACGTATGTGATTGGGGAGATGTTTGCCGACCTGTCCAATTCGCACATGTATGTGGGTGGCGGGGATTATCCCGATCTGCATCCCGTGAATTTAGGCATGCTGGGCGCAGACTTTGAATTGGATGCCGGAAGCGGACGGTACAAGATCGCGCATATCCTGCCGGGAGATAACTGGGACGAGGCGCTGCGGTCTCCGCTGACACAGCCCGGAATTGCGGTTCACGAAGGCGACTACGTGCTGGCGGTCAATGGGCGACAGCTTCAGGCGCCTGAGAATCCGGATGAGCCGTTTGTCAACACGGCCAACCAAAACGTGACACTGACGGTGAACTCGAAGCCCACGATGGATGGCGCGCGCGACGTGGTTGTAGAACCACTTCCGAACGAGTTCAAACTCCGCGAACTGGACTGGATCAAAACCAACCGCGAAAAGGTGGACAAGCTCAGCGACGGCAAGATCGGTTACGTTTACCTGCCGGACATGGGGGCGTCGGGTTTGAATGAGTTTGTGCGCCAGTACTTCCCACAGATTCGCAAAGAAGGAATCATCTTCGATGTGCGCTACAACGGAGGCGGCAACGTAGACCAGATCATCCTCGAGCGGCTGCGGCGGATCCTTGCGGGAATGGAGTCGGCGCGAAACTGGGCTCCGGGGACGGTCCCCGACAACGTGTTCAACGGCTACATGGCTTGCCTTACGAACCACTATGCGGCCTCGGACGGCGATTTCTTCACCTACTTTTTCAAGTTCTACAAGCTGGGGCCGGTGATCGGGACCAGGACGTGGGGCGGAGTGCGCGGCATTCGCGGCGAGTTTCCTTTGATGGACGGCGGATATGTCACACGCTCAGAGTTTTCACTCTACGGGCTGGACAGCCAATGGCTGATTGAGAACCATGGCGTGGCGCCCGACATCGAGATTGAAGACACGCCGGACAAACTGGCCGAGGGGCACGATCCGCAGATGGAGAAAGCGGTTGATTACCTGATGAAGGAAATCCGTGAGCACCCGAAGACTCTGCCTCCGGTCCCGCCGGATTTGCCGCCGTATCCGAAAGGCCCCGGGATGTAGCCGATGAGCTGGGCGCTGGCCAGCCGACAAAAGCGCCCGGCAAAAAACTGCGGAAAAGGCGCAAGGTGGAAAAGTTGAAAAACGACTTTTCCATCTCTCTTGGAAAACGCTGTGCGTCTCCCACTTTCCCACAGCTACTGCGGCTGCGTCTGGATGATCACACTTGTTTACAGAACTGAAGTAGTTGAACCCTAGAAGGGAATGTCGTCGTCGGAGATTTCAGCCTGCTGCGAGACGTCGTCGTGGCCTGCGGGCTGGCGCTGGTCGAAACCGCCTGAAGAGGACCGGCTGGGACCTGAGCCGTCGTCGCGGCCGGAGAGCAGGACCAGATCGTTGACGAGAATCTCGGTGCGATAGCGCTTTTGTCCCGACTCCTTATCATCCCAGCTGCTGGTGGTGATTTTGCCTTCGATATAGAGCTTGGAGCCTTTCTTGACGTAGTCGCGGACGATTTCGGCGGTGCGTTTGAAGGCCTTCAGATTGTGCCATTCGGTGCGATCCTGCCAGTTGCCCTGCCCATCCTGATATCGGTCGCTGGTGGCGAGGGTGAAGCTGGCCACGGTGGTGCCGCCGCCGGTGGAGCGCATTTCAGGGTCCTTGCCCACATTGCCGACGAGGATGACTTTGTTGACGCTTCTTGCCATATGCCTGACTCCTGATGAATCGAAATGCCAGTATACTGCCGCACCTTAAGTCCGGCTGTGGAGGACTCGCTGCGGATTGCGCAGGCGCCGCCGTGCCGCACCGAATCCGAGCGCCCGCAATCGCTGCATCCAATGGACGAGGGAGTTGTTCTGTGGCAGGTGTTGCAGAGAAAAAGATGCCAGGTGCAGCGGGGTTTGTGCCGCGGCAGATCACGTTGCCGGTGCTGCGAGAGGCCGTGCAGGGATGCAGGGGATGCGATTTGTTCCGGCGCGCGACGCAGGCGGTGTTCGGCGAAATGGAAGGGCCGTCCAAGAGATTGCCTGTGGGCATGATGATGATTGGCGAGCAGCCAGGCGACCGGGAGGACGTGGAAGGGCATCCGTTTGTGGGACCGGCAGGAAAGCTGCTCGATCGCGCGCTGGAAGAAGCGGGAATCGAGCGAAGCAGTGTCTACGTCACGAACGTGGTGAAGCATTTCAAGTGGGAGCCGCGTGGGAAGCGCCGTCTGCACAAGAAGCCGAGCCAGCGCGAGATTGAAGCCTGCCGCCCGTGGCTTGACGCGGAGTTGGAAGTGGTGCATCCACAACTCGTGGTCTGCCTTGGCGCGACGGCGGCGCAGGCGCTGCTTGGAGCAAGCTTCAGGGTGACAAAACAGCGCGGCGTCGTGCTGCGTGCCGAGGATCTGCCGCCGATTATGGCCACCGTTCATCCTTCATCGATTTTGCGCGCGCGAACCGACGAAGATCGCCACCGCGAGATGAAGGAATTCATTGCCGATCTCGAAGCTGCGCAGAAAGCGGTGAAGAAGGCGCAGGCACAGTCGTGATCCCGCTGATGCCGCGGCACGGTTGCTAGCGATGGCGTGCGAGCGAGCGATTGCGCAGCCACTTGGCAATGCCGAGGGTGAGCAGCAGGGTGCCGAAGGGAATGCACATCAGCGCGACGATCAGCGCGAACCAGCCGGTATTGGTGTGTGCGCCTGTGCGGGTGAATCCGCCCAGAAGGGTTTCGAGCAGAATGACTGCGAGGATGCCCGTTCCGACCATCGAGCCGCCGCCCCGGAGAAGCTGGCGCGTTCCATCATCGGGAAGCGGTGTGCGGGGCGCGGTGGAAGGTCGATCTGAGGACATCAGCGGCATTCTATCCCTGCGCGAGCCGCAGCATCATGTAGGTGATGACGCCCGTGATGGAGACGTAGAGCCATATGGGAAATGTCCAGCGAGCGACCTTGCGGTGCTGTGGAATGCGGCCGGAAAGCGAGAAGAAGAACGTGACGAGAACGAGAGGTAGCGCAATGGTGGCGAGAATGATGTGACTGGCAAGCAGCGGAAGGTAAAACGAGCGCAGCGCCGCGTGGATGGGATAGCGGACATCTCCGTGCAGGGCGTGATGCAGGATGTAGCTGACGAGGAACAGTGTCGAGAATACAAACGCCGTGATCATGGAAGCGCGATGCTGACGAATGCGATGCGCACGGATGAACGTGTAGCCGATGAGGAGCGAGACGGCTGCTAGTCCATTGAGGATGGCGTTCACGGCGGGGAGGAAAGCATATTGCGTGCTGGATGCGGCGGCCGGATGAATGTAAATCAGCCAGAAAAGGAACAGCGTGGCGGCGGCGCTGATCAGGAGGATGACGACGATGGCTGAACGCGTTCCGGATGGCGAGTTGGAAGCAGGAGCGATGGCCGGCATGGCGCTCAGTGGGTTGCCGTCGCGCACAGCATGAGCGTGGTGAGCAGCAGGGGCAGGTAGATGACGCTTACCTTGAGCAGATCGCGCGCGACCATGCGACTTTCGGTCTCGCTTGGCGTGCGAAGGATGCGCGTGAAGCGGATGGTATAGGCGAGGTAGAACAAACCGAGCAGGATGGCCAGGAACGCGTATGCGGGCCCTGCGAGTCCGAGCTTCCAGGGGGCAAGGCTCACGGGAATCATCAGCACGGCATAGAACATGGCCTCGACGACGGTGGACCATCCATCGGGCTGCACTACGGGCAGCATGCGGATACTGGCGCGCGCGTAGTCTTCGCGGTAAAGCCAGGCGATTGCCATGAAGTGCGGGAACTGCCAGACGAAGAGAATGGCGAAGAGAGCCACCGCCGGCCACTCGATGCGTCCGCGAGCAGCCGTCCAGCCCAGCAGCGGGCCCATGGCGCCGGGAAATGCGCCAATGAAGGTGGCCAGGGTGGTGACGCGCTTGAGAGGCGTATAGATGGCGACATAGGTAAAGGCGGTGAGCAGTGCCAGGGAGACGGTAAGAAGGTTGGTGTGCAGCAGCAGCCACCACGCGCCGAGCGCCAGGGCGCCGATTCCGGCTGCGATGCCCTGCCAGAGCGAGATGCGTCCCGCAGGAAGAGGACGATCGGCTGTTCGGAGCATGAGTGCGTCGGAACTGCGCTCGAGAGCCTGATTGAGGGCGCCGGCGCCTGCGGAGACGAGGCCGATGCCGACGAGAGTATCGAGCAGGCCGCGCTGCACGCTGGAGATGCCGGACTGCATCGATCCCAGGTAGAAGCCGGCCCATCCGGTAACGACGACCATTCCCGTGACACGGACTTTGAACAATTCCCTGAAGTCGTGGATCAGGGTCGCTGTCCATCCCGGACGTGGGGCGTGGAGGGCGCCGTGCATGGGGGTCTGGACGGTCCCGGCAAGATCACGCGAAGTGGCGGCTTGAGAGGTGGAAGTCATCAAACGATAGGAGAGCGCCGGCGGCGATTCGGGGGAACAACCTGCCTTTCCTGATGATATCAAGCAGATGCAGGTTGCGCAGGTGGTGCGAATTTCCAGTCTCGCATTGCAGCGACGACGGCGTCGGCTATTTGATCCGGCGTGAGCGCGTCGACGACGATGGAGACATGGGCGGTGCGATAGAGGGGGAGGCGGCGCTCGTACCTTTTGGCCAGATTGGCCTGGTCGGCAAGCACGGGCCGATTGGATTCAGTGCCGCTGCAGCGCTTGAGTGTGGTTTCCAGTTGCACTTCGAGGTGGACGAGCAGCGTACCCGGGGAGTTGAGCAGAATGTCACGCGTGGCGGCACGTTCGATGGCGCCTCCGCCGAGCGCGAGGACGAGGTCAGCTTTTTCGGCGAGGCGGGCGATTGTAGAGTGCTCGAGTTCGCGAAACGCAGCTTCACCGTCGCGTGAGAACAGGTCGGCGATCGAAGTGCCGCTTTCGGCTTCGATCACGTCGTCGACGTCGATGAATTTCCAGCCAAGGTGCTCGGCGATCAGCGGCCCGATCGTCGATTTCCCCGAACCCATGAAGCCTGTGAGCACGACGCGGCGGAGTGGTGTTGATGATTGAGAAGAATCTGTCACTTTTTGATTGGAGCCACGGTATCAGATTAGTGCAGAGGTCCTTTCAATGTCAGGAGCTTCGCGGGGCGTACGCTGGTGAGTATCCCCCTACAGTTTCTCGTAAACTCCTTGTTTTCATCGGTATACAGATCACATGATCGCCAAATTCCTCTCATGCAAAGACTTAATTGCAAATTCCTCTGTTCCGAGGTTTAGTGGCCGAGCTTCCTGGGCAGTGTTGGCGCGGGGTTTCAGCGCCTTTTTTTCTACCGTTTCAATTGTGCTCCGAATGAAGAGTTAATCGGCAAACGGAGCGGGATTGTTGCGCTCGCGTTTTCAGGAATTTGATGAGGGCCGCGGTGCACGGGGCTTGACAGGAAAAGATGAAACCCGCCGTGGCGCTCTGCTGATGACATCAGGTCAGAGTTTTCAAGGTGCGGCAAGCAAACGAGCGGCAAAGTGACGAGTGGGCACCATCCACCCGGAGCTCAAAAACAGGGCTGTAGTGAGCTCGATGGGTGCATTGGGCTGAAATCGACAACCGAAAGTCCACTTTTCCTATTGACCGTCTATAAGAGAAGCGTTTATCGTCTTATAGACGGTCAATAGGAGCGTTGATGGCTGGCACACCGTTTGATTTGGTGCAGGGCACTTTAGATGTACTGATTCTGAAGGCACTCGCGCTTCAGGAACTTCACGGCATGGGCATCTCCCGCAGAATTTCGCAGATGACGCGCGGAGCTTTCGACGTGAAGGCAGGCTCTTTGTTTCCGGCTCTTCACCGCATGGAGCAGGCAGGGTGGCTCACCTCCAACTGGGGACAGGCGGAAACGAACCGGCGCGCAAAATTCTATTCGTTGACGAAAAAAGGAACAAAACAGCTCCATGCCGAAACCGAACGTTGGGCGCGAATCTCTCTTGCCATGGCCGCGGCGCTGGGAACCCACCAGGAGGCTCTGTGATCAGCCGCCTACGCGCGCTTTGGAACACCTTTTTCCGCAGGGATCAGCTCGATCAAGATCTGGACGAAGAACTCAGTGTCTACGCAGAGTTGGTTGCCGCCGAGAAGACGCGATCCGGATTGTCGCCGGACTGTGCCCGGCGCGATACGCACCGTGAAATGGGCGGGGTCGAGCAGGTCCGACAGAATGTGCGTGATATCCGTGCTGGGGTATGGCTGGAGAGGCTTAACCAGGACTTGCGCTATGGCGTGCGCACACTGAGCAGGGACCCCGGCTTCACCGTCACTGCTGTGCTCACTCTGGCCCTTGGCATTGGCGCGTGCAGCGCCATCTTCAGCATGGTGAACGCGGTGCTCATTCGCTCGCTGCCGTACGGCGATCCCGAGCGCCTCGTCTATCTCTTCACACCCAACTCACGCGATAACCTTCCGCCGGAGGACTTCGGTCCCGCATACGGAGATCTCTATGACATCAAGCGTGAGAGCCGCTCGTTCCAGAGCATGACGGCATTTGATCAGTCGATGTTCAATCTTTCCGAGCAAGGTGAGGCCCAACGCGTCAGCGCCGCGCGTGTCGATGGCGATTTCTTCCAGACGTTTCAAGCATCGCCTGTAATGGGCCGGGAAATCACTTGGGAAGATAATCAGCCCGGTCACGAAAGAGTGGCCGTGATAAGTCATGCCCTCTGGCAGTCTCTGTTCGGGTCGGCCTCGGACATACTTCATCGCTCGCTTGTTCTCGATGGCAAGAGCTATCAGATCGTCGGCGTGATGCCGATAGCATTCGAATATCCGCACAACTTCGACCTGCCCGAGGGGGTTCCTCAATACAAGACAACGCAGGTCTGGCTGCCGCTGGCTCTCACTCCCTCTCAAATGGCGGAGCGTGATAATTTTGGCGGCAATGCTGTCGCTCGCCTCAAACCAGGAATCTCCATCGCCCAGGCCCAGTCAGAGCTGAGCACGATCATGGTACGTCTGAATAAGCTGCTCGACCCGCATATGCAGGGACGGGAAGCCTTATTGGTGAACCTCCTTGACAGCACCGTGGGACACGTTCGCTCACTGCTGTGGCTTCTTCTCGGCGTCGTGGGCCTTGTGCTGCTGATCGCCTGCGGCAACGCTGCCAACCTGCTCCTGGCCCGGTCCGCCGGCCGTATGCGCGAACTGGGGGTTCGTGCCGCACTTGGCGCCGGCCGAAGGCGCATCGTTCGCCAGTTGCTCACGGAGGCTCTGCTTCTTGGCATCACGGCCGGCGGCGCAGGCATAGCATTTGCGTTTCTGTTTCTTCGCTTCCTCCCGCTGCTCGACCCGGGCAATATCCCACGCCTGAGCGAAGCTTCCCTTGATATGCGCGTGCTGCTGTTTACCCTGGCCCTGTCTCTCCTTACTAGCCTGCTCACGGGCGTGTTGCCAGCCCTGAATGTCTCGCGTGCCAACCTCGTCGATTTCCTGGCTGCCGCCGGGAACCGCGGCGTTGCAGGCGCACACGGACGAACGCAGGGCGCGCTCATCGTTATCCAAACAGCCCTCGTCCTTGTGCTGCTTTCAAGCGCCGGTCTGCTGATCCGCAGCTACATCAATGTGGAGTCGGTTGACACCGGATTCTCGGAATCCACCCTGACCACCAGCGTTCAGCTCGACCCTCGTTACAGCCAGCCGCAAAAGCGCGCCGAGTTCTATCGCGATTTCTATTCCAGATTGAGCGCCATTCCTGGCGTCACTGCAGTCGGCGGAATCAATGCCCTCCCGCTCAGCAATTCAGAAACCATGCGACCCTTCCAGGTTGAGGGCTATGCAAATCAAAAAAATCAATTAGTTCAGGGACGATGGATTACTCCCGGATATTTCTCCGCGATGAGTATCTCCCTCCTCGCAGGACGCGCCTTTAGCCAGGACGACACCGCTCACACGGACCGGCTTGTAATCGTGAATCGGAGCTTCGCGAACAAGTATTTCGCCAACCGCAATCCGATCGGTGGTCACGTCACCTTTGAGGATCATCACGTCCAGTCGACAACCGTTATTGGAGTCGTCGGCGACGTGCGCCATACAAGCCTGGAAGAATCACCCGCTCCGCAGATTTATATGCCTGTCTCCGAAGCAGCCGATGGATACATCGTTGTACGCGCATCGCGCGCGCCAAAAATCGTCGCTGCCGAAATCCGATCCGCTCTCCACGCAATCGATCCCAATCTCGCCGCCGCAGATATACAGACCATGGGACAGCTTGAATCCGCAGCGAGTGCCCGCCGCCGTTTCCAGACCTCGCTGCTCACCGTCTTCGCGGCAGTAGCGCTCTTACTCGCACTGATCGGTCTCTACGGGCTCATGGCCCATTCCGTGGGCCGCCGCACACGCGAAGTCGGCATACGAATGGCCCTCGGCGCAAAGCGATCCGACGTGATGCTCCTTATGATGAAGAAAGCTGCTCTCCTGCTTGCCCTCGGTCTCACGTGCGGTCTCGTCGTCTCCTGGTTCGCCGTGCGCGCCATGCAGGCATTCCTCTTTGGAGTCGGGGGGCACGATCCAGCCACAATTATCTCCGTCTGCGCTTTGCTCGCTGTCTGCGGTTTGGTCGCGGCCCTGATTCCCGCTCGGCGGGCCGCCTCCATCGATCCCATACAAGCACTTCGGATGGAGTAGGAACGACGCTACGCGATGCAACGGGGCTTCCATACGATGACTCGGCTCGGTTTACGCAAAATCGCCGAGGCGCTTATCGAGCATCGTGGCTAACGGATTCTCTGGTTCGGGTCGTGTCACCGTCTACCCGGTTAACAGGCCGTGCCGATTGCGCGATCAGTCTGGAGCTGGCCCGAATCGTAATCTCAATCTCATTCTCTCGTCTCAACCGCAGTTCACTCAGTCTCAAGCCAGATTGTATTTGTCGCGAGCTCTGCCGATGACTTCAGGCTGCCGGGGTCTCAAGGTGCGGCAACCATTAGAATCGACAGATGGAGACTGGCCGGGCCAGCCGAACCGCGCTGCGTGTCGCCCATCGGCGTGCCGTTCACCAGGTTCTCGACGACCCTCCCGTGTTGAACGATCCGGTTGCGGTTGCGATTCTCGGACCGGACTTTGGCTTCGACCGGGATGCGGAGATGCATCCATGGTCCCGGGCATTTCGTGCCTTCATGGTGGCACGGAGCCGCTATGCCGAAGACCAGTTGGCGAGGGCAGTGGCGGAAGGCGTGCGGCAATACGTGGTTCTGGGCGCCGGGCTGGATACTTTTGCCTGCCGCAATCCGTTCAAGGAACTGCGCGTGTTTGAGGTGGATTTTCCGGCGACACAGGAGTGGAAGCGGGCCCTGCTGGCGGAGATGGCACAAGCGCTGCCGGGCGGCGCGATTCCTGAGACGCTGACGTTTGTTCCGCTGGATTTCGAGCACAAAACGCTCTCTGCGGGATTGGCGGAGGCAGGATTCAATGCTTCGGAGCGGGCGTTCTTCGGATGGCTGGGAGTGGTGCCATATCTCACGAAGGGCGCGTTTCAATCGACGATTCAGACGATTGCGCAATTGCCGACGGGCAGCGGAATGAGCTTCGACTACGGGCTGGCGCCACGCATTCTGAGCCCGGAGCGACGCAAGGCGTTCGATGTTCTGGCTGAGCGCGTTGCGGCAGCGGGCGAGCCGTTCCGGCTTTTCTTTACGCCGGAGGAACTGGATCATGAACTGCGGAGCGCCGGATTCCGGTGGGTGGAACAAGTGGATTCAGCAGAGTTGAATCGGCGCTACTTCAGCGATCGCGGCGATGGGCTGGGATTGCCGCAGGATGGAATCGGGATGATGGCGACGGCGTGGGTCTGAGCCGGCGAGCCCGTCGGCGATTAAGATGGTGGCATGCGCCCTTTCAGCGCGTTGATTTTGAGCCTGCCGATGCTGCCGATGCTGGCGATGGCGGGATGCGGCTATCACACGCTTGGTTCCGCTACGCATTTGCCGCCGAACGCGCGGACGCTGTATGTGCCGGTGTTTGCCACGCGCACCGAGGTTTACCACACCGAGGTCCTGATGACCGATGCGGTGATCCGGGAGTTTGCAGCGAGGACGCGGCTGCGGGTAACGCCTGACTCCCATGAAGAGCCAGACGTAGTGCTGCACGGAACGATCCTGCAGGAGACGGTGGCGCCGTTGACGTACAACACCTCGACGCAACAGTCTTCAAGTTTTCTGATCACGCTGGTGGCATCGGTGAGCTTGAATGACCGCGACGGGAAGGTTCTCTACGAAAACAAGAATTACGTATTCCGGCAGCAGTACCAGTCGACGACCGATTTGCCGACGTACCTGGATGAAAGTCCTGCAGCAGTAGAGAGGCTGTCGCGCGACTTTGCGCGAGCGCTGGTAGCGGATGTGCTCGAAGGCATGTGAGGTGTATGGGCGTCGGCAACCATTACCTTCGATGGTTGGCGACGCGGGCAACCGGGGGCGACCGAAGCATGGCAGGGCGAGGCCGGGGAAGGTATTCTGGAACCGCATGACGAACGCCTCGTGTCGTGACAACGTGCCAGTACCCCGGGGAGCGACGAGTTGAGTGGGTCGCGGTGGGGCGCGGGTTTCGCGTCGGTCAGCCGCTTTGTTGCGGAGATCGATGCGGCTGCCGCCGGCACGGGAAAGCTGAAACCCGGATATGTGCTGGCCGGCGATGAAGTGTTCCTGCTCGATCGCTGCCGAGCCGCCGTTTTGAAGGCATTTGTCCCATCGGATCTGAGGGATTTTTGCCTGAGCGACCTTGACCTGGCGCAAAGTTCCATCTTTGAGATTCTCGATCGTGCGCAAACGCCGTCGCTGATGGCGCCGTTCCAGGTGATCCTGGTGCGCAACGTGAAGCAACTCTACGGACGCGGCGCGAAGAAAGAAGAATTTGCGGCGCTGGAGCGCTATTTTGAGTCGCCCAACCCGCAGGCGCTGCTGATTTTCATCGCGGATTTTCTGCGCATTCCGTCGGATGTGCGGCGCATGGAAATGGACGACAAGAATCGGTTCGACCGCATCCGGGAGACCCTGGGAGAGTATTGCGGCGTCGTGGAGTTGGCTCGCGTCAGCGAAGAAGATGCAATGCGATGGGCCGTGGGCACCGCGCAGCAAGCCGATACGAAGATGGAACCCGATGCGGCGCGCGAGTTGGTGGACGCGCTCGGCGCGGACATGATGCTGGTTTCGTCGGAGCTCGAAAAGCTGCTGCTTTTCACCATGGGCCGCGGGCGCATCACGCTGGGCGATGTGGAAACCATGGTTCTGGGCGCGAAGCAGCGGTCGCTGTATGACCTGACGGATGCGATCAGCTCGCACAATCGTGCGCGCGCGCTGGCGCTGTTGCAGGGATTGCTGAACAGCACGGATGCGGGAGAGGATGCGGCGATCGGGCACCTCTACATGCTGTCGAGAACGTTCCGGCAGATGCTGGTCATTCTCGAAAAAAATGTGCGGGATTCACGCACGATCTGGCAGGCGCTGTGGCAGGGGTTCAGGATTCCGCCGTTTGCCGCGGACGATTTGATTCGGCAGGCTCGGCGGTACAAGAGCCGCAGGGAATTGACGCGGGCGATACGACTGATCGCCCGGGCCGATCTGGAGTTGCGGTCATCGCCGCCGGACAAGCGGCTGGTGCTGGAGCGGCTGGTTTACGATCTCGCGTCGGAGCCAAAGCCGAATTCGACAAGTTGGGCGACGCTGCAGTTGTCGCTGGAAGTGTGAAGGGCCGCGAGCAGCGCGGAATCGGCGACAGGATGACAGCGAATACGTAGAACGCCTCGCGGCGATAGCGATTCAGCAGGTGAGCGGAAGAGTACTAGTAGATGCCGCGGTCGTTGAGCCACGGGCCGTATTTCTGATCGAGCTCTTCGATGTGCTCTCCATACCAGCTACGCAGGAAGTTGAGGAGCGCGGGAGCCTCGATGCCATCGCTTTGTTCGACGCGGAGGACAGTTTCTTCGATTTGGCGGAGCAGGTTCTGGTGAGCGGTACGGTGTTCGTGGAGCCCGGGAAAATCGTATCGCTCGAGGAGTTGTTCTTCGCAGATGAAGTGCATGCGCGAGAACTCGAGAAGCCGATTGAGATGATCTTCGAGTTGTTTCCGGTTGCAGCCGCGGACGAGGGCTGAGTGAAGCTCATTCATGGTGTCCATGAGGATGCCATGCTGGTCGTCCATGGCCTGGACACCGATCGCACACGCGTGACTCCAAGTCAAAAGGGCCACAACGCCTCCTGGAACTGCTATCGAGCTTATCGGCAGAAGCAGGCGGGCCCCATCCCCATTCCGTGGCATCCGGGTGCAACGGGAGAAGCATGTCGAACGTACTCAGTCGAGGAGGACCGCGGGCGCGGGGTCGTGGCCGCGGGTAGTGAGGACGATCGCAGAACCGAGGATGAGCGCGCCGCCCACCCAGGCAAGCGGGCCGAGGTGTTCGCCGAGCATGCGGACGCCGAGATAGGATCCGAGCGCCGGCTCAATGTTGAGGAAGACGCCGGCACGCGAAGCGGGAACGTGGTGGATGCCCCAATTCCATAGGAGGGTGGTGGCGGCCGTGCATGCCAGGCCGCCGATGATCAGCGCAACCCATGCGGTGATGCTGATATGGGACCATGGCAAGCCGGGACTTTTGTGCGAAGTAATGGGATTGAGCATCCAGGGGCCCAGCACCCAGATGATGAGCATCACGGTCCCTGCCAGGACGGTGTAAGAGGATACGACTGGGGGACCGTGAGTCACCATGAGCTTCTTATTGAGAAGAACCCAGGCAAGCGCGCTGCAAAGAGAGATGACCACGAGGAGGTCGCCTTCGAGGGTTGGGCCGCCTTGCTGCGTGCTGACATGATGGCCGCCCAGGACGATGAGCGCCGCGCCTATGGTGGAAGCGACCAGGGCGAGCCAGCCGATGATGTCGAGTCGCTCGCCGGCGAAGAGCGCCGCCGCCACCGCCAGCAGGACAGGCATGGAGCCAACCATGAGGGCGGCGTGGCTGACGGTGGTGAGGGCCAGGCCGTGGAACTGGATCAGGAATTGGACGGGGATGCCGAAGAAGGCCGAAATGAGCAGGATCCGCCATTCGCGGAACGTGAGCCTCGGCCGATGGGCGATGGCGACGGGCGCCATGCCAATGCAGGCGAAGAGAAAGCGATAGAGCACCATGGACTCAACGCTCATCTCATCCAGCGCCAGCCTGCCGAAGTAGAATCCTGTGCCCCAGAGGGTTCCGGCAAGCGCACAGGCGCCGTATCCGAGGAGACTCAGGCGACGGCCGGCATGGGGCAGCGTGGCTACCCCGGCATCTTCGCGGCGGGTCGTGGTCGAGTCTGCCATTGCACTCCTAACTGTCGCATAGCGCGTGTAAATGCCGTCTCACTGCCCAAAACATCGCACGATGGGCGAAAATATGTCTTGATGGTGCGACGGCTCCTGAGAGCTGGAACAGGGATTCTCGCGGGCCTGGGGCTCGCGGCGGTGATGACGCAGATGTGTCCCGATGCATTTGCCATGGGGAAGCGCCATCACAAAGATGCGGAGCAGGCTGCGACTCCGAACAAGCCTGGGGTGCAGTCATCCCAACCGCCTGCTCTTTCGATTCCCGTTGAGCCGCTTGGATTCAATGCGCCGTCGACGTTTTATCTGGGACAGCGCGAGCGACTGCTTTCGCTGGATTTTCTTGACGAAAACCATCTGCTTTTCACCTTTCACACACCGGGCCTGATCCACCGGGCGAATCCAAATGAAGACGACGTGCGGCAGATTCGTGCCATGGTGCTGAAACTGCCGCAAGGCACGGTGGACGCCGAGGCGCTGTGGACAGTGCATGGGCGAGAGCGCTACTTGTGGATGCTCAAGGACGGGAAGTTCCTGCTCAAGGACCGCGACAACCTGGAGCAGGGAGATGCGACGCTCGAGTTGAAGCCTCTGCTGCATTTTCCAGGGCCTCTGCTGTGGATGGAAATGGATCCGACGCAAAGCTACCTGGTGACCGACTCCTATGAGCCGGAGGCGCAGGCAAGCCGTTTGGGTGATGTGCCCAGCCCTTCCTCGGCGTCGGCGGAGATGACGGATGGGATGGATCCGTCAGGGAAGCCGGACATCGTGGTTCGGATCCTGAGGCGTTCTTCAGGGCAGGTGATGCTGGTGAGCCACGTGCGAACGACGGTGCATCTGCCCATCAATGCAGACGGGTATCTTGACGCGTTGCGCTCGACCGGGAAATCGTGGCTGGTAAATCTGAGCTTTTTCACGGGCGGCAGCAAGAATGTCGGCAAGGTGGATTCAACCTGCTCGCCGCCCCTCGATTTTGTGTCGCATGAAGAACTTGTGGCGAATACCTGCACTCCCGATGGCGGAAGGGAATTGGTGGCCATGTCGACCGACGGACGCCGGCTGTGGAAGATGGATTCAAGTCCGACGCAGGTGTGGCCGATGCTTGTGATGGGTCAGAACGGAACGAAGTTCGCGGTGGAGACATTGACGGTTTCGCATGCGGTGGCTCCGTTTTCGCCGTTGAGCACCGAGGATGTGAAAGGACAGATGGTGCAGGTGTTCGATGCTGCCGAGGCGAATCAGCAATTGAGCGCGTCCGCAAGTCCGGTGCTGGATGGGGGAGGCAACGTGGCGATTTCGCCTTCAGGAGCAAAGGTTGCCGTACTCGATGCGGGGGCCATCCAAGTGTATGAGCTGAATGCGCAGGCGGCGCCGATAGAAGCCAAGCCGGCGCAAACGCATTGAAAAGGCGCGTGATTCAAGAGCGAGCGGTGGCGCCGGTTTTCACTGAGTTTGGAGCACGTGTAAACTGGGCGACGGAGGTTTTCGGGTGGCCGCGGCAATTGTGCATTACATAGCGGCGGTCGCGTCAGACTGCGGCCGCAAGCGCGCTTCTAACGAGGATGCGTTTGGTTATTCGGTTGAGGACGGCATCTACGTAGTTTGCGACGGCATGGGCGGCGCGGCTGCGGGAGAAGTAGCCAGCTCGCTGGCCGTCGACCAGGTGCTGCGAAAACTCTCAGGCCGAGGTTCCAATGGGCGCATGTCGCTACCCGAGGCGGCCACCGACGCAATCACGAGCGCCAACGATGCGATTTTCTCGCGAGCGCAGCGCAACCGGCGCCTGAACGGGATGGGGACCACGCTGGTGGCCCTGGCGGCGGAGGATCGCCACATCTGGGTGCTGAATATCGGGGACAGCCGCTGCTACCGATTGCGAGGCGGGCATCTGGAGCAACTGACTGCCGATCATTCGCTGGTGGAAGAACAAGTGCGGATGGGGCGGATGTCGCCGCATGAGGCGATGCACTCGCCGTGGAAAAACGTAATCACGCGCGCGCTGGGGACACAGCCCCATGTCACTCCGGATGTGTTTGGGCTGGAAGCAGAGCCGGGAGATCTGTACCTGCTGTGCAGTGACGGCCTGACGCGCGAGTTGTCGGATCCGATGATTGAGGCCCTGTTGTGCCGGAAGGCGGAGCTCGAAGAGCTTTGCCACGGCCTTGTGGATGCTGCGAAGAAGGCAGGCGGGCATGACAACATCACATGCCTGCTGGTCAGGGCCGAAGCATAGCTCACTGCAAATGCCGGAAAATTGAACAGAAGTACGTTGCGCGAATGGCCGGGGCAGAGGAGCTGAAGCCGGTCCACTGTGCCCAAGGATACCCCATCGGTATGAGTGCCACTTGGATGCTTTGAAAGACCCACGCACTTGCACGACTTGTAACTAAGCTCGACCAGCCTACTTATACGGGTAATCGCTGGTTAGGTGGGTAGTTGCTCCATTTTCCCCGCTACATTTCGGCTGGCTTAGCTGCCTGGTTACGGTGGGAGATACGGATCAGAGTCTCGATGAATTGGAGCGAGCCTGTTAGCGATTCGTTCAGCCGAAGCGAATCCTAATCAAACCTTCACCTGGATCAGGAGCCTTCTGCTCTGTCGCATTTGCATCGTCGATCGTCTTCTGGCAGCAGCTCGGGACACTAGAAGGCTCCCAGCCCTTCGGAGGCGCAAAAGGGTACGATTCGACGCGATACTCGCTGAAATCGCACTGATGGTATTGCCCGCAACGGACACACAGGTGTGCGAATCGGCCCGCGAGCTCTCGGTTGATTTCCTGGGGACGTTTGCTTTTCCCCAGATAATGAACTGCGATGACGTTGCCGCATCCCGGGGTCTTGCAGTCCACAACCGCGTAGAGATAGTCCGCCATTGTCCGATGTTCGCGGATGAAACCTTAAGGCTTCCTTAACGTACTGCGATCGGGATTTGAGCGATTTGGTGCGATCGCGAGAATTCCATGCTTCCATCAAAACCGCGCGATCTACCGGTGCTTGCGAATGAGGAGAATCAGGTTCCCCAGCCCTCCGAGGAAGGAAAAAACCAGCAGCGCAGGATAAGCGACAGCTTCGGCTCCTCCGAAAAACTCTCCAATGGACAGCGCGAAGACCAGGCACCAGCAGATAAACAGCACAACGGGGAGTTCGGCAGTCACAACTCGGGAAGACATAGCACATTCTCTCACCTTTTTCTTCGATAACTCGGGCAGGCAAAGGATTCTTGCGTGAATGATTATCCGCGAAGAGAAAGTGAGTTAGTGATTGCGATCCAGTTGCCTATGAATTAGTGCGTTTCACGTCGAGTCTTATGATTTTGTGCAAAGTGATGTTTACTAGTGTCTAATTATGCGCGTGCGGGAATTATGCGGCTTCTGAGTGCTGGATTTTCGAGGATCGTTTGTACGATGATCGCTACAAAGTCAATCACAGCAATGAGAATCGAGGACGGTTTTGGCAGATTACCTCGGGGGGCGTTGCTTCATCGGCGGAAAACCGGCAACGACCATGTACTAGAATTGTGATTGCGAATCATTGAAGCCTGATGCTCGAACCGGCCAGATTCGCTGGCTTCGAGTCGAAAAGCGGACCATACTGTCCACGTAGTCCATGGGAGATCGAGCTTGGATGGTGCAGTTAAAGCAAGGGCATCGATCGTTGGCTGATCTGCAAATCGAACCAGGATGAAAATGTTATTCACCAGAGGGGCGACAATTTTTCTTTGGCTCCTCATGGTATGCACTCTCGAATTCGCGTTTTCTTTGATGCCGCAACGCGATGCGGTCATCGCGGGCGCATTGCTGGTGGGCATTTCCATCGTGATCCAAGTGCGCCGCGAGGGGTTCGAAGCTTCCGGGCCGGCAGCCCTTTTTGCGCTCACCATGACTGTATTTGTCTGGTTGCGCCCATTAATTTCCTTCACCTCGACCGATTTCAACTTGCATACGATCGAGGTGCTTTCCGGCATTCCGGTCGCAGATGCCGATGAGAGTATCTACTTCTCGGTTCTGGTCGCGTCGATGGTGGCGTATTCCGCGACTGTTTTATGCCATCAACTGCCGACTCGCGCTCCGGAGCCAAACCTGGCCCGTGAGGTCGAGCCGCCTTTTCTTCCTTCTTTCCTGCAGGTCTGGCAACTCCTTTTCTGGGGCGGAGCGGCGGCGTCCTTTCTACAGTCGATGCTGTATCTGCGTTATTTCCTTAGCGGCGGTTCTTATTACGATCTTTACCTTCTGGGGAAGAGTTCCGTCGATGTTGCCGGCCTCTCATTTCTTGCGAGCTTTCTGTTCTATGGGTACTTGGGATTATTGCTATCGACCGATCGCAGCTCGCCGTCCGTCCTGACGCGGCGCCGGTGGCTCTGGACGACGGCGTTCGTGCTGCTCTCTCTTTTCGGGCTGGCGCGAGGGTCGCGCGGAGAAGTGTTCACGCAGCTGCTGGCTGGGCTCTGGATGACGTCGATCACCAGCCGCAGACGAATTCCAATGAAAGTGTGGATGTTTTCTGGCGCCGGGCTGTTCGGACTATCACAGCTGGTGGGGAGCTTGCGAGCCGGAGAAGGCGCCTCTCTTGGAGGAAATACTCTTGTCAAGCTGCTTGAATGGTTTGTCTATACGCAGGGCGCCAGCGGGGAATTGGTCGCCGTGGCGAATGAGAAATTCGGAGTGTCACTGGCCAATCTCCGCTTTATCTTCTCTCCGCTGTTAGGACCGTTTCGCCTGTTTCTCGACCCGGAATATGGGACCCAGACAGCGCACCAGGGCTTGTCGTCAGGGCTGCTGTCGAATGAACTTGCGTATCGAGTGGCGCCTGACTATTACCTGGCGGGACATGGCGCGGGTTCCAGCTATCTGGCGGAGACCTATTGTGCGCTCGGTCTATTTGGGGTATTGGCGGCGACGGCACTTCTTACCTGGCTCGTCCTGCGAGGACCCAAGGTTGCGCTGCGATCGACATCCGCTCTCTTCATTTTTGCGGGAACTCTACCCTATATCCTTTTCACCCCGCGTGAATCCCTGGTCTTTCCAGTTGTGCCGGCACTCAAGGCGCTTCTCATTATGGCCGTGTGCAGGGCGCTACGGGAGACTATCTATCTACTGCGGTCAGGCGCCGACTTCCAATCTGGTTAGTTATCGAGGGCATTGACTGAAGCGCATGCCACAAGGTGAATCGGCGGTTTGCCGGCCCGCAGGTGACCGTCTTGACGGCGGAGACGACTCCTGAGGCTCTCTTCGAATTGTTTTCGGGACTGGCAGAAAACACAAACTCAATCTTCGGTGCGGACTCTTCAGGGTCTCAGACCAATTTCCCAGCCGTCGCAATGGCAACGAGTTCCCGGGAAGTAAACAAGATTGTAGCCGGCCTTCTACTCTTCTGACTTTAAAGGAGGTTACCAACAGGCCATTGAACCTTCACAATCATTCCGTCTACTCTGGGTGCTCCGTTTCGTATCAGCTCTCTTGCGGTCGGAAAGTAAGCCTCGCATCGGAATGATTGCAGGCAGCACTCGAGGACGTAAAAGCCAATCTATACTGTGAACCTCTATCGAATGAAGCATAAGAGTGAATTTCGATGCAGAGAAGGGCAAGCTCCAATTGGAAGTGTTTCGCGATGAAAGCCTCAATCCCGCGTGTTCTCGAAGTCTTCCTCTGTAATTCTTGAATCACTGGCGGCTGAGTGTTTGGTCGGCAATGAAAGGTCAGCAGCTTATTTTGGGAGTATTCGGCCGCAACGGGGCGCAGTTCGATCGCAGCTTTTCCGGCGAGGCGGCCATTTAAGCTTGGAGGAGACTCGGTTTTCTATGAGCGTTGCCACTTCTACCACGCTGGGTGTTGGCGGAGATCCGCGCGCTTCTCACAAGCTCTCCATGCGTCACATTCCAGCTTTGGATGGTGTGCGAGCTCTCGCCATTTTAGGTGTACTAATCTTCCATACATTTCCGCGGGTTCTGCCCAGCGGCTTTACAGGTGTAGACGTATTCTATGTCCTCTCTGGCTTCTTGATTGCCTCTGTGATTTTGCACGATCTGCGCAATGCACAGTTTAGTATGCGTGAGTTCTATCTGCGGAGGTGTCAACGCCTGTTGCCAAATGCCGCGGTTATGGCAACGTTCACCGCAGTGGCGGCGATGGTTTTCTTTGGGCCATACAAAGCCCACACTACTGGGCAGAATGCCCTCTATGCACTCTTTGAAGCCTCAAACTTTTTTATTCTGTCCCATTTTGGCGGCTATTGGGGCGATTCCGCGGCATCAGCACCGCTCTTACACACGTGGTCTCTCGCAGTGGAAGAGCAGTTCTATATTTTTTTCCCATTGACGCTTCTGCTTTTTGCTCAGCGAGCCCGGCGGTTAGTCCTCCCGCTTTCATTTTTGGCCTGCGGCAGTTTTTTTCTCTGCATTATTGCTCATCGGAATCACGCTGAGTTTGCGTTCTACATGCTGCCAACGCGTGCATGGGAGCCGTTGATGGGTGCGGCGTTCGCAGCTTACATGGTGCCTCCGAGCTATTTGCATCCGCTTCGCAAGTTACGCATGGGGATCGGATACGCGGGTATTGGTTGGATCGGAGTTGCTGCAGTCATAGCAAGCTTCTTTTTCGTACCTGAAACTCGCTTTCCAGGCAAGTGGGCCCTTCTCCCAACGGTTGGCTCACTGGCCATTCTGATCTCGATCGCGGCAGCGCACCCCTTCGGTCCTGAACGATTTCTCGCAACCAGGCCCGTCGCGCTTATCGGCCGGCTGTCCTATTCCATTTACCTGTGGCACTGGCCTCTCATTATCTTTGGCAGGCAATACTCAGTTATGCACGGCCATTCCCAACAGGAAGGCGCCGCAATCGGCGCAATAATTTCATTGGTTGTCGCAAGTGCAGCATACGTGGCGATTGAACAGCCTTTGCGCAGTCGTGGACCAAGCCGCAAAGCCCGTCTCATGACATTAGCGGTAGGTTTTTCAATTTGCGCCTGTGTCTGCATGGCGCTCACACTTAAGAAGCCCGTCGCTGATCCATACCATCTCTTTGATGAACCGAGTTTTTCTGGGGTGACCTATAGCGTGGTCGGATGGGATAGACGATCGGTCGCCAGTTCGGCGAAATACTATGACCTCGCTTTTCCTCCTGACCTTCCGATGGCTGCTGAATCGTGGAACAAGGGAGGAGTGATTCACCAATGGGGTCCCGGCACGCCACGGGTTGTGGTGTTCGGCAGTTCTCACGGGCTGATGTATGCGCCGATGATTGATTCAGTCTGCCAACAACTACATTTGCCGGTCGCATTCTTTGTTGCGGATGCTACTCCAGTGTTCTTTCCGACCCACCCAAACCGACGCTTCACAGATCAGAAGACCGCAGCGAGCTTCGACGATGCACGGATCAGATACCTCGCGCAATGGCACCCTGATGTCTTGATCGTGGCGGATCGTTGGGATGGCAGATTTGACGGCACTGGACAACTTGCCCCGCAGCTGACTGGATTTCTTCAGATCGTTGCTCCGAAGGTCGGACACGTGATTCTCACCGCACAACCACCTGTATTGGACCTTGGCGATGCGACAAACCCACGCGAGTTTGTGACGAACTACTATCGCATGCAGGGCTCTTTGCCAAAAATTTGGCCTGACAGTAACGAGACCTTACGCCACAAATCCACGCAAGTATTCGATTCTGTAACACAAAATTTTCGAAATGTTTTGGTTCTTCGTACCGATGAGCCCTTGTATAACGTTGATGGATCCGTCCGATACGCCGATGGGCGGAAATTCCTGTACGCGGATGCTGACCACCTTAGTGATGATGGCGCCAACCTGGATCAGGCAATTGTTTCGCGAGCTATCGCCACGCTAGCTAAGTGAGGCGCCGCGGAGTGTCCCCGGCAGATCGAAACATACACGGGAAGTAACGCAACAGCTTGAGCAAAACGGGATCGCTTCCAGTTCGGGGGTCACACTCGGTGAGCAGATGCGTGGCTGAAATCGTCAATATTGCTTGCATTATCAATAATTTAGACTGGTCGGGGCGGAGGGATTCGAACCCCCGACCCTCTGCTCCCAAAGCAGATGCGCTACCAGACTGCGCTACGCCCCGACTGTTCTGATTGTATCGCGGAACGGATTTCGGAATGACCGGCAGAGCATCAGTGGTGCGCCAGCCAGAACAAGAACCAGATCACGAGCACGATGGGAATGGCAAAGACGGCAGCCAAACCCGCGGCGAGCAGCGCCAGGAAGAGCCAGTCGCGGCCGGTATGCCTGTGGGGTTCGCCCAAGTGCCGCTGGAGGAGGAGGTAGTTTCTGCGATTCGCCTTCCAGAAAATGTCAAAGATGTCGCCGAAGACGGGGATGGTTCCGATGAGGACGCCGATGCCCAGATTGGCGGCCATGCGCGTGAGCGTGATGTAAGGGACACCGCGAATCCACGCGGCAAGCGGAATGATGAGCGAGAGCACGCCGGCGATGACATCGCCGAGACCGGGAACGAGGCCGATGATTCCGTCGAGCCCGAAGCGGAAGCGCGTGCCGGGGATGCGAAACGCTTCATCGAGCAGGATCTCGAGCCGCTGCAGGGTCTGATCGCGGAAGATCCGTGCGCCGCGGTTCCAGCGATTTTCCGGATCAGCGGCAGGTTGCCGATGGGCTGAATTTCGCGGAATTTGATGTTCTGGGGGCATGGTTGGGGGACGCGGAGCGAGCGTCGAGCATGTTGGTTCGATGCTACAATCTAAAGTTAAATGGCGGCTATAGTTCAGAGGCAGAACGCCTGACTGTGGCTCAGGATGTCGTGGGTTCGATCCCCACTAGCCGCCCCAATAGATACAAAAGATTTACTCTTGAAGAGAGTACACATTCCTGCTCTTGCTGCCGTCGATATCGAATCGCTATTGAGCCTCTGTGAAATTTCAATCGCGCGCACAGAGGGTGGCAAAGTGCAAATCTATCCTGGACTTCATGGCGCCTACCTCACAGAGATTTACTGAACCGATAGCCTATATGCGATTCGGTAAGAAGGTAGGTTGGGTTTGCCGGGTCGTCCTCGATCTTCATCCGCACTTGTCTCACAAAAGTGCGCAGGTACTCCAGTTCATTTCCGTACTCGGGCCCCCACACGCTTCTGAGCAGTTTCGCATGGGGAATGGGCTTGCCGGCATTCGCCATCAAGTAGTGAAGCAGGTCAAACTGCTTTGGGGTGAGATGAACTATCTTGCCTCCTTTTTGTACGATGTGCCCCTCGACATCGAGTCGAACGTCGCCGATCAGGATTTCAGAGCTCTCCCCATCTAAAGTTCGGTTGTGGCGAACCGCCACGCGAATCCGGGCGATTAGCTCGCGAAGCGGAAAAGGTTTAGTAACGTAGTCGTCCGCACCCGCCTCCAGAGCCTCTACCTTGCGATCTTCACTGCTTTGCACGGTAAGCATCAGGATGGGGAGAAGCGGTGCGATCTTCCGCATCTGCCGGCAGACCTCTACACCTCCGAGTCCCGGCATGTTGATGTCGAGCAGAACGACATCAAGCCGCGCCGTCCTGACCAGTGCTACTGCTTCTTCGCCACGGGCGGCCTCGACTACAGCGAATCCCAGCCCCGTAAGGATGGTTCGCAGGGAAGCTCGAATCGAGAACTCGTCATCAACGACGAGAATGGTCGTCTGATTTTCGTTCAATCTGCTCTCCTTCCAACTTGCGGCAGGGAGAGGAAAAACGTCGTCCCCTCTTCTGCGTCACTGATAACCCAGGCATGGCCACGATGCGCTTCGGCTGCCATTCTTACCGTGGAAAGGCCAATCCCTGTACCGGGGGCCATTTCTTTCGCACCTTCGCTGCGGTAAAACCGCTGGAAGATGCGATCCCTTTCTGAAAGCGGAATCAGGGGTCCGAAGTTGTGAACCGAGATCGTGACTTCTGAATTGTTTTGCCAGGCAGCCATTTTGACTTTCTCTCCCGCAAATGAATACTTCGAAGCATTGTCCAGGTATTGCGCGAGTGCCATGGAGAGCAGCTCTGAATCACCCCGGACCTTCAATGACGAATCAGGGCAGGCCACTTCGACCTCGTGTCCTCCCATTCGTCCCGACTGCTGCCGCAGAGCGCGGGAGACCAGATCCGAGACAGCTATCTCGTCTTTGTGCAAGGTCAGGTCTTCTGCGTCAAGCTTCGCAGTCTGAAGCAGCCGGGTACAGAGCTCGCTTAGTTGCGCCGATTCATTCTCGATAAGCGAAACTAGCTGGCCCTGAGGGGCATTCAGTACCCCGACCTCGCGGAGACCGGAACTCGCTGTCTGGATTGCAGTCAGCGGAGTCTTAACCGCGTGTGCAAGCGAATCCAAAACCGCAGCTCGGAGCCGTTCGCTCTGATGTGCTTGCTCTATCTGACTCTCTTTTTCAAATGAGACACACCGTTCCAGCGTGATTGCCGCCAATGAAGCAAGCGCGTCGATCACAAGTGCTTCAAGGTTTCCGCGAATTGCGATTGCACCAACCGCTGCGTCCTGGGTTCGCAGCATGCGAGCAGAGACGCCCGTAAGTGGATCGTCACTGTCCTTGTGAATAAAAAAGCAATCCTTTGCCAGATGCTCCTCACCCTTCACAAATACGCCTGCCAGGTCGCACTTGCCCGAGTTCGCATCGAAAATTGCGACGCCCTCAACCGAGAAAATTGCGCAGATCAGCTGTGACAACTGTGGTCCTGGCGGTTGGTGCAGGTTGATCAGCAGCGTGCTGCGGCTGAGCTCATACAATTTCTCCATTGACGTCCGCTGCAGGATCGCTTCGCGCGAACTGCGCTGCTCGCGCGAGGACACCTTGCTTACGACTAGTGCGCTCAACTCAAAGGAGCCTAAAGCAACCCAGTCCTGAGGATCGGCGATATTGAACGTGAAGTACGGAGGGTAGAAGAAGTAGTCCAGGCAGGCGGATGCAAGCAAGGAGACAATAGTAGCCTGCCAGAAGCCGCAGAGAATGGCCTCCGCGACCACAACCAGAAGAAAGAGGAAGCCGAGCGGCGCTGGATTAAAGTGCAGAACCCATCCCGAGAAACACAGAAGGGCAACAACCCAGCACCCGGCAGCGGATTGGCCGATGAAACGAAGCAGGCGCCTTCGTCGATCTTCATGAACCGTTTGGGAATTCTTCATAAAGCCCCAGCGACATGACGGAGGGGAACCGCGGTATCGCTAGGGTATCGACGGAGGCATCAACAAAGCATAAACGAGCTGCAAAGAAGTAATGTGGCTTGCCTGGCACAAACGCACATGTCCCTGAATGCAATTCGACAATTACCCCAATTTTCAGGAAATCGGACTAATGAGCATTCGCGGCGAGGTTTTCATAATGCAACGCGCGTTGCTCCATCTCTTTCGCCTTGTATGCAAAGTATTCGTATCGATTCCTTGAGGAATCAACCGGTCGCGGGTACTTGGCCGAAATGCTCGTGACATTTTGACTTCTGCGGTCCCACTCCTGTAGTTCCGCCTTAGCTTGCTGGCGAAAGTTAGCCTGTTGTGCCCTGTAATACCCGGCAAGCGCACGATACTGGTCTGCGCTGTGCGCTTCACGGATCATCTTGTGCACGTCCGCCTTACTGTACCGAGTTGCGGAGTCATCGGCGCGTCCGCTAACAAGTGAGGCAAGGCTGAGGCATATGAAAACTGCAGATACTCTCACAATCTTCATGAATTGTCTCCTTCAGGCTCAAGTATGAGAATTTCTACGTGAAGGAGGCATGAAGTCGGAACTGAACACCTGTCAAAACCTATAAGTTGTCCATAAAGGTCGAACGTATGTATCGTTAGTCGTCCTTAAGATGAGGCCGGTCACTCTGAGGCACGCGCTCTTTGAACGAATCCCAAAAATCTCCTTGCCAATTCCTGGATACGCTGGTCTTGTCGTTTGACAAGGGCGTCCTTAGGGAGCAATTCCATCCCTACTCCAAGAGCTGAGGCGCCCGCCCGAACGTAACCTTCCGCTGTCTGCTGGGTCACGCCACCAGCGGCGATGAGTGGAATCTGCGGAAGAGGGAGCTTGAGAGAGCGGATGTAGAGATCTCCTCCGAGCGAAGCCGCTGGGAAGATCTTCACAAAGTCGCCCCCTGCCTTCCAGCACGCGATTACCTCGGTAGGGGTCAGCGCGCCTGGTATGGCGACGACATTCGCCTTCAGCGTTGTTGCAACCACCTCCGGTACGAGGCCGGTACTGGTGATGAACCGGGCCCCGGCATCGAGGCAACGCTTGGCGGTGTCGCTGTCGAGCACGGTTCCAGCCCCCACGACCATCCCAGGAAGTTTCTGTGCGATCTGCTGAATAATGGCGATGGCATTTGGCACCGTCATTGTGATCTCAGCGACGGGGATCCCAGAGTCGAAGAGTACCTCCGCGCAAAAGAGCGCCTGATCTGCGGAGTTGACGCGAATCCCCGGGAAAACGCCGATTTGTTCGATAAGGGCTCTGGCTTCCTCGCGAGTCATCCTTAAGTCCGCCTTTCATGGATCATCGGCCATCGCGCTAGCCTGGCGCTATTGGATCGCCTCAGTGCCGACGGCCAGGTTCAGTTGATCGGCCGCGACCAGGTAGGCGCCGACCAGTTGCAAATAGGCAAGTTGAACCTGGCGATAATCGCTCTGCGCATTGAGAAAGTCCATCAGCGATGCCGCACCCCGCTGCCAGGAGAAAGTGACAGTCTCCCGCACCCTCAGTGCCTGATCCAGGTACTTGTTCTTATACGGGCGGAGCAGGATGATGTTGCTGTTCACCTGCTCGTAAGCTGAATCGACATCGCTGAATACCTGAGCTTGCGCGGCATCCTCGAGCTGCTGGTTACGGTCGATATCGAGCACGGTTCGTTTTTTCTCACCCTGGTTTTTATCAAAAAAGCGCAGCGGTACACTCACGCTCAGGCCGATTGTCTGCAGAGCATTCGGATTATTGAATGACGGATTTTTGGTGTACCACGCACTGAATGTCGGGTCGGTGGATCCATTGGCCACGGCGAGCTTGTGGTTTGTCCTGGCCTGCTGGACCGATTCGATTGCTGCTTTCAGATCGGGCCGGTTCTCAAGCGCAGTCTGCCGGAACTCGTCGAGCGGCTTCAGCTGATCTGAAAAGGCGAACGGTCCCTGAACGTCGAATTGATCCAGCGGGGTTTTGTCGTCCAAGAGCTGCAGGAGCTCTATTTTCGCGGTGCGCAAGCTGACCTCCGCTGACTGCCAATCCGATTCATATTGGACCCGCTGTAACTCCACACGGTCGAGATCAATCTGCGCCATCGCCCCCGTCTTGAAGCGTTCTCTGCTGATGTCGATTATGTGATCGTAGTAATCGAGCTCCTGCTTTGTGAGGTCGAGCACCGCTTTCGCCTCGAGAACATTCACAAAGGCGACGCGAAGATCAAAGAGCAGGTTACGCTCCAGATCCGTGTGCAGCGATGAAGCAATCTGGGTCCCCTCTTGCGCGCTCTGCTGGCGCAGCTCGCGCTTGCGCTCGCGCTCATGAAGATAGCTAAAGCTGGTTTGGAACTGCGTCCCTTTGGTTGGCTGCCATACCCCGGCGTGCGGAACGAGCTGTGTTCCATCCGAAGAGAGCGTGAAGGAAGGGTTAGGCCGGAGGAAAGCCGTGATCTCTTCAGCTTTCATCTCGTCCACGTTCAGAGCATCCGCTTTCAATGTGGGATTTGCAGTCTCAAACCTTGCCTTTGCCTGTTCCCATGACAACGTCGTCTGCGCAGTTGCCGTGAGACCGGTAAAGAGGATAGCCAGCACTCCAACTTGAGCCAAGCTTCCAGCGACAACGGCTCTAATGCTCAAGTGACACCCCCGTTTCAGGCTCAGGAAGCTTATCGTCGTCTCTCGCGATCGATACGTATAGAGTCGGCAGTAAGACGAGGCTCATCAGAAGAGCTGCCATGAGGCCACCTACAATCACAATGGCAAACGGTCTCTGTGAATCCGATCCAATGGCATGGGACAAAGCTGCGGGAATCAGCCCAAACGTTGCCACCAACATCGTCATCATGATCGGCCGCAATCGCAGGACAGCTCCTTCAACCGCTGCATCCTCTACAGTGAATCCCTTGGCGCGAAGCTGATTGATGTATTCAAGCATGATTACACCGGTTTGAACGGAAACACCGAAAAGGGCCAGGAAGCCGACTCCCGTCGAAACACTGAAATGAGTTCCGGTGAGGAGCAGGGCCAGCAAACCTCCGAGCGGCGCAAGAGCGACGACCGATAGGATGAGGCAGGCCCACTTCGCCGAACGGAACATGGTGTAGAGGATGATGAAAATGACCAATATCGTCAGCGGAACGATGATCATGAGGCGGTGCGAGGAGCGTTTCTGGCTCTCGTTCTCGCCTGACCACTGAATGTGATAGCCCCTCGGCAGCTGAACGTTCTTCTGCACCTTGGCCATGGCCTCCGCCACGGTGGTGCCGAGGTCGCGTTCCCGAACCTCATAACGGACCGCGACATAACGTTGATTGGCCTCGCGGAAGATATCATAGGCACCCTCCCGCACTTGCATCTTCGTCAACTGCTCCAGCGAGACGCGCTCGCCTGAAGGTGAGAGCAGCCTGATGTTCGCTATCGCCTCCTGGGTATTGCGATACGGTTCTTTGTAACGAACCACGACGTCGTAACGGGCTTCGCCCTGCAGCACCTGGCTGACCGCATTGCCGCCGACAGCGGTTTGTACAGCATCCTGAATATCGGCAACGTTGATTCCGAAGCGCGCCGCGGCCTGGCGATCGACGACGAAGTTCAGGTTCGGCTGGCCCATGTCTCGAAACAGACCGATGTCTTTGACTCCCGGAACCGAAGACATCTGGCTCACAATTTCTTCGCCTTTCTGTTCCAGCGTCTTCAAATCGTCGCCGTAGACTTTGACGGCTAGTCCACCTTTGGTTCCGGTGAGAGTCTCGTCGACGTTGTCTTCGATTGGTTGAGAGAAGTTCCAGAAGACACCGGGCAGTTTCGACACTTCCCGATTCATCGCTGCGATCAGCTCATCTTTGTCCCCGTGAAATACGGGGCGCCATTGATCCTTCGGCTTGAGATCGACGAAGTACTCCGTATTGCCAAATCCGCCCGTATCAGTTCCGTCATCGGGCCGGCCAGCCTGTGAGACCACCTTGGTCACCTCGGGAAAAGAGGCGAAGATCAAGCGCGCCTTTGTAGCAAACGCCTTGCCCTCTGTCAGGCTCGTGCTGTTGCTCAAAGAACCGCGAGCCCAGATCGCACCTTCGTCAAGATGGGGAAGGAACTCTGATCCGATGATTCCGCTGAATGCAAGAAACAATGTGAGCGCGAGCGCCGCCAGGCCAGCGCCAAAGACGATCTTCCGATTTTTGATCGCCCAGCGCAATCGTCCCTTGTATTGCTTCGCAAGAAAGACCATCACCGGGTTGCGCCATTCGCTGATGCCGCTGCGAAACAGCACGCTCGATAACACCGGTGCGATCAATATCGAGAACATCATCGCCCCCAGTAGCGCAAAGGCGACGGTCCAGGCCATCGGTTTGAAGAGCTTTCCCTCGACCCGCTGCAGAGTAAAGATCGGCAGGTAGGCGGTGATGATGATTGCAATCGCGAAGAAAACAGGCCGTTGGACCTCGTGACATGCTTCGCGAATCAGTTGTGAAGATGTCTTGGGCAGCGTGAGGCGCCGCGCTGCCTGAGGATCATGCTGATGGAGCCCGTTTGTTCCGTTCGCGCCAAAGCCGCGGCTCATGTGGCGGACGATGTTCTCGACCATCACCACTGCGCCGTCAACAACCATGCCAAAGTCGAGAGCCCCCAGAGAAAGTAGGTTCGCCGGAATCTTGCTCAGGTCGAGACAGATCGATGCAAACAGCAACGCGAACGGAATTGTCATTGCCACAATGAATGCGCCGCGCACATTGCCCAGAAACAGGAAGAGGATGATGGTAACGAGAATCATCCCTTCCGCCATGTTGTGCAGGACGGTGTGCAACGTGTAGTGCAAGAGGTCTGATCGATCGAGCATGGGAACGATCTTTACGCCCTCCGGCAGGATCCTTTCGTTCAGTTCCTTGACTTTCTCGTGAATCGCATCGAGCACCGGTTGCGCATCGGCTCCCTTGCGCAACAATGCCACTCCCTGGATGACTTCCGGATTGTCGACGACTGTCCCGTCGGGAAGATGGTCGGCTCGCGCCATTGCGCCAAGGAGAATTCGGGGACCCTGCAAAACGTCAGCAATATCCTTGACCCGCAGCGCCGTTCCCTTTTGGGTCGTAAGCACCGTGTTCTCGATGTCTTGCACATTTCTGTACAGACCCAGTGCGCGGACATTCAGCTGCTGTTGGCCGGTTTCAATGAAGCTGCCGCCGGCGTTGGTGTTGTTATTGGCAAGCTGCTGTTCCACCTGGCCGATGCTCAGGCCGTACGAAACGAGCTTGTCGGGGTCGACTCTAACCTGGAATTCTTTGGTCGTCCCACCGAAGGTCGAGACATCGACGATGTCCTTCACAGACTTGAACTGCTTTTCAAGAGTCCAGTCCTCGATGGATTTCAATTCCATCAAGTCATACTTGGGATTGGAGCTGTGCAGGGTGTACCAGTAGATCTGGCCCACGGTACTCCAATCGGTTCCGATCTGCCCTTGCAAGCCCGGAGGAAAGTTCACCTGGGTGAGCCGCTCCAGCACTTTCTCGCGGTTCCAGTCATTCTGCGATTGATCATCGAAGATCATCAGAACAAATGACAGTCCGAAGATCGACTCCGACCGCAAAGCTGTCAAGTGGGGAATCCCGTTCATCTCAGTTTCGACCGGAATCGTGACCTGTTGCTCAACTTCTTCGGCAGCTCGTCCTGGCCATTGTGTGATGACCGTGACATAGTTGTCCGCGATGTCCGGGTACGCCTCAACCGGCAAGTTGTGAAACGATACTGCTCCCCAAAAAGCCAGCAATACAGTTGCCGAAAGGACAACGAAGCGATTGTTGAGAGCAAAATCTACCAGTGCACGAATCATTCGATCTCAATCACCCCGACAAGTAGCTACTGGTTGTCGATCTCGTTCTGAAGAGATAGCGGGTTCACGACAACCTTTTGCCCCGGCTCGATGCCGGAGATCAGTTCCTGCATGCTGTTGGGGAGGGAATCGCCGGCGACTACCTCAACACGCTGAAACTTCTTTCCCTCCGCAGGTACATAAACCCAATCGCGATCATGCAATCGAAGAATCGCCGACGAAGGCACCGTCGTGTGAGTTTCCTTTTTCAGGCTGGCAAAGGTGGCATTTGCGAACATCCCGAGGCGCATCATGCCCGGGTTGCGCACTTCGATACGAACCTTTGCGGTGCGAATACTGGGATCAAGAATGGGAAGAATGTTGCTTACCGTGCCCTTCACCACCATGTCAGGGAATGCATTCAGACGGACCTCTGCCGTTTCGCCTACTTTCACGTTGGGGATGTCGTTCTCATACACATCGCAAACTACCCATACGTAGGAGAGATCGGAAATCGTGAAAGGATTGGTCCCAAGGCTTTGCACGCCTGCCGCATTCGTTACTTCCTGATCTGTAATGATTCCCGAGACAGGGGCGACGAGATCGACAATTCCTGAAGGATGTTCTACCGTGCTCCCAATCAGCTTGAGATGTTCAGCGGCTACATCGACGGCAATCTTGGCTTTCTTCTCTGCGTCATCCGCAATCTGCAGATCATTGAGAGCGATTGCCCCATGCTTGTAGAGTTCCTGTGCGCGCTCCCACTGTGCTCTTGCGAGTTCTTCATCGGCTACCGCGCCCTGATAGTTCGCGAATCCTCCGGAGATATCGTCGCTGCGCACCCGCAACAATACCTGTCCTTTCTTTACTTCATCGCCCAACCGCGCTTTGATCTCCACTACACGGCCCGACGCCAGCGAGATAACAGGAACCGTCCGAGCAATGTCCGGGGCGACTGTCCCGGTCACCATCAACTTTGCCGAAGCCTCGCGTGCCTCCGCAGAAATGAGAGGGTACTTGGATGGATCCTCGACTGCCCAACTGGCCACGTTGATGTCCTGCACGACCTTGGCCGATGGGGGCGCCTCACTCGCAGCATCTGCCTGCTTCTCTTTACACGCAGTCAAACTGACAAGAGACACTCCAAGCACGGTCGACAATAAAATTCGAACTGCCCTGTGTTTCATTGCCTCTCTTTCACCTCAGTTTTGCCTCGCGAAGATCGAACAATTCCGACCGTGTTGGGAGATCGCCGCATCAGGTTTCAGGTCGGCATGAGAAGCATCTGAAGAATTCATGCTCAGATGCTTCTCAGCCGGGCCTCTCGCTCCGCCGGCGGGCTAGAACCTCACCATGATCGCGAAGGTGCTCACGGTCTGGTTGGTACGCAGATCGGGCCACCAGATCACGCTCGTTCCAGTCGGCGTACCAGCCGCACTTCCTGCGCCGCACGCTGCTTCAGCCAAAGCCAGGTTTCCATAACCGAAACCCGATGCCGCTCCGCTGGCACATGCATACTGCGTTGGCACACCGTTGTCTCCTCCGGGCGGCGTAATTCCGCCGCGACCCGTCCAGTAGGGTATATCCGAAAAGCGATACCCCTGCTCCAGGCGGAACGTGATGAATTGGCTGGGCATGTAGTCGAACGTGATCGTGCCGTCATGCATCTGCGCGCGGTCGCCCGGGTTCTCGGTGAAATAAGGAGTGCCGGTAACCGCCGTGGCGCCGTTAATAGGAGGCAGCAGGGTCAGGTAGCGACCGGGGTTGTTCATCTGCCCACCGCCGAGAGTAATCGCGTAAAGGTCCTTCTTGAACCAGTAGCGGTTGTACATCATCCACCCGATGAAGTCTTGCTTAGGCCTGCCATTCTTGGCGCCATGGCAGTTCACACCACCTGCGTAGGTAGAGCTGGAACCCATTTCAGGAGAGTTTCCCTTCGTGTCGTAGGTTCCAAGCGCCGGGCCGCCGCCGTACTCGCAACCTAAGTCGCCAGTAACTGTGAATGCGATCTTGTCGAGCGTCCTTTCCGGGTGGTCGTAGACTTTCACCTGTGCGCTGTAGTCGGCGTGAATTCTCGATCGGCCTGGTTGCCCAGGTACATCTTCACCTAATCCATAGTTATTCCACACAAAATCCAGGTAAGGCGTGGGGCGCCATAAGATCTGGCCACCGAGTCCGGGCTTACCGTTCGCACGGGCGTATGATTGCCAGCCATTGATAAACCAGGGCTCAATCTTCAGCTTTGCGGTTGGGAAATACTGGACACGCATTCCGTTGAAGAACCACGGCGTATTCGAGGACACGAACGACGGTTGATAGGTCCAGTTGTCGAAGTTGTAATAACTAAAGAGACCAATGTAGGAGACGAAGATACCCGCATCCATGTTCAGGCCGTGCGCGACATCCCAGTGATAACCTCCCCATGCCTCCGAGACATATTTGTAAGCACCGGTCAGGTCCCAGCTCCCGCGGACGACGCTGGGATCGTTTCGGGGCGTGGTGGTAGCAAACAAGCCATCCATCGTGAGAATCCTCCCACGCACATTGTCGATGTGAATGTCCCCGCCAATGCTGATCTGCTCCAGCTGCCATTCATCTGAGCGGAATGTTTCGGTCGATCCCCCCAGCGTATCGTCCTTGGGATGGTTGTAGTCGAGTGTGTAGTTCGCGTCGGCACGAAACTCCGGAGTGAAGTACTTTGTGGCCATAGGACTGTCACTTGCGTGACCATTGCTGTTCAGCCATGTCCAATCACCCGGGAATGGTTCTCCTTTAGTGGTTGTCTGTGAGCTGATCTCCTTTGGAGGGGTCGCGGCCGATGCAGGCACGGGCTCTTGACCGGCGGTAGATGAGCTGGGGGCAGCCGGAGCGCCGGAAGTATTCGCTGCAGGCGCCGTATCCTTTGGTGAACCAGTCGTCCCAACCCCGCTTCCAGCCACCAATGTGTTCTCTGCGGCCTTCAGTGACGCAGCGTCCCCGCTATCGGCCAGCATCGCCGCATGATCGACCTTGATTTGATTCTCCAGTTCAGCAACCCGCTTCTTCAGAGCCTCGATCTCCTGTTCAACGGTCGGTTGCTCCTGTGCCGCGACTGAATTCGGCGCGGTCGTACTCTTGTCGGCGGCCGGCGTCGGATCTTCTCTCATCCGCTGATCTGCGCGCGAGGGGCCCTGTGCATTCTGTTGAGCAAAGCAGAAGAGCGGGATACCAACGATGAATACTGCACACTGCATGGTCTTCCGAACGATGCCTATCATCTTCACCTCTCGCTTCCTAAGTGGAATCAGAAAGTCCAATTGCCTTTCATAACAGCTCAGGGTTGACCTCACTTACTGCTTTGCGCCCAGCTATACGTCCTGTCCCCTCATTGCCTATTCCATCCAGCTCTTCATCAGCAATGCGTAAGTCGATTGTTGCAATTTTGTAAGTAGGCCGGTTTCAAGCCAGGAGAGCAGGGCTTCCCGCTCGCGCAGCCTAGAAAAATGGCCGTACGAATTGATTTTGAATTGGTTGAAGAGCACCGGCAGCGACGCCCCGCACGTTTTCGCTTCAGAACGCGGCAGACATCGTGCAACCACCACTATGTTGGTAGACAAAAGCGATGATGAATCCAGAATGAAAGGTGAGACATGAAGAAAGCATGAACGTGAACAAATTTAGTGATGCGCTCCGCGACATTCAAGGCGGCGTGAGGACAACTCGCTCTAATTCCGTGTCTGTGGCGCACTTTCAGCCAGAAACGCTAACGGCTTATGAAAAACTTAGATCGCGTTTAGGCTCCATTTAGGTGTGATGCTCTAGAGTGTCCATTGTGGTTTGAAGAAAGGATTCGCGATGACTGCCCCAATTGTTCTCTCCGCAATCGTTGGCGGAAGCGTTTCGTTTCTTGTCGCAGTGTTCGTCAACTTTTACCGTGAAGCTCGGAGCCGGAAGCGCTCTCTTACCGAGTCGAGTCGCATCTGGGAGTAAGGCGCGTATCGAGCCAACGTTCGATTCACCACAGCGACCAAGGCGCCGCGATGGTCCTCCGCCTGATCCCAATTCGGCCCTCGAGAAGCGGAATGCGCAGCAAAGGGAGGTACTCCTGGCTGACCATGCTCAGCGGCGCGGCTTGGTCGTGCCCCGACGGCTTGCCAAGAATCTCAAATTTGGTCTCGAAGCCGTTCGATGGCGGTCAAACACGAAATGTGGCTCATCCTTGCGTTCGGACGATTTTCCTTTGAATTGTCCTGACCCAGATCGTTTCGGCACTGGGTTCCATCGTCTTCGCGATTGCGAGTGCCGCCTGGTATGCGGTCTCAGCGGCCAGCGGCCGGCCGAGCTTAGTCAATGTGTCGCCCAGAACCATTTGTGCCTGCAACTCATCGGGATCGATGGCAACGGCCGCCTGCGCCTCAACCAGCGCGGATGCTAACTGACCGGCCCTAGTGAGGTCCTGGGCCCGCGTTACGTGGCCAAGGGCGGAAGCGAAACGCATGTCAAACATCCCATCGTAGACAAATACGCCGTCCTGGATGAAAGCAACTGGTTTCAGCTCCTGAAACTGCCGGTAAGGATTTAGCACGTTCGAGCCCCACTCGTAGCCCGTGAGCGTTCCCGCGCTGATCAGTAGAGTTCCGGTGATCGTTTGCGGCGTATCGATTTGATCATCGGTCCACCCGCTGTCAGCCGTCGGCAGCGGTTTGCATGGGATTCCATACGCGCTGAAGTGGATGGAGGGTTCGACGAAGTAGGCAAACCAGCAGTCCTTCACCCCGCGATTGTCGAGATACTTCTTGACCGCCTTCAACTGCTGACCCCAGTCCGTGTTGGAGTCGGTCAGGTACTTATAGGTGTTCGCCGGGCCTCCCCAGAATTCGTTCGAGTAGGCAAGGTAATTCGGATAAGCTCGCGCCGACGAAAGCACGTGCCAGGCGAGCACCGATCCCACGACATAGGCCCACCGCCGATCCTTGTGCACCAGTGCGAGAGCAGCGCCCCCAATCAGCACGGAAAGAAACGGATACATGGGCAGAATGTGTCTCGCTCCGATATTCAGGCCAGTGCCTGTCGCGATCAGCAAATAGAGAACCGGAGGAATGGTAAGAAAGAAGATCTCGCGCCGTGCGCGCAATTTTCCGGTAACAATCGCGAAGCCGGCCAGCAGCAGCAAAGCCATGAAAGCCGCCGTGGATTTGATGATGAACGCAGCAGGGAAGTAGAACCAGACACCGCGCGCGTATACCTTGCCGAAAATGTACGTAGAGAACGAATCTGAGATCAACCGCACGTCCACCATCCCGTAAAGATAAGACTCTGGCAGGATGTGCCAGCGCGCGAGCGCAAGATAAAGGTGCCGTTCCGTCTCTTTCAATCCCCCCGCGTACTCAGCGAGCGTGGGATTCAGCGGCATTCCACCTGGCCGTGCGGCGTAGCGAAAACCGTAGAAAGCCCAGAGCACCAAGATGGCGATAGCTGACGCAGCCAGAAAGGCGCCAGTCAGTCTCAATGCACCTTTTCCTTTGTTGATCTGCGTCTCGGTCGAGGGCCACAGTATCTCGGTAATAATGAGTGCCAGGCCGAATGGGAGGAGTAGCACACCAGAGTGTTTCGCCGCCAGAGTGAGTCCCGTGGCCAGGCCGAGAACGATCAGCCTGCGGATTGAAGGCGCTTTTACGTAGCGGTACAGGGCATAGACGCTGGCGAACATGAAGCAGGAAATACCCATGTCCGTTGTGACATAGGCGCCGTGCGCGATCATGTTTGGCTCAAAAACCACCAGCGCCAATGCAAACAGCGCCGCACCGTTGCCGAACATCTCTCGCGCCGCAAGGAATACGAGCAGTCCCAGCAAAAGAGTGAGGGTTGCCGCCGCCATCCGGGCGCGAAAAATGATTCGGTCCGCCTCGGCCTCTCCACCATTACCGAAGATGAAATCCCGTCCATCGGAGTATGCTTCGTCTCTGAAGAATGTATTCCTCTTAGGTTCTGGCGCCTTGAGATGCATCGGTAGAAGTGGGATCGCCGCCAGCGCTTTTACCAGAGGCGGGTGCTCCGGATTGATGCCAAAATCTGCATTCTTCCATGACATATAGCCGGCGAAGATATGGTCACCTTCATCCCAGGACAACGATTGCTGCCGCACCGAGAATATAAGTTCCCCCAAGAGCGTCAACAAGAGCAACGCTGCGGCCGCGCTTCCAAAGTGTTTCCTTATGTTCAGTAGAAACATATCTCACCGTGGCCATAAAACTAGAAACTGCTGCTGCTTGATCGATTTTGACAGCATACAGCGGCTCCGTGAATCGTGCCGGTGGGGCCGGGTTGGTCGTTGCGGAAGCGTCCAAAAGGGTCAACCTTGCAAGCAGCAATTGCAGTCGAGGCTTTTGCGCGTACGGAATCGATTCGCACCAGAGAGGCGCGTCGCCTTCTGTGCTGCGGCCTGGCGATTCGGGGCAAATGACGACTGCACCTTGTGTATGAAATGATTATGTGTTGCTGCAGATCTTAGACCTCCGCTGAGCCCATGCTAAACCGTTTCAGCTCAGGAGATTGCTAGAACTTGGCGGAACAGTTCTTCAGCGGTCGTTTGATATGGAATCGTCGTCGCATTTTGTGAATGGACAGAATGGTGTGCAGTTTGTGCCGGATCCAGCACTCGTTCGCGAACAACTGAGGCGGCTCGTTGCCCACCCATTGTTCACGAATAGCAAGCGATACCCGGTGTTGCTCACCTACACGGTCGAGCAAACGCTTCTCGGTAATGGGAGCGAATTGAAGGAAAGAACGATTGGCGTCGAGGCTTTCGGGCGCGAACCCATCTACGATGTCAATCTGGATCCGGTGGTTCGCACTGCGGCAGCCGAGGTTCGGAAAAGGCTCAGCCAATACTATTACAACCCTGAACACGCGGGGGAATTGGTAATAGAACTGCCGATCGGCTCGTATGTTCCGACTTTTCGGGAACCAGCCGCCTCTCAGGCGGCCTTCGCAGCGGAGACTTTAGTCGCCGATAAAGTGGAGTCGCTTCCGAAGGGCTCCGTTTTCCAATCGCTCCCAGACGCAAAGGCCAAACAGGCGCATTCACGACTGGTAATCCGACGGTGGGTTCCAATTGCCATTGCAATGCTCGTCACCGCGCTGATTGGATTTAGCATTGGCCGCGTGAGACTTTCGAGCCAGGCTGCAGGCGCCGGTGAACCCTCGAACATGTCGCGCTTCTGGCAGCCGATTGCAGCAACTTCGAGCCGGGTTACGTACTGTCTAGCTGAACCAACCGACGCTGTGGACCTTCAAAATCGGGCATTCCCCGCCTCGGAGGGCGGCAATTTGAATGCGTACGACGTGATCACTCTCGCCCGATCCCTGGTGCCTCTTGTTCCGAAAAATGCCCAATTTCGGGTCTTATCCGCTTCCGATACCGGCTTTGCTCAATTGCGAGAAGGTCCATTCGTTCTGATTGGTGCATTCGATAACCCCTGGACGATGCGTATAACGCAGGATTTACCGATCGGGTTCGAATATGACAACCAGGTCCGCGAGGTGGTGGATCGCAAGAGCGCACCCAAAAGGAACTGGAAGCTTCAATGGCAGGTTCCAGGCAAGAGTCTCTCGCGCGACTATGCCGTAGTTGCACGGCTTCATGACACAGTTACCGGCGAGCCCGTCATCATCCTAGCCGGCATCCTGGGCGAGGGAACTGAAGCGGCGAGCGAGGTCGTCTCGAATCCAGCGTACCTGGACGCGATGCTGCAAAAGGCTCCGAAGAACTGGGACCAGTTCAATCTCGAAGCCGTAATAGAAGCAAATGTCATCGACGGCCATCCGGGGCCGCCAACGGTCATCGCTGTCGAGACGTGGTGAGTGGCTTCTACCTCAGAAGCCTGTATCATACATCCCCACAAACCCGGCTCACCCTCGTCTCTATCCTCATGTAAGTGCAGGCCTTGCCGCCCTCTTGCCATGTCTGATGCACGATGGAGCTTAAAGAACTGAATAGACTGCGCCTAGCCTGACTACGTCGGGAGTCCGCAAGGATTTCCGCAATGGACGAAAGGGGGCTTGTATGAGGCGCATCCTTGGGCTCGCGCTTTTATTGATCTTGTCCTCGGCTTCGCTAATGGCCGCCAAGAACTCGCAGACGTTTTACCTGAGTTCCGATGCCTGGGCAGGGAACGTTCAGCTACCCCGCGGGATCTGCGAAGTGTCCTGGAGTACAACCTCAGGATCTCGAGTGCGGTTGACCATCAAGACGGATGACGAGAAAACCGTGACGGTTCCAGCCCTCATGGTTGAGGAAAAAGATGACAGGGCCGGTGTGGTCACTTCAGTCGTGAATGGCGTTACACACCTGGTCGCACTTCACACCAGGAGTGCCAAATTCGTCTTTGAAAACGGCGCACAAGCGTCGAAATGAGCTTTGCCGGCTGCCGGCACACCGCGGCATGGCGCTTACGGCGGCGATCCGACCTGGAACAACTCTTTCATCACGCTGGCGTGAAGAGTCTTTGGAGACAGATGCAGAATTGCAAGTCCGGTTCACACCTTCTACTCACAGTCATTGCGGCGTTCACGCTCATCTCTACACCATCTATCGTTCCAGCTCAGAACAATGACCGGCCGTGGATGAACCCCAGCCTCTCCCCAGAGGAACGAGCCGACCTGGTTCTGAAGCAGCTCACTCTGGATGAGAAACTCGCGCTACTTCATGGGAATGGAATGGCCCACGCGCCGCAGTGGCAGATGCCCCTGTCAAACCTCACCAACGGCGGCGCGGGATACGTGGAAGGTGTCGAACGCCTCGGAATCCCACCTTTGGTGATCTCTGACGCGGGTTATGGAGTGAGAGACAGCGGTGCAAATGGCAGATATTCGACGGCTATGCCATCGAGTCTGGGGGCTGCGGCGAGTTGGGATCCGGATTCAGCCTGCCAGTTTGGGACTGTGATCGGCAAGGAGCTTCGGGCACAAGGATTCAACATGACTCTGGGAGGCGGAGTCGATTTGGTCCGCGAACCCCGCAATGGACGCACTTTTGAATATGCGGGAGAAGATCCGCTCCTCGCCGGTACCGTCGTCGGCAACTTGATGAAATGCGAACAGGCGCAGCATGTCGTCGGCGACATTAAGCACTATGTGATGAACGACCAGGAGACGGGCCGCTTCTTCGTCAATGCGGTCATCCCCAAGCGAGCGATGCAGGAGTCCGATCTGCTCGCGTTCCATATCGCCATCTCCATCGCGAATCCCGCTGCAGTGATGTGTTCCTACAACCGGATCAATGGTGACTTCGGTTGTGAGAATCCGTACACGCTGCGCGATGTGCTCAAGAGAGATTGGGGCTTCAAAGGATTCGTGATCTCCGACTGGGCAGGTACTCATAGTACGGAGAAGGCGTCTGCAGCAGGTCTCGATCAGGAACAGCCCATGGCGGACTTCTTTGGTCCGAAGCTGAAAGAAGCAGTCGAAGCCGGACGAGTGCCAATGTCAGAAATCGACGACCACGCGCGGAGAGTTCTCTACGCTGAATTTCTGTCCGGCATCGTCGACGACCCGCCCCAGAAAAGCGTCGTCGATGTGGAGAAGGGATTCGAAGTCGCGCGACACGTCGAAGAAAAGAGCATCGTTCTGCTGAAGAACAGTCCGACTGTGCTTCCAATCGTGCCGTCGAAGGTTCACAGCATTGCCATCATTGGCGGCCATGCGGACGTCGGAATGATCTCCGGCGGAGGATCGGCGCAGGTGGATCCGCCGGGCGGCAACGCCATCATGCCTCCCGGCAAGGGTGCGACGATCTGGCAAAAGCCTGTTTGGTTCCCGACCTCCCCTTTGAAAGCACTTCAGGCGAAACTGCCGAACACGAAGATCGACTTCGATCCGGGAACGGATGCGAAGTCGGCAGCGAACCTGGCCAAGAGCGCGGATGTAGCGATTGTTTTTGCGTATCAGTGGCTGTCGGAGGACATGGATGTCCCCAGCCTTTCGCTTCCTGACAATCAGGACGCGTTGATCGAGCAGGTCGCTTCGGCGAATCCGCACACTATCGTCGTGCTGGAGACCGGAACTGCTGTGACCATGCCCTGGATCGACAAGGTGTCCGGTGTGGTCGAGGCCTGGTACGCCGGTAGTTCGGGACACAAGGCTCTGGCAGACGTACTTGTTGGGGACGTCAATCCATCCGGCAAGCTTCCGCTGACGTTCGCGAAGAACGAAGAGGATCTTCCCCACCCAGAGGCGCCCAAAATTCCTGCGGAGAGTCAGGCCCACGCTGGCGACGTAGCGGACAACGGAGCTCCTTCTTCGAACGCTTCTGCTCACACTGGCTACGCTGTCCACTACGACGAAGGCAGCGCAGCCGGTTACAAGTGGTTCGAAGAGCAGCACAAGAAACCACTGTTTGCTTTTGGATTTGGTTTGTCTTACACGACCTACGCATACTCGGGCCTGAATATCGATTCAGGCGCCAGGACTGCGCGCTTCACAGTCAAGAACACTGGCAAGAGGCCCGGGACCGAAATTGCCGAGGTGTACGCCCGGCTTCCGAACAGCGCAGACGAACCTTACAAGAGGCTGGCCGGATGGACGCGGATCGCACTCGCGCCTGGCGAATCGAAAGAAGTCTCTGTTGCGCTTGACGACCGGGTCATCAAGATCTTCGACGAAGAGAAGAATGCCTGGAGTATGACGCCTGGGGAATATCAAGTCTCAGTCGGCGGATCGTCTGACAGCACGCCATTGACAGGGACTCTCGTGGTTCGCTGAATCCGTGTGACGAGATGTCTTTCTGGATCTGCATGTCCAACGTGATGCGCGGGAGTACGACGCTTAGCCTCAACTGCGGAGTGATCTAACCGATGAATATCCCCGTCGTTGTCGACCATACCAGCAGCGGAAAACAGCATTTTGAAGTGCTGGATGGACTGCGAGGCAGTGCCGCATTCCTGATTGTGATCTTCCACGTCTTCAATTACTCGTTTGGGTTTCGGGGACCATTCGCCCTGGTGCACCACGCTTACCTGGCAGTTGACTTCTTTTTCGCGCTCTCCGGGTTTGTGGTCGCCTATGCATACGATGATCGATGGACGCGGATGTCGATCCTCCAATTCTTCCGCATTCGTCTCATCCGCCTTCATCCACTGGTTCTGATCGGCGCCACTCTCGGCCTTCTCGGATACCTCTTCGATCCCTTCAGCAAGGCGATGAATCACACGAACGCCGGAATGCTGCTGCTCGCGTACGTCATGTCATTGCTGCTGCTGCCATCCCCGCCCGTTGGTGGGAGGCATAACGAATCTCAGGCGCTCAATGGGCCTGCCTGGTCTCTGATGCAGGAATACCTCGGAAACATCGCCTACGCCTTGATTCTTCGCCGGCTGCGGACGCTTACCCTTGCGATTATCTTCGGCCTGTCCGGGCTCCTGCTCATTTGGACCGCAAACACAGAGGGATCGCTGGATGGAGGCTGGGATTATCCGAGAATCTGGATGGCGCCTCTTCGCTTGACGGTCTCGTTCGTGATGGGACTCTGGCTCTATCGCGTTCATGATCGGATTCGAATACCGAAAATCGGACTCCTCTTGCTTTCGATCGTCCTTGCGGTGTGCTTCCAGATGCCAGTCTTCCTCAAGGTTGGCGGATACTCGCTTAACGGGCTTTACGACGCGGCTTGCGTGCTATTCCTGTTTCCGCTCATCATCCTTTCCGGCGCACACTCAGACGCTGGTGCGGGAATGATCAGGCTCTGCAAGTTCAGCGGCCACCTGTCCTATCCGCTCTACATCACTCACATTCCATTCGTGTACGTGCTCGCGGGCTACTCGTGGACACAGCATCCCAGTCTGAGCTTGAAGTTGACACTGATTTTTCTATTGATTCCATTCGTGATTTTTGTCGCATGGCTTGTCTTGAAGTTTTACGACGAGCCCGTTCGCTCCTGGCTGAGCCGGCGGTACGGGATCAGACGGTCGGCAGCTAACGTTCCGGGACAGGCAGGAGAAGCACAATGAAGTCGATGTTGCGGAGGCTCGTATGTTCTGCAGGGCCGCTATTGACACTTGGATTAATGTTCGCAACAGCAGTCTTTGCCCAGGACCAAGCCGGTTTTGACTGGCGTGGTCTGTTGCGCGATAGTTCCGGCGCGCCAATCGCCGCTGCCAAAGTGAAGCTGACGGGCGCGGTCACGGCCGAAGCCAACACTGGTACCGACGGAAGCTTTACGATTTCCGCACTTCGTGGCGGGCAATACAGGCTCGCAATCATCGCCGAGGCCAAGACCTCTGCCTATGCCGAGGCTATTACTCTGGCGGCCGATGCTCCGCCCGTTGTGATCACGTTATCGAGCCGGGGAGAAATCACTGTGGCGGCGCAACAGGGCACAAGTGGAACCGGCGGTGAAGCACTCTCCGGCCAGGCAGTGAGTTCACTACCTCTGAACGGCCGCGACTTCAGCACCCTTTTGCTTCTGGCCGCGGGCACCATGACCGACACGAATGGCGCGACGAATTTCACCCAACAGTTTGCGATCAACGGCCAGCGCGGGGTGGAGGCGACATTTGCCATGGATGGTGCGGACATCAGCGATCCGGAGATGGGTGGCAGCATCATGCCGAACTTCAACGTAGACGCCATTCAGGAACTGCAATCGAGTTCGGGATGGATGCCGGCTGATATCGGCCGCGGGGCGTCGGGTTTCACAAATATCATCACCCGCTCCGGCGCGGCTGGTTTCCACGGCTCGTTTTTTGAGTTCGTGCGCAACTCAGCGTTTGACGCGCGCAATTACTTCGATCATCCAACGCCTGCGTACCCGGGACGCATTCCACCGTTCCGTCGTAACGAATTCGGATTCACCAATGGCGGTCCCGTCTACATTCCTCATATCTATGACGGGCGTAAGCGCACCTTCTACTTTACTGAGTACCAGGGCTTTCGCCAGGTGCTGGGCACAACTCAGGTGATGCCGCTACCCACCGCTGCACAACGTCCTTCGGGAGGCTCAAATATCGTCTCCGACATGGTGAGTTTTCCGGACGGCACAACCGATTCGCGGCCATTCCGGTGAATCCGTCCATTGCTGCGATCCTGGCACGATATCCGCTGCCCAATCTTCCTACCGGCTCCTTCGGTGCGAATACCTATGCAACCGCTTCGAAGGTCAGCACCAACGCCGACCAGTTCTCGTTGCGCATCGACCACAAGCTCTCGGCGAAGAACCAGTTCTTCGCGCGCTTCACAATGGACAACCTGACCGGGCCGACGACAAATCCGGATCAGACGGCGATCGATCCGGCCTTCGCGGTCGAGTACCTCGATCGGCAGCGCAACGTCGTCGGCACAATAACCACGACCTTCACGCCAAAGCTTGTACTGGAGTCCTTGCTCTCCATAACCCGATCCACCCCTGGCTTTCCTACACCCGACTCCACTGACCCCGCCGTGAAGTTTGAAGACGGTCTCTTCGAAGCCTTCAACAGTGCCGGCGGATCAGTGATGCAGGCCTACGGCAATCTATTCCAGGAGCGGGAGAACATCAGCTACACCGCTGGACAACACTCCCTGAAAGCGGGCTTCGAAGTCAGGAAGAATGTTGACACCACCTATTTCGGTATTCCACCGAATGGGGAGTACGATTTCGGCGGCGGTACAGCCTACGCAACGGAAGCGATCGCGTCCGCGAGCGGCAAGCACAACATCAACTTCGGTGATCCCCTACCGGATACGCTCTCTGGTTTGCTTTCAGGTTCGCCATTTGCCTATATCGTAGCCGTTGCGCCGCCAGGAGTTTCGGGTGGTGCACACATCGGTCCGGCTGCCATCAACCGGAGCGATTACAACGCCTATGTCGAAGACACCTGGAAGGTCACGCCAGAACTGACGCTGGACTACGGTGTCCGCAGGGAGTACTACACCCCCATCTCCGAGCGCGCCCATCGCACTGGCTCGTTCCGCACGCTGAATGGAACCTTGGACTACGTTGTCAATCCTCAGCCTGGATATTCAACCACCTGGAATGGATGGGGCCCAAGGGTACAAATGTCCTGGGCGCCGCTTAAGAACTTTACTGCGCACGCAGGTGGAGCGGTGACGGTGATACCGCCTAACATCTGGCAGGACAACATGCTCACCGGTTCTACACCTTTCTCCATCAGCCCGCGGCGTCAATCCTCATCGAGCGCGCCACTTGCGTATGGGTTCATGATCACTCCATCGATGTTGCCCATTGCCTACGATCTAAGCGGCAATGACATTCTGGCCAAGGGAACGAAGAATATCCCTGCCAACACGCCGATGGACGTGGACCGCTATGAGAAGGACCTGGCCAAAGTGACTTCCTCGGGCGCGGTGAGTTCTCTGAACCTGTCCGGGATCGACGCCAGGTTTGGAAATGGCGCACTCTACACCTGGACACTGGGCCTCGAGCGCAAGATCGCCAACCTGACTGCGGACCTAGGCTACGTGGGAACTGGGGCACAGAAACTTCCGCGCATCTCTTTTCCGAACGCCTATCCCGGAGCTACCCCTGAGTTCGCACCCTACACGCAATTCAATTCCGCGGGCGACGTAACCGGCGGCTTTGGGGTGATGAACGTGATGACCAATGATGTGCACTCCAACTACAACGCGCTGCAGGCTTCGCTATTCGGTACTATGGGTCACGGCGGACCCGGCATTCAGGCCTCGTACACGTGGGGCAAGTCGATCGACACGACTTCGCTGGTGTTGAGTGGCACAGGTTCAACTGGTGCTACCACCTCAGGAGTGTCACAGGACCCGTTCAATCTACGCGCAGAGAAGGGCCCCTCGTCTTTCGACGTGAGCCACAGCTTCGGGCTCAGTCTGGCGCAGGACTTGCATCTGCAAAATGCGAATTTCCTGAGTGCCGTTCCCCGCAAGATCACCTACGGTTGGGAACTGCTCTCGATCTCATCCATCTCCTCCGGCGCGCCGTTCACGGTTTACTCGGGAGTCCAACAGACCGGAGCAGGTACCAACGGCGTGGATCGTCCGGACGAGATCGCTGTGCCGCACCTTTCCACGGCGCGCAAGAACCGGCAGGATTACTTCGGCATGGGTGCGGCGAATGCAAGCACCTATTTTGACATCCCGATTCACGTCCCAGGCGGTACTGGGCCGAACCAGGGACGCTTCGGCACCCTCGGACGCGACACTTTCCGCGGGCCGGCCTATTACGATTACGACTTCGCAATGATCAAGGACACTCCGTTCGGAAGGAGAGCCTCCGGCGCGGAACGCATGGACTTCCAGTTCCGCGGAGAGTTCTTCAATCTGTTCAACATCGTCAACATGGGGCTTCCTTCGAACATCCTGACTGGATCTGGCTTCGGCGAAATTTCCAGGACGGCCGGGACTTCGCGGCAGATTCAATTGTCACTCAAGCTGATCTACTGATCGAGACCCCTTGACATTGCATGCCGCAGGATTGGTGTCCAACAATTTCAATGGGATTTGTTCTTACAATCGTGAGGACAAGGTTTATGAAGCCCCTGCGGTCACTTGGCCGAATAGTCCGCTACTCGTAGAAGTGCTTGGCCCCTCCCAAGAACGGTATGATGGGGAAACGTCACGGTTGTGTTGAGTGGATCCCGGGTTAACCGCGCAACCTGCGTGGTTGAGCTTGTAGGGACTTCCAACAAATCCTTGTTTCATACCGCAGGCGAAGGCGGCGAAACTGATTCAACCATGCGAAAGTGCGTTCCAGAACCCATCGCCATTGCCCCAGCCCGCTCCCATGTTTCGTATTGCGGATGGCCAGCCGAGGCAAGATTCGACGAGCACGCAAAGCATAGCGAATGTACTCGGCGTCGTATGCTCGGTCTGCCAGCAAACTGTCCGGGCGACGTCGCGGCCGACCGCGCGGCCCTTGGATCGGCCGCACGGTGGAACGGTTTTCGGATAATTACGTCATCCGCTGTTTCTATGGGTCAGGCAGGGACGTTTGGGATCGAAGCACCAGCCCGGCGCCAGAAACTGCATGGCCGCCGAGTCGTCGCGAGCGACGATGCCGATGTGCAGGTAAAGCCGGTGCGCCTGCTCGATCCTCTCGATGTCGAGTTCGATGCCCAAACCGGGCAGCGAAGGCACCTCAACAGCGCCGTTTATGATGCGAAGCGGCTCGCGCGTAAGCCGCTGCCCGTCCTGCCAGATCCAATGGGTGTCTACGGCGGTGACCGCGCCAAGCGCAGCGGCCGCGACGTGCGTAAACATTGCGAGCGAAATGTCGAAGTGGTTATTCGAGTGCGAACCCCATGTCATGCCATGATCCCGACAAAACGCCGAAGCCCGAACCGAGCCCTCCATGGTCCAGAAATGGGGATCCGCGAGGAGAACGTCAACGGCTTGGAGCTGCGCCGCATGATTCAATTCGCGCCAGTCGGTTGCAACCATGTTGGTGGCAGTCCGTATGCCGGTGGCCCGACGAAACTCGGCCATGATCTCGCGTCCGGAAAAACCGTGCTCCGAGCCGCAGGGGTCTTCGGCGTAGGTAAGCACGGATTCCTTTCCGCGGCAGAGCTCGATTGCCTCGCCGCTCGGCCAGGCACCGTTGGGATCGATGGTGATGCTCGCCTTTGGAAAGCGTTCGGCAAGGGCGCCGACCGCCTCCATTTCGAATGCCCCTGAGAAGACTCCTCCCTTCAATTTAAAATGGCGGAAACCATACCGCTCTTCCGCTGCTTCGGCCAGCCGGAGCAGGTCCGGAATGACGAGAGTCTCTTCGTTGCGAAGGCGCAGCCACGCATCCGATGCATCGGGCTCGGCGCGATACGGAAACGGAGTGCGTTTCCTGCCGCCAATAAAAAACAAATATCCCAGAACATCGACACGGGACCGTTGTAATCCATTGCCCAGGAGAAGCGATACGGGTACCTCAAGGTGCTGGCCCAAAAGGTCAAGAAGTGCGGACTCGATGGCTGTCAGCGCGTGGATCGCGACACGCTGGTCGAAGGTCTGCACGCCGCGGCCCAATGCGTCCTGGTTCGCAAACCGTTGCGACACGGAGTCGAGCACACGTTCGCGATCACCGATATTCGAACCCACCACCAATTGTCGCGATGCTTCGAGGGTTGCGCGAATCGCTTCTCCGCCGGGGACCTCGCCCACGCCGGTGTGGCCGGCATTGTCTTCAAGGAGAACGAGGTTGCGTGTGAAATACGGCCCGTGCGCGCCGCTGAGGTTGAGCAGCATGCTGTCGAGCCCGGCCACCGGGACTACGCGCATTGACGTGACGCGAGGCGTACCCGATCCAGTGGACGGTTCCGTCATATGGAACTCGCGGGAAGCAGGCTCGCGGGGCATTCGAGACGCCGAATTTCGCCCACAATTGGAAGGTAGGCAACAATGGCCAGAAGAGCGGTTGCTGCCACAAATACGAGCGCGTATTGAAACGTTCCCGTACCTTTGACGATTGCGCCGATCACAATAGGGGTCGTGATGCCTGCGAGATTGCCGATCAGATTGAACATTCCTCCGTTCACACCGACAAGGCCTTTGGGAGAAGTATCGGAGATCACGGTCCAGCCTAGGGCGCCGAATCCCTTTCCGAAGAACGCCAGCGACATCAGCACCGTGACAGCCAACGCGCTGTTCACGTAGTTGCAGACAACGATGGTGATCGCCAGGAGCATACCGGCTACGATGGGGACCTTCCGCGCAAGCGTCAGCGAATACCCGGCCTTGAGCATTCGATCCGATGCCATGCCGCCAAGGATTCCTCCGGTGAAGCCGCATAGGGCGGGGACCGCGGCCAGAAAGCCCGCCTTTACCATGGATAAATGCCGTGTCTGGCTGAGATAGATGGGGAACCAGGTCAGAAAGAACCATGTCAGGGTCGTAATGCAATATTGGCCCAGATAGATTCCGATCAGCATCCGGGTTCCGAGCAGCCATCGTACAACCGGCCACGTGAGTGTATTCGCGCGAGGCTGATTGCTGCCATCGAGGCTGACTAGTCCGCCGCCACTTTCGATCAGTTCAATTTCGGCCCGGTTTATGCGCGGATGCGTCCTTACCCCGTGCATCACGCGGAACCAAACCGCAGCCAGCGCCAGCGCGATCAGGCCTGCGCACCAGAAGCACTGCTTCCAGCCCAGGACATGTGCAATCCAACCCATCAAGGGCCCAAACAGCACGAGAGAGAAGTATTGCGACGAGTTGAAGATGGCGGACGCACGTCCGCGCTCAGCAGTGGGGCACCACGCAGCGACAATTCGACCATTGCCTGGGAACACGGGAGATTGGGCAAGTCCGGAAAGGAGCCTTAACGCGAACAGAACGTAGAATGCCGCAACAGCAGACAAATATCCCGTGAACCCCGAAACAATGGCACAGCAGGACCAAGAGAGAATGCTGATGCCGTACACGCGCTTCGAGCCGAAGCGGTCGAGGAGGCTGCCCGCCGGAAGTTGAGCAGCAGCGTATGACCAGCCAAACCCCGAAAAGAGATAACCGAGGTGCAGCGCATCCAGACGAAGATTGCGGCTGATGTCCACCGCGGCAATCGAAAGCACAACGCGATCGCCATAGCTGAATGTGCTGGCGAGGAACAGCATCAGCACAATCAGGTAGCGGACATGCGTCGTCTTTGTCGGGACCATCTCGGCGGATTCTCTTGTGGGTTCAGCTTCGATTTGCGAGGAGGCGACTCAGTTCGTCGAATTCGCCTGGCTCAAGGTCAGTGAGGGGCGGCCGAACCGGACCGGCGGACCGACCGACCGCCTTCAGTCCTGCCTTCACGATTGATACCGCATACCCTTTGCGGCGATTCCGAATGGCGATATAGGGAAGGACGAATTCGCTCAGCATCGCAGTCACCGCAGTGCGATCGCGGCGCCGGACAGCGGCGTAGAAATCCTGGGCAAAGTGCGGAATGAAATTGAAGATCGCGGAAGAGTATGTAGTGACTCCGATCTCGAAATAGGGCAAAGCATAGGTTTCCGCCGTGGGCAGGCCTCCGATATAGATGAGTCGGTCGCCCAAACGCGCGCAGATGCGGGTTATCAGTTCGATGTCGCCGCGGCCGTCCTTGAAGCCAACGAGATTGGGGCAGCGGTCGCACAACTGTTCGAGCGCCGATTCGTTGAGCACGGCGTTATCGCGGTTGTAGAAGATGACTCCGAGCTTTGTCGATGCGCACACAGCCTGCGCATGTGCAACCAGTCCTGACGGCTCCGCGTTGACGAGGTACGGAGGAAACAGTAGCAGGCCGTCCGCTCCGGCATTCTCCGCGGCGCGAGCAAACTCACTCGCAGTCCGCGTTCCGTAACCGCAGCCGGCAAGGACTGGCACGCGTCCGGCATTTTCGGCAACGGCCGCCGCTACAACGCGCGTGTATTCGCCGAGAGTGAGCGAAAAGTACTCGCCAGTTCCTCCGGCGGCGAACAGAGAGGCGGGACGATGTTCGAGCATCCATCGAATGTGGCCACGATAAGGACTTTCCGCGAACTCGCCGCGATCGTCGAAGTGCGTGACGGGAAAGGAAAGCAGCCCTTCGCCAATCCGCCGCGCCAACTCGGCTGGGGACATGGTGCTCACGGTCGAACCTCCGACACGGTCGGCAAGGGGCTCCGGGCCGCAAGAGAACTATAAAGGAGATCACCGCGCGCAGACGAGCGAGCTCGCTGACGCCGTCTTCCGCGACCCGTATGCGCGCAAGTTGGCCGGAGATCACGGCGGGCAAATCGATGCCGGGATGCCGTTCGCCCCGCGCCATTCATGGTCTTACGCGGCTCGCATCTGGCTGGTCAACCAAATCATCGAGCGCGAAGTGCAGCAAGACGCGGACGTTGTCAGGCAAGCTGACGGACACGAGACCTTCGGCGAGACTGTGTGCGGAGGCCGGCGTCGGGGTCCGGACAGCTCAACGTATCTTTCGAAGAAGGCACAGGCCGCTCAATTGTCTAGCCCCCGGGGGGAATGTCATTTGCCGGCGAACTTTTCTGGTGAGGCATCGAAGATTTGTTTGTGCTCTTTCACGCAGAAATAGTAGGTCCTTCCCTTGTAGGTCGAGGACAGTGATCGATCGATTTCCATGCCGCAGATGGCGCAGACCGGATGATTCGCCGTCTGCTTGATGGGTCCGGCATACCGAGCGTTCGAAGACGGGTTCAGCCAGCCCTCGCCTTGATATTCAAGCAGAGTGGCAGTCTGGCTTGCTACATCCCGGCCGAAGTAGCGCTCGACCACCCGCAAGGCAAGATCAATTCCAGAAGTGAGGCCGCCGGCGGTCGCTAGATTGCCCGCTTCAACAAAGCGGGCTCCACGCTGAACATGAATGTCCGGATACTGCATCGCAAGGTCGACGTAGGCGCCGTGATGTGTGGTGGCAGCCTTGCCAGAAAGCAAACCGGTGCTCGCAAGCACAAATGCGCCGGTGCAAACGGACATCGTAATATCGGTGCTCCTTGTCGCATTGCGAATCCAGGCTTTGGTGGCGTCGCTAGCAGGACTTTGTGCGGGGATAACGATAACCTTCGGTGCGGGGGCATTGGCAATCGTATAGGTAGGCGTGATCTTCAACCCACCGCCAGCAGTGATGGGAGCCGCAGCCTCCGCCACGGTGTACAGACTGAAGGCATCATACTTCCGGCCGGGGATGTTGACTCTTTCGAAAACTTCCCATGGGCCGCAAAAATCAATAACAACGGCTCCTTCGGAGATAAGGAAGGCGACCGGGATGGACGCGTTGGCCGGAGGGGTAAGCGGATTGACCGCGGCGCTTTCTGGGGCCGCGTCGAATGTTGCGGCCGCGGCAGGTAGTGTCAACGAGCCGGCGGCGGTCAAGCCGAGGGCTCCGGAACGCTTAAGGAGTTCTCTGCGATTCATTGAGATGACCTCTGCAATGTTGCTACGAACGGTTTGCGTGTCAAGATCAGAAATGGAAGCGGTAACGAAGTTCGCCGGAGATCAACCGCGGATCGTTGTAATGAAATCCACCGATGGTGATGGAGTTGTCGAGGAGCACGCGGTGATTGGTGACGTTGACGACATTGACAGCAACCTTCCAGCGCTCACCGAGAGTGTGGCCCGCGGAAACGTCGAAAGTGGTGTGCACGGGCAGATAAGATCCGGCAAAGGGTCCGTTGTTGGTCGGGCAACTGCTAATCGGTGCGCATGCGAGCCCGTTTGAGAAGCCGGATCCGTAGTAGACATTCGTAGAGAACCAGATATGCATCGGCAGTACCGCGGTGAAGCCGGTGTTCAGCGTGTTGCGTTGGTCGTGATCGACGGGCGAATAAGAAAAGTCGCCGGCATTGCAGGCCTGATCGTTGGGATCGCTGCACGTGAATCCGCCGATGATGTTGCCGCGCTGCTCGGCGATCTGGTTGGAGTAGGTGACATGGAATTGGCCGATGCGTGCCAGTTGCGGCGAGCGGAGAGTCATTTCCCATGCGCGAACCAAAGCTCCGTCAACGGCGATTGGAAAGTACATGTTCGACTCGCCTAGGTTGGAGTGATCGAGGAAGTTGTTCACCCTGTTCTTGACGGTATCGATATCCAAAAACCAGCCTTTGTATGGAATCTGAATGCCGAACTGATGCTCTTCATCGCGCTCGGACGGAATAGGCGTGAAAGTGTTCTCACCGTCCCCGAGGCTGCCAGCATAGTTCAGTACCGAACTCGAAACGGTGAGCAGCGGAGCGGGTTGGAAAAAGTGTCCGTAGAAGCCGCGTACCACCCAGTGAAGATGTGGAATCTCAACGGTTGCACCAATGCGGGGATAGATTGCGGACTCGCTCGTCGCGCCCTGGTATCCGCCATGGTAGAAGGAGAAACGCTCGCCGCCGAGAAGTGTTACGAAGCGGCCGAGTCGCAGGTGATCGGAGAGGTAGAACTCGCCGAGCGCCGCGCTTGCATTGCCGGGAGTGTTTGGCTGCGATACAGCGGAACCGTCGTTCACCTGGACGCCAAAGAGATCGTTCTCGGCCTGGTAGAACGAGTAGACCCCTGCGGAGAAGCTGTTGGGGCCAACGTTGAAATAGGCGTCCCCTTGGCCGCCGGCGTAGTTCGAGCCTTGGTGCCATGTGGTTGAAGCAGGCGTGTCGGTGGAGAGCGAATCGTAGTTGGCCTGATTGAAGTGGTAGAAAGGTGCTACGGAGAAGAGCGCCCTGGGCGAGATGGTGTGTACCCAATTGGCGATGATGAACGAGTCGCGTTCGGTCTGCACATCACGCAAGCCATAGGAGGCATAGTAGCCGCTCATCGACTGCCAGTCGGTGAGGCTCGGATCGTATGGCACATCGAAATGATCCTGCCGATACTGCGCGTTCAAGCGCAGTTGGTCCTTGGGTGTCTGATTGTGGATCAGCGACACGAAGGCACTTTGAGAGTTCGTGGCATCGTGATAGACAGACGCGACGGGAGTGGCAAGGCCGTAGTCAGATCGTCCGCCTGTGAGGCTCGCATACCAGGCAGTCTCCGAAGAATGGTCTCCGATAGAAAGCTGTGCCTCGCCGGTGCCGAAGTTGCCGCCAGTGAGCAGGAACTCGCCGTCACGGTTGTACTCGAATCCGTTTCTAGGAAGCACGTTGAAGACGCCATAGGTTCGGTCACCCACGTCGGAGGCGTAACTGCCCCGCTGCGTTTCAAGCGAATCGATGTCCTTGGGATCGATTTGCGGACCAACGTTGGAGGCGATCTTGGTGTTGGGAATCGCCACGCCGTCGATGAGCCAGCTGGTCTGGTGACCGCCGCGCATGTGGAGCATGTCGTGAGTCATGTAGGCTCCGGGCACGTAGTCGGTAATCATCTCCATGCCGATGGTGCGGCTAGCGCCGGGTGTCTGGTCGATGTCCTGGCGGGAAATGAGCGTAGTCGGAGTTACGGTATCCGCGGCGGAGAGAGACGTTCCCGCGCTGGTTACGACGACGGTTTGCGTGGCGGATGCGACGGCGAGCGGGATATGCACGACTGGGTTGGTACCTGAGGCAACCGTGAGCGACTGTTCGGCAGTAGCAAAGCCGGTGGCTGAGACCTTCAACGTGTAGAAGCCGAGTGGGGCTTGGCGAAGATCGAACTCACCGTCCGCGTTGGTTTCTGCGGTGAGCGTGAAGGAGGAGTCAGATGCGAGCAGCATCACGTGCGCGCCGACGATGGGCCGGTGAGCTGGGTCATGAACGACGCCGTGCACGTCAGCGAAGACCGTAGCCCACGACGGATTAGAGGCAGCTAGCAAGAATGCCGAAATCAGAAAGATGTACTTGCGCATGAGAACGGAGACCTCCAGGGAAAGATATGCTGAGGCGACGGCCGAACTTTTGTGGCAGCTACGGTGCTCAACAAAGTGGGGCTGGCCTTGGGAAACCTTGAGGCATGGTCCGCAGGGGAAAGGAACTCGTCCCCCATTCGGAATTGGGATTCTGCGGGTCCAGGGAGATACAAAACTAGGCCGATTCGGAGAATCGGGCCATGCACTCAACGATGGATATCCTCACGCAATTAACGAGGCTGGAGGTCCACGGTCAGCACGGGTGCGGGCTTGGCTCGTACGCGCAGCGGCGCGCGCTGCAACTGGTGAGTGATTCTGCGCCAGGAAGGCCGGAAGACCTTGCGTCGAGGGCGCGAGCGCGTGAACCGGAGTATTTAGTACACAGCTTCCGTTTGGATAGAGAGGACAGTGCGAGGGGGCCGTCAAAATAGATCTTCCCGATGCGGACTCAAGCATTCGGGCCGTCATGGAATCGGACATCGCGCAGTGGTGCGCGCCGTGACGGCGGCAACAGGCAGGTAGACGCGATTCTTCGTCGGCTTGAAAGGCCGCTGAAAGCGGCCCAAACCCGAAAAAGAAGATCAAGCAAATTGAAAGTGCCTGCCGCATCTTTGGACAATCGTACATCAAGATAGACCTCCGATGGCATTCATCGTTCACAGGCAACAGCCCTGGTCAATGGAGACATCGGTTATCGAATTAGCGAGACTTGGCGCGTTTCGGCGGAATTCCTGAATCTGCTGAATCGTCGCGATCATGACATTGACTATGTCTATGAGTCTGGGATCACGCCGACAGCCGCGCCGGCATTCACAGACGTTTTTCATTCCGTCGAGCCGTTTCAGGAACCTTTTGAGCACTAGCTCGGATCGGTCAGCATGTGGAGGTTTTAAACCTCAACGCGGCGTCAGTTCTTGCATGAGACACTCCGTTTACTAACCACTGCATGGCAAGTGCGGTGTCTGGGGTGTATCGATAGCAATTGACAAGAAAGGGGGCACCGTTAACGTACACAACAATAGGATCCCCACTAGCCGCCCCGACTGCGAAATTTCTGAAAGCCCGCCTTCAGAGTGCCGCCCTCACCATTTCTGTCAACTCCTCGGCTGTGAGGGGGAGCGGATTGGCCTGCGTGCTGTTGGCTTTTGCGGCCTTCTCCACTACTTCCGGCAAGTCAGCCTCGGAAATCCCCCATGTTCGAAGAGGAGGGATGTTGAGGTCGGCGCAGAGCGCTCGCACCCATTGAATGCCATCTTCGATGGTCGCGTCATGCCGGCCCGTCAGGAGGCGAGCGATTTCGGTATAGCGCTGAAGTCCAGGATGTCGTGGCGCGCGCGCACGGAGCGCGGCGACGTTGGCGGCCATGCCATGAGGCAGTAGAACCGCACAGAGCGCGCCATGCGGGGCTTTCCACTGGCCTCCGAGCGGTGAGGCAAAGCCATGCACCACGCCGAGGCCTGCGTTGGCGAGTGCCAGGCCGCCGAAAAGAGCTGCCAACGCCATGTCGTGCCGAGCATCGCGGTTGGCGCCGTCATGGTAGGCGCGAGCGAGCGCACCAGCAACGCGCGGGACTCCTGCGAGACAAATCGCATCGGCAAGCGGGTTGGCTCGCGAACTGACGTAGGGCTCGATCAACTGCGTCAGGGCGTCGAGGCCGGTGTATGCGGTGATCACAGGCGGCAAATTGCAAGTCAATTCGGGATCGATGACGGCGACCCGCGGCAACATCAGAGGGCTTCGGATACTGGCCTTGACACCGTGCTCAGGAGATCCCAGCACCGCGTTACGGGTAACTTCGCTGCCGGTACCTGCGGTAGTCGGCACCGCGATGAGCGGCAGGGATGGGATCGTAATGGTTCGGCCTTTTCCGACGACTTCAAGAAACTCGAGCGGCTCGCCGCCGTTGGTGGCAACAACTGCGATGGCTTTGCCGGCGTCTATCACGCTGCCGCCGCCCATGGCGATGACGACATCGGAATGGGTTTCGTGCACGTGCCGGGCACCACGGCGGATCAGATCGACGGTCGGTTCCGCAGAGACCGAGAAAGTCTCTGCTGCGAGCGCGGAGATAAGTTCCGCTGCACGATCGCTCGAGGCGCCGGTGATCACCAGGGGGCGTGCGCCAAGGGTGCGAGCCAGATCGGGAAGAGTGGCAGCGGTGCCCTCTCCGAACACGATTCGCGTCGCGGTTGCGAACTCGAAACGCATGAGCTACCACTCCTGCGGATCGGGAAATACGTTGCTGAACTTCACGCTGTGGCGCGGCTCTGCCATCATGTTTGCGACGGTATCGCGCCATTTAGCGTAGTGCGCGGTTTCTTTATGCGAGGTGGCGGCTTCAGGCGAGCGATAGACCTCGATCAGCACGAAGCGGGTCGCGTCATCCTGCTGCTGAACAACGTCGAAGCGCGCGATCCCCGGCTCCTGTACGCTTGATCGTGCATTTTCGATGGTGGCTTGTTTGAAATTCGCAATCGCCTCGGGCTTGACGCGGACATGGACGTGAACGATCAGCATCGTACTCGCCTCCGGTCCTTATCCTACTGCTTCGCAAAAGCGGCATCGACCGACGCGTGATCTTGTGGGGAGAGTGGGCGTCGTTTTCAAATGAGCTCGGCTTGGGCGGCGATGGCTTGAGGGTGACGAGAGACTCTCTGGTGGTTGGGGCGAGATGCCGATGGGCTTGTCCCGCGCGGAGGGCCGGATGCGGGTTGTTCGAAGACTTCGGGCCGGAAGACGAAGGTACGGCCCGGCACTGCGTGAATCCGCTCACCCGGGAGCAGGATGCCAACGAGGTTGGCCGGATCGGCGCCCGCGATTTTCACCTCGCCGATTATTTGTTGATTCTTGGCTGAGTGCAAACTGTCGAGCACGTCGGGAAGGGCGAATTGCTCGCCTGCAAAGCCGCTGACGAAGCGGCCGCCACGCACCAGGCCGCGATCTTCGAGACGACGAAGCATCCGCAGCAGAATTCCCCAGCGGGGGATGTTGGATTCGAAGATGAGCAGGTCGCGGAAGACGACGCCGTACCTGTTCAGAAGCATATGCGCAGCTGATTCGACAGCATTGTCGTTGTAGCGGGCCTGCTCGATTGCGTCCTCGGGCACGGGGGCGCCACTGCGCAGCAGCGACCATCTGCCGGTGTTGCTGCGGACCTTTCGGTAAGCCGAGTTGGCAACGCGCCGCCGATCCGGATCGATCATTGCGCGAAGCTGGTCGAATCCATCGGCAGAGGCGAGACCGGCTGCGGCGAGCTCCCACAAACCGTACTGAACCTCGATGGAACTCAGTCCAAGGTAGCGCTGGATTTCTTCGGCAAAGCACGCGCCTTTGGCCTTTTGGAGCTCCCAGATCCGCAGAGCGTTGGGGGTGAGGGCCTGAGCGAGCTTGGTTTCGTCGACCGCCTGTTCGCGTAGTGCACGATCGAGCCAGGCGGCAGAATCGCGCAGATAAAAGGTGATGGGGGCGGCGTTCGTGGGAATGATTCGCTGGGGACCGTTTCCGTTTCCTTCGTGAAAGGCCGGGTGCGGTGAAATGCGTCCCCATCCCACGGCGCCCGACAAGCAGAGCTGATCGAGCCATCGCGGATCATAGTTTGCGACCCGGGCTGGCAGGATCATCTTTTCCCACTCAACTGCCGGTGCCTCGAATCCCTCCAGCTTCGAGATTGCTTCCAGCAATCCGTCTTCGCCGGCTACGTGGGTTTGGGGCTCGAGATGTTGCCAGGCCAATAGCCATCGCATGAATGCGAAGGGCGAAACGGGTTCGATCTCGCGCCTGCGCTTTCCGATGGTCAATTTATGAATGCGCTGCAGAATGCGGCGTTCGCACCATTCGATATCGAGATCATCGCTGGCGGGAGGCATTTCGAAACTGCCTCGCATCAGGAGCCCCTGAGTCTCGAGCGACAGGAAGGCCTGGAGAACCAGCGGGGGATCGAGCGAAAACTGCCTGGCAAACCTGTTGGCGGTCACCGGGCCGAGAATCTGAATCCAGCCTTGCACGCACTTTCGCAGGGCATCCTCGCGCAAGCCGGCGTCTGCGTCGTTGGCGCCGAGAGCGTTGACGTGTGGGGCGCGTTCGGTCGCAATCCAGCACTCCGTGCCGTTTTGCCGCAGGGTTTGGGCGCGGCCTGAGCATGCGAGGCGCTGATAAAGGTCGGGCCAGTGCCGGCAATGGTCTTCATCGATCAGGTCGAGCGGCAACAAGATCAGGCTCATGAGCAGATCGTGCAACTCATGGTGATCGCGTATATCGGGCCAGCACTCGGCGCGAATGGTAGCGATGGCGGCGGCGTCGAGTTTTCCGGGGCGGTCGAGAACACTGGCCGGAATGTCGCGGCCGAGTGAGACGGCACGAGCACGGCGTTCTTCAAGCCCAGCTTCGTCGAGAAAGGCATAGGGATTTGCGTTAATGAGCTCGTGGGCGAATTGCGATGGGACGGGAGTGTCGACAGCGAGGCACTGGATGCTGCCATCACGGATTCCGCGCAAGACGGCGAGCAGGCCGTCCAGATCCATGGCTTCCTGGAGAACGTCCTGCATCACTTCCCTTACCAGCGGATGGTCGGGAATCTCAATGTCGCCTTCAATGTTTTCAAAGCACGCGGCAGCTTGCGGGAAGACGCTGGCAAGGAGATCTTCGGAGCGCGTTCGTTGCACCTGGGGAGCGATCCGCTTGCCTTTCGAATTCCGCAGAAGCTGGAGGCTGCGACCCGCGGCCCAGCGCCATCGCGTCTTGAAGACGGGCGCGGCAAGGGAGGCCTGTTCCAGCAGGGTCTTGGTTGTGAGTTCAGTGAGGAACTGAAAAACATCGGAGAGAGGGAAGCTGTGCTGTTCAGCGAGGGAGATGTTGATGCCGTTGTCGGTAGCGGCTGCCTGCAATTCGAAGTTGAATCCGCGACAGAATCGCTTGCGCAGGGCCAAGCCCCAGGCCTTGTTGATGCGGCCGCCAAAGGGAGCGTGCAGGACCAACTGCATGCCGCCACCCTCGTCGAAGAACCGTTCCGCGATGATCGTAGATTTTGAAGGGACAGCGCCGAGAACGGCGCGACCAGCAACGATATACGAAATGAGCTGCTGCGCGCCCCATTGGCAAACGCCGCATTGTTCCATGAGCCAGGCGGTGGTTGATATGACTTCGGGTTGTGCCGGCGAGATGAACTCGGGCGAGATGCCGGACGTTCGCTCGGAGATATCTCCTCTTAATTCGCTGACGGCGTCTGATAGAACGTCGGTGCGTTGGGGCGCCTCTCCGGTCCAGAACGGAACGCTTGGCGGCGCTCCATGGGCATCCTCGACATGAACGTTGCCGGCCGATTCGATTCGCTGTATGCGCCAGCTTGTGTTTCCGAGGAGGATCACGTCACCCGGGCTCGAGTCGACGGCGAAGTGCTCATCCAGGGTCGCGATCTGGACGTTTTCCGGTTGAAGGATCACGTTGAATAGCGCCGTGTCGGGGATCGCGCCGCCATTGGAGATCGCGATCATGCGCGCGCCGCGGCGCGGATGCAACTCGCCGTGTATGCCGTCGTGCAGCAGGTAGGCGCCGTATCGCCCGCGGCTCGATGCGACGCCGTTGGCGAGGATTGCGATGATTTCTTCGTATTGTTCCCAGGTGAGATTGCGATAGGGGTAGGCGCGGCGCAGGATTTCGAAGAGAGATTTTTTGTGCCAGGGCTCGGCACCGCACGCGGCAACGATTTGCTGCATCAGGACATCGATGGGCTGCGGAGGGATTTCAAGCCGGTCCAATTCACCATTGCGCAACCTGCGCACGAGGGCAGCCTGTTCGAGGAGGTCGTCGCGCGTCATGGCGAAGAGGCGGCCCTTCGGAATTGCGCCCCGCCAGTGACCGGCGCGGCCGATGCGTTGCAGAGCGACGCCAATGGATCGCGTGGTTGAGAGCTGGCAGACCAAGTCGACATTGCCAATATCGATGCCGAGTTCAAGAGATGCTGTGGCGACGAGGATCTTGATCTCTCCGCGCTTCAAACGCCTCTCGGCATCGAGACGAAGCATGCGCGACAGAGAACCGTGATGCGCACCCACGTTTTCGGTGCCGAGACGTTCTGCGAGAGCGAAGGAGACCCGTTCGACAAGTTTGCGCGTATTCACAAAGACGAGCGTCGACCGATGGGTTTCGGTGTACGCCGCGAGTTTGTCGAAGATCTCCTCCCACATGGACTGCGAGGTAACGGAGGTGAGTTCATCGCTCGGGACCTCGATGGCGATGTCCATTTTTCTCTGTTGCCCAACCTGCACGATGGTTGCCGGCTGGCGGAGCGGAGCGCTGCCAGTGAGAAATCCGGCGACCAGCTCGATCGGATTCTGGGTAGCCGAAAGACCGATGCGCTGAGGCGGATGCATCAGTCCGGTAATGAACGCGCCGGGAGAGAGCCGGTTTTCACCGCACACGAGCGCATCGAGACGCTCAAGGGACAAGGCAAGATGAGCACCGCGCTTATCGTCGGCGACCGCATGGATTTCATCGACAATCACGGTTTCAACGCAGGTCAGATGCTCTCGGCTGCGCTTGGAAGTGAGAAGGATGTAGAGCGACTCGGGGGTGGTGACCAGGATGTGCGGAGGGTTGCGCAGCATTGACGCGCGCTCTTTCTGAAGCGTGTCGCCGGTTCGAACCGCAGTTCGAATTCCGATTGAGAGGTGGCCGCGCTCGAGTGCCAGTTGCTGAATTTCTCGCAATGGCTCTTCAAGATTCTTCTGAATGTCGTTGGATAGAGCTTTGAGAGGCGAGATGTAGACGACCTGCGTTGTGGGTCGAAGCGCGCCTTCAAGGGATCGGCGAAACAGCCGGTCGATACAGACCAGGAAGGCCGCCAGCGTCTTACCCGAACCCGTGGGAGCGGAGATCAACGTCGGCTTACCGGAGAGGATATTCGGCCAGCCCTGTATTTGCGGTTCGGTGGGTGAACCAAAGCGCGAACGGAACCACTCCTGAGTAATGGGATGAGCCCAGGAGAGCTCATTGGGGAAGATCATGAGGCATTCTAGCCTATTCGCCTTTTGTTTGCCCCAGTTTTTGAAGCGCAGAGACGCGGCTCGCAGAACCTTGCATTCAGGCGGATAACCCTTGTGCTTGACTTTGAACTTGAGTTAGGACACCCTTGGGCAGCTTTCCGCGCATCCGAACGGTCCACGATTCCAAATTCAGTGAAACTCGAGCGCTTCTTTTGAATCGCAGCGTCCATCTCGAAACGGAGAAACAGATACAAAGGCCGCGTAACCCAGGCTCTCAGCGGTCCGGCTATATCGCTGTGATCGTGGTTTTGGGAATGATCGTACTGCCTGCAGCTCTGACTTTGCACCAGGTTCGCATTTCAGCGGTTGTTGACGCTCATTTTCCAGATCCCTCGCCATACGGATATTCGGTCAGTCTTCTGCTCTTCGTTATTCCGATCCTGGGGCTTGTCAAATGGCTGGTTCCTCAGGACGGAGTCAAAATCTCGAAGAAGTCGTTTGTCAGAACGCTTGCGCTCTTAGTGCCCGTCGGAGCGATGCTGGACTTCTTTTTTGCACATCTGTTTCTCAAGTTTCCGAATCCGAAAGCGACGCTGGGCATTCCTGCCCCTGCGCTGGGGCAGTGTGAAAAGTGCCATATCTTCATCGGCACGCCCGATCACATTCTTCTCGGCAGCGTTCCGCTCGAAGAATACGTCTTTTATTTCACCGGATTCACGTTCGTCTTGCTGCTCTACATCTGGCTCGATGAGTATTGGCTCGCGGCTTACAGTGTTCCAGGGAGCGCCAAGGAGCGCGCAGAGTTTCGCCGACTTTTGCAATTTCATCCAAAGACCGTCGTTCTGGGAGTTGCGCTGATCGCAGCGGCGACCTTATGCCGGCACTTCTACGACCTTCATCATCCGACGGAGCCAGCTGGATTCCCGGGGTATTTCCTATTTCTGGTGTTGGCAGCGCTCGGCCCGGGTGCGGTGCTCTTTCCTGCGGCGCTGCCGGTGATTAATTGGCGCGCATTATCGCTTGTACTGTTCATAACGCTACTGACGAGCCTGCTATGGGAAGCGACTCTCGGCGTGCCTTACGGCTGGTGGGACTACCAGCATTCGCAGATGATGGGAATCTTCGTGACCGCCTGGGACCTGCTGCCCATTGAGGCCTTGTGCGTTTGGGTAGCGGTCTCGTTTCAAACGGTGATTGTGTATGAAGTGGTGAAGCGATGGCAGGCCTCGGGAAGAGGGCTTCGCCATGCGTTGTTCGGGGAATGACGACGGGACGCTTCAACCGTACAGTGATCAACATGGATGAGCCGCTGGAAAAAATCGAAGTTGCCGCGAAGAAGTCATGGCCGGTGATCATGGGTTGGGTCGGGGGCATTACGGCGCTTATCGCATTTTTCGGCAGCATCGGGGGCGGCATCACCTGGCTGATCAATCACCACCGGCACAATGCGGAGTACAAGGCACAGATGCAACTGGCGCAGACGCAGGCGAGCCAGAAACAGTATCAGGCCGCTTTGAAAACTTATGGAGAGATCCTCAAGGAGGACCCGCTCGACCGAGCCGCTACGGATGCGCAACTCGATGCAGCGATGGAATGGGTTGAGGATTTTTCGCTCTATGCCCGGGAGGGAAAAGACCAGGCCGACCTATCGAGTGCTGCGCTGGACGAGATTTTTCCGGTGCTGACTTCGGGAATGACGCGAGCGAAGAATGCGCGTTTAGCCGACGCCGAAGCGCATCTCGGCTGGGCACATTTCCTGAACGCGAAGATGGCGCAACGGGAGAGCGATTCTGTCGCTGTCGAGGATTGGCGCCAGGCGCTGGCGACCGATCCGGCAAACGTATACGCAAACGCGATGCTGGGCAACTGGCTGCTGCAAACCGGGGGAAATCTCAACGAGGCTGTGCAACACTTCGAGACCGCTGTTAAGTCAGGACGCGCGCTGCCATTGGTGAGGAGGCTTCAGCTGGGAGGGCTGCTCTATCTTGAGGCTCCGGGCGCCCGCGCGGAAACCATGCGCGTGGCCAATGACATGAGGACAAAGGGAGAGCAACTCGATCCGGGGATGCAACGACGCGTTGCGAATTGGTGCTTCGATCCAATCCTCACCCACCGCGCAGAGCTGATCGAGGTGCTTGGAGCGGTCCCTTCCGATGACGCCTGGAAGACGTATCTTTGGCTTGAGAGCAGTCCGGGATTTTATTCGCCGGACGCCGCCGATCTGGGCAAGCGGTTCGTCCATGCGAACCTTCTTGAAATCGCGGGCAAGCGTGGCGACGCGTTGGATGAGTATCGAGGGCTTCAGAGCGCGTTGCGGGATCGGCCCGGATCGCTTCGTGATCAGGTGGCCGCAGCGATCAACAGGCTGACGCGCGGCTGACGGAATCGAGAAGGTTTCGCGGCGATTCGTGCGGGTAGATTCGTCGAAACCCATTTCTGGAAAGTCAGTCCGCCGGTTTGAGAAGGCGCATTGTGCCTGTACGGGATGACACCTGTGCGCGGCAGCGTGTAGGTTACGGAGGGAAGACACTCGCGCGCTGCGGATTGGCTGGGTCATCAATTCCAATGAGCGCGTCGAGATGCCACGAGGGTCGTTGAGGAGAAACCGTTGGAAAGCGTGCGCTGCTGGGAAGAAGAGGTTAGGATTCCCACCTATCCGGTTCGAGAAGCGGATCAGAACCCGATGTTTCTCGAGAAGCGAGTCTATCAGGGAAGCAGCGGCAAGGTGTATCCCAATCCGTTCACTGACAAAGTTTCGCTCGAGAAAGAGACGCGATCTTACCGCGCGATCATGCTGGAAAACGAGTTTATCCAGCTGATGATTCTTCCGGAGATTGGCGGTCGAATCCACGCCGGCCGGGACAAGACGAATGGGTATGACTTCTTTTATCGGCAGCACGTGATCAAGCCCGCGCTGGTCGGACTGCTGGGGCCGTGGATTTCGGGAGGCGTGGAATTTAATTGGCCGCAACATCATCGTCCTTCCACTTATATGCCGGTTCATGCGGTAAGCGAACGGCATTTCGACGGAAGCTGGACAGTGTGGCTGAGCGAGCACGATCCCATGCTCAGGATGAAGGGCATGGTGGGCATCTGCCTTGCTCCCGGTAAATCAATCGTCGAGGCGAAGGTGCGGCTGTACAATCGCACGGCGCTGCCGCAGACGTTTCTGTGGTGGGCAAATGTTGCGGTCCGAGTGCACGACGAGTACCAGGCGTTCTTTCCGCCTGATGTGACTTTCGTTGCCGATCACGCCAAGCGGGCAATCACGTCGTTTCCCGTGGCGCTTAAGAGCTACTATGGCGTCGATTACGCGCCTGGTACCGATATCTCCTGGTACAAGAACATCCCTGTTCCGACGTCGTACATGGTGACGGAGTCGAAGTATGACTTCTTCGGTGGCTATGACCATGCGAAGCAGGCCGGCCTGATCCACACCGCGGATCACCACATCGCTCCGGGCAAAAAACTGTGGACGTGGGGAAACGCGGAGTTCGGCTATGCGTGGGATCGCAACCTGACGGACGAGGACGGGCCGTATGTGGAACTGATGGCTGGAGCGTACACCGACAATCAGCCGGACTTTTCGTGGCTTCAGCCGTATGAGACAAAAACGTTCAGCCAGTTCTGGTATCCGATTCAGAAGATCGGACCCGCAAAGAACGCGAATCAGGAAGCGGCGGTGAACCTGGAATTCGATCAGGGCACGGTGCGGCTCGGCGTGGCCGTGACAGAACGGCGCAGGATTCGCGTCCTTCTTGCCGCGCGCGGGAAGCCGCTTGTGGACGAGATGCATGTTGCGGCTCCCGACCTGCCAGTGATGATGGACCTGCCGGCTGATGGCGCGGAACTGGCGGAATTCGAGCTGAAGATTGAGGACGAGAGGGGGAACGAGATCCTGTCCTACCGGCCCGAGCCCAGGGTGAAACGCGAACTACCGAAGCCGGCGACGGAGCCGTTGGAGCCGGCGGAGATTGAAAGCATCGAGGAACTCTATTTGACCGGTCTGCACCTCGAGCAATACCGGCACGCAACGCGATCCCCGGAGGCATACTGGGCGGAGGGCCTGACCAGGGAACCGGAAAATGCGCAAATCAATAATGCGATGGGGCTCGCGCGCCTGAGGCGAGGCGAGTTCGCGAAGGCAGAGGAGTATTTCGAGCGCGCGACGCGGCGGCTCACGATGCGGAATCCGAATCCGTATGACGGCGAGCCTTTTTACAATCTTGGGCTGGCGCGACTTTATCAGGGCAGGAGTTCTGAAGCGTACGAAGCGTTTTACAAGGCAGTTTGGAATTACGCGTGGAAAAGCGCAGGCTTCTTTGTGCTCGCAAGTATCGCAGCCGAGCATGGAGAACTGACGCGAGCGCTTGAGATGATTGAGCAAAGTCTCGAGACCAATACCCAAAACTCGAAGGCCCGCGCACTCAAGGCCGCGCTGCTGAGAAAGCTCGATCGCCGCGATGAGGCGCACAGGGCGATCGAGGAGGCGCTCGCGCTCGATCCGCTGGACTTCAGAATGATGGCGGAACGCTTTCTGCCAGGCGGAAGCACGGAAGACTCGGAGGCGTTCCTGGGTGCGCTTGAAGGAGATGTGCAGGCACTCCTTGACGTCACTTTCGATCTGGCCGGGGGCGGGTTGCGTGACGACGCGTTCAGGCTGCTGCGATCGTGTGCCGAGTCGGGGTCGATCGAGTATCCGATGGTGTGGTACACGCTGTCGTGGCTTTCTGGATGGACGGATCCCGCCGCGGCAGCGGATTTTTTGGATCGTGCGGAACGATGCGCGAGCCGCTACTGCTTCCCGGCGCGTCTGGAAGAGATGATCGTACTGGAGGACGCGATCAAGCGGGAACCGGCGGCCGCGAAAGCGCATTATTACCTGGGAAATCTCTACTATGACAAGCGCCGATATGAGGATGCGATTCGCTGTTGGCGTTGTTCGATTGAGCTGGATGATTCGTTTTCGATTCCGCTTCGTAATCTGGCAATTGCCGAGTTCAACGTGAACCATGATGCGGCTGCTGCGGACTCTTTGTACGAGCGAGCCTTTGGAGCCAATCCGGAGGATGCGCGTTTGTTATACGAGTGGGATCAACTCAAGAAGCGCGCGGGGCTTGCGTCCGCAGAGCAGCGGCTTGCGGTTATGGGTCGGCAGCCAGATCTTGTGAAGCAGAGGGATGATCTTGCGGTAGAGCGGGTGACGCTGTTGAACCAGTGCGGCAGGCACGAAGATGCGTTGGACGAGATCAGCGGGCGGCGCTTCAGTCCCTGGGAAGGCGGCGAGGGGCTTGTGTCGGGACAATATGTCGCGGCTCATCGGGCGCTGGGGATGGGCGCACTGCGGGAAGAGAGATTTGAGGATGCGCTCGAGCACTTCGAAGCGGCGCGTCGGTATCCGGAGAATCTCGGCGAGGGCAAGCACCTGCTCACACTGGAACGCGATCTGGATTTTCTGTCGGGATTGGCAGCCGACGGACTTGGTGATGCGGAGCGCGCCCAACGTTATTGGCGAGCGGCGGCTGCTCCATTAGCTTCTGTTGGAATGCAATCCTATTTCCAGGCATGCGCGTTAAAGGCAATGGTCGAGGACGGCGCGGCACGGGAAGTGCTGCTCGGACTCGCTGAACACGCGGACGTAATGCGCAAGACGAAGCCGAAGATTGATTATTTTGCAACTTCGCTGCCGAACATGCTGCTGTTTGAAGATGATCTGGCAAAACGAAACCGGACCGAGGCGACGTTTCTACTGGCACTGGCGACGGATGGGTTGGGTGATCGGGAAAAGGCTCTCGAGTTGTTGGGAAGCGTGCTTCGGGAGGATCCGAACCACCTGCCAGCGATGGAGATGACGAGGTGGCTGAGACCTTGGGGTTGGTCCCAGGCAGGTGTAAATGAGGAGCGGCCTGCCAGATGACGAGCCCGTTAGATTCAGGCCACGTCGCAGCGGACGGGCATGGTCTTTTCCGCTCTTCGGCTCTCTGGCTCGCTGCGATGTCAGGCGCTCTGGGAGGGCTTCTTTTCGGCTATGACTGGGTGGTGATTGGAGGCGCGAAGCCGTTTTACGAACGCTTCTTTCACCTCGACGCTCCCGCGATGCAAGGTTGGGCGATGAGCTGCGCTCTAATCGGATGCCTGTTTGGGGCCGTGTTCTCGGGTGCATTGAGCAATCGATTCGGAAGAAAGAGACTGCTGACGCTGTCGGCTGCCGTGTTTGCAGTCTCCTCGCTGGGAACAGGTCTGGCATTCCAGCTTTCGGCGTTTATAGCCTGGCGAATCCTGGGCGGATTCGCGATCGGACTGGCGTCGGGCGTTTCTCCCATGTACATTGCCGAGATTTCGCCGGCACACTTGCGCGGCCGGCTTGTCTCGCTGAACCAGATCGCGATTGTTGTTGGCATTCTGCTGGCGCAGGTCATGAACTGGATGATTGCGCGGCCCGTGTCCACCGGGGCAAGCGCACAGCAGATCCTGAGTTCGTGGAACGGGCAATGGGGATGGAGGTGGATGTTCGCGGTGACGGCAATTCCGTCTGCGTTGTTTCTGATTGCGTCTTTGCTGATACCTGAGAGCCCGCGCTGGATGGCGGGAAAAGGGCGCCGCGGCGAAGCCGAACGCGTGCTCGAGCGCCTTGGCGGCGAGGATTATGCGCGAGAAGTGATGAGCGATTTTGAGAAAGTTCGCCGGACGCAGCCGGAACGCCCATTCCTTGCTGAATTACGCAGGCCAGCAGTGAGGAAGGTGCTCGTGGTGGGCGTGGCGCTTGCAGTTTTGCAGCAATGGTGTGGCATCAACGTCATCTTCAACTACGCGCAGGAGATTTTTGCGGCAGCGGGATACCAGGTTTCAGATGTGTTGTTCAACATCGTGATCACGGGAGCGGTCAATCTGGTCTTTACCTTCGTTGCTTTCGTGACGATTGATCGTTATGGAAGACGTTTTCTGTTGCTGACCGGTCTGGTTGGTTTGATCTCGATCTATACCTTGCTGGGGATATTCTATTGCATGCATTTTCAGGGTGTGCCGATGCTGGTCCTGGTGCTTGCGGCAATCGCGTGCTATGCCATGTCGCTGGCTCCGGCGACGTGGGTGGTCATCGCCGAGATCTTTCCCAACCACATTCGCAGCAGTGCCATGGCGATTGCGATCGCTGCGCTTTGGTCGGCCTGCTTTCTGCTCACGTATACATTCCCGTTGCTGAACGCCGCATTGGGTGTAGCGGGGACATTCTGGACCTATGCGGCGATCTGTCTTGCGGGAGCGGTGTTTCTTTCGTTTTGCCTGAAGGAGACGAAGGGACGGACTCTGGAAGAGATCGGCGCCGAGAGTGCGACGGGAGCTAACTCATGAGGACAGCATGTGCGCATCTCCGTGTGAGCAGGGCGAGAGCGAGTCTGGCCCCCGTGACGGCGATCGTTGCAGGAGGATTGCTCCTCATTGGTGCGCGTGCCAGCAGCCAGCCGGCGACCACTATCGTGCTGGACGGTGCGAGCAAGGGCAGGATCTTTGATGGCCTCGGTGCTGCGAGCGCCGGTGCGTCATCGCG